>JACCDP011568651.1_pt1 | contig 16689 bp, 14 predicted proteins | sample 7445841 | NCBI WGS metagenome assembly JACCDP01 (sample SAMN15323441, study PRJNA562643) | freshwater metagenome | isolation source: river surface water | place: USA:Blue River Watershed | collected 2017-08-17 | reverse complement strand
TTTCCAGAACCGTCGCCCGGACTTCCTGGCCTGCTTCGTGGACAACCTGCTGAACTGGGACTTCGCCAACGCGAACCTGGCCAAGGCCTGAGGCATGGGGGTCAGGGACACCTCGTGTCCCTGACCCCGAATTCCCGCTTCACACCAGCCCTCGCCGCCTGAACCACACCTCCAGAGGCCATGTCACCAACGGCGGAATCGCCGCCAGCACCGCCAGCGTCGTGGCCCACCACGGCCAGCGCAGCCGAATGCCCGCCACGATCGCCGTGAAGAAATACACGATGAATGCCCCGCCATGCAGGCGGCCGAACAGCCATACCCCGAGGTCGGTCACGGCCAGCCCATGTTCCAGGAACATGCCGACGAGCAGACCTGCCCAGGTGAAGGCTTCGAATCGGGCGATCAGGATGAAGAAACGCGGGAGGGTCACAAGGGGGATACTTCCTTTGCAGTCATGATTCATCGAGGTTTTCACGTAGTTGCTGAGGCAAGTCGTGCTGACGCGCTTCCTCCATCACTTCAGCAATCTCCGGGTCGAACTGCGCCAGTGCGGCAAGCAAGGCATCTCCTCGCTTCAAGATGGGTTGATCTGGGGGTTCCGGCAAGTTCTTCTCTACCATGGGTATTCAGTCTCCGACAGGTCTGAGGCTCAGAGTCACCTGCAGAACGCACACACGAGACAAGATGCCCCTGGCGCTCTACTCGGCCACTTGCGCACTTGCTCGCAACCACACCTCCAGAATCGGCTTTTAAAAAGTCCCTTGCTCCAACAATCCGATCACGAATGCCAGAGTTTCTGTCGCGCCGGAAGTGATCAAGAGCCCATTGATGCGCAGGAACACGTAGGTGCCGGCAAAGCCGATGCGCTTGTTGCCATCGACAAAACCGTAGTTCATGGTAAGACTTTCCCGCAGTGCAGCGGCTTCTTCGATCAGATCGGCGTAGTACCCGGACTAGCGCGGCAGGCCCATCACCTACTCCAAACTCTCCCGCGCCTCCAGCCTCCGCTCCCAGTACTCCGCATCCTTGATGCCCAGCGCATGCGGGTTGAACACCGGGTCCACGCCCAGCGCCTTCTGCGCCTCGTAATCCGCCAGACAGGCGAAGGCCGGCTTGCGCAGCAGCAGGATGGCGGCGATGTTGAGCCAGGCCATCAGGCCCACGCCGATGTCGCCCAGGCCCCAGGCCAGCTCGGCGGTGCGCAGGGTGCCGTAGACCACGGCGCCGATCACCGCGAACTTCAGCAGCAGGCTCAGCCACGGGCGCGCCACATAACGATTGATGTAACTGACATTGGTCTCGGCAATGTAGTAATACGCCAGCACCGTGGTGAACGCGAAGAAGAACAGCGCCAGCGCCACGAAAATGTTGCCGAAGCCCGGCATCAGCGTCTCCATGGCCTGCTGCACATAGCCCGGGCCTGCCCCTACGCCGGCCACGCCCGTGTAAAGCGCCGTGCCGTCGGGCCCTTCCACGTTGTAGAGCCCGAGGATCAGCAGCAAGAAGCCCGTGGCCGAGCAGACCAGCAGCGTGTCCACATAGACCGAAAACGCCTGCACCAGCCCCTGCTTGGCGGGGTGGCTGACCGAGGCGGCCGAGGACGCGTGGGGCGCCGTGCCCTGCCCCGCCTCGTTGGAGTAAACGCCGCGTCGCACGCCCCACATGATGGCCAGGCCCAGGATGGCGCCGAACGCGGAGTCGAAGCCCAGCGCACTGCTCAGGATCAGCCACAACATGGCAGGCACGCGGTCGATATTGATCAGGATGATGAACAGTGCCACCCCGATGTAGGCGATGGCCATGAAGGGCACGGCGGCCGAGGCGAAATTGGCGATGCGGGTGAGACCGCCGAAGATGATGAAGCCCACCAGCAGGGCCAGGCCGGCGGCGGTGATGCGCGTATCAAGCCCGAAGGCGGTCTGCAGGCTCCCGGCGATGGCATTGGCCTGCACCCCTGGCAGCAGCAGGCCGCAGGAGAGGATGGTCACGAAGGCGAACACCCAGGCATAGCGCTTCATGCCCAGCCCTTTCTCGATGTAGAAGGCGGGGCCGCCGCGGTACTCGTCGTTGAGCTTTTCCTTGTAGACCTGGCCGAGGGTGGATTCGACAAACGCGGAACTGGCGCCGAGGAAGGCCACCACCCACATCCAGAACAGGGCTCCCGGGCCGCCGAAGGTGATGGCGGTGGCGACGCCGGCGATGTTGCCGGTGCCCACGCGCCCGGCCAGGGTCATGGAGAGCGCCTGAAAGGGCGAGATGCCCGTCTCGGACACCTTGCCCTGGAAGATCAGCCGGATCATCTCGCGGAAATGGCGCAGTTGCAGGAAGCGGGTGCGCACGGAGAAGTACAGCCCCGTGCCCAGACACAGAAACACCAGAGCCGGGCTCCACACCACGGCATTCACAGCACTCACGAATTCATTCATGGGACACATCCAGGGCCAGATCGCAAAGCCCGGAGAGTACCACAAGAATCGGGGGCAGCCAGCTCGAAGCTATTCCGCCCCTTCCAGACGGAACAACAACTGCTGCGCGTCCACCAGCACGAAGCGCACATTGCGATAGGCCACGGCGCCGTTGATGCGCAGCTCGGGCAGGGTCAGGCGGCCCGTGGTGCTGTCGAAGCTGCCCATGCCGGCCACGGCCTGCTCCAGGTTGAACACCGAGGCGGCATCCAGCTGGATCTCGATGGCCGGGGTCTCACGCACCAGACGGAAGGCGCCCTGGATCAGCCCCAGCTCGCCGGCGTTGATGCGGGCATGCAGCGTGGCCGTCGCGCCGTCGAACACGATGGGGTGACCGCTGGTGGTGCCCAGCACGCGCATGTTCAGGCTGACGAGATGGCGGTTGAGCAGGGCGCCGCCGGCATAGTCGATCACGGGGAACGGGTCCTGCAGCTCCTGCAGCAGCCGCACCGCTGACAGCCCCGCGATCCTGTCCACCACCTGCATGCCATTGCCGAGCACGCGCCCGAACACGGCATAGCCGCCATTGGTGGTGTTGAGTACCGGGTTGTCCTGCAGATTGATGAACCACTGGCTGGTGGCGCTGTTGGGATCGCCGGCCAGCTTGGCCATCGCCAGCGTGCCGCGTCGATTGGGGGCGGCCGACTTGAATTCATTGAGGATGGGCGGGGTCGTGGTCAGGGGGTAGAAGGTCTGCTGCGCCTCGTTGAAGTTCAGCCACCCCCCCTGGATGACGAAGCCCGGCACCAGGCGGTGCACCACCGTGCCGTTGTAGGCGCCCTTGTTCAGGTAGGTCAGGAAATTGGCGACGGTGACGGGCGCGGTGTCATCCAGCAGCTCGATGTCGAAGTCGCCCAGCGGCGTACTCACCCGCACCACAGTGCCGGCCAGCGCGGGCAGTGGGGCCAGGAGCAGCAGACACAGAAACAGACGGATCAAGGCAGAAACGGAAGCAGGCATTGCACGGAGTCCCCGAAGTTTGAAACGAGGGCGCATTCTGCGGGGATTGGCGGGCAAAAAAAACCCCGCCGGAGCGGGGTTTTTCTTGGAGCAGGCTCCTGCAAGGGCTTACATCATGCCGCCCATGCCACCCATACCGCCCATGCCGCCCATGTCTGGCGCGCCACCGGCAGGCTTGTCTTCCACGATGTCGCTGATCATGCACTCGGTGGTGATCATCAGGCCGGCGACGGAACCAGCGGCCTGCAGCGCGCTGCGGGTCACCTTGGCCGGGTCGATGATGCCCTGCTCCACCATGTCGACGTACTGGCCTGAGGCGGCGTTGTAACCGTAGTTACCCTTGCCTGCCTTGACCTTGTCCAGCACCACGGAGGGCTCGTCACCCGCGTTCTGCACGATCTGACGCAGCGGGGCAGTCACGGCACGCAGCAACAGGGCGATGCCCACGTTCTGGTCTTCGTTGTCGCCCTTCAGGCCTTCCACTTTCTGCAGGGCACGGATCAGCGCCACGCCACCGCCGGGCACCACGCCTTCTTCCACCGCAGCGCGAGTGGAGTGCAGCGCGTCTTCCACGCGAGCCTTCTTCTCTTTCATTTCCATCTCGGTGCCGGCACCGACCTTGATCACTGCCACGCCACCGGCCAGTTTAGCCACGCGCTCCTGCAGTTTTTCCTTGTCGTAGTCAGAAGACGTGTCTTCGATCTGACGACGGATCTGGGCCACACGGGCTTCGATCACCTTGGAGTCGCCAGCACCGTCGATGATGGTGGTGTTTTCCTTGGACAGGACCACGCTCTTGGCGTGACCCAGGTGTTCCAGGGTCGCACTCTCCAGGCTCAGGCCCACTTCCTCGGAGATCACGGTGCCGCCGGTCAGGATGGCGATGTCTTCCAGCATGGCCTTGCGACGGTCACCGAAACCCGGTGCCTTGGCCGCAGCCACTTTGACGATGCCGCGCATGTTGTTGACGATCAGGGTGGCCAGGGCTTCGCCCTCGACGTCTTCCGCGATCACCAGCAGCGGGCGGCCGGACTTGGCGACGGATTCCAGCACCGGCAGCATTTCGCGGATGTTGGAGATCTTCTTGTCGACCAGCAGGATCACCGGGTTTTCCAGCTCGGCGCTCATGTTGTCCTGGTTGTTGATGAAGTAGGGAGACAGGTAGCCGCGGTCGAACTGCATGCCTTCCACCACGTCCAGCTCGTTGTCGAAACCGGAACCTTCTTCCACGGTGATGACGCCTTCCTTGCCGACCTTCTCCATGGCCTGCGCAATGATCGCGCCGATCTGCTCGTCGGAGTTGGCAGAGATGGTGCCTACCTGGGCAATCGCCTTGGAGTCGGTGCAGGGAATGGACAGCTTGCCGATCTCGTCCACCATGGCCTTCACGGCCTTGTCGATGCCGCGCTTGAGGTCCATCGGGTTCATGCCGGCGGCCACAGACTTGAGGCCTTCATTGAGGATGGCCTGGGCCAGCACGGTCGCGGTGGTGGTGCCGTCACCGGCCACATCGGACGTCTGGGACGCCACTTCCTTCACCATCTGGGCGCCCATGTTCTCGAACTTGTCCTTCAGCTCGATCTCCTTGGCCACGGACACGCCGTCCTTGGTGACGGTCGGAGCGCCGAAGGATTTGTCCAGCACCACATTGCGGCCTTTCGGGCCGAGGGTCACTTTCACGGCATCTGCCAGAATGTTCACGCCCTTGAGCATTTTCTGGCGCGCGGGATCACCAAATTTTACGTCTTTTGCCATTTTGTTCAGTTCCTGTATTCAGAATGAGGTGGAAACTAGGAGAGGGTCAGAGCGCCGCGAATCAGGCCTCGATGACACCGTAGATTTCGTTTTCACTGAGGATGAGCAGTTCTTCCCCGTTGATCTTGATGGTGTTGCTGGCGTATTTGCCGAAGACCACGGTGTCACCCACCTTCAGGTCCACCGGACGCTTGTCGCCGTTGTCCATGATTCGGCCGGGGCCAACTGCCAGGACTTCCCCTTGGGCGGGCTTTTCAGCTGCAGAACCGGGCAGCACGATTCCTCCTGCTGACTTGGTCTCCTCTTCCTTGCGTCGGACGACGACTCGATCTTGCAATGGTCTGATTTTCATTAGGTTTTTTCTCCTGAATCAGTGTAGTTGAATGCGCGCACACACGCCCTGGGCAAGGGTGCTGTGCAGTGGTGGTCATCAAATGGGGGGCTGGAAACGCTTTTCAATGGCGGGGTGGAAAAAAACTTCACTTTTTTTCCGCGTCATCGGGCAGGGCCGTGCGCGGGTCGGACTCCTTGCGGAACTCGCCGTCGATGATCTCGCCCTCCTCGCCGCGCCCGAAGGGGTCAGGGCGTTGACCGAAGGGGCCGCCCGCGCCAAAGCCGGACTGGGCGTGAAAACTGCCGCCACTGACGAAGAAAGTGCCGGAACGCAGGATGCGGCGGGCGATCGCGCCGCGTATGCCCGGCGTGAGCAGCAGGACACCGACAGTGTCGGTGATGAAGCCTGGCGCCAGGAGCAGCGCCCCGGCAAACGCCACCAGCATGCCTTCGACGATTTCCTGGGCCGGCAACTGCCCGGAACGCAGTCGGTCCTGAAAGCGCAGCAGTGTGTTGAGCCCCTGGCGCTTGAGCAGATTGATGCCGACGAACGCCGTCAGCAATACCAGACCGATGGTGGGGACAGCCCCCATGCGCTCAGCCGCTTCCAGCAGGATCACGATCTCGGCGAAGGGGAGCAGGATGAAAAGCAGCAGTGGAATCTTCATGGGACACCGGGCGTGGCGCGCGTCTGTCGCACCACCAGGAAAGCCAGGGCGATGGCAAGCAGGCCGAGCAGGAAGGAATAGACGAAGAAACTCATGTAGCCGGCCCCCAGTGCATGGGCCGAGACACCGGCGACCTGCGCCCCGCCCGCCAGCGACTGGGCAGGCAGTCCTTCCAGCAGCGGCAGGAACACGGACGGCAGGCCGCCCGCCTCGGCCGAGCGCGCCGCGCCCTCCACGATGCGCCCGCTCTGCGAGGCCACCAGCTTGCCCAGCAGGGCGTAGAGCGAGGAAAACAGGGCGTACTGCGTGGCGGTGAAGCCGGCCGTGGTCAGCGAGGACATGTAGGCAATCAGCGCCGTGCCGGCGAAGCCCGTGGCCAGATTGTCCACGCTGATCGCCACGTACAATGCCCAGAGCTCGGGCCCTGCGGTGGTGAGCCAGAGGAAGATCAGATTCGAGAAGGGGCTGGCGAACACGCCCATCAGCATGGTCTTGAGCACCCCGTAACGGGCCACGCAGTAGCCCCCGAGCGCCACACCACCGATCAGCGCCAGCACCCCGAAGATCTTGCGCACCTGGGCGATCTCGCTCAGTGTGAAACCCAGGTCCAGGTAGAACGGCCCCATCAGGTTGAGCACGAAATCCGACAATCGGTAGAGGCAGATCAGCGCGAGGATCATGCCGCCCAGCCGCACGCCGAAACGCGAGAAGAAATTGCCCAGTGGCTCGCCATAGGCGCGGGCCAGGTGCTCGCCGGGGCGGGTCTGCACGCCGGGCAATGGGCGACAGACCAGCGCCAGCAGGCCCAGGCCCGCCAGCACTGCCAGCACCTGCACGTAGACACCGGCGGGGGTGGAGCGCCACAGGGTCTGCAGGGCGTCGGCAGTCTGCACCGAGGCACCGGCACCCTGCAGCACGTCCTGCAGCAGCACGGCATTGCCCGAGAGCCCGGACCCCATGATCAGCGCCGCCAGCAGCACCAGGACCAGGCGCAGGGCCCATTCCAGAGCCTCCACCAGCGGCCGGTGCGGCAACGCGCTCGGGGCCGCCGCGGGGGGCCGCACCACCGTTTCGCGCGGGGCCAGCAGCACCCCTGCCATGCCGATGCCCATCAGGGCCGCCATCACCGCATAGGAAAACTGCCAGCTGAAAGCCTCAGCCAGGAACAGGGGCACGGCACCGGCCACGATCATGGCGATCCGATAACCCCATTGATAGGCGGCCGCCATGGCGCCGTGGCGCGACTCGTCCACCGCCTCGATGCGCCAGGCGTCGATCACGATGTCCTGAGTGGCCCCGGCAAAGCCCACGAGTGCCGCCAGGGCGCCGACCTTCCACAGATCGAGCTGCGGGTCCGACCCGGCAATCGCCCACAGACCCAGCATCACCACGAGCTGAGTCAGCAGCATCCAGGCCCGGCGTGGGCCCAGCAGGGGCTCCAGCACAGGCAGGCGCACGCGGTCGATGACTGGCGCCCAGACAAACTTCAGTGCATAGCTGAGCGTGGCCAGGGCGAAGATGGAGATAGACTGCAGGGAGAGTCCCGACTGGCGCAGCCAGACGGAGAGCGTGTCGAAGATCAGCAGGAAGGGCAGGCCGGCCGCGAAGCCGAGCAACAGCATCACCAATACCCGGCGCTCGCCATAGACCGCCAGGGCGCGCAGGGCGCGGGCGGTGCGTTCGTTCATGGTGGGCGTGGCGTCAGGCATCAAGGCAGTTCCTGCGGCGGGCCCGCAGGCGCGCCAGGCACGTCAATCGCGGAAATTGTTGAACTGCAGTGGCACCTCGAGCTTGGCGTCGCGCAGCATGGCGATCACTTCCTGCAGATCGTCCCGCTTCTTGCCGGTGACGCGCAGCTTGTCGCCATTGATGGCCGTCTGCACCTTGAACTTGCCATCCTTGACCAGCTTGACGATCTTGCGGCTGATGTCGGCCTCCAGCCCCTGCTGGATGCTGAGGACCTGGAACACCTGCTTGCCGGACTTCTGCACATCACCCGTCTTCAGTGCGCGGCCATCGACATTGCGCTTGACCAGCTTGCCCTTGAGAATGTCCAGCATCTGCTCCAGCTGGAACTCGGAATCCGCCGTCAGCGTGATCTCCTTGTCCTTGAGCTCGAAACTGGCCTCCACGCCCTTGAAGTCGAAACGGGTGGCAAGCTCGCGTCTGGACTGATCCAGGGCGTTGTTGACTTCGGGCATGTCTACTTCGGAAACGATGTCGAACGATGGCATGGGCAATCCTCTGGCATTGTGCGGGTACTGATTGAATGGCGGCCATACTACCACCGGCCAGGAAGATGGTGAATCATGGCGACTGCCCGGCCACAGGAGACAAGCCCTTGAACGCACTGACAGATTCCTGCGACGACGCGCACTGGCACGTGCTGGGCGCGGGCGCCATGGGTTGCCTGTGGGCGGCGCGACTGTGGCAGCACGCGCCACTGCAAGGCCGCGTGGCGCTGCTGCTGCGCTCGGTCGAGGCCCTTGCCGACTATCGCCAGCACGGCGGCCTCACCCTGGAAGCGCCGGCCGGGGGCGCGCGGCTGCAGGTGCCCTTGACGGCCGAAGGCCTCTCCGCGCCTGGCGCAGCGCTGCAGAACCTGCTGGTGGCCACCAAGTCCCAGGACGTGGCCGCCGCGCTGGCCAGCGTGCAGCATCGCCTCGCCGCTGACACTCGCATCGTGCTCTTGCAGAACGGTGTCCGGGTGCAGCGCGAGATCACCGCACAGTACGGACAGGCGCGCGTCTGGTGCCTGAGCACCAGCCATGGCGCCTGGCGTCGCTCGCCCTGGCATGTGGTGCATGCCGGCGAAGGAACGGCCTGGCTCGGCCAGCTGGAGGGCGGCGACGCGGCACGGACCCGCGCACTGCTTGCCCTGCTGCCGGCGCAGGCCATGCGCATCGAACTGGATGATCACATCGCCACGCGTCTGTGGCAGAAGTTCGCGGTCAACTGCGCCGTCAACGCACTGACCGTCGTGCACGACTGTGCCAACGGCGAGCTGCTGCACAGACCCGCCGCCCGCCGGGCGCTGGACGCCCTGATCGACGAGATCACGGAACTGTTGCACGCGCTGCCGGAGGTGCCGCCGCTCCCCGATCTGCACGCCAGCGTGCACGAAGTGCTCACGGCCACCGCGGCCAATGCCTCCTCCACCCTGCAGGATGTGCGCGCCAGTCGCGCGACGGAACTGGAGCACCTGAACGGCTATCTGCTGACTCTGGCCGCGCAGCACGGGCTGTCGGCCCCGCTGAACGCGCAGCTGCTGCAGGCGGTCGCGCGGCGCACGGGCACCGCCTGCCGCTGAATTGCACGTCACTGGTCGATCCCTTACCATCCCCGTGCCTGTGCCCCAATGCAGACCACCGCCCTCCCATCCGCCTGAAGGAAAACAAGACCATGACTCGCGACTGGCGCCTCTTCGGCCTGGGCTGGGCCCTGATTCTGGCCGGCTCTCTGCTGGCCCACCTGATCCAGACCAGCGGCGACGTCCGCATCGAGGACCTGCGCTTCACGGGTGCCGACGGCCGCACCCTCAGCGCCTACCTGTACATTCCCCCCAATGCCACGGCGGCGACCCCGGCGCCCGGCATCCTGGCAGTGCACGGCTACATCAACTCCCGGGAAGTGCAGTCCGGCTTCGCCATCGAGTTCGCGCGCCGTGGCTATGTCGTGCTGGCGCTGGACCAGGCCGGTCACGGCTACTCCGACGCGCCGGCCTTCGCCGCCGGCTTCGGCGGCCCCGCGGCGCTGCAGTATCTGCGCAGTCTGGACATCGTCGACAAGGACAACATCGGCCTGGAAGGGCACTCCATGGGGGGCTGGACGATTCTCGCGGCGGCAGCAGCGCACCCGGACGACTACCGTGCCATGGTGCTGGAGGGCTCCAGTGTGGGCGGCGGCCGTTCGGCTCCAGGCACTCCGCAGTGGCCGCGCAATGTCGCCGTGGTGTTCTCGCAGTTCGACGAGTTCGCCGCCTCCATGTGGCAGGTACCGCGCGGCAGCGAGGTGGGCAACAGCGCGGCTCTGCAGGCGCTGTTCGGCACCAGCAGTGCCGTCGCCACGGGCCGCGTCTACGGCGACATCGCGGCGGGCACGGCCCGCGTGCTGCATTCGCCACCCGTCACCCATCCCGGGGACCATATTTCCCATGCGGCCATCGGCCACGCCCTGGACTGGTTCGCCCAGACCCTGGAAGGCGGCACTCCGCGCCCGGCGTCGGACCAGATCTGGTTCTGGAAGGAAGTCGGTACGCTCACGGCCTTGATGGGCTTCGTCGTATTGCTTTGCGGCAGCTTCGCCCTGCTGCTGAACTGCGCGCCCTTCGCCGCACTGCGGGCCGCGCCTGCCCAGTTCGGCACAAGCGCTCGCGACAAGCGCTGGTGGCTGCTGGCCACGCTGAGTGCTGCCATTCCCGTGCTGAGCTACTACCCCTTCATGCGCTGGGGCGGGCAGCTGCTGGGCACCTGGGCCCTGCTGCCGCAGAGCATCAGCAATCAGGTGGTGTTCTGGGGCGTGATGAACGGACTGATCTTCACGGCGCTGGGGCGGGTGTTCCGAGCCGCGCCCGGGGGTTCGCCGGCAAGCCGGCTCCCACCGCTCGTTTCCACCGCCCTGCTGGTGCTCGCCACCACGGGTATCGGCTATGCCTCGCTGCTGCTGGCCGACTTCCTGTTCCAGGTGGATTTCCGCTTCTGGTTCGTCGGCTTCAAGCTGCTGAGTCTCACCCAGTTCCAGATCATGCTGGCGTATCTGCTGCCCTTCACGCTGTTCTTTGCCCTGGCATTGCGGGCGCTGCACACCGGCCTGAGCGTGGCCGGTGACAGCGTGCTGCGGCAGTATGCCGGCAACCTGTTCGCCCTGATGGGCGGCTTCCTGCTGTTCCTGCTGCTGCAGTACGGCAGTCTCTTCCTCACTGGCTTCCTGCTCACGCCGGCCGAAGCGCTGAACACCATCGTGATGATGCAGTTCGTGCCCCTGCTCGCCATGGTAGCCGTGCTGAGCACCTTCACCTGGCGCCGCACGGGCTCCTGGTTGCCGGGGGCGCTGCTCAACGGCCTGGTGGTCAGCTGGTATGTGGTGGCAGGCCAGGCCACTCAATTCGCCGTGAACTAGAAGGGACTCTCGTGCGCCAGCGTCACCCGCTCGTCCTGTTGTCTGCCCTGCTGCTCCTGACCGCGTTCAGCTTTCTGGTGTCTTTCAGCAGCGGCAGCGCGAACCTGGGCATCAGCACAGTGCTTTCCCAACTTTTCGGTCAGGAACCGGGCCTGCAGCAACAGATCCTGTTCGAGCTGCGCATTCCCCGCAGTTTCGCGGCCTTCGTCACCGGCGCGCTGCTGGCGCTCGCGGGCGTGCTGATGCAGGTGCTGCTGCGCAATCCGCTGGCCGACCCTTACATCCTGGGCATTTCCGGCGGCGCGGCGGTGGCGGCGCTGGCGGCCATCCTGCTGGGAGCCAGCGCGGTGTGGATATCCAATGCAGCCTTTGGCGGCGCCCTGCTCTCGATTCTCATCGTCTTCGGCCTGGCGCGTGGCGACACCGCCTGGTCTTCCACACGCCTGCTGTTGACGGGAGTGGTGGTGTCGGCCGGCTGGGGGGCGCTCATCAACATCCTGCTCACCACCAGTGCCAACAACAGCGTCTACAGCATGCTGTTCTGGCTGATGGGCGATCTCAGCCAGAGCCGCGTGGGCTGGATCAGTGCGGGAATCCTGCTGGGCGGACTGGGCCTGATGCTGTGGCAGGCGCGCGCCTTGAACGTGCTGGCTCGGGGCGATCTGCAGGCCGAGGCGCTGGGCGTGGACGTGAAGAGCCTGAAATTGCAGCTGTATGTGTGCACCTCGGTGCTGACCGCCTGCGCGGTCACCATCGCCGGCTCCATCGGCTTCGTCGGTCTGGTGATTCCGCACATGCTGCGTCTGCTCGGTGCCCGCGATCATCGCCTGCTTATCCCTGCAGCCGTGCTGCTGGGCGGCAGTTTCCTGATGCTGGCGGACAGCCTGGCGCGCAGCATCGTGGCCCCGCTGCAGCTCCCGGTAGGCGTGGTGACCGCCATCGTGGGCGTGCCGGTGTTCCTGTTGATCCTGCGGCACACCCGCAGTGTCCGGGAGTGATGCCATGAGCACCTCCCCCGTACTGCTCGAAACCCGCGCGCTGCGCCTTGAAGTCGCCGGACGTGTGCTGTGCGACGCCCTGAGTCTGCAAGTGCAGGCCGGCGAATGCCTGGGCGTGCTCGGGCAGAACGGCACCGGCAAGACCACCCTGCTGCACACGCTGGCGCGTCTGCGGCCCGCCAGTGACGGCGAGATCCTGCTGCAGGGGCGTTCGCTGAATGCCTGGTCCAGAAAGGCGCTCGCCACGCGGCTGGGCATGCTGTTCCAGAGCAGCAGCGACGAGATGCCGTCGAACGTGGAGGAAACCGTGCTGCTGGGGCGCCACCCGCATCTGCCGGACTGGCAGTGGGAGGGGCCGCAGGACCATGCGCTGGCACTCGCGGCGCTGGAAGATGTGGGCCTTCAGGCCATGGCACAGCGCGAGGTCGCCAGTCTGTCCGGCGGTGAACGGCAGCGCCTGGCCCTGGCGATGCTGCTGGCGCAGCAACCATTGCTGTACCTGCTCGATGAACCTGGCAATCATCTGGATATCGCCTATCAGGTCAGTGCCCTGCAGCTGCTGTGTGCACGGCTGCAAGCGCAGGGCGCGGCGGTGTGCATGGCAACCCACGACATCAATCTGGCAGCACGCTTCTGCACCCGCATCCTGTTGCTGCGGCCACAGGGCCAGCCCTTGCTGGGAAGCGCGCAGGAGATACTGACGCCGGCCATTCTGAGTGAGGCGTACGGGTGTCGGATCGGGATGGTCAGCGAAGGCACGCGCCAGGTGTTCTTCGCGGAGTGAGCGGCAGCGACGCCGGGTGAGGCTCGCGGGAGTCACTCTGACCGACTGCCACGATGCGAAGTGGCACCTTGGCAGTCGACCGAGTGTGGCAGTTACAGCGCCAGCAGACGGATATCGCCCAGCAGACGCGCCAGCGTCGTGACGAACATGCCGCCGTCCACGCCATTCACGGCGCGATGATCATAGGACAGTGCGATGGGCAGCATCTGCCGCGGCACGAACTGACCATTGAGGTAGACCGGCTTGGTTTGCGTCTTCGACACGCCAAGGATGGCCACTTCCGGGGCGTTGACGATGGGCGTGAAGCCCGTGCCGCCCAGTGCACCAAGGCTGGAGATGGTGAAGCAGGCGCCCTGCATCTCTTCCTTGCTCAGACGACGATTCTTGGCCTTGTCGCTCAGCGCGACCACTTCCCGCGCCAGGTCCCAGACCGACTTCTTGTCGACGTCGCGAATCACCGGCACCATCAAGCCGGCGTCGGTGGCCACGGCCACCCCGATGTGGATGTAGTGCTTCTGGATCAGATATTCCCCGGATGAATGCAGCGAGACATTGAACTGCTTGTGCTCCTGCAGGGCGCGGGCACAGGCCTTCAGCAGGAAAGGCAGGAAGGTGAGCTTGACGCCCTTCTTGTCGGCTTCGCCCTTGAGTTCGGTGCGGAAGGCTTCCAGATCGGTGATGTCGGCTTCATTGAACTGCGTGACGTGGGGCACGTTGAGCCAGTTGCGCTGCATATTGGCCGCAGTGACCTTGTGCAGCTTGCTCAAGGGCACCTGCTCCACGCTGCCGAACTGACTGAAATCGATGTCGGCGATGGCAGGGATGCCGGGCCCGCCCGCACTGCTCGCCACTGGGGCGGGCGCCTGCATGCGGGCCTTGACGAAGGCATGCAGATCTTCCTTCTGGATGCGACCGCGTGAACCGGTGCCGGCCACCTGGGTCAGGTCGACACCCAGCTCGCGGGCCAGCTTGCGCACGGCCGGTCCGGCATAGACATCGGCTCCGCCGGAAGCAGCCGGTGCCGCTGCGGCAGGTGCCGGAGCACTGACGAGAGCGGCTGCAGGCGCGCTGACCACGGCAGCGGCGGGCTGCGCGGCGGCGGGCGCCGGTGCACTGGGTGCCGCAGACACGGGAGCCGGTGCAGCGGCAGCGCCGGCAACTGCCAATTCCAGAATCAGGGAGCCCTTGGACACCTTGTCGCCCACCTTGAGCTTCAGCGTCTTGACTTCACCGCCCTTGGGCGAGGGAACTTCCATCGCCGCCTTGTCGGATTCCAGGGTGATCAGGGACTGTTCGGCCTTGATCACATCGCCCACCTTGACGTGGACTTCGATCACTTCCACATCGTTGTCGCCCCCGATGTCCGGCACGACGATGGGTTCCACGCTGCCGGCTACTGCCGGCGCCGGCGCGGCAGCAGGCGCTGGCGCGGGGGCTGCCGGCGCGGCAGCCGGTGCCGGGGCAGGCTCGGCCTTGGCGGCGGCGGGCGCTGCGGCAGCACCCTCGACTTCCAGCAACAGGATCTCGTCGCCCTCGGACACCTGGTCGCCCAGCTTGATCGACAGACTCTTCACCACGCCGGACTTCGGGGATGGAATCTCCATGGCGGCCTTGTCGCTCTCCAGCACCATGAGGGAGTCGTTCTCCTTCACGCTCTGGCCCGGCTTGACCAGGAGTTCTATAACCTCGACGTCCTTGGAATCGCCCAGATTCGGGACTTTTATGCTTTCAACTGGCACGGATTGATGCTCCTGAATGTTCTTGTCGGTTGTGTGTTGACTATATGGTCAACGGATCGATCTTGTCCTGTGCGATGCCCATGGACTTCATCGCCTTGGCGATGGTGTCGGCTGTCACGAGACCGCGACCCTTGAGTTCGGTCAGTGCGGCAAGCACGACGAAGCTGCTGTTCACCTCGAAGAAGTGACGCAGATTCTCGCGCGTGTCGCTGCGACCGAAACCGTCGGTGCCGAGCACACGATAGGTATCGGGCACGAACTCTCGAATCTGGTCGGCATGCACTTTCATGTAATCCGTGGCGGCAATCACCGGACCGGACTGCTTGGAGAGACACTCGCCCACATAGGTCTGTTTCTCCTTCTTTGTCGGATGCAGCATGTTGTAGCGCGAGACGGACAAGCCATCGCGGCGCAACTCGTTGAAGCTGGTGACACTCCAGACATCGACGGCCACCTTGTATTCCTCACGCAGGATCTTCGCGGCGGCGCGCACTTCACGCAGAATCGTGCCACTGCCCAGCAGTCTGACGCGCAGATCGCTCAGTGCCTTGCCCTGCACCTTATACTCCTTGCTTCCCCCGTCTTCCAGCAGGTACATGCCCTTGATGATGCCTGCCTCACAGCCGGCCGGCATGTCCGGATGGGTGTAGTTCTCGTTCATCGTGGTGATGTAGTAGTAAAGCGATTCCTTCTCCTGATACATCCTGCGCATGCCGTCCTGGATGATGACGGCCAGCTCGTAGGAGTAAGTGGGGTCATAGGTCACACAATTGGGAATGGTGGAGGCAATCAGGTGGCTGTGACCATCCTGATGCTGAAGACCTTCGCCGTTGAGCGTGGTGCGGCCGGCGGTGGCGCCGATCAGGAAGCCGCGAGCGCGCGAATCCCCGGCGGCCCAAGCCAGATCGCCAATGCGCTGGAAGCCGAACATGGAGTAGTAGATGTAGAACGGAATCAACGGGAAGTCGTTGACGCTGTACGACGTGGCGGCCGCCAGCCAGGCAGAGAACGCGCCGGCTTCGGTGATGCCCTCTTCTAGCATCTGGCCCTTCACATCCTCGCGGTAGTACATCACCTGATTGGAATCCACCGGCTCGTACAATTGTCCTACGGCCGAGTAGATGCCGACCTGGCGGAACATGCCTTCCATGCCGAAGGTGCGTGCCTCGTCCGGCACGATCGGCACGATGCGCTGGCCGACTTCCGGGTCCTTGCACAGCGAGGTCAGAATGCGCACGAAGGCCATGGTGGTGGAGATTTCGCGATCCTTGGTCCCCTGCATCTGCGCGGCGAAGGCATCGAGTGCGGGCACTTTCAGTGTCAGCGCCTCGGTGCGACGGGCCGGCACGGGGCCACCCAGCGCAGCGCGACGGGCGCGCAGGTATTTCATCTCCAGGCTGTCGTCGGCCGGACGGTAATAGGGCACATTTTCGATCTGATCATCCGGCACGGGAATGCCGAAACGGTCGCGGAAGCGCTTGAGGCCCTCGATGTCGAGTTTCTTCACGGAGTGCGTGGCGTTCTTGGCCTCGGCGCTCTCGCCGAAGGCATAGCCCTTGACCGTCTTGGCCAGGATCACGGTGGGCTTGCCATTGGACTTCATGGCCTGAGCGTACGCGGCATAGACCTTGAACGGGTCGTGGCCGCCACGGTTCAGGTTCATGATGTCGTCGTCGGACAGGTGCTCGACCATCTTCAGCAGTTCGGGCGACTTGCCGAAGAAATGCTCGCGGGTATAGGCGCCGCCGCGGCCCCAGTAGTTGATGTATTCGCCATCCACCACTTCGTCCATGCGCTGCTGCAGCAGGCCGTCCTTGTCGGCGGCCAGCAGGGCGTCCCAGTGACGACCCCAGATCACCTTGATCACGT
>JACCDP010019394.1_pt1 | contig 16692 bp, 13 predicted proteins | sample 7445841 | NCBI WGS metagenome assembly JACCDP01 (sample SAMN15323441, study PRJNA562643) | freshwater metagenome | isolation source: river surface water | place: USA:Blue River Watershed | collected 2017-08-17 | reverse complement strand
GCGCTGGAAGGCAAGACCAATCGCCCGCACGTCTATGGCATGGACACCGGCTGTGTCTGGGGGCGCGAGCTGAGCCTGATGCGCCTGGAAGACCACCAGCTGTTCAGCGTCTGAGACCACGGGTTACACTGGCCCCGTCGTTCCTGCGAGTTCCATTCCCATGAAGATCCACCTAGTTGGCGGCGCTGTCCGCGACGCCCTGCTCGGGCTGCCAACATCCGACCGTGACTGGGTCGTGACGGGCGCCACGCCGCAGCAGCTGCAGGCCCTGGGCTATCGCCCGGTGGGTCGCGACTTCCCCGTGTTCCTGCATCCGCACAGCAAGGAGGAGTACGCGCTTGCCCGCACCGAACGCAAGCACGGCCACGGCTACAAGGGCTTCGTGTTCAATGCCAGCCCGGACGTGACGCTGGAGCAGGACTTGCAGCGGCGCGACCTCACCCTCAATGCCATCGCCCGCAATGAGGAAGGCAGCCTCGTCGACCCCTGGGGCGGGGTGCGCGACATCGAGGCGCGCCTGCTGCGGCATGTCTCTCCCGCCTTCGTCGAGGACCCGCTGCGGGTGCTGCGAGTCGCCCGCTTCGCCGCCCGCTTCGCGCCGCTGGGCTTTCGTGTGGCCCCCGAGACCCTGCAGCTGATGCGGCAGTTGAGCGAGAGTGGCGAGTTGAGCCATCTGGTGCCCGAGCGCGTGTGGCAGGAAATGGAGAAGGCGCTGGGCGAGGCGGCGCCCGAGGTGTTCTTCCAGGTGCTGCGCGACTGCGGGGCTCTGCGCGTGATCCTGCCCGAAGTGGACGCCCTGTTCGGCGTGCCGCAGCCGGAGCAGCATCACCCCGAGATCGACACCGGCGTGCATGTGCTGCTGTGTCTGCAGCAGGCGGCCCGGCTGTCCAGCGCTCCCGAAGTGCGCTACGCCGCGCTGGTGCACGATCTTGGCAAGGGCACCACGGCGCCGCAGTACTGGCCGAGTCATCACGGTCACGAGACCCGCGGCGTGGCCCTGGTGCAGGGCGTGGGCGAGCGACTGCGCGTGCCCACCCGCTTCACGGCCCTGGGCCGGCTGGTCAGCCAGTACCACACCCATTGCCATCGCGCCCTGCAGCTGCGCTCCGACACCGTGCTGGAGGTGCTGGAAGCGCTCGACGCCTTCCGCCGCCCACACCAACTGGAGCAGTTCCTGCTGGCCTGCGAGGCCGATGCCCGCGGCCGCACCGGCTTCGAGGAACGCGCGTATCCCCAGGCCGACTATCTGCGCCGCGCTCATGTCGCCGCCAGCGCCATCGACATCCCGGCACTGCTGGCCACCGGCAGCGCTGGCACACCGGCGCGCGAGCCGCAGCAGATCAAGCGCCTGATCGCGCAGGCGCGCACTGACGCCATCCGCCACGTGCACAAGGAAGACCCACATGCTTGAAGCCGTCTGGATCGGATTTGCCTTCAGCCTGGGCCTGCTGGTGCGCATGATCAGCCTGCCCCCTCTGGTGGGCTATCTGGCCGCCGGATTCATCATCGCCGCCATCTCGGACGAGATCGGCATGCCGGCCACCAGCGGCGAAGTGCTGCAGCATGTGTCCCACCTGGGCGTGCTGCTGTTGCTGTTCACCGTGGGCTTGAAGCTGAACGTGCGCGCCATGGGCAAACCCGAGGTGCTGGGCGGCAGCCTGCTGCACTTCCTCCTGTCCATCGTGCTCTTCACCCCGGCCTTCCTGCTGCTGCTCGGCATCCCTGTGTTTAACGCCATGCTGCTGGCCATCGCGCTCTCGTTCTCCAGCACGGTGCTGGCGGCCAAGGTGCTGGAAGGCAAGCGCGAGCTGCGCGCCTTCCACGGCCGGGTGGCCATCGGCATCCTGGTGATGCAGGACGTGTTCGCGCTGGTGGTGATGAGCGTGACCGTCGGCAGCGCGCCCTCGCCCTGGGCGCTGCTCGCCCTGGGCCTGCCGCTGCTGCGCCCGCTGCTTTACAAACTGCTGGATGCCAGCGGTCACGAGGACCTGCTGGTGCTGTTCGGCCTGATGCTGGCCGTGGTGGTGGGCGGCTTCGGCTTCGAACTGGTGGGGCTGAGTTCAGAGCTGGGGGCCCTGGTGTTCGGCGCCATGCTGGCGAAGCACCCGCGGGCGGGCGAGTTGTCGAAGTCCCTGTGGAGCATCAAGGAGTTCTTCCTGGTGGGCTTCTTCCTGCAGATCGGCATCGGCGGCCTGCCCGACGCGGACGCCTGGCTCTTCGCGCTGGTCATGACCGCCCTGCTCCCCATCAAGGCCATCCTGTTCTTCCTGCTGTTGGTGTTCTTCAAGCTGCGGGCGCGCAGTGCCTTCCTGGCGGGCCTGAGCCTGACCAATTACAGCGAGTTCGGCCTCATCGTGGCCAGCGTGGCCCAGCAGGAATGGATCGTGCCGCTGGCGCTGACCGTGGCGCTGTCCTTCGTGGTGTCAGCACCGCTCAACCGCCTGGCGCATCCGGTTTACGAGCGCGTGGCACGGCGGCTGATCCCGATAGAGCGTGACCTGCGCCACCCCGACGAACAGCCAGTGTCACTGGGCGACGCCGACGTGCTGATCATGGGCATGGGCCGCACGGGCTCGTCGGCCTATGACTATCTGAGCGACAAGTGCCGGCTGGTGGCGCTGGATTCCGACCCGGCACGCGTGGCCCTGCATCGCTCCCTCGGCCACAACATCTTCTTCGCCGACGCCGAGGACCAGATGTTCTGGGAGAACCTCGACTACGGCAATGTGCGCGCCGTGATCCTCAGCCTGAACGAGGCCGAGGCCAAGCGCATCGCCACGCAGAAGCTGCGCAAGTCGGGCTTCGCCGGCGTCATCGTCTCGCACAGCATGCATCAGGACGAAGCCCGGGAGATTCTGGCGGCCGGGGCCGACCAGGCCTACCTCACCATGTCCGAGGCCGGCGTCGGTCTGGCGGAACACGTGCGCCAGCGCATCCTGCCGACAACGCCCCCCGCCGCATGAACGAACTCGCCGATTTCCTGCGCCGGCACCCGCGCCTGCTGGTGCTCACCGGGGCCGGGCTGAGCCAGCCTTCGGGCATTCCCGTCTATCGCGACAGCCAGGGCCAGTGGCTGCGCAGCACGCCCATCCAGCACGCCGACTTCGTCAACAAGCCCGCCAGCCGCCAGCGCTACTGGGCACGCAGCATGATCGGCTGGCCGCGCATGCGCCAGGCAGCACCCAATGCGGGCCATCTCGCGCTGGCCGAACTGGAGCGCGCGGGCCATGTCACGCAACTGATCACGCAGAACGTCGACGGCCTGCACCAGCGCGCCGGGCAGCGCGCCGTGATCGACCTGCACGGCAATCTCGACACCGTGTTCTGCCTGCAGTGCGGGGTGCGTCTGCCGCGCGCACAGATGCAGGCGGCGCTGCGGGAGGCCAATCCACAGCTGGACAATCCGCTGGCACAGATACGCCCCGATGGGGATGCCGATCTGCCGGACAGCCTGCTGCAGGACGTGCAGGTGCCCGACTGCCCGGCCTGTGGCGGCATCCTGAAACCCGAGGTGGTGTTCTTCGGCGGGACGATCCCGCGGGAGTGCATTGCCCAGGTGGAAGCGGCGGTGCGGGACTGCGAGGCCGTGCTGGTGGTGGGCAGTTCGCTGACGGTGTTTTCCGGCTATCGCATCTGCCGCGATGCCCATGCGCAGGGCAAGCCGCTGGCCTGTCTGAATCTGGGCGTCACCCGGGCGGATAGCCTCTTCAGCCTCAAGGTGGAAGCAGACTGCGCCGCCACGCTGGCGGCACTGCCCTCAGCGCTCCGGCTTTGAGATCAGCCGGCCCTGCCACTCGAACTCCACGGCCCAGAGCGCCTGCAGACCCTTGTCGTAGTCCCGCCACAGCTGGGCGAAGGTCTGCTGGTTGCGCGGGTGGCGCTGCTCCGGCAGCAACAGCGCCAGCGGGCGCAGCACATAGGCATTGTGCAGGATCTCTCCGCGCGGCAGCTCGATACCCTCGTGCACACCGCACAGATCGCCGTAGCAGAGAATGTCGATGTCCAGCGTGCGATCGCTGTAGCGCGGCGACTGCCGGTCACGGCCATGGGCGTCCTCGATGGCCTTGAGAACTCCTGCCAGTTCGGCCAGCGGCCGAGTCGACTCGAATGCCACCACCAGATTGAGGAAGTTGGGGCCGATGAAGCCCACCGGCTCGCTCTCGAACACCGGCGACACCTGCAGCTCGCCGAATTGCTGCTCCAGTGCGGCGAGACCGAGGGAGAGGGAACGTCGAGCGTCACGATTGCTGCCCAGGCTGAGACTGATCAATGGCATGGCCTACCACACCCCTGACACGAGCGTGCTGGAGGGTTCGGGGCGCACGCCGCGCTCGATGAGAATGCCGACATCCCGCGCCTCGGGCACGGCATCCGGCTTGCTCAGGCGCAGTCGCAGCCAGGGCACGCCGAAGCGGCTCTGCAGGCGCTGGGCGATCTGCTCGGCCAGGGCTTCCAGCAAGCGGCACTCGCTCGCCTTGATGAAGGTACACAGATCCTTGCTGATGGCATCGTAGTCCAGCGCCAGCGCGATGTCCTCGCTGTGGGAGGCCGGGCGGATGTCGGTGCCCATTTCCAGATCCAGCAGCACGGGCTGCGGACGGTTGCGCTCCCAGTCGTGGATGCCGATGATGCAATAGACGCGCAGGCCCTGGATGAAGACGATGTCCATCAGAGCGCCCTCGCCTGAGCCAGCGGCGGCAGGGTGTCCAGCGGCCAGCGCGGGCGCACGTCCAGCGCCAGGGAAGCGACCTCGCCGGCCAGCAGGCGCTGACAGCCGGCATAGGCGATCATCGCGCCGTTGTCGGTGCACAGCTCGGGCCGCGCGTAGAACAGCTGACTGCGCTCCTTCTGCACCATGTCCTGCAGGCCGACACGCAGACGGGTATTGGCACTGACGCCTCCGGCGATCACCAGGGACGTCAGCCCCGTCTCCTGCAGGGCGCGACGGCATTTGATCACCAGGGTCTGCACCATGGCGTCCTCGAAGGCCCGGGCGATGTCGGCACGGGTCTGCTCATCGATGTCCCGGGCGGCTGCGCCGTCGGGCAGGCTTGCGCGCGCCTCGGCCAGCGTGTTGCGCACATAGGTCTTCAGGCCACTGAAACTGAAGTCCAGCCCGGGGCGGTTGGTCATGGGGCGGGGAAACTCGTAGCGACCGGGCGTGCCCTTTTCGGCCAGTGCGGCCACCCGTGGCCCGCCCGGATAGGCCAGCCCCAGCATCTTGCCCACCTTGTCGAAGGCTTCGCCGGCGGCATCGTCCAGGGATTCGCCCAGCAGGCGGTAGTGGCCGATGCCATCCACTCGCACCAGCTGGGTGTGACCGCCAGAGACCAGCAGTGCCACGAAGGGGAACTGCGGCGGGGTGTCTTCCAGCATCGGGGCCAGCAGATGGCCCTCCATGTGATGCACGCCGATGGTCGGCACCTCCAGAGCCATGCCGAGGGCGCGCCCGACACTCGCCCCCACGAGCAGGGCACCGACCAGGCCTGGCCCGGCGGTGTAGGCCACCCCGTCGATGTCGGCGACGGTGGCGCCGGCCTTGTCCAGCACTTCCTGGATCAGCGGGAGGGTCTTGCGGATGTGGTCACGGGAGGCGAGCTCGGGAATCACGCCGCCGAAGCGCTCGTGCAGCGGAATCTGACTGTAAAGGGTGTCGGCCAGCAGGCCGCGCTCGCTGTCGTAGAGGGCAATGCCCGTCTCGTCGCAGGATGTCTCGATACCCAGAACACGCATCGTGTTGAAACCTTTGGGAAACTGCCTCTTTGCCAGGGCAGCGGACTGCAGGCGCGGCGGGCGGCCATCATAAGCCAGTCGACCTTCGATTGACCAGCCGCAAGCCGGGCAGCAGGCTCTCGGCCAAGCAGAAAGTGGCCGCGCTGTCGATGTTTTCTTTGTTTTTGGCTTTGCAATTGGCCATTTGCCGCATTACCATGTGCCCCCTTTGAATCAACCTTACATCGAAATCTGGAAGGTGTGCATTTTATGCCGATGGTAAAACTGAAAGAAAACGAGCCGTTTGACGTCGCTCTGAGAAGATTCAAGCGCTCCTGCGAGAAGGCAGGCGTGCTGGCGGAAGTCCGTCGCAAGGAGTTCTACGAGAAGCCCACCGCAGCCCGCAAGCGCAAGGCCGCTGCCGCCGTGAAGCGCCACCTCAAGAAGCTGCAGCGCGAAAACAAGAAGACCAAACGCTTCTACTGAGAAGCCATCATGGCCGACAGCGCGCTCAAGCAGAGAATCACCGAGGCAATGAAAGATGCCATGCGGGCCAAAGACAAGGCCCGCCTCGGCACCATTCGCCTTGCGCTGGCCGAAATCAAGAAGATCGAAGTCGACGAACGCATCGAACCCGATGACGTGCGTGTCACTGCCGTGCTCGACAAGATGATCAAGCAGCGCCGCGAATCCGTGAAGCAGTATGAAGCCGGCGCCCGCCAGGACCTCGCCGAGATCGAGAACGCCGAGATCGCCGTCCTGCAGGAATTCATGCCCCAGGCCCTCGCCCCCGAGGAACTTGCCGCCATCATCGGCCAGGCCATGCGCGACAGCGCTGCCGCCAGCGTGCAGGACATGGGCAAGGTCATGGCCCTGGTCCGACCTCTCGTCGTCGGCCGCGCCGACATGGCCGCCGTCAGCCAGATGATCAAGCAGCAGCTTTCCTAACGCTGAAACTGCTGGCACACTGCCCCATCCCCAAGCCTGTTGCCCTTCTGGACGCCTGACGATGGCCGGTCTGATTCCGCAAGCTTTCATCGATGATCTGCTCGCCCGCGTCGACATCGTCGACGTGATCGACAAGCGCATCAAGCTGCGCAAGACCGGCAAGAACTACTCCGCGCTCTGCCCCTTCCACACCGAGAAATCGCCCTCGTTCAGCGTCGAACCCGACAAGCAGTTCTACTATTGCTTCGGCTGCGGCGCCGGCGGCAATGCCCTGGGCTTCGTGATGGAGTATGAGCGCATGGACTTCCCCCAGGCGGTGGAGTCCCTGGCAAGCGACTATGGGCTGGAAGTGCCGCGCGAGGAAGGCCGCAGCAAGCAAAGCACGCAGAGCGAGAACAAGCCCCTCTACGACGTGCTGCACGAGGCCAATGCCTGGTACCAGCAGCAGCTGCGTACCCACCCGCAGCGCGAACGCGCCGTGGCCTATCTGAAGGGGCGCGGCCTCAGCGGCGCCATCGCCAAGACCTTCGGCATCGGCTTTGCGCCGCCCGGCTGGGACAATCTGCTGCGCGCCCTGGGCAGCACGCCCACCGCCATCGAGCACCTGCACAGCGCCGGTCTGCTGATCAAGCGCGAGGCCGACGCCGAGAAGCAGGGCCAGTACGACCGCTTCCGGGATCGCATCATGTTCCCCATCCGCGACACCCGCGGCCGCGTCATCGGCTTCGGCGGACGCGTGCTCACCGACGAGAAGCCCAAGTACCTGAACTCGCCGGAAACCCCGGTGTATCACAAGGCCAATGAACTCTACGGACTCTACGAGGCGCGCCGAACCAATCCGCGGCTCACGCGTTTTGTCATCGTGGAAGGCTACATGGACGTGGTGGCACTGGCCCAGCACGGTATCGACTACGCCGTGGCCACCCTCGGCACGGCGACCAACGTCACGCATCTGAACCGCTTGTTCCGACTGGTGTCGGAAGTGATCTACTGCTTCGACGGCGACGCTGCCGGACGCACGGCCGCCTGGCGTGGCATGCAGGCCACGCTGCCGGTGCTCGAGGACGGCCGCCAGGTGCGTTTCCTGTTCCTGCCCGAAGGCGAGGACCCGGACACCCTGGTGCGCAAGATCGGCAAGGACCGCTTCAGTGCGTTGATCGATGGCGCCACGCCGCTGGCGGATTTCTTCTTCGACCATCTGGCCGAGGGCCTCGATCTGGCCAGCATCGAGGGTCGCGCGCGGCTGAGTTCGCTGGCGGCCCCCCTGTTGCGGCAGATGCCGAGCGGGCTGTATCGCCAATTGATGATCGAGCGGCTGGCTGGCATCGCCGGCGTGGAGAGCCGATCCATCGAGGCGCTGGTGCTGAAGTCCGCACCGCCGCCTGCACCGGCCCCGAGCGCCGACGCGCAGCCCGAGGACTATCCGGTGCCGCCCGACTACGACGACGCGCCTCGCCGCACGCCGCCGGACACCGGCAGAGCGGGCCGCATGGCAGGCAGCCCGACGAAGGCCAGGGAGAAACCACTGGCGCGCAGTCCGGGCCTGAATGCCATCGAGCTGCTGCTCTATCAGCCGGCCGTCGCAGTCGGTCTGCAGCGGGATCTGGAACCATTGCGCGAAAACGGGGACGAATACACAGATCTGCTGCTCGAGCTGCTTGAATTGGTGGCCCAGAACCCCACTATCAACACCTACACGATGCTGGGGCACTGCTATGGCACGCCGCAGGGCAATCAGCTCACGCAGCTGTTGAAGAACGAGAAGATCACGCCGCTGGAAGGCGTGGCCAGCGAGTTCACGTATCTGCTCGACACCCTGCTGACTGAAGCCCGCAAGAAGCAGTTCAAGAAGCAGTTGCTGGAACAGTTGAAACCGCGGGTGCGCGCGACGGGCGCCGCGGATTCGCCATGAACCGGTCGTTGGCACGACAGCCTCGATGAGGCATAATGCCCGGCCTTTTTACAGTCCACGCTCATCTGGTCGCCTGCGACCACCCACGGGAAGCCATGTCTGAATCTCGCGTCAACCAGCTGCCACAAACAGGCCTCAAGGCTCTGATCGCCAAAGGAAAAGAGCAGGGCTATCTGACTTACACGGAAGTCAACGACCACCTCCCCGAATCCATCTCCGATCCAGACCAGGTGGAAGACATCATCCAGATGATCAACGACATGGGCATGAAGGTCTATGAGACCGCGCCCGATGCCGACACCCTGCTGATGAATGAAGGCGATGGCAACACCGACGAAGTGGCCGCTGCCGAAGCCGCTGCCGCTCTGGCCGCCGTGGAGAACGAAGCCGGCCGCACCACCGACCCGGTGCGCATGTACATGCGTGAGATGGGCACGGTGGAACTGCTGACCCGCGAAGGCGAGATCGTGATCGCCAAGCGCATCGAGGAAGGCCTGCGCGAACTGATGAAGGCCATGGCGAGCTTCCCCGGCACCGTGCCCCAAATCCTCAAGGAATACGATCTGGTGGACACCGCGGAGCGCCGCCTGAGCGACATCATCTCCGGCTATCTGTCCGTGGATGACGAGCCCGAAGTGCTGGCCGCCACCCTGGCAGAGCCTGAAAGCCTCGAGATCCCGCTGGTCGAGGACGAGGTCAAGGTCGATGATGACGAGGACCTCACCGCCGCCGATGACGACGAAGCCGCTGCCGGTCCCGATCCGGAAGAGGCTCGTCAGCGTTTCAGCGAATTGCGCGAGCAGTTCAACGCCACCGAGGCCGCCATCAAGAAGCACGGCCGGCTGCACAAGAAGACGCTGGCCGAACTGGACAAGCTGGGCGAGGCGTTTAAGACCTTCAAGCTCACGCCCAAGCAGTTCGAGCCCCTGCTGACCCATATCCGCGCCGTGCTGCAGCGCGTGCGCCGCAACGAGCGCGCCATCATGACGCTGTGCGTGCGCAATGCCGGCATGCCGCGCAAGGCCTTCATCCAGCTGTTCCCCGGCAATGAAGTGAACGAGAAGTGGGTCGACCAGCTGGTTGCCATGAACGAGCCCTGGTCCGCGTCCGTGGGCAATTTCAAGACGGAAATCCTGCGCGCCCAGAAGAAGCTGGTGGCACTGGAGAAGGAAAACGGCCTGTCCGTGGCCGAGATCAAGGAGATCAACCGCAACATGTCCATCGGCGAGGCCAAGTCTCGGCGCGCCAAGAAGGAGATGGTCGAGGCCAACCTGCGTCTGGTGATCTCCATCGCCAAGAAGTACACCAACCGCGGCCTGCAGTTCCTCGATCTGATCCAGGAAGGCAACATCGGCCTGATGAAGGCGGTGGACAAGTTCGAATACCGTCGTGGCTACAAGTTCTCGACTTACGCCACGTGGTGGATCCGTCAGGCCATCACCCGCTCCATCGCCGACCAGGCGCGCACCATCCGCATCCCGGTGCACATGATCGAGACGATCAACAAGCTCAACCGCATCTCGCGCCAGATGGTGCACGAGAAAGGCCGCGAGCCGACGCCGGAAGAGCTGGGCGAGCGCATGGACATGACGGAAGACAAGGTGCGCCGCGTGCTCAAGATCGCCAAGGAACCGATCTCCATGGAGACGCCGATCGGCGACGACGAAGATTCGCATCTGGGGGATTTCATCGAGGACACCACGGTGGACTCACCGGTGGATTCCTCCATCGACGAGGGCCTGCGCGAAGCCACCAAGGAAGTGCTGGCGAGCCTGACGGCCCGTGAGGCCAAGGTGCTGAGAATGCGCTTCGGCATCGACATGAACACGGACCACACGCTGGAGGAAGTCGGCAAGCAGTTCGACGTCACCCGCGAGCGCATCCGTCAGATCGAAGCCAAGGCGCTGCGCAAGCTGCGTCACCCGACGCGCTCGGATCACCTGCGCAGCTTTCTGGATGATTGAGTGTGTTCGCGAGGTCGTGATTTGACTTCGCTGGTGCCTTGATCCCGGTGGCGGGGGGCGGCAGACCCGTTCTGCGGCTGCCCCGCACCGCTCCCCGGTGCCCTCGCTTCACAAAAAGCCCAAGGTCTTTTTGCTCACTCGGTGCGGGGCTTTTATGCCTCTGAACGGCTCTGCCGCCCCCCGCCCCCTCTTTCCCTGCCACACGATTGGCTTTCACCTTCGCGAACCGGGTGGGGAGGCCAAGTTGGCACTCCGATCGCAGCCCGGAGGGCCGGCGGTCAGCCGCAGAACGCTCCGACGGAGCCGCGGCGCCGACGAAATTTCCCTGACGCAGTTCGCCGGCAATACTCCACCCACCATCACAACTGCGGCGCGCTCAGCCCCTCGATGCCCACCAGCCCCAGCGTCAACAGGAAGGCCAGCTGCGGCCCCTTGTGGGAGTCCGTCGGCTCGTACCACTCCTCCGGCGCATGTTCGCCCCCGCTGCTGCCACCCCCGCCAATGGTGATGGCAGGCACGCCCAGCGACATCGGAATGTTCGAATCCGTGCTCGAGGTGCGCAGCGCCTCCAGCGGGGAATCCACCGCCTCGAAGGCCAGTGCCGCCACCTGCACCAGCGGATGTTCCGGCGCCGTGCTGCCCGTGGGCCGGTCCCCGATCAGCCGGAAATTCACCGTGATCTCGCCGTTGTTGTCCCAGCGCGCGTTCTCCTCCGCCACAGCCTGGGCCGTCACCTCCCGCACCCGCGCCTCCAGCCGCGCCAGTTCCGCCGCATCGTTGGAGCGCATGTCCAGCTCGAACATGGCATCCGCCGCGATGGAGTTGACCGAGGTGCCGCCCGTCACCGTGCCCACCGTGAAGGTGGTGCGCGGCGTCTGCGGCACCTGCAGATCCCCGATCCTGGTGATGGCCCGCCCCATGGCGTGGATGGCACTGACCATGCCGAAGGCGCTGAAGGAATGGCCGCCCGGGCCGGTGAATTCCACGGCGAAGCGGCGACTGCCGGTGCCCCCGGTGGTCATGCGCGTGAGCCCGGAACCGTCGATGGAGACGAAGCCGTCGATGTCCGGGTAGTCCCGGAAGATGGCCTTGATGCCGCGCAGGTCGCCCGGGCCTTCCTCGCCCACATTGCCCACGAAGAGGATGTCGCCCACCGTGCGGATGCCGCTGGAGGTGATGGCCTCGATCAGGGTCAGCAGCGCGGTGAGCCCGCGGCCGTCATCGCTGATGCCAGGCGCGTAGTAGCGGCCGTCACGCAGCTCCACGCTGACATCGGTTTCCAGCGGGAACACCGTGTCCAGATGCGCGGCGATCACGAACAGCGGGCCGTCGCCGGTGCCGCGCAGCAGGCCCACGGCATTGCCCTCGGCGTCGATGAAGGCATCGGGCAGGCCGCGCTGGCGCATCTGCTGCACGAAGTACTCCGCACGCCGCTGCTCGCCGAAGGGCGGCGCGGGAATCTCGGTGATGCGCACCTGCTCGGCCAGAGTCTCGGGTTCGGCGGCAGCGATCTGCTCGAGAGTGGTCTGCACGCGCGGATCGGCGGCCACGAGGGCGAACTGCGCGGCCACGTCGTCGCTCACGCTCACCGGGTCGGCGGACTGGGCGTACGCGCTGCTCAGGCCGAGGGGGAGCAACAGGGCGGCAAGGCAGGCCCTGCGAATGTTCGCTTGCAAGCAAGCTCCCACAAGCGAGGCGCAGGAGCCTGCTTGCAGGCGAACCGAGCAATTCCCGTAGGAGCCTGCTCGCAGGCGAAAGAACTGGCGGACTACGGCAAACATGGGCGCTCCTTGAGCAACAGTGGCCAGCCCGGATTGTACCCGACACCGCCCGCCTGGGAACCCGTCACCTGCCAGCGGCCATGCTCCGGTTCAGCTGGCAGCGCGTTTCCTGCTACCCTTGCCGCTCCCGACACCACCCCGGAACCGACTGCCCCATGTCCGAGCACACCCCCGCCTCCCACGCCCTGCGCAGCGACATCGAAGGCCTGCGCGCCGTGGCCGTGCTGCTGGTGATTCTCTATCACTACCAGGTGCCCGGCATCAGCGGCGGCTTCGCGGGCGTGGACGTGTTCTTCGTCATCTCCGGCTTCGTCATCACCCAGCTGCTGGCCCGCGCCATGACGGCGGGCACGTTTCGCTTCAGCGCGTTCTATGCCCGGCGTCTGCGCCGCCTGGTGCCGGCCTTTCTGGTGGTGTGCACCGGCAGCCTGCTGCTGATCTCGCCCTTCTACCTGGACGATGATTACTACTTGTTCGCCAAGAGCGCCCTGGCCTCGCTGCTGGGGGTGAGCAATGTCTATTACCACGGCGAGCTGAGTCAGTATTTCGCGCCCGAGGCGCAGACGCTCACGCTGCTGCACACCTGGTCGCTGGCCGTGGAAGAGCAGTTCTACCTGCTGTGGCCCGCCCTGCTGCTGGGCCTGTGGAAGCTGTGCGCCGGGCGGCCCGCGCTCTGGGCCTTCGTCCTGCTCTGGGCCGCCTGCTTCGCGCTGTCGGTGGTGATGGCCGAGAACGCCCGTGCGGCGGCCTATTACCTGCTGCCGGCCCGCGCCTTCGAGCTGCTGCTGGGCGCCGGCGTGGCGCTCTACGGCGCCCAGGCCACGGCCCTGAGCCGGCTGCAGGCGCAGGCGCTGGCCATGGCTGGGCTGCTGCTCATCGCGGCCACGGCCCTGCTGCTGGACGCCGAGGCCCACTTCCCCGGCTACAACGCCCTCTGGCCCACGGCCGGCAGCGCCATGATCCTGCTGGCCGGCATGCATCACACCGACACCGCCGTGGCGCGTCTGCTCAGCCTGCGCCCGCTGGTGCTGCTGGGCGGGCTGTCGTATTCGCTGTACCTGTGGCACTGGCCGCCCGTGGCCCTGCTGCACTACCAGCTCATCGAGCTGACCTGGCCGCTGCGCGCGGGCCTGTTCGCTGCCGCGCTCGGGCTGTCCTGGCTCACCTTTCATTTCGTGGAACAGCGCTGGCGCTACCGGCCCTGGAACCTGAAGCAGTCCGCCCTGCGGCTGTTGCTGCTGCCCGCGCTGGCATTGTGGGTGGTGCAATCCACCATTCGCCTGGCGGATGATCTGAGCTTTCGCATCACGCCCGAGCGCCGCGAGCTGTACCGCATCATCGCCCAGAACAATGCCGCCGACCTCTTCGAGCCCTGCTTCAAGGGCGAGGAATACGCCTTCGATCAGAGCGAGGCCTGCCTGTTCGGCGTGCCCGCGCCGGCGCAGGGGCCGAGCAGCGTGCTGATCGGCGATTCCCACGCCATTCACCTGATCGGTTTCATGGAGGAATTCCTGGAAGAGGCCGGCGAATCCCTGCTGCTGGTGACGCGCGCCTCCAACCCCTTCGTGCGCGCCGATCAGACCCCCGCGGCCTTCGACGGCAATCAGGAGAAGATCGACCGCAACACCGCGCTGGAGGAGTACCTGCGCCAGCGCCCCATGACGGTGTACATGGGTGCCTGGTGGAATGCCTATCTCGAGAACCCCGCCTTCGAGGGCTATTTCCTCGACGCCATCGCCTGGCTGCTGCAGCAGAATCATCGCGTGGTGATGCTGGAGGATGTGCCGGAACTGCCCTCCGCCACCTATGCCCACTGCCTGCTCAAGGCCATGGCCGACTGCAGCATCGACGCCGCCGTCGTGAGCGAACGCGGCGCCGCCTTCCGGCGCTTCAAGGCCGCCGCCCAGAGCCGCTTCCCACAGCTGCAGTGGATCAACCCGGCGGCCGTGCTGTGCGATGCGCAGCGCTGCCAGACCACGCTCGACGGCACGCCGCTCTACCGCGACGAAAGCCACCTGAACAACATCGGCGCCGCGCTGATCGGCGAGCGCTACCGCGCGCAGTTCGGCAATCCCCTGCTGCCACCGGCCCCGGCGCCCTGACGCGCCCCGCCGAGTGACAATTTGTGGCTGATTGAGCCCCCTCATTCGTGCTAAGGTGCCGCCCGATCACTCAGAGGGGCAACCGAGCCCCCGGCCATACCAAAACAAAGCAATCCCCGGCGGAGAGAACGCAATGCCTGTTATCCGATTCTTGTCCGGCCTGTTCGTGTGCCTGCTCGCCTTTGCAATGCCCGCAGCCACTTACGCAGCCGACGCAGCCCCCACCCTGTCCATCCCCCTTCTGAACCAGGAACCCGAACTGAGCGATTTCGCCGGCATGAGCCCGAGCACCGCGCTGGCCCGGCAGATGGCGAAGATGGAGAATTTTGTCCAGCGCGAGCCCACCGACGGCGCTCCCGCCTCCCAGCGCACCGAGGTATACCTGGGCTATGACCAGCAAGCGCTGTACGCCGTGTTCCTGGCGTTCGATAGCGATCCTTCCCAGATCCGCGCCAACCTCGCCTCGCGCGAGAACATCAGCGGCGACGACACCGTCGAGCTGACCATCGACACCTTCAACGACCAGCGCACCGCCTACACCTTCCGTGTCTCCCCGCTGGGCGTGCAGTGGGATGCCCGCTGGACGGAGGGCTTCTCCAACCGCGCCGGTTTCGACACCACCTGGGAAGCCGTGTGGGACAGCGACGGCGAAGTGAACGAGCAGGGCTACATCGTGCGCATCCGCGTGCCGCTGCGTGGTCTGCGCTTCCCCGCCGTGCAGGACCAGGTGTGGCGCGTGCAGGCCAGTCGACAGATTCCGCGCCTGAGCGAGGAAAGCTTCTGGCCGCCCTACTCCAACAGCATCGACGGCCGTCTGAACCAGACCGCCCTGCTGACCGGCATCCGCAACGTGGAGCCCGGCAGCAACACCCAGATCATCCCCTTCGTGTTCGCCCGCGACGTGGAAGCGCTGGACATGCGCGCCCCCGGCGGCCCAATGCTGGCCAGCGACAAGGAATACGACGTGGGCGTGGACGCCAAGTTCGTGTTCAACGATTCCTGGGTGCTCGACCTGACGCTGAACCCGGACTTCTCCCAGGTGGAATCGGACGAGCCTCAGGTGACGGTGAACGAGCGTTTCGAAGTGCAGTACCCGGAGCGCCGCCCGTTCTTCGTGGAGAACGCGGACTTCTTCGCCACCGACTCCATCCTGCTGTTCACCCGCCGCATCGTCGACCCGGAAATGGGCCTGCGCTTCACCGGCCGTTCCGGCCCCTGGGGCTTCGGCACCATGCTGATGAACGACGAAGCCCCCGGCCTGAACCGCGCCGCCACCGACCCGCTGCGCGGCGAGAAGGCCACCATCGGCGTGTTCCGCGCCTACCGTGACCTGCAGGGCCAGGACCGCATCGGCATGATGTTCACCGACCGCGAGCTGGTGGATGGCTACAACCGCGTGCTGAGCACCGACGGCAAATTCCGCTTCAACGAGAACTGGGTGACCAACCTGGAATTCATCGCCACCGACACCGAGCCCACCTTCGGCGGCGCGGAACTCACCGGCATGCAGCGCAACATCCGTGTCGACCGCGTGGGCCGTGGCTACAACACCCACTTCCACTTCGTCGACACCGACGCCGACTTCCGCGCGCAGCTGGGCTTCCAGAACCGCTTCTTCAAGTCTGACATCTCCGGCATTCACTGGCGCAATGACTACCAGTTCTATCCGGAGAATTCGTCGCTGAACAACTGGGCGCCGGGCGCGATGTTCGTCTACCAGGACGACAAGGACGGCGTGAAGGTCTATTCCGAAGTCTCGCCCAGCATCAACTGGGTCTATGCCACCAGCCGCATCACCCTGGGCGCGCAGGATGTGACGGAAGTGCTGCGGCCGATCGACTTCGCCGGCCTGACCCGCCCGGTGGCCTACCGCTACGACAACGTGAACGCGCGTTACCGCAACACCGCGCTCTCGACGCTGACCTTCGACGTGAGCTACCGCAACGGCAGCGCGCTGAACCTGGTGCCGCGTCGTGGCATGTTGCCCTCAGTGGCCGACACGCAGCGTTTCGATCTATCCGTGCTGTGGCGCCCGATCGAGCGTCTGCGCGTGGACAATTCCTACGTGACCACGGAGCTGGATGGCCGTGGCGGCAAGGTGTTCACCAACGAGATCTTCCGCAGCAGCTGGAACTATCAGTTCACACGCGAGATGTCGCTGCGCTTCATCACGCAGTACGAGAAGACGGATGCGGGCCCGAACACGCGTCTGGTGGACGACAAGAACCTGAACTTCGACATCCTGCTGCGCTACGTGATCAACCCGTGGTCGG
>JACCDP011376921.1_pt1 | contig 16694 bp, 22 predicted proteins | sample 7445841 | NCBI WGS metagenome assembly JACCDP01 (sample SAMN15323441, study PRJNA562643) | freshwater metagenome | isolation source: river surface water | place: USA:Blue River Watershed | collected 2017-08-17 | reverse complement strand
CGTATCCCCGTCGAGCCTGACGTCAACCCGCCGAGGTTCTAATGCTGACCGCAGAGCCGTATCGCCGGCATAGAATGCCGGGCCAGCAGAAGGACGTCATGCCGGCGTCGCCGTCGGCGATCCTTGCGGTCATGACGGAGATCGTCCGCGAGCGGTTCCGACAGCCCGGCGGCGACCTTGCCTGGTTTTGGGACCCCAACTTCAATCCGAAGCCTACGGACGCTGGAAACCCGACGGGCCCTCGTAAGGTGCTCATTGAGACGGGCTACAGCGAAACAGCCGAAGTAAGAAACTACCGGCCCGCCATCTACGTAGACCGCGGCGTGATTCAGCCTGGTAAAATCTCACTAGCTAACCTGGCGGGACAAGAGATCCCCACAGGACTACGTGCGTTCTTTACGCAGGCGCAGATCCCCATCACGATCTCAGTGGAGACCTCCCGTAAGGGCGAAAGCTCTACCCTGGCGGACGCGGTTTGGTTTCACATCATGTCGGCGATTGAGCTGATTCGTCGAGACTTTGACGTGCATGACATCACTCCGCCCGTGCTCGGTGCTACTGTGGCGGCAGACAAAGATCGCACGGTGTGGCTGACACAGGTAGGCTTTACGATCACGCTCAACCTACGATGGACCACAGCCCCGATCGGCACAGAAATCCGAGAGGTCGGGACTAACATCAACGACACCGAGCAGCGTCTATACTCGCGCTGAAGGAGATCCACTCATGGCCCGCCCGATTGCAGTAGTCCTACAGGAGTTCGCTAACGTCGGTGCCGCTGCCGTGGCTACCCCCACGCAGGGCGTGTGCCTCATCGGCCGCTGCACCGTCGAGCGCAGCAAGGCGCTGAATGGCTCCGACCTGATGTTGCCCTACAGCGACAGCACCGTGGCGTTCGTTCCGCCGCTCGGCAAGCCGAACATGGTAATCACTTCAGCCACCATGCGGCTCTCCAATGCGGAGGTCGAGATGGCTACGCACACGGTCACCTCGGGCGAGGCGGACGGCGTCACGGTTACTATCGTGGGACATCACGTGGTGGCCGGCGATATGGTCTACGTCAACGGGGAGGAAGGACACCCGGTTGTCGGTGTGGTCGGCAACGTGATTACGTTGGCCGATGACTTGACGGAGGCTGACGAACTGTCGTTCCGCCGGACCGTCGCTGACGTGGTGCTCGAAGGGGACATCCTATCGGCGCTGGACAAGGTGGCCTTCCCCGCCACTCCCGAGGTCACCATCGGGACTGCCTCAGGCCTAACGGTGCTTAGCGCGGAGTACATGTACCCTGAGTACACCGCCGACCGCTACGACATGGACGAGACCGTGCTGGCGGTGACGCCGTCGAACTACACGGACCTGCTGGGCCCGGCCACGACCAACAACCCGCTGGCCCTAGCGGCTCAGCTGGCCTTCGCCAACGCTGGCGCTCAGACCATCTACTGCGTAGGCATCGCGGGCAGCGCCACAGCATCTGCGACCGCCTTCACGGCGGTCATCGGGCAGCTGTTCTCCTTCCGTGAGATCTACGCGCTGGTCCCGCTGTGTGAGTCGCACGCCACCGCCCAGGCGGTTGCTACGGCCCTTCGCGCTGAGCTGGAGAGCCAGGCGAACGCTGACACCGCACTCAGCACGGGCGTGGCCCAGCGCTTCCGCATCGCGGTGGTGGGCGGGTACGCGCTGACGGACACCGCTACACTGGTCAACGGCGCGGCGGTGACCTACGTGTCGGAGAGCGGCGACGACGTGACGCTGTCCTCGACCACCGCCAACTTCGTGACTGCGGGCGTGGTGGCGGGCGACACGGTTTCGACCGTTTTCAGCTCTACGCGTACCGGCGTCGTGAAGCAGGTCATCTCTAACCAGCGGATCGTCGTCACCAGCGCCGCGCTGGCCGGCGCCATCTCGTCGGGCTCCGGCACCATCACCATCACCCACACGAAGTCGTACGCCGATAAGGCCGCTGAAGCTGCGTCCCTCAACGGCATCGACAGCCGCCGGGTGTACATCGCGTGGCAGCCGGTGACGGCCTCGGTCGGTGGTTCGCCGGCTGACCTCGGTAGCCAGTATCTCGCTGCTGCGGTCGGCGGCCTGATCGCCGGTCTGCCTCCCCACGCCGCCATCACGAACCTGGGCATCGGCGGGATCACCGGGATCCGCAACAACCGCTACACGGAGCTGCAGTTCACCACGATGTCCAACGCGGGCGTCCTGGTCTTCAAGCAGGACACCGCCAGCGGCGCTCCGTACTGCATCCACGGTGTGAGCAGCGATAAGTCGGGTCTAGTGCCGCTGACCGAGCTTTCGATGGTCAAGGTGTTCGACTACGCGGCTGCTTACTTCCAGGCCCGCCAGGAACGCTTCCTATCCGGCTGGAACATCAACGAGCAGACGATCGGCTTTATCAAGGCTGACCTCGAGGCGGGTATTGCCGCTCTGAAGTCGCAGCGCTACGCTAAGCTCGGTTCGGTCATCATCGACGCCACGCTGGTGTCGGTGGCGCAGAACGCCACGATCACGGACAAGGTCGAGAGTGAGATCCTTGTTCAGTTCCCCCGCCCCCTCAACACACTGTCGCTGCGTCTCGTCAGCCAGTAGGAGTAACCCATGAACAAGCTCGCTTCGCTGAACCTCCACCCCGTCAAGATCGCCCAGGCCATCGGATCGCTGCACGCGCTGGCTGAGGCCAACTGCACGGTCAAGGAGGCCGCTGAATACCTCGGAACCACTGAGGAGATCGTGGCTGAGCTGGCCGCGCTGGCTCGGCGCTAAGGTGACCCGATGAATCGCGCCTATGATTCCGGACTGTACAAAGCCGCGTCGGTCTTGGGAATGAGCCCTGAGACTGCCGAACTAGTCGGTCTAGGCGTCCTAGGCGCGATTCCGGCCCACCAACTCATCAGCCACCTACGGGGAGTTGATGAGGATGAAGAGGCTGCCGGGCCTACCGACGCCGCGCTGGACATTCTCGGGCTAGGGACGTTGGCACTCCCGGCCCTAGCTCACCTACGCCAACACGGAGCCTGACATGCCTTTGAATGTTACTAACAGCCTGCAGAACTGGCAGTTCCAGAAGTCGCACATCGAACGGAACATGGACAGCTCGGCCTACGAGTCTGCCCATCCCGACGATACGCTGATCCTCGCTGGCCCTGCCCGCCTGGTGGACATCGACCTGTCCCGTACCGGAGTGACCTCGGACCAGGTCGGACTAAACGTCCAGGGCAATCAGAGTGGCGTCACCCTGCTGCCTATCGGCATGGTGCAGAGCGTGACCTGGTCCACCTCCAAGCCCACGCAGCCTCTGATGGCCATCGGTTCGGGCCGTACCTTCTTCTCGTCCGGTAAGTCCCAGACGAGCTGGAGCATGGCCCGCCTGATGTCCAACGGCCGTAACCTGCTCCACGTGCTGTACCACGCTGCCAAGGACAAGGGCATCGACGTGTCGCAGTTCGATGATCCGGCGGGCGTGACGAACGGCGCGCAGTTCCTGACGAACCTCGACTCGGAGCTGTACCACATCCCCTTCGGGATTGGCATGCTGTTCCGTAATAAGGTTCACGACTGGGTCGGCGCCTTCTACGGCGAGGCCTGTATGATCGGCTCGTACTCTGTCGGCCTGAACGCTGGGTCGTCGGTGGTGATGGAGCAGGTTAACGGCGTGTGTGATCGCATGCTGCCGATGAGCCTCGCCTCCATCAGCGGCTCTGGATACGTCCCGCGTGCCACGATCGACCAGATCATCGGCTTTGCGGCGGGCCAGGGACCGAGCCGCGCAGGGACGGGAACTATCGCCACCAGCGGTAACGTGTCGGAGACTGTGGCTATCCCTTAGTGCTAGACTAGGAGTCATGCCGACTCCAAAAGTAAAGCATCCGACTAGTGGGCTCTCCGGGACTGGCCAAGCGGCCTCTCTCAGGGGGCCCACTCCTTTTGCGGGCCCTACGTGGGATCTAGGGACCGTAAAATCCTACGACCCCATCACACAGCGGTACGTCGTAGACCTGTTCAGCGGTGGACAGCCCGTCAACGTGTCACGCATCGTTGACCACCCCGGCGCCGCTGGTGCGCTACCCGTTGGGTCGGTGGTCGTCGTGTGCGGCGGGATCCCTCGTGGGCCTTACATCTTTGGGGCTGTTCAAGGTGACGCCGCGGCCATGCGCCTGCCTGCGACGCCATGGGAGCCCGGCAACCTTGCAGGTGACCTGACCATCCGCTCGATGGGCGGCGGTGTGGTTGGTGTGCTGAACTCCGGTACGGCGGTCGTTGCCGCAGGCCCCGGCACGGGCGTGTTCGCCAACGCGATCAAGGAGCGCCTGGACGTTGTGGGCAACGAGATCGACGAGCTGACGGCCGCCGGCCGCCGGGGCGTTGAAGTCACTGCGGCAGGCCCCAACGTCTACTGGCGCTACGGCAAGGTTGAGATGGATGTCGCCAGCGGCGGAGACATCATCGACCTTCGGATCACCCAGCCGGCGTCCTACGACTACCGCGGGCAGGTGCAGGTCAACGAGGAAGGCCTTCTGACCCTCCGAATGGAGGAGGGCTTCACCCGCGTCGTCGGCAACGAGACCGCTGAGATCACTGGCGACGAGACCAAGGTCGTCGGCGGCAACAGCTCAGTGACCGTCACTGGCAACTTGAGCGAGTCCGCGGGCGTCGTGAGCCGTAGCAGCGACAGTGTCACCGATACCAGCGGAGGCAACCGAAGCGTCGCTACCCTCGGCAACGTGTTCACGCACACCAGCGGCAGCACGCGCGCCGTAGGCCTCTCCAAGGCCCGCTACGAGTACGGCGACAGCATCGAGTGGGTGGTGGGGGATCCCCGCAACCTGAAGTTCACTCCGGGTGCGATGCAGGCCCTCATCAACTACGTAGGGGACACGCACGTCGTCAACGTGCTGCCGGGGAAGTCCTTCAACGTCGTCACGACGGGCCCTGGGACCGTCAACCTTGGCGTCCCTGGGGTGGCGGCACCTAACCCGCTCGGTGGGCACTTCGTGACGCCGGCCCCGGGGGTGTTCTCCGTGACCAAGTATGAGCCTCTGGCGGCGCTGATACAGACGTTACTGACGTGGATGGATACTCACATCCACACGGCCACGGGGCCTGCGGCGCCCACTACACCACCGGTCGTCCCCTCGACCCCGATCGTCAGCCCTCTAGTCGCCGCGCTGCAGAGTCAGACGGTCAAGGTCGGGCCGCTCTGAGCCAAAAAAAGGCAAAAGAAAAGCGGTGGCGCAGAATCTTCCCTGCCCCACCGCCCCTGTTAGCCGTAACGCTCGCAGAGCTCTTCGAAGTCTGCGGCGTTGTTGACTAGCAGTTCCTCGCAATAGTCTCCATCAGCGGGATCGACTAGAAAGATCTCTACGTCGCTCGCAAGTACGCCAGGGAGGGCGCACTTCAGCGCGTCATCGACGGTGTTCGGCAGCTGACTCAACCGGTCTCCGTTTCCGGTGACGTCGTGCAGCTTGTCCAAATCGATGCGCGCCACGCTGACGAGAAGCATCAGGGTGCCCATAGCTCTCCTACTCACTTGCGACAGGGGTCTCCGGCACAGCCACGGCCTCGACCACCGGGGCCGCGACTGCGGCCGGTGCTTGCTCAACTTGCTCCTCGGATGTCGCTCCACGCCGACGACGGCGGGTAGCAGAATCTGATACCACGGTCTCCGCAGGCTTTTCGGCCTCAACCACGGCGGGGGCCGGAGCAGTCGCTTCGACTACAGGGGCGGCCACAGGAGCAGGCTTACGGTCGTCGAGCCCAGGCACCCAGATGCGCGGGACCGCCGGGACCTTGGCGCCCTTGACCGCCTCCATACGGATCTCGATGGGGAAGGTGACGTCGTCCACCGTGACAAGCAGACGACCGTTGCTCTGGCGGTGCAGATGAATACGTTCGCCAGTGACCTGGCTGTGAAGGACTAGCTTCGACATGTTGTTCTCCAAGCCCACTGAGCCGTGGGGCCGCTGGCAGCTTAGAGCAAAAAAAGACCCAGCGCACCCGAAGGTACGCTGGGCCTCTCCGCCTAGTACCGCCCGCGGCGGAGCTCCTCGAGGAGGGGTCCGCCCCCGGACTCGAGGAACATCTCGAAGAGCGTCTCCGCCGCCAGGCGTTGCGCCTCGCGGCTCACCGGCGCTTGCGCCTGCGCTTGCGCCGGGCGCAACCCTTCCGAGCACTCTTTCACTTCCGCGCACTCCCTCATGTTGTCCGTCCTTTGTTTGGGGGGGCTCTACGCCCCCCTGTTGGTTGTCCTCCGCCTAGTAACCCCGGCGGAGGCGGATGCGCTCAAGGCGCAACCGCTCCTCCTCGAGGTCCAGGCGCCGCTCCTCGAGGCGGCGTTCGCGGAGAGAGGTGGGAGTGCTGTACGTGAACAGCTGGCGGGCGCGGAGAGAGTCCGCTTCCTCGAGGAGACGGGCCGCCTCGGTCTCACGGCGGCGGGCCTTGGCCTCGCGCTCGAGGTCTGCGTCGATCTGTTGGCTGACGGCCTTACCCAGCGATTTCCAGAAACCCATTTTGATACCCGTCCTTGGTTGTTAGGGGAGCGACATGCTCTCCATTATATACTTATACCTGGTTTAGCTGTGTTTTTATGATTATCAACAGGCAAAAAAAGACCCAGCGCACCCGAAGGTACGCTGGGCCGGTAAGCCGCCGCCTAGGCCTGGGCGGCGGGGGTGGAGGTGGGCCGGGGCGTCGGCTTGCCCGACTTGCGGGCCCGCGCGGCTTCCACCATGGACGGGATGGCCTCGGGCGTCACCACCAGCGTGCTGGTGGGGGCAGTCGCCTGCTTGGCGGCGGCCACCTGCGCGTTGAGCTTCTCGATCTCCGCCAGCTCGGCGGCGATCTCGGCGCGCATCGCCTTGAGCTGCTTCAGGTTCTTGCGCTGGTGCGCGAGAACCTCTTCCGAGACCGCGAAGCCATCGGCCTCGACCGTCACCGCCACGGGCCGCGCTTCCGTGACCTGCCCCGCCTTGGCCAGGCTCATGCGGCGGGCGAGATCCTCGAGCTCCGCCAGCTGCGTGGCGATCGCGGTGCGCAGCACCGTGTCCTCCGTCGGGGCCACGGCCTTCGGGGCCTCGACCTTCGGAGCCGTGCGGGCCCGGATCCGCGCCGCGATCTCGGCCTTCTGCGCCGCGAGCGACGCCTCGCGGGCCTTGGCCTCCTTCTTGGCCTCGGCCAGACGCGCGTCGAACTCGCGGCGGGCCAGCGCCTCGCCGAGCGCCTTGTTGGCCTTGCGGGCCTCCTGGAGCTCGCCGTACGAGCTGGTGGCCTCGCTGAGGGCGTACGCCGCGCCGACCGCCGCGCCGGCGATCTTGATGCTGTCGATCACTGCCTTCTTGCTAGAGCGGGAAAAGATGGACATGTGGTGCTCCTTGGGGGTCGGGGCGCACCATGCGCCCCGACGTGCGGTGGTTGGTTGTGTGAGTGAGTGGAGTGAGGGGGGGGGGGAGTGGGTTACTTGCGGCCCTGGGACATCTCCAGGATCCGCTCCTGCTTCTTCTGCGCCTGGACCCCGTAGTACAGGGCTCCCAGGGCGGCCGCGATCCCGACGACGCCGGCGGCGCCTTCGATCTTGCCGAGGGGCTTGATGACCTTCAGGCCCTTGTCGAGCATGCGGTCGTACTTTGTAGCGAAGATGGCCATAGTGCCTCCAGAACGGTTACTTAGAGAGCGACATGCTCTCCATTACTTACTTATACCGGTTTTATACCTGTTTTTATGATAAACCAGCTATACACGTCGCAGCCCCTCGCGCTACGTTGTACACGGAGGAATCATGCTTTCGAACATCCCTGCAAGCACCGGCTGGACCGGGAAGACCGTTACGCTGACGGTGCCTCAGGAGGTCAAGGACGGCCTACAGACCGCTGCGGCCGTGGGCGACCTGATCACGTCCTACCAAGCGATCCTGCGGGCCGCTGTTACCGTCATCGAGAGCGCTATTCCGCTGTACACCGACCCGGTGGCTGCGGCAGTGGACCAGGCCCTAGCGGCGTTTGAGTCCCTGCTGACCTCGTTTTCGCCCGGCGCGGTCAAGATGATCGTCCTGTCTGATACCCCGGAGCTTGCGAAGGCCCTCACTGAGTCTCGCGCTTACACTGCGGAGGAAGCAAAAGCCGCTGCTACGTCGTTCAGAGAGTCGTTCTACGCGTCGGCCGGGGTGATGTTGAATCCCACGGGAGGCGATCAACGCACCCCTCTGAACGTCCTCAAGCAGCAGATCACGGCGCAGGCTCTGAACCAGTCGCTTAGCGCAAGCCAGCCAGCGCTGTTGTCCATCCGAGACCAGCTTCTGGCCTCACTGGCCGACATCAACGACCCCAACGTGCCTGGAGTGAACGGCGAGACGTTCGGAGTCGGGCTGTCGCTGGTCACCTACGGAGACGCAGCCGCCATCGACGCACTGGTGGGCATCATCAAGCTGTACCAAGAGCTGGTGAACGGCTTCAGAGGGTTCAACGATCCGCCGGCTCCGGTGGCCGGGCTCCCTGCACCCACGGGGCTCAAGGCGCGTAACGGCTCGAAGATCAAAGGCGTCAACCAGGTGCTGCTCAGTTGGACGCAGAATCTGCCTACAGAGTTCCCGTTGACTGTAGATGGGGTGATCTGGGCGGCGCCCACGCAGATACTTGAGCGGTCTTTTGACGGCGTTACGTGGACCGAACTGAAGCGCTGGGAGTTGCTCGACGAGTATCCCAAGCCAGCCTTCAGCCGCCCACAGAGCAACAGTTACGTCGATACCGCGCTCAACACAGCGATCAACACGCGCGTGGGTGCGAGTCTGCCGGTAGGCATCGTCAGGTATCGGGTGCGGTATCGCTTCATGAACAGCAGCTACCAGACCGCCGACGTCTACGGCCCGCAGGTCTTCTACACGCCGGGGTCTAAGGCCGCTGGCCCGACGGTCCCGCCGGACTGGTTGTCCCTTGGTTACTCGACGCAGCTGAGCCTGCTTACGGATCAGATCCCTCTCATACGGGAACAGATCGCCGCTACGGCAGACCAGGAAAAGAAAGCCCTGCAGGAGCAGGTCAAAGCAGTGAAGAAGAAGATCGCCAAGATTGAGGCCATCGTAGCCAACGTCTTGAACTTCATTGACAAGCTGAACGCCCTGCTTGGAAACCTTGGATCAGCTTCGGTGGCGGTCAGAACATTCGACCTTACGGGGCTAAGTCTGAGCGAAAGCCTCGCAAACGGCGTTCGGCTCGAGAAAGTGAACATCAACAGCCTTACGCAGGCGTCCAAGACTCCGCTTACGGCCAAGCTCTACCAGGAATACGCCACCAGCATGACGCAGCTAAACAGCTACGTAGTTGCGAACACCAGTACCACTACGTTCGACGGCGGCTTGGGTGTGTTCTTTGTCGTAGACTCCGCTCTCGCCAGTGGCGTCTTGGAGCTGATCACCGCGCTTCTTGGGCTAGGTACCGGAGTCGCTGCTACCTCGGTGTCCGTCGGTGAGCAGATGGCAGGGTTGTGGGAGACTGCGGCTAACACCTCATTGAATCTCCCACCCACCCCTGAGCCTTTGGCTACTCCGAATCCGGCAGTATCCGTCGGTGAAAGTGACTCGTCCTTGAACATCGCGCCCGCTACCGGTACTTACGAGCGGCCCTTGCTGGGCGAGACTGATTATCCAGGGGCTGACCTAAACTGTCCCCCTAAGTAGGAGATTCCATGGGCTGGCGCGGCTTTGATTTCAAGTGCAACAACGAGGAATGCGGGTGGGAAGGCGAGCGGATGAAGTGGAACGACGACCCCGTCATGTGCTCGGAGTGCGGCCAGGAACTGCAGAAGATGATCGCGCTGCCCGCCAAGCAGTTTGAGACTATCGTCATGGGGACGCCGAAGTCCCGGCAGTACACCGCCGGCGGCGTCCACAAGCGGTTCGAGAAGTCAGATAAGATCTGGGTTCCCGTAGGAGGCAGCAAATGACCCGTGAAGAGCAGCTCAGGATCATCAAGACGGCCGGGATTCTCAGCGGGCTGGGTCGTATCGCGAGCCGGACGGGTCGCATGTTCAACCCAGCGTTCAGCCGCCCTGCGGCTTATGCCGAGATCCTTTCGCCGACCATCGGAACCGCCGGCGGGATGCTCGCCGGTGGCGTCATGGGCGCCCAGGCGAACGAGGACAACCCGATTCTTGGTGCCGCCTTGGGTGCCGCTGGCGGCGGGTTGGCGGGGAGCATGCTGGGTCGCGGTGTACGCGGCGCGATTCGAGGTACGGCCGTCGGAAAACCGATCTCCGGCGCGATGGGCGACATCAGCGGCCACGTGGCGTTCCCTATCGCCAACAACCTCCTACCCGTAGCGGGGTCTATTGGCGGCGGGCTGTTGGGCTGGGGCATGTCTCCGCTAGGTGAAGAGGGTTCCGGCGCCATGTACGGTGCCTTGGCAGGGGCCGGGCTCGGAGCTCTAGGTCGCGCCGGCAACATGATGGCTTACAAGAAAATCCGCAATCTGGCCACTGGAGCTAACACACCGCACTACCACTACACCCCTCAGGGGCCGGTGACTGTCCCACAGTCTACGTGGATGCGTAAGCAGGGCTCATATGACACGTTGCTGAACGCCAGCTACAGCATTCCAGGTACTCCGATCGGTGTGCGTCTCGACTCCAACCGCGGTGAGCGCCTGCCGGGCATGGCTTCGTGGGTTCCGCGTGAGTTCATCGAGCAGGCGTTCCGGGACACGGACCAAGGTCGCAGCGAGCAGGAGTCGATGGACTACGCCACCCACGCCGGCCTGCTCACAGACCCGCTGATGGGTGCGGCGCTCGGAGGCCTTTCGGCTCCAGTGGTGCTCAAGAACAAAGACGAGATGCGTGCGCGGCTGATTGGTGCGCTGGCCGGCGGCGCCGCCGGACTCGCCAAGAATATCTTCGGCCAAGAGAGTAGGCGCGAGGCGATGCGTGAGGCGCTTCGCGGTGTGCGCACCGAGCGAGAGCGCTTCCCCATGCAGAAGCGTGAAGACAGCACAGCCGCCAGCGTGCCTCCGATGCTCCTGAGCAGCGGCTCCGGGGAGGGCTAATGCGCACACCATTCCAGGCCTTGTTCGAGAAGATGAGCCAGTTTGCCTACGGCCCCGGCTACAAGGCCATGCCCACCCCTCCGATGCCTACGCCGGCCCCTCCGACGTTCGCCAGCCAGCCCAAGGACATCGGCGCCGGTGTTCCTGTGCAGTCGCCCAAGACGACTGAGGTCGCAGCGCAGCCGCAGAGCCTGGGTAAGGTCACCAGCCAGCCGACTCCGGCCGGTGGCGGCCTGAAGCCGGTGAGCGCGCAGTCGCAGCAGCAAACAGCCTCCATGCCTAAGCCCAAACCCGGGTTCTCGGCGGTGCCGCCGGGAGGCTTCCAGTAATGCGGGCCTTTGAGACCCTCCGTGCCAAGCTGGCCGCTGACAACCTCGCCCAGGATGTCGGCAGTGAGATCGCAAGCCAGGCGGCGGGACAAGGTCTCAAGCAGTTGGCCGCGCGCGCAGGGAGTACGGCGGCGCGGGTGGTGCCCTTCGCCGGACCAGTCGTGGGCGCGGCCTTGGACTTCGCTACCGCGCCCGCCGACGAGCCTTTCGCGCGCACTCTTGCAGGCGCCGCGGGTAGCGCCGTCGTCGGGGGGCTCGGTGGCGCGGCGGGGCTGTCCGTCGGCGGTCCCGTCGGTGCATTCGCTGGGGGTACTGCGGGCGGAGTGTTGGGCAAGACCATTGGGCAGGGGGCATACGACCTAACGAACCCCCCCGCAATGCCAGTCCCGTCGGCGCCACGCCCGCGAAAGGCCCAGATGTTCACCGTGCCGCCGGGCCAGCCGGGAGAGGCTACGGTTACCCACAAACCCGCGGTTGAGCCGGTGAAGAGGCAACCAACGCCTGACGTGAGCTACCTGGCCCGTAGAGTCCAGGCCCGGGCCGCGAACATGAACCGACTAGATCAGTTGAAAGCTCCGCCCTCCGGCCCGATGGCTGGAATGCCGCAGCCCACGCCCGGCGGAGCTAGGTTGCCGCCGTTCGCATCCCCTGGAATACGAGGACCTCAATGATCAACCACCGCGCCAACGAAGCCGGATCTCAGGCCGCAGCACGGACGCTCGGCCTGAACAGCGTGCCGCCGGCCCGTTGGTCTTCGTCGTTCAAGGGCCCGGTGCAGACGTCGTCTACGCGCACCGCAGCCATGACCAAGCTGGCCTTCAAGGGCAACGACGTCATGCCGGGAGGTAAGGCGGACAAGCTGCCCGAGAGCTCGTTTGACCGTCGGGCGCTGGCGCAAGGTACGAAGGTTGAGCGTGAGCATGTGAAGTCGAAGCGGATGGCAAAAGAAATCGCTTCAGACCACATCACTGAGTTCCCCAACTACTACCCGGAGCTCAAGAAGCTCGAGAAGAAGTTGGAGAAGAAGGCCAACGTTCTGCGGCGAATGCTTACGACAGGCATCCCTAAGGACGTTAAGATTACGGGCGCGTCTAATGCTCGCCTCATCAGCCAAGCCCGCCCCGGGGACATCGCGCTTACTATGTGGCGCAGCCCTTTTGATGCGGCGCGCGCGCTAAATAAAGGGCGCCTCTACGCAGCCCAGCAGCGAGCTATTTACGGAGTCGGGGAGGGCCCCGGACACGCCTCCTTGGTAACTGGCGGCGGCGACGCCGTTGGACTGTTTCCGGCCGGACCCGGGCTTGTCATGGAGCATCTCGACAGTCAGGCCCCCACCGTTATTGTGCGTCCGAAGGCCCGCGCGTCTCAAGGCGAGGCCGCCGCGAGCGCGGCGCTACGCCAAGCGCAAGCGGCGGGTCAATCAGGCACCGTGCCGAAAGCTGAGGGCGTGAGCGCTAAAAAAGACATGATCGATCGCCTCGGCTACTTCTACGATCCTGAGCTGCTTCGGATCATGGAGAGCCGTAGTTTTGACCAACCGCTGGCGGTCAACCGACTTGGCGACATCCCCATCATCGGAGGTCCCGTAGGGAGCCTTGCTCGCCGGATACGTAACCGCAGTCTACAGCCCTGCGACCCTCACAGTGAGGTCTGCTCGACGGCCGTGGTCCGGCACTGGTCCGACCCGGACGCTCTCGGAGAGCGCGCGTACCCGTTCTTCTCTGGGGCGCCTGAGACGCCGCAGCAGCTTCAGAAGTACTACATCTCACCAGGGCGCCTCGGCTTGAGCCGAAACGTGGACTTAGTCGGAACTAACTTCGACTTTTAGACAAAAAAACAGAGGTCGCTACGGCGGCCTCTGTTCTTTTCTTACCGATCACGCACTCTTCCACTCGTCAGTGGTCCCCGGGATGCGCACCCACATATTGTGTGTGAGGGGGTGCATGATGACCTGGTGCGCCGTGATGGCGTTGCACACCAGCCCGTTGTCCGTGATGAACCCCATGGCTTCTTCGGCCGTGGGGGTTACCTTACCCGCTTCCTTGAACGCGTCGAGGCGCCCCGAGACCCGCTCGTACCGGGAGCAGCTGGAGTTGCCCAGGAATCCGTTGATCGCGCCGCTGCCAACGGACACGCTGTAGTCGTTGGTGCACAGCGCATGCGGTTCGTTGTGCGGAAGCACCCTGCCGTCCGCCAGCTTCTGAAGCACACAGCCTTGATCCGGGCGGATGCCGGTGAGGGTCAGCAGGCAGGGGCTGATGAGCAGTTCGTTCGCCAGCGTGTACTTCGCCTCTTCATAGCTCTTGCAGTTATGGAGCGCGTCGTCGATCGCCCACGCTGCCGGAACGGCGCCCCGCAGAATCCGCCAGATACGGGCCGCGGGGGTGTCCGTAGGATCAGCCACTGCATTCAGCGAGATGCTGAACCCCGCCTGACGCTGTCCCGTGAAGGTGCCCACGAGGCCGGGCCAGGTCACCGTCCGAACGCCCCGGCGATTCCACACCGTCGTGTGGGTCGAGAGCAAGTTGCCAGGGAAGTACCAATCCAAGTTCCGGCAGTGCACGCCGCCCACGGAGAGCGACGTGCAGCCGATGCCGCTGGAGATCTCGTAGACGAGGTTCGCCAGCAGGACGTCGATGACGTCGAACCCCGTGTTCTCGGCCACGTACTTGAGCTGGCCGCGGCGCTCCGCGCTTACCAGCGTGTTGAAGTACAGCTTTGCCGCACGCCGCATAGCAGGGGTAACGCCGTCGGCGTAGTCGCGCTTCGCAGCGACCATCATTTCCTTCGCACCTTCGAGGGGGACTTGCCATTCGTTGTGGATGTGCATATTGCCTCCTAATTCAGCCACGCTCCATGCGTGGCGGGGTTGGGCTCGATCTCAGAATCGAGATCGAGTTCGATGTCGTCGAACATCTCCAGCTGCGCCACCCGCTCCAGATAGAAGCAGTGCAGCTCGGAGATCTTTGCGAGAGCGGTCGTCAAGTCGTGGGTGCGCAACAAGGTGGAGACGGCCGCGTTCCATGCTTCGTTCGCCTCTTTGACAGAGCACGCTGACATGATTCCGCGGTACATAGAGCCTCCTTAATGAGGAGCGAGATGCTTCTCATTACTTACTTATACCTGTTTTAACCCAAAAAAACGGAGGGCCCCGAAGGGCCCCCCGGAAGGGGGTTAGAAGATGCTCAGACCGAGAAGCGCATTGCGCTCCTCATTCTGGGCGGTGATGAGCCCCGTCCACCCGGCATACGCGGCGCTGGCCTTTTGGGCCAGCTCTACGTCGCCCCGCTGGAGAGCCAGCTCGCCGATCCTGACGGCCTCCGCCCGGAGGTGGCGGGGGGATAGGAGCTCAGCCCAGAGGGACGCGGGCCCGCCCAGGAACCAGGTCTCCAGGCGGTCCCCGTGGTCGAGGATCAGCCCGGTGCCTCCGTAGTTCACGGCGTGCCGCCACCCACCGACGCCAGGGGTGGCGTTGGCGGGGTCGTAGCTGACGTCGGCCAGGACGTAACCCGCCGGCCAGCCGGGTATGCCCTGGACGTTGAGTCGGGCGGCCTCGCCGGCGCTGGCGATTGCCGCCTTCCAGGCCTCCCCGTCACGGGCGTGCTTTCTCCCGCTGCCCAGCAGGCTGCCGACTCCGCCGCGGGCGGTGCCGGCGCCCTCGGTGTCCATGGAGCCACCCACCCCGCGGGCCTCCACCGACGCCCAGACCCAGAGGGCCCGGTCGGTGGGGGCGTACTCTGGCAGGGCGGGGTACCCCGCCTCGAAGGCCGCCTTGAAGGCGGCGGCCACGTAGGCCACCCGGGCGGCGGCCCGGGCGGGGGCCGACTTCTTCAGGAGCAGGTCCGCCAGGGGGCCAGTGACGCCTTTGGCGGCCAGGTCCTGCTCCTCACCCTTGCGGGTGGGGAGCGGAGGGAGCTGGGCCTTGACCGCCTCCCAGTTGATCAGGCCGGGGTTGAGGGAGGCATCGGCCTCCATCTCGCCCTTCACGATCATCCGGGTGTAGTCGCGGGCGGCCGAGACCACCCGGTCGAGATCTGCCCGGAACTCCTCGCCGCCCTTGGCGTACTGGACTGCGGAGTTGACATAATTGGTCAGCTGGCCGAGAGACTCCTCCGTCAAGAAAGTGCACGGTCTCAGGTGGGCGATCAGGTGGACGGACAGCTGGTCGAGCTGTTCGGTACCGCTCAGGCGGTCGATCAGGATGCTGAGCTTGCTTTGGATGGACATGATTGATCTCCGCGCGTGATGCGCGTTAATGGAAGCGACATGCTTCTCATTAATTACTTATAACAAAAAAGGGCCCTGCTTTCGCAGGACCCCTCCGTTCACTCCGCTTACCCTCTCCAAGTGCCGCTCAGCACTGTCGCCACCCCGACGACCCGCAGGTTAAAGCGCACGTAGGGCACTGGCGTCAAGGCAAAAAAAGCCCCGGGCGACCGGGGGCTAGGGTGGGACTACTTGGAGCTGAGCTCGAGGAGCTCCAAGGCCTCCTGCCGCTCCAGGCCCCAAGGGCCCCCGATGTCGAGGGCCGCGAGCCGCTCCCGGACCGACGCCTCGAGGGCGTCGATCTCGTTGTCCGACGGCTTTAGCGTCAGGGCGACGTGCGCCCCGTCCGCCAGTGGCTTGGCGCCGTAGAGGCGCTTCCACTGAGTGGGGTCCTCGGTCTCGACGCGGTACAGGACCAGGTCGGCCCCGTAGAGGCAGGCCGCCTTGAAGTTCGCGCCGGGTGCGGTGCGCTCCACCAGCTCCCGGGCGTCCTCGACCTGCGCGGCGAAGAAGGCCTGGAGCTCCCGGGCCTCTTCCTGAGCGTCGAGGTAATCGTCTTCGTCGTACGCCACTTCGTAGTTCATTGTCCCCTCCTAGGGGTTTGAGAAGCGACATGCTCCTCGTTACTTACTTATACCCTTTTTTAGGCCAAAAAAACGGAAGGCCCCGCTAAGGGCCCTCCGTGCTTGCTAACCGGTCTTCCAGCGGCGTTCCCTACCCGACAGGTAGTACTCAAGCAGTAGTACGCGGGTTTTGACCGGCCTGTTGCCGAAGCCTTTTGCCATGATGGCCGCCATGGCTTTGTCGAAGTCTGCAAGGGTTAGGGCTTTTTGCAGTGAGTCCAGTGAGCCGTCGGAGGAGATGGTGTCGTGCGAGTGATCCCTCGCCTCCAGGAACTTCACGCGATTTCCACGCACCTCGAGCAGGATGTCCAGGGCCGCCCTACGAACCTCCGCGGAGATGTCGGCCTCCGCGTACCAGATGGCCGTAGCAGCGTGAAACTCCGCGTTGAGGGTTTCCAGGTCAGGCGCCAGGCGCAGTGCGTTTAACTGCCGCTGGTAAACTT
>JACCDP010142448.1_pt1 | contig 16696 bp, 14 predicted proteins | sample 7445841 | NCBI WGS metagenome assembly JACCDP01 (sample SAMN15323441, study PRJNA562643) | freshwater metagenome | isolation source: river surface water | place: USA:Blue River Watershed | collected 2017-08-17 | reverse complement strand
GGGCAAGTCATCGCTCGCTTTCGACACGCTGTATGCAGAAGGTCAGCGGCGCTATGTGGAATCGCTGTCGGCGTATGCGCGCCAGTTCCTGCAGCTGATGGAAAAGCCAGACGTGGACATGATCGAAGGCCTGTCGCCGGCGATTTCGATTGAGCAGAAGGCCACCTCGCACAATCCGCGCTCGACCGTCGGCACCGTTACCGAGATACACGACTACCTGCGTTTGCTGTTTGCGCGCGTGGGTACACCGTATTGCCCTGATCATCCCGAGAACCCGCTTGCCGCGCAATCCGTGTCGCAAATGGTGGATGCAGTGATGGCGATGCCAGAAGACACCAAGTTGATGATCCTCGCACCGGTCGTGGCCAACCGCAAGGGTGAGCACAGCGATTTGTTCGAGGCGATGCAGGCGCAGGGCTTTGTGCGCTTCCGCATACAAAGCGGCACGGGGGCTGCGAAGATCTACGAAGCTGATTCGCTGCCCAAGCTGAAAAAAACCGAAAAGCACACCATTGATGTCGTGATTGACCGCGTCAAAATTCGCGCCGACATCAAGCAGCGCCTCGCGGAGAGTTTCGAAACCTCGCTGCGTCTGGCCGAAGGCCGTGCGATCGCCATAGACATGGACAGCGGCAAAGAACAGGTTTTTTCGAATAAGTTTGCCTGCCCAGCCTGCGGCTATTCATTGCAGGAACTGGAACCAAGACTGTTTTCGTTTAACAATCCGATGGGCGCCTGTCCTGAATGCGACGGTCTCGGACATATCGAGTTTTTCGATCCCAAGCGCATCGTGGCTTTCCCCAACCTGTCGCTTGCCTCGGGCGCGGTAAAAGGCTGGGATCGGCGCAATCAGTTTTATTTCACGATGCTGTCTTCGCTGGCCAAGCACTACAAATTCGATATTGATACACCTTTTGAAAACTTGCCCGAGAAGGCGCAGCAAGTCGTTCTTTACGGTTCCGGCAAGGAGAAGGTTCCATTCGCCTACATTAATGAGCGCGGCCGCACGGTCATTCGCGAGCATACGTTCGAAGGCGTAGTGAACAATCTCGAGCGCCGCTATCACGAAACGGATTCGATGGCGGTCAAGGAAGAGCTAGCCAAGTTCATCAATGAAAAAGAATGCCCAGAGTGCCATGGTGCACGTCTGCGCGTCGAAGCTCGTTTCGTAAAAGTCGGTGATGGCTCTCAGCAGCGTGCGATCTATCAGGTCGCAGCAATGCCTCTGCGCGATACGCTCGAATTCTTTGAGAAACTCAAGCTCAAAGGTGCGAAAAAAGAGATCGCCGATCGCATCATCAAGGAAATCATCTCGCGGCTGAAATTTCTGAACAATGTCGGTCTTGATTATCTGTCGCTCGAGCGCAGTGCAGACACGCTATCCGGCGGCGAGGCGCAACGAATTCGCCTGGCATCGCAGATCGGCTCCGGCCTGACGGGCGTCATGTATGTGCTGGATGAGCCATCGATCGGCCTACACCAGCGCGACAATGACCGGCTGATTGCAACACTCAAGCACCTGCGCGACATCGGCAATACCGTCCTAGTGGTCGAGCATGATGAAGATGCGATTCGCTGCGCCGATCACATCGTCGACATGGGCATTGGCGCCGGCGTGCACGGCGGGAAGGTGATCGCTCAGGGCACCCTCGACGACATCGTCAAGCAGCGAGAGTCGCTCACCGCGCAATATCTGAATGGCACACTGGCGATTGACTTGCCCGAGCGCCGCACGGTCGCCGATCCCAAAAAACAGCTGGTGATCAAGGGCGCAACGGGCAACAACCTGAAAGCAGTCAAGCTTGAGCTGCCGGTGGGCTTGCTGACCTGCGTGACGGGCGTGTCCGGTTCGGGCAAATCCACCCTGGTGAATGACACGCTGTATCACTTGCTGGCCCGTCATCTGTACGGCTCGCAAACTGAGCCATCGCCGTATGACAGCGTCAGCGGGCTCGAGCATTTCGACAAAGTGATCTCGGTAGATCAGGCGCCGATTGGCCGTACGCCGCGCTCGAATCCTGCGACCTACACCGGCGTGTTTACGCCGATACGCGAACTGTTCTCCACCGTGCCGCAAGCGAAAGAGCGGGGCTACACCGCAGGTCGTTTTTCTTTCAATGTCAAAGGCGGTCGCTGCGAAGCTTGTCAGGGCGATGGTGTGCTGAAGGTCGAGATGCACTTCCTACCGGACGTCTATGTGCCGTGCGATGTCTGCCACGGCAAGCGCTACAACCGCGAAACACTGGAGGTACAGTACAAGGGCAAGAACATTTCCGAAGTGCTGGAGATGACGGTTGAAGATGCGCATGTGTTCTTTAATCCAGTGCCGCTGATTGCGCGCAAGCTGCAGACCTTGCTCGATGTGGGACTGGGCTATATCCGTCTTGGCCAGAGCGCGACTACCTTGTCCGGTGGCGAGGCGCAGCGAGTGAAATTGTCTCTGGAGCTTTCAAAGCGCGACACCGGTCGAACGCTGTACATCCTCGACGAGCCGACTACTGGTCTGCACTTCCATGACATCGCGCTGCTGCTGAAAGTGATTCACCGTTTGCGTGACCAGGGCAATACCGTGGTGATCATCGAGCACAATCTGGACGTGATCAAGACTGCCGACTGGCTGGTTGACCTCGGCCCCGAGGGCGGTGCCGGCGGCGGTCAGATCATTGCGACCGGTACGCCGGAGCAGGTGGCAAAAAATCCGGTCAGCTTCACGGGCAAGTACCTGGCGCCGATGCTGATGACCAAGAAGGAAAAGAAGCGGGCGTGATGCCCCTTTCTGTTCACATCCCAAGCCACAAGCCCAGCGGCACACACGCCAGCGCCGCCAGATTCCCCAGCATCACGATCGCCGCCACCTTCTCAGGCTCCTGCTGGTAGGCCTCAGCGATGATGAAGCAGAACACTGCTGGCGGCAATGACGCGAACAGGAAGAGCTGTCCGCGCTGAATCGCGTTCAGGGGAATCACTAGCTCAAGCAAGGACGCAGAGACTAATCCGGACAGTGGGCACACCACTGCGCCCACTAAGCCGATGCGCCAGCTCTTGAAACTCACATCTGTCATGCGCACGCCGAGCGCCAGCAGCATCAGCGGAATGCTGGCCTCGCCCAGCAGTCGCAGTGCCTGCAGCAGGGTCTCCGGCAGCGGCACCCTGAGAGCGGCAAACACCATACCGGTCATCATGGCGAGCATCATCGGGCTGGCGAACATGCGCAGCGTCGCGCGACGCGGCCCTTGCCTGCCGCTTTCGAGCAGTCGTATGCCAACGGTGAAGTACATGAGGCTGCAGGCCATGAACAAGGCCACCGCCTCTGACAACCCGGTCGAGCCGAAGGCCAGCACGGCGAGCGGCAAGCCCATGTTGCCGCAATTGTTGTACATCATCGGCGGCACGAACGTGCGGGGGTCATAACCCAGCAAACGTGCAACGGGCCAAGACAGTAGCACCGAGCCCAGCGCAACCAGCGTGCCGGCAACGATCAGCGGCAGATTCGCCAGCAGATCGAAATCCTTCGAAGCCAGCGCGGAGAACAGCAGTAACGGACACAACAGCTCGACACTGAGACGATTGACTGCGGCGAGGTCGTTCTTGACAGTCTCGCCGCGCAAACGCGTGTAACCATAACCTGCGGCAATCATCAGAAACACGGGCAGGATGATGCCGAGAATACGTTGAAAAACTTCCATGAGTGATGATCTTGGGCCTTACTTTTCCAGCAGGCGTCTCTCCGCTCGCTCCAACGCGGCCGCCGCGCCGCGCAGCACAACCACGTCATCCGCCTGAAGCACCGTGTCGGGCGAAAACGGAATACGTGTTCTGCCACGTCGCACTGCGGTAATCTCGGCACCGAGCTCGGACAGGTTCAGCTGCTCAAGCGACAAGCCGATCGCGCAGGCTTTCTCATGCAGAGGAACGGAGTGCAGTCGAACCTGCAAGTGCTCATCATCATCGGCTGCGTCATCCTGTCCATGGAAATAACCTCGCAGCGAGGCGTACCGCTCGCTTCGAGTCGCCTGCACGCGCTGGATCACGCGCTGCAGCGGCACGCCTTTGAGCAGCAAGGCGTGCGAGGCCAGCATCAGGCTACCCTCCATTGCCTCGGGCACGACTTCATCAGCGCCGGCAGCGCGCAGGATGTCGAGATCATCCTCTCCGACACTCCGCACGATGGCCGGTAAGGCCGGCGCCAGCTCGTGGACGAAGTGCAGTGTCTTGAGCGCTGCCTGGGTATCGTCATAGGTGATAACGATCGCGGCAGCCCGGTGAATGCCGGCGGCGATCAAGCTCTCGCGGCGAGTGGCATCGCCGTACGACACGTCTGCACCAGCGCTTTGCGCTTCGGTCACGCGCTCGGGATCCAGATCCAGAGCGTGATAGGGGACATTCTCTTCTTCGAGCAGCTTGGCCAGGCTTTGGCCGCTACGGCCAAAGCCTGCGATGATCACATGCTGCTCCTCCTTCATCGTTCGGCTGGCAATCCGGGTGAGATTCAGCGACTGCTGCATCCATTCGTTGGTCGCCAGCTTCATCACCATCCGATCCATGTTCGAAAACACAAAGGGTGTGATCAGCATCGACAGCACCATCGCTGCCAGGATCAGCTGCACCAGCCCGGGATCGACCAGGCCTAGTCCGCCAGCCTGATTGATCAGCACAAATCCGAACTCACCACCCTGAGCAAGGCCGAGGCCTGTTCGCAAGGCGACGCCCGGAGATGCGCCGAACACACGCGCCAGCAATGCGATCAATCCGAATTTCAGCAGCAGCGGAATCGTCAGCAACACCAGAACCAGTAGCAGGTTATCGAATACCAGCCCCATGTCGAGCATCATTCCGACGCTGATGAAGAACAGCCCAAGCAGGACATCGCGAAAGGGTTTGATGTCTTCCTCGACCTGTATCCGGAACTCGGTCTCGGAGATCAGCATGCCAGCGACGAATGCACCGAGTGCCAGAGACAATCCAGCGACTTCAGTGATCCATGCAGCGCCTAGCGTGATCAGTAGCAGGTTAAGCATGAATAACTCGTGCGAGCGCCGTCGCACCACAATCTGGAACCAGCGGTGCAGCAGGGCCTGACCGAAGTACAGCAAGATAAAAAGAACGAAAGCGGCTTTCAGTCCAGCGATCAGCAAATCTTCGACAATGTCAGGTCCGGGCCGCGCGAGCGATGGGACAAGAATGATCAGCGGCACAACGGCCAGATCCTGAAACAGCAGAATGCTGACGATACGGCGGCCATGCTCGCTTTCCAGTTCGAGTCGCTCGGTCAACAGCTTGATGACGATCGCCGTGGATGACATCGAGAGCGCACCGCCCAACGCAAACGAGGCACTCCAGCCGATATCGAAAATTTTCGGCAACAGCTTGGCCATCAGCCCGCCGCACAGCATGGTCACCAGTATGGTCACGACGACCTGGGCCATGCCCAGGCCAAACACGCTGCGCCGCATCGACTTGAGCTTAGGTAGTGAGAATTCCAGGCCGATAGAGAACATCAGAAACACGACACCGAACTCGGCGAGCAGGTGCGTCGCCTGGCTGTTGGCAGCGAGCCCCATCGCATGAGGCCCGATCAAAATGCCGACCGACAGGTAACCGAGCATGGGCGGCAGATTCATCATTCGGAACGCGACCACGCCGAGCACCGCGGCTACCAGCAAGATGAGCGTCAGTTCCAGAGGTGAATTCATGGGGATCAGTGGCACTCCTGCTCAATCAATCGCCGCCGCGTCCGGATGCCACTGGGGCTCGATCTTTTGCGTCTGGCAGGTTTTTTGCTTTAGATATTGGGCTATACTCTGCGCATGAGTGTAACCCATGAGAAAACATCCTCGCAGCAATTTGACAACAGCCGCGCGCAACGTGCGCTGCAGCTGGCCCGGGACACTCTTCAGATCGAAGCCGACGCCATCCTGGCACTGAAAGCTCGGCTCGCCTCCAACGAGCACGAAGACTTTGCCCGTGCCACCGCGCTGCTTCTGAGTTGCACTGGTCGCGTGGTGGTCTCGGGCATGGGTAAGTCCGGTCACATCGGTCGCAAGATCGCAGCTACTCTCGCCTCCACCGGCACCCCGGCACTATTCGTGCATCCAGGTGAAGCCGCCCATGGCGATCTGGGCATGGTGACGAATGCAGATGCTTTCATCGCGATCTCAAATTCCGGCGAGTCCGAAGAACTGATGGCCATTCTGCCCGTCATCAAACGGCTGGGCGCAAAACTGATCTCAATGACTGGCCGACCTGACTCCTCGCTGGCCCGACTGGCAGATGTACATCTGAATGTGGCCGTCGCCAAAGAAGCCTGCCCCCTCAATCTCGCGCCGACGGCCAGCACGACCGCGACACTGGCCATGGGCGATGCACTGGCAGTCGCGCTGCTGGATGCGCGCGGTTTTCGTGAAGAAGACTTCGCCCGTTCACATCCGGGCGGTGCGCTGGGCCGCCGTCTGCTGACCTATGTGCGCGATGTGATGCGCATCGGCAGCGAGATACCTGCCGTGAAAGCCGATGTGTTACTGCCAGCAGCACTACTGGAAGTCACGCGCAAGGGAATGGCGATGACCGCAATTGTCGATGATCAGTTTCATGTGCTCGGCATATTCACTGATGGCGACCTACGTCGTCTGATCGAGCAAGGCAAGGATTTTTCAAAGACACCGATCAGCGACGTGATGCACAAGAACCCGCGCCGGGTCGGCCCGCAGCAGTTGGCCGTGGATGCGGTGGAACTGATGGAGCAGCACCGCATCAACCAGGTCCTCGTCGCAGAAGACAATGGCAAGTTGGTCGGCGCCTTGCATATCCATGACCTCACCCGAGCCAAGGTGATCTGATGGCCGACACCGCCCCGCTCTCCGTCACAGAACGCGCCAGGCGCGTGAAACTAATGATCTTTGACGTTGACGGCGTACTCACCGATGGCGGACTGCGCTACGGCCCCGAAGGCGAACTGATCAAGACCTTTCATGTGCTCGATGGCCACGGCATCAAACTGCTGCAACAGAACGGGGTGAAAACCGCCATCATCAGCGCGCGCGAGTCGCCAATCGTTGCGCGGCGCGCGGCAGACCTCGGCATCAGCGTGCTCCTGCAGGGCGTACATGATTAGCGCTCAGCTTTTGAACGTACCGCAAAAGAAGCAGACTTGCCTCATGAAGCCTGTGGCTTCATGGGCGATGACGTCATCGATCTCCCGGTAATGACACGTGTGGGTTTCGCTGCCAGTGTGCCCAACGGGCATCCTGAAGTCATTCGCCGCGCGCACTATGTGGCCAGAGCCGGAGGTGGGCAAGGTGCGGTGCGCGAGGTCTGTGATTTCATCTTGCGCGCGCAGGGTAGTTACGAGGCGGCACTAGCGCCGTACCTGACATGAGCGAAAATACTCGCCGCCGCTATCCTGCCCTGCTGCTGCTGGCCTTCGGCTCTTTGCTGGCGGCGGTCAGCTTCTGGGCGCTGGAAGTCGCCTTGCGCGGCGGGGACGAGGCGCGACCGACAACGGCGCGTACTGATCCGGATTATTTCGTCGAGGATTTCAGCTACACACGACTGGCACCGAACGGCAAGGCGCAGTACCTGATCACTGGCAGGAAGCTGGTGCATTATCCCGCCGATGACAGTAGCGTGATCGAGCGCCCCACGGTGCGCAGCTTCTCGGCAAAAAGCAGTCCGATGATGCTGCGGGCGCAGCGCGCAACGATCACCAAGCAGCAGCGCGAACTGCACTTGTATGACGAGGTTCGGCTGGAACGTCCGCAAACGCGCGGGACCGACTCGCTGGTGGTCGAGTCCGACTACATGCTGGCGCTGCCGGACAACGATCTGGTGAAAACACACCGACCGGTGGTGATACGTGTTGGTGAGTCTCGGCTCGCTGGCACCGGTATGGTCGCGGACAACGCCAAGCGTCAGCTGACCCTGCAAAGCAGAGTCACTGGTTTTTATGAATCACCGCGCTGAACAAATATACCCAGGATGCGCAGACCATGAAAAAAAATAATTTCACCGCCCTAGCCACTGTCGCCATCACGACGCTGCTGTACGGATCGCAGTTTGCCCATGCCGAAAAGGCAGACTTCAGCAAGCCGACCAATGTCGAAGCCAACCAGATGTTCTACGACGAGGCCAAGCAGACCAATACCTTCATCGGTAACGTCGTGCTCACGCGCGGTACGCTGGTGATGCATGCCGACAAACTGCTGGTGCGCCAGGATCAGGCCGGTCATCAGTATGCGACGCTGTATGCGCCTCCCGGTGGCTCGACCAAGTTCCGTCAAAAGCGCGATGGCGGCAAGGATCTGTGGATCGAGGGCAGCGCCGCGGACCGCATCGAATACGATACCAAGACCGAGGTCGCCAAGCTATTCAGGCAAGCGAAAGTGAAAATGCTGGATGGCGCGCGCGTGACCGATGAGGTCGAGGGTGAATTCATCTCTTACGACAGCCGGGCAGAGTTCTACTCCGTCAGCAATTCCACCTCTGGCGAGAGCAAGCCGGGAGGCGGCAGGGTGCGGGCGACCCTTCAGCCCCGAAATCCGGAGAAAGGCAAGGAATGAGCGCCAACCCGGCCAGCATGCTGAAAGTTCGCGGCCTGCAAAAGAGCTATGGCGCGCGACAAGTCGTGCAGGACGTGTCACTCGACGTGGCTAGCGGCGAAGTCGTTGGTCTGCTGGGGCCGAATGGCGCAGGAAAAACTACCTCGTTCTACATGATCGTCGGCCTTGTGCCATCGGAGGGTGGCGAGATCCTGCTGGATGGCGACAGCATCTCCAGCCTGCCGATCCACAGTCGCGCCGAGCGCGGGCTGTCATATCTTCCCCAGGAAGCGTCCGTGTTCCGCAAGCTGTCGGTCGAGGACAATATTCGCGCCGTGCTGGAGCTTCAGAAGCGCGGCGGCAAAGCCCTGTCGCGCAAAGATATCGAGCAGCGCCTGGATGCACTGCTGGCCGAGCTGCAGATTGAAAAGCTTCGCGACAGCAAGGCGCTATCCCTGTCGGGTGGCGAGCGACGCCGCGTCGAGATCGCTCGCGCACTGGCGACTGATCCGCGCTTCATCCTGCTGGATGAGCCGTTCGCAGGTGTCGATCCGATCGCTGTCATCGAGATACAACGCATCGTACGCTTCTTGAAAGAGCGCGGCATCGGCGTGCTGATCACGGACCACAACGTGCGTGAAACACTGGGTATCTGCGACCGCGCCTACATCATCAATCAGGGATCGGTGCTGGCCTCCGGCAATCCAGAGGAAATCATCGGCAATGAATCGGTGCGCCGGGTTTACCTCGGCGAACATTTCAGGATGTAGCTCTCACGATGAAACAGACGCTACAGCTTCGCGTATCGCAGCATCTGGCGCTGACCCCTCAGCTGCAGCAGTCCATTCGTCTGCTGCAGTTGTCCACGCTGGAACTGCATCAGGAGCTGGAAACCATGCTGGCGGACAATCCGCTGCTGGAGCGCATGGATGATCCTCTCGATCATTCGGTGCGTCTGCTTGGCGATGGCGTCATCAGTCAGGCTCCTTTGTCCGCCCCGGCAGGTGAGCTGCCCGTCGGCGAAGCTGGGGACACTCCCGAAGCTAGCTATGAGAGCCCACCCGCCGGCGAGGGCGGCGAAGGCGGCGGGGAGGAAGCTGGCGGCAGCAATGAAGCAGACTGGAGCTTCGACGATGTCTCGCGCTCGTCCAAGGCGCCGGAAGATGACAATGGCCGGCCCCAGCTGGAGGCGCATGAATCGACGCTGCGCGAGCATCTGCTGGAGCAGCTATCAGTCACCGTGGACAACCGGCGCGACCGCGCGCTGGTGGAATTGCTGATCGATGCGCTCGATGACAATGGCTATCTGGAAGAATCGCTGGACGAGATCCATGCCCGCCTGCCGGAAGAGCTGGACATCGAGCCTGAAGAACTGATGGTTGCGCTGAAACTCATGCAAAGCTTCGACCCGGCGGGCGTCGGCGCGCGTAATGCATCCGAGTGCCTGGCGATACAAATCCGGCGAATGGAAAAAGTGCCTTTCGTTACGCGCCGAATGGCCCTGACGCTGGTAGAAAACCATCTTGAACTATTCGCGCAGCGCGAATTCAACAAGCTGAAAAAAGTATTAGATTGCGACGACGAAGACTTGCGAGAAGCACAGGCGGTGATCAAGCGCTGTAATCCGCATCCCGGAGCGGCCTATGCCGGGGATGCGTCGGATTATGTCGTCCCGGATGTGATTGTCAAACGCACAAGGAATGGATGGCAAGTCAGTCTCAACCGAGAGGTGATGCCCAAACTGCGGGTCAATGCAATGTACGCAAACATCCTCAAACAAAACAAAGGCGAGGGCTCGCTCTCATCCCAGCTACAGGAAGCCAAGTGGCTGATCAAAAACATGCGGCAGCGCTTCGATACTATCCTGCGGGTGTCGCAGGCGATAGTAGATCGTCAACGTAATTTTTTCTCGCACGGCGAAGTGGCGATGCGACCGCTTGTGCTACGCGAAATTGCTGATACACTGGGTCTGCATGAGAGTACGATTTCTCGTGTAACCACGCAGAAATACATGCTGACGCCGCATGGCATGTACGAGTTGAAATACTTCTTCGGCAGCCATGTGGCTACCGAGGCGGGCGGCGAAGCGTCATCGACAGCGATACGCGCATTGATCAAACAACTGATAGGAGCCGAGGACCCGAAAAATCCATTCTCCGACAGCAAGATCACGGACATGCTGGCTGAACAGGGTATGGTCGTCGCGAGGCGTACTGTCGCCAAGTACCGCGAAGCCCTCAAGATACCTCCCGTTAATCTGCGCAAGTCCCTGTAGTCTTCAACGTTTTTCCAGTTTTTTCACCGTCGCTGCTTTCCGTCCGGCCTGCCGCCGGCGGTCGTGCCGGATCCTCCAGCGACGCTACGCCAAGGAGTGCTGTGTATGAACCTGAAAATCAGCGGACATCATCTGGACCTGACTCCCGCCTTAAGGGAGTATGTGCAAAACAAACTGGAACGCATTAAGCGACATGTCGATAACGTGATCGATGTCTCGGTGATTCTTTCCGTCGACAGCATCACCGAAAAAGAAAAACGCCAGCGTGTCGAAATCAACTTGCACACGCGCGGCAAGGATTTTCACGTCGAGAGCGAAGCCCAGGATATGTATGCCGCCATTGATCTGCTGATGGACAAGCTTGATCGTCAGGTGCTCAAGCACAAGAGCCGAATGCAGGATCATCAGCATGAGGGCATCCGCCGCTATGAGGGGCCGACGACGGAAGCAGCCTGAGCAGGCCAGCGGCTGAGAAGCACCAGTACAAGGGCGCATACGCGCCCTTTTTATCACCGTTTGTCTTTTCCACTTCCCAAAGACCGGCTTTCCGCGTTTTGAATCTCGGCCGGATGAATACCGATACACTTCGGTTTTTCAATCAAGAACGAGGGCGCCCTCGCAAGCGAACGCCCGAGCCAAGACATGACCGAATTTGTTCAGACCCACGTCAGTGGCCGCACCGGCATCATCAGCCTGAACCGACCTGCCGCGCTGAATTCCCTGTCGCTCGACATGGTGCGCGCGATGAGCACCGCGCTGCTTGCATGGCGCGATGATCCAACGATCAGCGCTGTTTTTGTTCACAGCAACAGCGAAAAAGCCTACTGCGCCGGCGGCGATATCCGCTTCTTTCATCAGAAAGGTATCGCCAGCGCGACTGGCGGCGCGGCGCTGATCGAAGACTTCTTTACCGAAGAATATTCCCTGAATTATCTGATCCATCACTACCCCAAGCCGTATGTCGCGCTGATGGACGGTGTGGTGATGGGCGGTGGCATGGGCATCGCACAGGCCGGGCCGCAGGCCCGGTTGCGCGTCGTGACCGAGCGCACCAAGATGGCGATGCCCGAGGTTGGAATCGGACTGTTTCCGGATGTGGGCGGCGGTTATTTCCTCTCGCGCGCCACCGGCAAGCTGGGCACGTATCTGGGTGTGACTGGCGCCATCATCGGCGCAGCCGACGCAATCTATGCCGATCTGGCGGATGTCTTCGTGCCCTCCTCCGAACTGCCCGCACTACACGCGCTGATCGCCGAGGCCAAAGGGGATCTGCGAGAGGCGGTGCGCAGCTTTGCGGCCCCCTTCTACTCACAGGCTGATCCTTCGACCTCTTCGCTGGCTGCGGCACGCGATGCCATAGAGCGTCACTTCAGTGCAGACAGCGTGCCAGCGATCATGGCATCGCTGGCGGGAGAGGCCGGCGAGTTTGCCTCGGTAGCGTTGGAGACCATGAAAAAGAAATCGCCGCTGATGATGTGCGTGACGTTGTCGCAGCTGCAGCGCGCGGCGACCATGGATATCGCCGACTGTCTGCGCATGGAGCGCACCATGGTCAGGCGCTGCTTCGAGCATGGCGAGGTGATCGAGGGCGTGCGCGCGCTGGCGATCGACAAAGATCACTCACCTCGCTGGAATCCGGCGATGCTGGAAGAGGTCAGCGCGGCCATGGTTGAACACTTCTTTGCGTCCGCCTGGCCGGACTATGCGCATCCTCTGCGCGATTTGAAGTAAACCGTGGGGCAAATTCGGATCAGATCTCGTCAACTGCAAACAAGCGGCGATACTCGCGCATTGCATAGCGATCAGTCATGCCGGCAATATAGTCGGCGACCTTGCGCGCCTGCTCATGCGTATCGTCATCCGGCAACTGATAGTCGTGCGGCAAGAGCTGCGGCCCGGCGATAAAAATCCCGAACAAGTCAGTGACAATACGACGCGCCTTGCTCGTCATCCGATTGACCTGATAGTGCTGATACAGATTTTTTCGCAGGAAACGCTTGAGTTCCTGTGCCTCAGCTTTCATCGTGTCCGAGAAGGCAATCAGCGGCGGCGCATTGCGAACATCGTCAATCGACGTCACTCCGGCATTGCGGATGTTCGCTCGTGAACTATGGATCAGATCCTCGACCAGCGCATTGATCATTCGTCGGACGGTTTCATTGATCGCGCGACGGCCGCTGATACCGGGGAAAAGCTTTTCTACTTCGGCGTGGTAACGCGCGAACAGACGGACCTCGCTCATCTGCTGTACCGTCAGCAGGCCTGAACGCAGCCCATCATCAATATCATGATTATTGTAGGCGATCTCGTCGGCCAGATTGGCCAGCTGCGCCTCAAGACTGGGCTGCTTCTTTTCAATGAAACGACGACCGACCTCGCCCAGTTGCTGTGCGTTGGATAAAGAGCAGTGCTTGAGTATGCCCTCGCGTGTCTCAAAGGTCAGATTAAGACCATCAAACGTACCATAGCGCTGCTCCCGCGTGTCAACCACACGCAGGCTTTGCAGGTTGTGTTCGAAGCCACCGTAATCTTTCATGCAGGCGTTCAGCGCGTCCTGCCCGGCGTGACCAAACGGTGTGTGCCCGAGATCATGCGCCAATGAGATCGCCTCGACCAGGTCTTCATTCAGCATCAGGTTGCGCGCCAGCGAGCGAGCGATCTGCGCGACCTCGATGCTATGCGTGAGACGCGTGCGGAACAGGTCACCTTCATGGTTGACGAAGGCCTGCGTCTTGTATTCGAGGCGACGGAAAGCGGTCGAGTGAATGATGCGGTCGCGGTCGCGCTGGTATTCGCTGCGCGTGGCCGAGGCTGCCTCGCTGAAGCTGCGCCCGCGCGAGGTCGCGGCACGGGCGGCATACGGAGCAAGATGGGCGTCGAAGTCAGGCGTCATGGGGATTTGGTCTTGCCTCTTCGTTCACAGTCAGTGTTTGACGCAGGCTTTCAGCGTGGCTTCCAGCATGTCTGACGGCACACCGGTGATTGTCGCGGTACCCAGCGGCTTGAGCAGGATGAAACGAATCTTTCCATCCTCGTTCTTCTTGTCGACTTCCATCAGCTCCAGCCAACGATCGACACCCAGATCGGGTGCCACCGTGGGCAGACCGGCCGCACGCACCAGGGTAATGATGCGATCACGATCGGCAGGATCGAGATAACCGAGTCGGGCTGACAGATCGGCTGCCATCACCATACCGCAACCGACCGCCTCGCCATGCAGCCACTCGCCATAGCCCAGACCAGCCTCGATCGCATGACCGAAGGTATGACCGAAATTGAGTATCGCGCGCAATCCGCCTTCACGCTCATCCTGACGCACCACATCCGCCTTGATCTCGCAAGAGCGACGGATCGCATGGGCGAGTGCCTGATCATCGCGTGCCATCAGCTGATGCATATGGTCTTCCTGCCAGCGAAAAAAAACGGCGTCGATGATGGCGCCATGTTTGATCACTTCCGCCAAGCCGGCAGATAGCTCGCGCTGCGGCAGCGACATCAGTGTGGCGGTATCGGCCAGCACGGATTGCGGCTGGTAGAACGCGCCTATCATGTTCTTGCCCAGCGGATGATTGATCGCAGTCTTGCCGCCCACGGAAGAATCGACCTGCGCGAGTAATGTGGTCGGTACCTGCACGAAGGGTACGCCGCGCATGTAGGTCGCTGCGGCGAAACCGGTCATGTCACCGATGACACCACCGCCCAACGCTAGCAGTGTGGTCTTGCGATCGCATTTGTTCTGCAATAGCGCATCGAAGATGCGCATCAGGTTATCGACGTTTTTTTCTTCTTCGCCGTCCGGCAGCACGACGGCAATGCAGCGCTTGCCGACAGATTCCAGCATGGAGGTCAGCTTGTCCAGGTACAGCGGAGCCACCACGGTGTTGGTAACGATGGCCACTCTCCTGCCAGGAACATAACGCGCAAAATCTGCGTTCTCCAGCAGATGACGGCCGATGATGATCGGATAGCTGCGCTCATCGAGCGCAACCTTGAGTTCGGCAAAGACTTCCGTGGTGGGATTCATGAATGATCTGCAGGACTCTCGTCGCCAGACGCGGCATGTGCTTCGTCGTCGGCAGTGGTGTGTTTTTCAAGCTGGGCAAGGATATGTTGTACGACCGTCTGCACGTTCGGCCGCCCTGTCTCCACCGTAATGTGCGCGACTTCCTGATACAGCGGCCCGCGTTGCTGCGACAGCTCTTCGATACGGGCCTTGGGATCTGCGGTCTGCAGCAGGGGTCGGTTGCGATCGTGGCTGGTACGCTGCAAGATGCTGCTGACCGATGCACGCAGGTAAACCACGACGCCGCGTTCCTTCAGCAAACGACGGCTGTTTTCAGTCAGTACCGCGCCTCCCCCGGTCGCCAGCACAATACCTTCCTGTGCGGTCAGATCACGGATCACGTCAGCTTCTCGCTGCCGAAAACTGGCCTCACCTTCGATCTCGAAAATCAGGGGAATAGAGGCGCCAGTGCGCGACTCGATTTCGTGGTCGGCATCGACAAAGCGCTTGTTCAGTCGCTTGGCCAACGCTCGGCCGATGGTGGTCTTACCCGAGCCCATCAGTCCGACCAGAAAAATATTGGTTGTTGAATTCAGCATGCCAGCCGGCAGCGTGCACGCACGCCGGGATTTCCGCAGGAAAAATGACAGTTTATCTCATTCGCCTGCTGTGGCTTGCTCGCTCAAGATGCTGAGGAGTCACCTCCTCGTCGCCATGGAGTCACTGCATCACCGTCGGATCCGTGATCACTCTGGGCGTGATGAAAATCAGGAGCTCGGAACGGACCCGGGAACGACTGGTCTTGCGGAACAGATGACCAATAATGGGAATGTCGCCAAAGAACGGTACCTTGAACCGGCTCTCTTGCTCGTCCTGGGTAAAAATGCCGCCCAACACCGCAGTGCCACCATTTTCCACCTGCACATTGGCCTTCACATGCTTGGTATTGATCGCAAAGCTGTTGCCTACCGGCGTGCCGCGTGAATCCTTGGCGACATCGACCATCAGAATGATCTGACCATCCGGCGTGATCTGCGGCGTGACCTCCAGCTTCAGGTTGGCTTTCTTGAATTGCACCGATGTCGCACCGCTGCTGGTCGCCTGCTGATAAGGAATTTCCTCGCCTTGCTCGATCACCGCAGCCTGCTGATCGGCGGTGACTACGCGCGGACTGGAAATGATCTTGCCTTTGCCCTCGGATTCCAGTGCCGATAATTCGAGATTCAGGAAGCGGCTAGCGCCAGCGGAGTACAGACTGACTGCGACATTCGCAGCAGTGGCGGTACCTATGCTGTTCGCTGGAAGATCGACGAATTGCGTATTCGGTATGAAGCTTCTGTCAGTCGCCCTGGCCTGCTGCGTTTGTTCACCCACGCCTAGATAATTTCCGGTGATCGCAAGCCGCGTCGAATGCGACAGATTGACGCCGGCCGGTCCATTGCTGTTAATGGCACGCAGATCGACAAAACCCAGTTTCGCTCCCAGATTTCGGTTGAAGCTGTCATCCGCTTCGACAATCCGCGCCTCGATCATCACCTGCCGCGTGGGCACATCGGTCAGCTGGATCAGCTTGCGCACTTCCTCAAGACGACTGGGCGTGTCGGTGACGAACAATTTATTGGTGCGTGGCTCGGCCGATGCGCTGCCGCGGCGTGACAAAATACTTCCGCGGCCCACCTGACCATCGAGCCCGAACACCTGACGAAAGGCATCGGCTTTCTGATAATTGAGCTGAAACGTCTCGGTGACCAAGGGCTCAAGTTCGGAAATCTGTGCCTTCTGCTCGAGCTCGAGCCGCTCCTTGGTCAGCAACTCATCCTTGGGCGCGATCCACAGCACATTGCCATTGCGGCGCATATCCAGTCCGCGCGCCTGCATCACGAT
>JACCDP011223278.1_pt1 | contig 16702 bp, 15 predicted proteins | sample 7445841 | NCBI WGS metagenome assembly JACCDP01 (sample SAMN15323441, study PRJNA562643) | freshwater metagenome | isolation source: river surface water | place: USA:Blue River Watershed | collected 2017-08-17 | reverse complement strand
CCTGTTTCAATTGCCATGGTAAGGCAGGTGATGGACAGGGTGAAGCCGGCAAGATTCTCAACCCCAGCCCACGAGATTTCACGAACTGCAAGTTCCACAAGAAGCGGAAAGACGGCGAGCTTTTCTGGGTTATCAAGAACGGCAGCGCTGGTACGGGCATGGTGTCCTTGATTCCTGCTGCCATCACCGAAGACGAAGCCTGGCATATTATCAATTATGAGCGCAGCTTCTGTAAGAAGGACTAATCTAGTCCTGAGGTAAGCTGTGTGAGTCAATTTGGAAGGGTGGAGAGGTCGCTCTCCACCCTTCTTGCTTTTAAATTCAGCAGGATAAAGCCTTCCTCTCTTTGATGTGTGCTGGTTCCACCTCCAAGACTTTCTCCATCGGCAGCTGAAATCCAGGGCTGTATGTTCATGTATGCGATCCCCTCCAGAAGGGGGGATCGCAGGAAGAACTGACAAAGAAGTGCCCTAAGCGCTTGCGCTGTGGATAGAAAAAAAGGTAGAGTCCGCGCGTTGTACTAGCATTAAGGGTAGGACTCCAATCGAGGTGATAACCATATCGGGCCGTCTGTTTTCATAACTTGGAATAGGAGGGCGACTATGGGCAGCCTATGGCCGTGGGGGAAGTGCCGCGTAGCAGTGGTAACAGCATCGCTTGCGCTCGTGTCAGCAGGAGTTGTTTTGAGCACTGGTCTCGGCATAAGTTATGCCGGAGAAAGTGCCTTGCCTCCCGGTATTGCGGCGGGAGATATCGAATACAACGGTCGCATCGTAGTCGGCGGGGAACCTGTCACAGCCACCATTAAAACCGCAAAGAAAAAGGGCGTCATCGTGTTCGACGGCACAGCAGGCCAGAGGATCAACATTGGTTTTAGCGGTGTCTCGCTTACTCAGTTCAGGGTCATGATGTATCGGCAAGATGGTGAGATGGTCGCAACCCAATCCTCAGCCGTGAAGAACTATTATGCGACGACGCACCGGGAACTCTCCTCACAGACCAAGGTCCAAACATCCACCACAGCCTATCAGTTCACCGATGATTTGACAGGTAGTTTGATCTCTTCCAGCCAGATGAATGGAGCGAGTCTAGACTTCGTCGAGTTGCCATTGACGGGAGCCTATACGATTCTCCTCGATCCCATCAGCGAGTATACGGGAAGTGTTACCGTCGCCGTTTCAAGCGAGCTGGGTAGCGAGATCGTACCCCAAGGTTCTGCGGTGGCGGTTGATATCAAACGGGTCGGGCAAAATGCTCGATATACATTTTCGGGCGAGCGTGGTCAAACAGTGAGTGCGCAGTTAAGCGATGCGACAATTCGCAGTGGGTATATTTCGATCCTCAAACCGGATGGAATGCCGTTGGGTAAGCCGACCTCGTTCGTATATGGAGGTGCCATGATCCCGGGGCAGGTTCTTCCGACCACCGGTACCTATGCGGTTCTAATTGATCCGGATCTAAGTTATACCGGACATGCCAGGCTTGCGTTGTATAACGCTCCGGAACTGACCGGTTCGATCATGATCGACCAAGTGACCGTGACACCGACCCTGACCGTGCCCGGTCAACGAGCGAGCTATACCTTTAACGGAACGGCGGGCCAATGGGTGAATCTCGGTCTCACTGGGGTATCGATTGCGTCAAGCACTGTGTCCATACTGAAGCCGGACGGCAGCAAATGGTCCTCGACGACCATCGGTTCGAGCGGAGGCAGTCTCGATCCTTTGACGGCTTTGCCGGAAACGGGGACCTACACCGTTATGGTGGAGCCGGTTGGTAACTATACCGGCAGTATGACGCTTGCGCTTTCTACTCCAGTCACAGGTACGTTGGCCCTTGATGGTCCATCCCTGCCGGTCAGTCTGAGCAAGCCCGGTCAGACGGCTCGGTATACGTTCAATGGCCATGCAGGGCAGTGGGTCAGCCTTGGGCTGACGTCAGTGGACATCACCTCAAGTGCAGTCACGCTTATGACCTCGGAAGGAACCATCCTTGCCTCCACAGCTGTGGGGACAGCTGGTGGGGCGCTCGAAGATCAGAACCCCTTACCAACTACCGGCACGTATACGATTCTTGTTGACCCGAGCAGCAACTATACCGGGAAAATGACCATGACCCTCTCAACGGAGGTAACGGATTCTCTGAAAGTTAATGCGGCTCCAAGAGCTATCATGATCAGTAGGGCGGGACAGAATGGACGCTATACGTTTACAGGTACGGCGAACCAGGAAGTGACAATCAAGGTGACTCAAAATAAGATTGGCAATGTCAACGTGAGCCTGTATTCTCCGAACGGTATCTTGCAAACTGGGGTAACGAGCTCAGCGTCGAGCTTTACACTGAAGCCCGTCACCCTGGCAACTTCGGAGACTTACACCATCACGATCAATCCGCCGATGCCTGACACCGGCAGCATTCACATGCAGGTGACCAGCCCGTAGGGAGCGGAGCCTGTACAGTAACAAGTCATCGCTTTCGCGGTGAGGGTTGCAGATCGAAAGAGGGTGGGGTTAACCTCCACCCTCTTTTTTTTGGAGTGCAGTCAGTCTAAGCCAATGCTCTGTACGCTGCTCGTAACCACCCGAGCTTCAGCAGGAGACCAGCTACTTCACGTCCAACGGATATGAGCAGCTCCTGGTAGCCTGTTCGTGGTCTATCGAGGGGTTGCGGATGCGCGGCCTCCAGTGGCGAACTGAACGGCGACGGCACCTATCCAACACTGCTTGTGGGAGGCGCTATCTCCTATTCGATACTCGACGAACAAGCCGGCGTGAATTTGGTGGGGTCTAGGGTGCCTCGGATGCGGTCAGGGACGGTAGGGTGGTAAGGACAACGTCAGTTGCTTTGTCATCTGGTTTCAGCAGGGGAATCACCTGGGGACGTTGCATTGAGCCAAACTTTGATTTAGATGCCCATGCGACTTTCTGGCGCACGAATCCCCCGATTTCCCCGAGCGTGACCTTCCCATCGTGGTTCGTATCTGCTTCTCCTCGAAGACCTCGCAGCAGATAGTAAGTGAAGAGCCCATGTTGATGGGCGTCGTCGTCGAGGCCTTTGCCGATCCCATCCACCGCGATCAGACGGATGGCCTTATCGCCGTGCAAGTCCCATTGGGGCGTGACGGTCGTCGTGGGGCTGTCTTGAATCTGGGAAATTTTCCCTTCGAAGACAAGGATGGCCTGTTGTAGGTTGAGTTTGGCAAAGACTGATTCGAGCGACTTCAGCCGATACAGGGTTCTCGCGGCCTTCGCCCCATCATAAGGAACCAGCATGATCTCTCCTGCCGGAGACACCATGACATGGCCGGAAAAGTAGACGATAACGAGCCCATCCTTCATGGGACGAGTCGGGAGCCATTCGAGGAGCACCTTCTCGATCTGAGAATAGGTTGCCTTGCGATCCGTCAAGACGGAAATGTTGGACGGCGGAACGCCTCCGAGTGTGTGAAAATACTTCGCGACTGTTTCTGCATCTCGCGACGCATACTTGCGGGGGCGTATCTGTTGGTTGACATACGAACTGAGGCCGATGGAAATGACGGCAGTCTCAGGATGTCGAAGGCTTGATGCTTGTGCGGGGACCTGATCGATATCGTCATGGCTGGATCCCGTGGGGGTGATCGTGAAGGACAGCGTTTGGGGCCGGGCCGAAGCCCCGCCGCGCTCTTCCACAGCAACCCGAATCTTGGCGTGCTGTGGCTCGGCGAGCAGGGGCAAACTGGCAAGAAATTCCAGAGATTTTGTTTGGCCTGGTTGCAGAGGCGGGACTTTCAGTTGGGTCGTGGGGAATTGATCGATCACGGCCGAAGTTCCAGTCAGTGACGTCCAGACATTCTCAATCGGGGTTGTTCCCGTATTCACAACGTCCACTCGGATGCGAACATGTTCGCCACCTTCGAGTAAGAGGTCGCTGTTATCGTCAAGTAACATGGCCTTAAATCGAAGGGGTGAAGAGGGTGAGGCCGGTGGATACCGGTTTTCTATGGCCGCTGAATCCGGCGGGACAGGGAGGTTGCCGGAAGGCGCGGAATTTGGTGCGGATGGATGGAGCAGGTTTTGGCCGCCTGCCGCTGCTCGAGCAATCAAGGTGACACGTGTGGCAACATCGATGGCGGCGTCGTGGAGGAAGGGGTCGATGTGGTAATTACAATTCTTTCCGAGCTGTTCTAGCCGTAAGCGTTCTCGCCGAGCGATCTTGACGTCTGTTTGGCGGAGTAACGTTCCCGTTCGATCGTAGACACGAGCGACCGTAGTGAGATGTAAGCTGGCAGGTGGCCGGTCGTACAATGCCTCCTTGTTCAAGTCGAACGCTGAATCAGCAAGATCCACCTGAATGATATGATCAGGAGGGGGTGCCCCCGCATCACCTTCGGAGATCACGGTTGTGAAGGTTCGCTGAACCGCTTCCTGCAACGCCTCATGGAGACGATCTCCCAAGGGGATTTCCTGTATCTGTCCGCAGGAATCGCTGTAACGAATCGTTAAGTCTTTGAATGATTGGGATACTTCCAGCTTAGCGCTGGAGGGGAGAGGTTCTCCCAATGAAGGAAACTCCGCGTGTTTGGCGCAAGCGGAAAGAAGGAGCAGCGCCCCTCCCAATCGTACCCCAGCAACAAAGATCGTGCGATTGAATGATGGTCTTGAGATCACTGGCGCGCCTAGTTCTCGCGACCACAACCGTACTGGAAACACTAGCTGAAAGCAACACGATTGCCATACGAGACGTGGTGAGTCGAAGCGCTCATTGCGTCATCGGAAGTGGGTCGATGGCCCATTAAATATGTATAATCTGTATGCGTAGGAGTTTTCCTCTTTGAAGCCTGTTGAAAGAGTGGTGTAAGATGTATCGTTCGGGGCATTATTGGGCCCCATTTCCAATTCGGACTCTCTTGAAGAGAGCCATACCCTGGAGGAGTGCAGATATGCTCAACTGGAGTCAGCAGGCGACGAGAGTACTTGTCGGTTGTGGGTTGGTCGGATGTGCTCTTATTGGAAGTGGATGCGCGTCATCCGTTTCAGCGGCAGGCGTTCCTCCAGCCTGGGCACAAGGCTTTTCGGAGATCGTAAAAAAGACGACCCCGGCTGTTGTGAATATCGCTGTGACTGGCGGAAAAGAAGGGAGTCGGCGCCGTGGTGGGGGGCCTCAGGTTCCTCCATTCGGAACGCCTCCTCCTGGTGATGAGCCAGGCGGTGAGTCGCCGACACCACCAGGCCCCCATGGCCCACCTGTCCCGCACGGTCGTCCTGATCAGAGCGCGGGTTCCGGGGTCATTTTGGACGCCAACGGCTATATCGTCACCAATAATCATGTGGTCGAGGGAGCAACGCAGATTACCGTGACGCTGAGCGATCGGCGTGAGTTTTCTGCGAAAGTGGTCGGTACCGATCCGAAGACCGATTTGGCAGTCATCAAGATTGAGGCCAAAGATTTGCCCTCGCTCAAGTGGGCTGAGTACGAAAAATTGCAAGTCGGTGATCTGGTGCTGGCTGTCGGAAGCCCGTTCGGCCTGAGCTCGACTGTTACGCTCGGCATCATCAGTGCCCTGGGTCGGGGCAATGTGGGAATTGCCGACTATGAAGATTTCATCCAGACCGACGCGGCGATCAACCCTGGGAATTCAGGCGGTGCGCTCGTCAATATGAACGGCGAGCTGATCGGAATCAACACGGCGATTTTTTCGCGGACCGGCGGGTCGGAAGGAATTGGATTTGCCATTCCGAGCAGCATCGCGCTCGATATCGTGGACAGTCTTCAGAAAACTGGGAAGGTCGTCCGTGGATGGATGGGGGTCGCGATTCAGGAGATCACGCCGGCCTTGGCGAAGTCGTTCAAACTGCCGGAGCAACGGAAGGGTGTCTTGATCAGCGACGTCAATGAAAATGGTCCGTCTCACGCGGCAGGTATCAAACGGGGCGATGTGGTCGTTGCATTCAATGGCAAAGAGGTGCAGAGCGTCAGTCAGTTGCGGAATTTGGTGGCGAGAACAGTGGTCGGAAAAGACGCGCAAATCAAGGTGGTCCGCGAAGGCAAGGAACAGTTGATCGCGGTGAAAGTGGCGGAACGCCCGTCGGACGAAGTGTTGGCGAAGAAAGAGCCTGGTCCGCCCAAGGAATCCGGAGAAATGATCAAGCCACCGGACAATGTCTTAGCGTCGTTGCGTGTCCAGACACTGGATAATGCGTTGATGAGCCAGCTCAATATCTCCACCAAAACCGCCGGAGTCGTCATCACGTCGGTGGAACCTGGTGGGGAGGCGGAGGCCGCCGGGCTTCAGCGTGGTGACGTCATTCAGGAAATCAATCACGAGGTGGTCAAGTCTCTCGCGGATTATCAAAAGGCGGCAGAAAAGATCAAGAAAGACGAACTTGCGGTTTTGTTGGTCAATCGCCAGGGGAACAGCCTATTTGTCGCAGTCAATCCAAAGTAAGGTTCTGAGTACTGGATGGGTGGTCGGCTGATCGTTGTATGAACGGGTTCTCCTCAAAGCGATAGCGAGGGCTTGTGCTGAACAAGGTGAACCGGTGGCTGCAAGATTCGATCTTCAAGCCGCTGGAAGATAAAAAGATGCCGGTCATGGAGCACCTGGTGGAGTTCCAGGTCCGGTTGACCCGTGCCGTGATCGTCTTGACGGTCATTTTCATGGGGACATTTTTTTATGCTGACGCCTTGGTGAAATGGCTCCGCGTTCCGCTCCAGAACATGTTTGTGCCCCGCGATCTCTCGTGGGAACCCACCGATCTGCCGACCGTACCGTTCGTTTTTCTCGCCCCTGCGGAGGCGCTGTGGCAGAACGTCAAGGTGGCAGGGCTCTGCGCGATCGTGGTCGCCATGCCGTATCTGTTGTATGAAATTTGGAAATTCGTCGTGCCTGGATTGCATGTCCAAGAGCGACGGTTTGTCGGACCGTTTGTGTGTGTCAGCGCGGTCGCGTTCTATGCCGGGGTAGGATTTTCATTTTTTTTCGTCTTGCCGTTCGCGTTGAATTTTTTGATTGCGTATGGTGTGAATGCCGGATTTGTGCCCCAGATCTCGATTGCGCAGTATGTCGGGTTCGCTCTCTGGTTTCTGATGGTCTTTGGGTTGACCTTTGAGGTGCCTCTAGCACTCACGCTCATGGCCAAGCTGGGTTGGGTCGACGCACCGTTCTTGATCCAATATTGGAAGTGGGCGTTGTTGGGATCATTTGTGATTGCAGCGATCCTGACGCCGACACCTGATCCGTTCAATCAAACACTCATGGCCGGCCCTATGTTCCTGTTGTACTGGGTCGGTATCTTTGGTGCGAAGATGTTTGGTAAGAAAACAGCCTCAGATACGAGTCCGTCCGGTGTTCCCACAGTGGCGATGGCCGGAGCAGGGGCCGGGGGGAGTGCGTCGAGGATGGCAATGGGGAAATCTTCAGATGATGAGTATGTCGGAGTTCCCGGAGGACGACAGCACTAGGTTGATTCGGGCGTTAGACAGCCGGTTGGACGAAAAGGGTACCCATGGGACGTGAGCTTAACATCATCAGCAATGACAGCGACGATGCCTGCACCTATATGTGGGCCTGTGCCATCTGTGATGAAAATGAACGGTGCCAAAAAGACAAGGAAGGTCATAGCCGCTGGTTGGTCGCCAAGCGGATGGAACGGATCGAATACAAAGTGCTCATTATGAGTAACAAGGGCGGCGTGGGAAAGAGTACCTGTACCACGAATATTGCCGTCAGTCTTGCACTCAAGGGGTGGCATGTCGGCATCTGTGACATGGATATTCATGGTCCTAATATTCCGAAAATGGTCGGCGCCGAAGGACAGAAGCTCAAGATCAGCACGTCAGGCGGGATCATTCCCTTCCAGGCCTATAATTTAAAGATCGCCTCGATGTCGTTTCTCCTGCAGAATTCCGATGATCCCATCATCTGGCGTGATGCCTATAAGTACGAATTCATCAATCAATTGCTGGGTGGAGTCGATTGGCAGGATCTCAATTTTCTTCTCATCGACCTCCCGCCAGGCACCGGAAATGAATCAGTCACGACCATCGACTTGCTCGGCAATGTCAGTGGTGCGGTCATCGTGACAACTCCTCAAGAGGTGGCTCTTCTCGATTCGAGGAAGTCCGTCACCTTTTGCAAGGACAGCGAAGTACCGATCATCGGCATTGTCGAGAATATGAGCGGATTGGACTGTCCTCACTGCCATCGTGAGATTGAGGTGTTTCGGAAGGGTGGCGGGGAGGCTTCCGCTCTTGATATGGGCGTCCCGTTTTTGGGACGAATCCCCCTCGACCCTGATGTCGTCACACAATCGGACGCCGGTGAGCCGTTCGCCATGTTCAACTCCGACACAACGACGGCGGAAGCCTACCATCGTATCGCCAATCAGGTCGAAACATTTTGCAAGAAGAGTGGATCATTGCTGAAAGTCGGCCGGCCCACCGCCGGGCCGATCAAGGGAGTGAACTTGTGAAATCCGCTGATGCCATGACCGGATTGACCCAACTCCACGATGCGCAGCACGTCGTACTTGATACCGCGACGATATTGGGCGAGGAGAAGGTCTCGATCCTTGATGTCTTGGGGCGTGTATTGGCTGAAGACATTGTTGCGACCCGTGACAATCCCCCGTGGGACAATTCGGCGATGGATGGGTTTGCCGTCAGGTGGGCGGATATCAAGCCGGAGCACTCGATTCAGAAACCAGTGTCCCTTGCGGTGATCGAGGATGTTCCCGCTGGAACGATGCCGTCGAAAGAGGTGGGCTCCGGTCAGGCAATCCGGATTATGACGGGTGCGCCGATTCCTCGCGGGGCTGATACCGTGCTCAAGGTTGAAGATACCGAACATACCGCTGATTCCGTCCGTGTGTTGAAGGCTGAACCAAAGGGGGCCAACATCAGGCCTCAAGGGGAGGATGTCAAGAAGGGAGATTGTATCATCGCCAGAGGGACCAGATTGCGTCCCAGTGAGGCCGGGATGTTGGCGATTTTAGCGAAGCCGTTCGTGTTCGTGCATCAGCGACCGCGCGTGGCGATCCTTTCGACGGGTTATGAGTTGGCAGACCTGGACGAACGATACAGGGAAGAAAAGATTAGCAAGTCGAATAGCTATGGGATTGCCGCAGCAGTTCAGGAAGCCGGGGCCATTCCGCTGCTGCTCGGCATTGCTCGTGACACTCCCGCAGCGCTTAAAGAAAAGATCTCACATGGGTTGAACGCAGACATTCTCGTCTTGTCGGGCGGCGTCTCGATGGGTGATTATGACTTTACAAAGGCCGTCTTTCGTGAATTGGGCGCTGAGATGAATTTTTGGAAACTTGCCATCCGGCCCGGTCAGCCACTGGCCTTCGGCAAGATTCAGGGTAAACTCGCGTTCGGCCTACCGGGTAATCCGGTTTCCTCGATGGTGACCTTTGAGCAGTTGGTGCGGCCGGCCTTGCTGAAGATGAGCGGCTGTCGAAGCTATGGACGCCCGGTTGTGCAGGCGGTCTTCCAGGACACCTTCTCCAAACGTGGGGATCGGCGGCATTTTTTGCGCGGCATCCTCACTCAACAGGAAGGCGTCTTCAAGGTCCGAACAACCGGGGACCAAGGGTCCGGCATTCTCACATCGATGGTCAAAGCCAACTGTCTCATCGATGTGCCTGTCGAGGTCGAGCGCTTGAAACCTGGTGATGAAGTTGCGGTTCAGTTGTTGGCCGGCGAGGCATGGGCGACCACGACTGAGCCGCCGCAGGCCGGTCCGCATCGCCTCTCTTGTTGTTAACATGGACGATCACGAGTCGGTGCTGGTGACGTCGACGAGGCCAAGAATCTATCCCGGCTTCGCGATGACTAGGTTGATCGGTGAGGATGTGTTCTCATGTCCGTTCCTATTGTGACCTTTATCGGTCGTTCGAACAGTGGGAAGACGACCCTGATCGAGCGCGTGATTCCTGAGCTGGTCAAGGCCGGATACCGTGTGGCGACCGTCAAACATGCGGGGCATGGGTTCGATCTTGATACGGAAGGAAAGGATAGTTGGCGTCATAAGCGCGCCGGCGCCAGCAGTGTCGTGATCGTCTCGAAGGGAAGTCTTGCCTTGTTTGCCGATGTCTCGGAACAGCTCAAGGTAGAGGAGGTTCGCGATCGTTTCTTGGATAGCTCCTATGATCTCATCATCGCTGAAGGATGGAAGAGCGAGGGGTATCCAAAAATTATCATTGTTCGTGATCAGTTGGGTGAAATCTCCTATTCGTCCGATGGTCTTCTCGCGATCGTCTCCGATGCGGTGGTTGATCTCCCGGTCCCCGTATTCCATCTGGACGATGTGGGCGGTGTCGCGGCTCTCTTGATTGCGCAGTTCCCACTCAGACGCCGGGAGCATGAGCTGGACGTCTAAGACTGCTTTTACGCTGAGTCTCGTGGCAGGAGGTCTGGCTCTCCTCGGGGTTGCAATTCCTCTCACCGATCAGCCGAAGTTCTGTGCCGGGTGCCATACTATTGCGCCTGCGTATGAGAGTTGGGTGAACTCATCCCATAAAGAAGTGAGCTGTGTTGCCTGTCATGTGCGGCCTGGGTTTGAAGGCTGGGTACGCGACAAGGTCTTAGCGGGTGTCACAGACACGGCGGTCTATCTATTTGGAACGCCGACCGAGGCACATAATCTCAAGGCCCGCGTGGATTCAGAGGTCTGTCTCAGTTGTCATCGTCATATCCTCCGTGTTTCAGAAATAGCGTCACGCGACCTTCCATCACCAGTCAAGGAGGTGGGATTGATCATGGACCATCGCCGGCACATGCAGGCCTTCAAAACTCGTGGGCAAGGTGAAGGATGTACGATCTGCCATTCCGGCGTGGTGCATGATGCACCGATCAAAGGCTACCCGGTCGTCATTCCGCGTGGCCACCTGTCCGCCGACAGCAAACCATGGTATCCAACTTATCCCGAGGGATCATACCTGCGTGAGCGAGCCCTCCGCGATTGTTTCGGCTGCCACGATGGGAAAAGCCGGCATGGCGATACGATCCTGGGTCGGAAATGCGAGACCTGTCACCTCCCTGATAAGATCAGCGGCGCCTTATTATTCAATTAGTCGATCAGAGGAATGGATCGAATGGCAAGTCCCGTTCTGAACGTGTCACGGCTGACGAAGCGGTTCGGAAATTTCACTGCCGTGAATGAAGTCTCTTTTGAAATTCTACCGGGTGAAATACTGGGGTTATTAGGGCCGAATGGTGCTGGAAAGACCACGACAATCCAGATGCTGCTTGGGGTGGTGACACCGACCTCAGGTTCGATCGAAGCGTTTGGTTTGGACCTGTCCACCCAGCGTGAAGCGGTGCTGCAACAGGTGAATTTTTCATCGACCTATATCGCCATGCCGCAATCGCTGACTGTCGAGGAGAATCTATGGGTCGTGGCCAGGCTCTACGGCATGAGTGATATTGCCCATCGGGTGGATGCTATCGTCAGAAAGCTTGAGATGGAGGAATTCCGACAGAAAGTCACACGCAAATTATCATCAGGGCAGATGACGCGATTGACATTGGCAAAGGCCTTTCTCACGGAGCCTCGGCTTCTCTTCCTCGATGAGCCAACGGCCAGTTTGGATCCCGATATCGCCCACAAAATACGGTCGTTGCTGAAAGAAGAGCGACGATCATCGGGGTTGAGTATCTTGTACACGTCGCACAACATGCGGGAGATGGAAGAAATGTCGGACCGAATCATTTTTCTTCAGCGTGGACGTCTCGTGGCCGAAGGGACGGCCCAGGCCATCGTGGCACGATTCGGCAAGGCAGACTTGGAGGAAGTGTTCTTGAATCTCGCACAGGAATCGAGCGCCCCGTTGCCATCATGACGGAGGCTCTCGTGAACTTTGGTACGGGGTTCCTTGCCGGGGGGCTTGCTGTCAGCACGGTGTGGGGACTCTTCTGGTTTGCGATCGGGTTGATCGGCTGGAACCGTCGCACTTGTGGGTGGGCCATCGTGCTGAAAGGACTGGCAGGCGGTTGTGTGCCGTTAGCCCTGTTACTCGGTCTCGTGTGGTGGCGCGGTGGAAGCGGCTATGATGGGTTCTGGTTTACGAATGGATTAGTCGGAATGCCGGCTCTTTTGTCGATCCTTTCATTACGACCGATGCCGGACGGGAAAACAGCGGGGACACATTTTTTAGAAGGGATCCGATTGCTTATGGCGGATCTTCTGGGAACTCACCAAGGCTGTGGCGGTTGCGATCATGCGCACGACCATAAGTCCTGTCCATGAAACTGCATCGTGTTGGTGCACTCATCCTCCGGCATCTCTATCTGTACCGGAGAAGTCTGCCGAGGATCATGGAAATTTTTTATTGGCCATTCTTAGATCTCGTCATCTGGGGATTTATCACCCTCTACCTGGCCCGATACCAGAGCGAAGTTCCAGGGTTCGTCACCTTTTTCCTCGGAGCCCTGATTCTCTGGGATGTGTTGTTCCGCTCTCAGCAAGGCATCACCATTACCTTTCTCGAGGAACTCTGGGCGCGCAACCTGATGAATCTCTTCGCCAGTCCCTTGAAGCCGAGCGAATTTCTAGCCGCCACGATGGCGATGAGTGTGATGAAGGTGACCGTTGTCTCGATCGTTCTGGGTGGGTGTGCACTCGTCTTCTATTCCTATAATGTGCTGATCATCGGATTGTGGTTGATCCCATTCGTGCTGAATCTGGTGATCACGGGCTGGATCATCGGCGTGTTTACAACCTCATTGATTATGCGATTTGGACAGGAGGCTGAAGTGCTGGCCTGGAGCATGGTGTTTCTATTCCAACCCATCTCATGTGTGTTTTATCCCATGGATGTGCTGCCCCAGTGGCTGAAGGCGATTGCCTGGGCGAATCCGGCCGCGCATATCTTTGAAGGCATGCGGGCGGTCTTGACCTCCGGGGAGGCCCCATTGTCGAGTCTCGTGTGGGCCGTCGGACTCAATGGCGTGTTGTTGGTCGGCGTTGTCGTATGGTTTTACCGGACGATCGCATACTGCAAAGATCAAGGATTATTGGTGCGAGTAGGGGAGTAAGGTTGTATTCCTTACACCCCTGTGCTAGTCTAACCTCGACTCGTATCGCCGGGGGCCTCTGCGGTGCAGAGTGTCTATCAGAGGAGGCCCACAATGTCGATGTTGCCTTGTCCGGGAATTTTGTCGGAAGTCAGACCTAAGTCGCTGCAGCGATCGCGTCTTCGGCCCGCTCCTTCCCCGTTCCTCGTGCTCAAGACAATGTCATTATCCTAAAGGAGGAACCCCGATGGGTTCGAAGATTTATGTCGGTGGGTTGCCGTATTCGGCGACCGAGCAGCAATTGAGTGACTTATTCGCGGCCCATGGCGCAGTGGCCTCGGCGCGAATCATTACGGATAAATTCACCGGCCAATCCCGAGGATTCGGCTTCGTGGAAATGTCCTCAGATGCCGAAGCTCAAGCTGCGATTACGGCCCTCAACGGTTCGGAGATGGGTGGCCGGACTCTTACAGTCAATGAAGCACGGCCGCAGGAACCGCGCACGGGTGGTGGCGGTGGCGGTCGTGGTGGATTCGGTGGCGGCGGTGGGCGCAGCGGAGGTGGCGGCAAGCGCGACCGCTGGTAGTTGACCGGTTGCATGCGTAAAATGGAGGGGGTGCCACTCGGGTGGTACCCCCTCTTTTTTGTGATCTGCATCGGGAGGTATCATTACTGCCGTCGCGCGATGGTGGTCAAGTATGAGTCTTGAGGAATCAACTATAGAACCTGGCGATCTGTCTTTAGTCTCTTTCCGTAGCAGGCCGGTGCTCGTGGTGGAAAACTTTTGGTCGGTTGAAGAACGCCGGTTTTTTCGCGCAGGGATGAACCAGGCTGCCTGGAAGAGTCTCTCTGATCTCGAGAATGTTCGAGAAGATTTTCCCAACTCAGGCAACTGGGCAAAGGCTGAAATCGGATCAGCGGAGGGGACGCATTTTCTCTCGCGGTTACAGCTTCCGTGCATTCAAGCGTACATTGAATCTTTCCCGAATATCATCGGGCGCCATGTAGGGTTTAACTACTATTCCTATTCAGCCGGTGATTGTCTCTTGACGCATGATGATACTGATCAGGGACGGCCCATCGTGGGTCGTCGCGCGCTGGAACGTCGAATCGCAATCGTCACGTATCTCCATGAGGAATGGCAGCCTGATTGGGGTGGTGAACTAATCATCTATACCAAGCGAACAGATCGGTCGTTGAATCCTGTCGACCTTGTGCCGACTCATTGTATCGAACCTCGTCCAGGCACACTCGTCATGTTTACGGTACCTCGTTATCACCGAATCTGTCGTGTCGATCTTACGGCGGGACAGCATCGCCGGTTGTCCATCGCCGGATGGTTCATGACGGAGCATGCCTAGGATTCCAGGGAGCCAAGGCGCGATGTAGGTCGATTCAGAGCCCGACCGATTTCGTGGGCAGGCCGCAACTGACGCCTCTTCAGACGTCAGCCGAACCAGTTGGTATCGTTGGCTGCACGTGGCCGGTCTTCTACTCCAAGAGTCGGCGCGGGCTGTGCAAGTACGGTTTGGACGAGAGCAATGAGGCGGTCACGCTCGAATGGCTTTGCCAAAAACGGGAGTGTGCCTCGCTTGATTCCATGGCTGGTCAGTTCCTTATCAGGATTTCCTGACATTAGAATTACGCGAAGACCGTTCCGAATCATGGTTGCACGCAGTACCAATTCATACCCATTGACATGTGGGAATTGGTTGGTGATGGCGGCTAGCTGAAAACCAGGAGGAGGTAAGACCAAATCCGTAAGCAACAGGTCGATCGGTCCTTGATACTGCGCACAAAGCTTGAGCGCTTCCGAACTGCCTTCAGCTTCAAGCACGGTATGACCTGCCTCTTCAAGAAGAGCTTTACAGAGTTTGACGGTTGGGAGTTCATCATCGACGACTAAGATGGTCGATGATGCCTCTGATGATCGACAATGCAGATGTTCCTCCATGCCTGGGCCCTCCCAGCTCCCATCATAGTGCTGAATATCTGACAGGGCGAGTGAAACTCCCATTTCTGCACGCCGTGTAACCGAACTCAGGTTGAAGGCTTCACCGGGGCCGGTTGCCAACCGCCGCCAAGCGCTTTGAACAGGCTGACCATCTCGGTGAGGCGGGCCCGTTCAGTGAGAACTAGCTGGGTTTCAGCAGACAATACGGTCCGTTGTGCATCCAAGACATCCACGTAGTTCACCATACCCTTGCGATAGCGGACCTGAGCCAATCGTACGGCCTCCTGGGCCGCAGTGAGTTGCGCTCGTTGATGAGTGAGCTGTTCACCTCGTGTGTTCAGAGAAGTTAGGAGGTCGGCGACTTCGCGGAAGGCCAGTAAAATGGTCTGTCGGTAGCCCTCCAGCATCTGTTGATATCGGGATTCGGCCTGATCGAGCCTGGCTAGATTGGTCCCCCCTTGGAAAATAGGCAACGTAACCGACGGGCCGATACTGTAGTTAAGGCTGTTCCCGGTGAACCATTTGGCAAAGTCCGTACTCTGGAGACCGCCTTGACCTGTAATCATGAGAGTCGGGAAGAAGTAAGCACGGGCTTGACCGATTCGGGCGTTGGAGGCGATGAGCGTAGCTTCTGCCCGAAGAATATCCGGGCGTCGTTCAAGAAGTTGCGAAGGAAGTCCCACTGGGATGTCCGGTTGAACGATGACGGCACGAAGAGGTTTAGGAGGAAGGTCGATCGACCCTGGTGCCATTCCTACCAAGACTTCCAACCGATGAGATTCGATGGCCCGTAGTCTTGTAAGATTGGGAATCAGACCTGCTGCTTCTGCGACAAGTACTTCGGTCCGTTTGACGTCCAGTTCTGACGCGAGCCCAACTGACGCACGTTTTTGAATGATCTCGAGGGATTCTTGCCGGACAGCTAGGGTGCGTGTGGCAATATCGAGCTGCTCATCCAGTTCTCGGATGCGAAAGTAGGACTGTCCGACATCGCTGATGAGCGAGAGCGCAACGGCACGGGCATCGTGTTCGAGGGCCGTGGTCTCTGCCTGCGCGGCCTCGCGTCCACGCCGGATACGGCCCCAGAAGTCGATTTCCCAGCGAAGGTCCATCGCACCGTTCCAGAGATCGAAGGTGGTTCCAGGCGTCGCGAAGATCGCCGGACCTGGTCGCTGGCCAGTCACCAATCCCAACCCTGCCAAGGTGTTCTCAGATACGGCGATGTTGGTGTAAGAACTGGAGAGGTTAAAATGAGGGAAGAGACCAGCTGTGGCGGACATCACAGAGGCTCGGCCTTCTACAATGCGAGCCACTGCTTGTTTCACGTCGTGATTGTGCTGCAGTGCCTGTTCAATTAATTCCGAGAGTTCATCATTCTGAAATGTCTTCCACCAGGTAGCTTCTGGTCTGCGATCGGATGAAACTGTGGCGGCAATGGGACCGAGTCGGGACCAACTGTTTGGTACCTCGGTCTGAGGGCGCTGATAATCGTTGCCTTGCGCACAGGCATACAGTGCTAACACCATTGCGATGACTCCGAGAATAGGTGTGGCGTGGATCACGATGGCTGTTCCGTGGGGGTAATTGGAGAAGATGGCATTCCACCAGTAGCGCTTGATGGGTTTCGTTCAATGAACACATCGACCTGTTGACCTGCGTACACAGGGAACGATGGACGCCTGAATCGATAGATAATTTGCAGCACTCTCGTGTCGACTCGTTCAGTGTTTTCTCCCGTCAACGACTTCT
>JACCDP011022226.1_pt1 | contig 16702 bp, 12 predicted proteins | sample 7445841 | NCBI WGS metagenome assembly JACCDP01 (sample SAMN15323441, study PRJNA562643) | freshwater metagenome | isolation source: river surface water | place: USA:Blue River Watershed | collected 2017-08-17 | reverse complement strand
CCTGCAGCGTTTCCGATCACCTCGCCGCACGAACTTCCCGCGTGCTCCACCTCCGATGTGGCTGCGCCGGCAGGCGCGGAGATTTCAAGCCCGTTCTTCCCGCCGAGGGCACTTCCCCGATCCCTTCCGCCGGCGCCCTTTGGGGCCTCAGCGTCCCGGAACCTCGTAACGATGCGTCACTGCCCCGGTACGGCGGGAGGCGTTTTCCGCAGCGTCGGGGTAGGCACGGACGTACTCCACGACCGCGCGGGCAGGCTCAACCGTGACGCGCAGGATGCCGGAAGCCCCCTGCTTCACGCCACTTTTGTAGCCGTATTCGTCTAGGCTGCGGGTGTTGTCGAAGCGCTGATGACCGGGCTGCGGAACCAGTTGGTAGATGATCCCGTCGCGCTCCTGCTGGACGTACAAATGGTCATGACCGTGGAAGACGATCGCCGGCCCACGTCGGACGAGCAGGTCGTGGATCGGCGCCACCCAGCCCGGGCGCTTCTGCGCGAAGGTGTTCCGCCCGTCGAGTTCCCGGCCGCCCCATTCGAAGAAATGCGAAGCCTCCGATCCGCCGCGGCCTTCCGGCGTCTCGCCGCCCACGAGATGATGCAGGAAGACGAACGTGTGCCGCGCACGGCTGCCGGCGAGCGTGCGCCGCAACCATTCGTACTGCTCGCGCCCGAGAGAGCGGTTCCAATTGTCGCCCCGACCTCCCCCGCCGCGTTCCCCGCGGCCCGAGTACCAATACGGGTCGAGCGCGATGAACAGCCCGTCGCCCCATTCCCAAGCGTAGTAGTTTTGCAGCAGCCCGAGCACGGGATGCGCGGTACCATTACCGGTGTAGAACGTGTCCGGCACCGGATTCGGAAAATACCTTTTCCGCATGGTGTTCGACCAGGCGGCCATCGAATCAGCCCCCGAGCCGCCCCGGGCGGGTTGCTCGCCGTCGTGGTTGCCCAGCACGAGGAACACCGGGGCGCTGTGGCCGACCAGACCGAAGTAGTACCGCTGCGCGAGGTACTGCGGCGCGGCATCGGTGAACTTCAGATACTTGTCGGTCATGAACGTATCGCCGAGGTCGACGTGGAAGTCGGTCCGTGAAGCCAGCGCGTTGGCGAGGGACTTGCGGTAGACGGCGGGGTCGGTGCCGAAGTCGAGGTGCGGATCGGCCTGCACCGTGAACGTGAAAGCGGCGCCCGGCGGACGCGCGGTGTGGAAGCTCCGTTCCGGCGCCCGCTCGAACTCGCCGTTCCCGCCGCGACGGGAGCGGAACTCGTAGAAGACGCGGGAGTTCGCCGGCAAACCGGTGAGCGCCACCTCCGCCGGTTCGCCCGCGGTAAACCGCCGGGGCGGCGTGAGCTTCTCCAGCTGCCCCGGAGCGAAGCCGTAAGCTACCCGACCCTCACGGTCGGCGTAACACAGCACGCTGAGCACCGCGGAGTCACGCGTCGGCCGCCCCAGGATCAGGTCATACTCCTGCGCCGGAACCTCGGTGCGGAACGCAGGCGTCGGCATCCTGGCCTCACCCCGCCCCTGCCCGCCGCCCCCGCCTCCCTTGCGCCCGCCGTCGCTCCGCGGCTCCGCCGCCGAGAGCGTGGCCGCCGCCAGCAAGCCGATCCCGAATCGGAAAACATGGGGAAAAGTCATGGACCTCATCGTTTCTTCCCTCCGCCACCCTTGCCGCCGCGGCGCTCATCACCCTCGCGGCGCTCGCTCGGATCCGTCGCCTTCGACGGGTCGTAGTCGGGATTCGGCCGCGCCATCTGCGCGCTCACGGCCTTCAGGTAGGCGTCCAGGCGCTGGCCGAGTTCCGCCGCCTTCCCGGGCATTGAGGCCGCCAGGTCCCGCGACTCCCCCGGATCCTTCTCCAACTCGAAGAGACGCGTCTGCTTCGTCTCGTAGTTACGGATCAGCTTGAAGCCGCCGAGCAGGAGGGCCGTCGCGGGTCCCCCGTTGCCGAGGTCGTAGTGCGGAAAATGAAAGACCAGCTCCTCCCGCGGACGCCGCACCGCCCCGCGGCCGGCGGGATCACGCAGCACGGGCACGAGGCTCCCTCCCTCAACGCCCGCCGGCAGCGTGGTCCGCACGCCCGCGAGTTCGGCGATGGTCGGCAGGATGTCGCACGCGGTCGCCGGCACGCGCGAGCAGACATCGCCCGCAATACCCGGGCCGCTGATCAGGAACGGAACCCGCAGCCCTCCCTCCAGCACCGAGCCCTTCCCGCCGGAAAGCGGCGCGTTGGTGCCCCGGCCCTGACCGCCGTGGTCGGCCGTGTAGAAAATATAGGTCGTGCCGCTGAGCCCCAGGCGTTCGATCCCGTCGAGCAGCAACCCGAAGGTCTTGTCGATCTCATCGGCGTCGGCCTTCGCCGAGTCGCGCCCGGGTCGACTACCCTCCTTGCGCTCCTGGTTGGGGTAATGGGAGAGCTGGAGGTAGAACGGCTTCCCCGCGGACTTGGCCTTCTGCATGAAGGCGATGCCGCGCTCCGTCATGCCGTAAGCCTGCTTCGGGTTGGGGCTCGCGACGTTGTCGGGCCCGCCGTTCGAGGTCGGGCCGTCGCTCGCGTCGAAGCCGTGACGCGCGGGATCCGTGCGGCCGACGTGCCACTTGCCGAAATGGGCGGTCGTGTAACCGGCGTCCTTGAGCAATTCTCCGACCGTCACCTCACCCGTGGGCATTTCAAGGAGCGGCTCCGGGGGAATGAGGGCCGTGCGCACCGGCCCGCCTTCGCGGCCGGCGCCGACGTACGTCATGCGCAGCGCGGCCGGCCCGCGGCCGGTGAAAAGCGCCGCGCGCGACGGGGTGCAACGCGGTGAAAGCGCGTAGCCGTACGTGAACCGCATCCCGCTCCGCGCCAGGCGCTCCAGCCCCGGCGTGCTGAAGACGCGGCTGCGGGACTCCGGCACGCGGTCGTCCATCAGCACCGAAGTCTGCGCCCAGCCTTGGGCCTCGGCCATGAGGACCACAAAGTTGGGCAGCCCCGGTTCGGCGGCGCTCAAAGCCCCGCCGGCGAACCCACCGCACCCCAGCATGACCAACAGCCCCGCCCGTAGTCCGTGCATCGTTTTCATGTTCATTCGTCCTCCCGTTTGCCTTTGCCGTCCTTGGCCTTCTTTCCACCGCCGCCACGCCGGTCACCGGCGCGGTAGGTTTCCTCGCGCACCGTCCCGTCGGTGCTGGTGAAGCGGAACCGCCAGACGCCCTCGCCCACTTGCTCGTAGTCGACCGCGCCTGCGCTGCCGCGAACATCGTACTGGAGCGAGTAGGACTTCTCGGCGGTGATCGTGCGAAACCCGGTGATCCGCGCGCCGCGCAACGCCTGCAGCGCCTCGCGCACGCCCTGCGCACGGGGCTGCGGATCAACCTGCTCCTCGCGCTCGACCACGACACCGCGGAAGCCGCCGTTGAGGTAAGGATACTTCAGCGAAGCATGATAATGGTAGCCGAGCGGCGCGTGCTCGTGGCCGTTCCATTTGTCGAGGCCCTTGGGGGCGGACCCGTCCGGCTCCGTCAGCCCGTGGATCGGGTAACCGTCGAGCGCGTACGCGACAGGCAGCGCATTGCCCAACACCGCCTGCAGGTGGAGCGGGGCGACGTGGTAATGGTAGTCGTCGGCGCGGTCGCAATGCCCGCCCCATTCGTCGAGCTCACCGATTTCCCAGGAAATCTCCCCGCGGTTGTTCTGCGGGTTGAAGATCGGGATGCCGTTGGCGGCGAGCGCGATCGCGCCGCGCAGGAAGCGGTCGCGGATCGTCACGCCACCATTGGGGGCCGGTACGGGCCGGAGCGGGATGCGCCAGGCGTTGTCACCGCGGTAAGGCTGCGGCAGCGGCACCTGCTGCTGCCACGCGGTGATCCCGACCATCATGTTGTGGGCGGGCAGACCGCGCGACTCGACGTAGAGGAAATCCGCATCGGAGCGCAGCTGCACCGCCGGCGCGAAGCGCTCGAAGGCGGAAGCCGTCACATAGGGCGCCGCGGGCGCCAGCGCCGCCAAGGTCGGGACGTGAAGGGACACCTGTACGGGCCGGAACTCGCGCGCGAGGCGCCGGGCCGACTCGTCGTGGGCGGTGTCGCCGATGACGTGGCCGAGGCTGGGAGCGGCGACACAGCCCAGGCAGATTAATCCGCGGATGAACAGGGCGTTCATGACGGGTGATCAGCGGGCGGGAGCGCCGGACACGTCTAGGTCGGGCTTGGTGTTCCAGCGCGGCTTCCAGTCGGGCTTCTCGATGCGCGTGCGAAAGATGACCGTGTTGTCGAGGTCGAGGTCGCCGGTCCAGATGAACTTCGCCCCCTTGAAGTCGGCGTTGTAGTAGGGCTCCTTGGGATTCACCCGTTCCTCGGTGTACTCGGTGGCGCGCCCCCAACCGGAGTCGTCGAAGTCGACCGCGTACCAGTTTGGTGGGATCGGCGCGTGCTCAACCTTGGGATTAGCGGTGTCGTGGTTGAGCGGGCCGCGGAAGAAGGATTTCGCTCTCCAGGAGGCGTTGGTGAGGGTGCCGTCGCCGAACTTCAGGATGAAGCCGCCGTCGCCGATGTTGGTGCCGTACTCCATGCCGGTGCGCGGGTCGGCGTTGTCCTTCGCCATCACGGCGATCGTCATCGGGTACTCGGGCAGCAGGTCGACCGAGACGACGTTATGTGGGATGAAGTCGATCGGGTCGACCGCGACGAGACGCCCGTTGACGTAGAGCATGAACCAATTGTCGGCGTAGACGTTTACTCGGATGGTGTCGGTCATCGAGGGCTTCACCACGCCGGGAGTGCCGCCACCCTTGCCCTTACCCTTGCCCCGGCCGGGAGCCTTGGCGCCGGAGTCGGCGCCCCAGCAGGTGAGCGCGACCAGGAGACCGAACAGGACAGGAATCACGCGGGTAGGCCTCATGCCCAATGACACGCGCTCCGAATGAAGCCCGCGCGCAAGTCCGGATTAAAACTTTGTCATGACGAAAGCGGAGGAGCCGGCCCAAGGCGCCTCTCGATTCGTTTGCTCCGAGCAAGCAACCACGAATCGCACGGATGCCACGGATCGGGTCGCAGGCTTTTACGTCTGTGAAGTCGGTAGTGCCTGGCGGCAGATGTCCGACTTTGCTTCGCTAAAACGGCCTCGTGGATTTTCCGCGGCTGCAGCCGCAGCCACACCTGCTGCGCTTCAGAACACCTCGCCGTACGAACCTTCGGTGAGATTCACCTCCGATGTGGCTGCGCCTGCAGGCGCGGAAACTTCACGCCCGATCTCCCGACCGAAGGCCGTTCCCCGAGCCTTTCCGAAAGACTTTCCTTCTTCTCCGCGGCTACAGCCGCAGCCACACCGCTCGGGCCCTCATTTCGACCAAGCCACGGCACCATAGTGAGATTCACCTCCGATGTGGCTGCGCCTGCAGGCGCGGAAATTTCACGCCCGACCTCCCGGCCGAAGGCCGTTCCCCGAGCCTTCCGAAAGACTTTCCTTCTTCTCCGCGGCTGCAGCCGCAGACACACCCTTCGGGCTTTCTTTCCGAGTTAAGCCGCGACTTCCGCGGCTGTATAGTCCCAACCCACGAGGTCGGAGCCCGGCGCTTAGTCCTCGGCGGGCCGCGACTGCTCCGCACGGCGCCATTTCGGGCGGGCGCCACTGGCGGCCTGGGTGGCGCTGGCCTCGATACGCGCGATGCGCTCGGCGTCGCGCTCCTTGCCAACGAGGTCGAAGTGGATGGGGCAGCCCTTCAGGTCGAATTCGTCGACCAACCCCGCCTCGAGATAGCGGCGGTAGGACTCCGAGAGCTTCTCCTCGCGGTTGCAGAACAGCCGGATGCGGAACGGCCTATTGCCGGTCTGCGTGGCGTAGTAGATGCGGAACCGCCGGCCGGAAATGGCCGGGGGCGGGTTGCGCTCGGCAAGATACGCGAGCGTCTGATTGAGCCGGCCGGTGGGGATGCGCTTGTCGAGCGTGCGGTGCAGCTTCACCGCGGCGTTGAGCATGCGGTCGATCTCGTGGCCGCTGAGGGCGGAGACGAAGATCACCGGCGAGCCCGGAGTGAAAAACAGCCGGTCGAACAGCGCCTTCTCGTACTTCTCGCGATAATCGCGCTCGCTTTCGTAAGGCTCGAAGCCGCCCTGCTTACGAAAGGCCTCCTGCACCAGGTCCCACTTGTTGACCACCACCACGATCGGTTTGCCCTCCTTCACCGCTTCGCCGGCGATCGCCTTGTCCTGCTGCGTAACGCCCTCGAAGGCGTCGAGCACCACGAAGACGACGTCGGTCTGCTTCACGGCGTCGAGCGAACGCAGCCGGGAGAAATACTCGACGGGCGAAGCCAGCTTGGTGGCGGCCTTGATGCCGGCGGTGTCGATGAGCTTAAAGGGGTAGGTCTTACCGTCGCGCCCAAGGAACTCGAACGGCAGCTCGATCGCGTCGCGGGTCGTGCCCGGGACCGGGCTCACGATGAGCCGGTCGCTCTTCAGGAGCCGGTTGCTGAGGGAGGACTTACCCACGTTGGGCCGGCCGATGAAGCAGACGCAAAGCGGGTCGCGCGCGGACTTGGTTTCCGCCGAAACCTCGGGCAAGGGACCGAGCTCCGTCAGGATCGCGTCCCGTAGTTCCGTCTCGCCGCGACCGTGCTCGGCCGAGACGCGCAGGGGCTCGCCGAGCCCGAGGCGGTAGACCTCGTCGAGTGCGATCTTCTCGTCCCCGAAATCGGCCTTGTTCACCACCAGGCGCACCCGCTTCCGGCCCTTGCGCAGCATGGTGGCGATCTTCTCGTCGAGCGCGGTGACGCCCCCGAGACCGTCGACCACGAACAGGATCAAGTCGGCGGCGGAGATGGCGAACTCGACCTGCTGCTCGGAGGCGCGCGTGAGCGCCGCCGGGGTGTCCTCGCCCTTGTAGCCGAGGCCGCCGGTGTCGAGCAGCGTGAACGCGCCCTCGGCGACCTCGGTCGAGATGACGTCCCGGGTCACGCCCGGCTGATCGTGCACGATTGAGAGGCGCTTGCGCGCGAGCCGGTTGAAGAGGCGGCTCTTGCCGACGTTCGGCCGGCCCACGATGGCGACGATGCGGGACATGAAGGGAGGGCGGGCGGGAATGGCGGCGGAACGCGCGGGAGGCGGGATCAGCCCGCGGGGCGCGCCTGGCCGGCCGATGCCTGCACGAAACGGTCCACGCGGTCGCAGGCCTCGACGATCTGGTCGTACCCAGTGGCGAAGCACGCGCGCACGTGGCCGCGGCCGTTCTCGCCGAAAGCCGTGCCCGGCACGACCGCCACCTTGTGCTGCTGGAGCAACCCGACCGAGAAGTCCTTCTCCGACAACCCAGTCGCGGTTACGTCGGGAAACGCGTAGAAACTACCGCGCGGGGCATGGCAACGGAGACCGGATTCGTTGAAGCGCCTAACGATGAGGTCACGCCGCCGGTGATATTGCTCGCGCATGGCGAGGACGTTGTCCCAGCCGTTCTTGAGGGCCTCGAGCGCGCCCTCCTGGGCGATGATCGAGGCGCACATCATGGCGTACTGGTGCACCTTCATCATGGCGTCGACCAGCTCGGCCGGCCCGCAGGCGTACCCGATGCGCCAACCGGTCATCGCGAAAGCCTTGGAGAAACCGTGCAGGAAGATCGTGCGCTCGGCCATGCCCGGCAGGCTGGCGATGCTGGTGTGCGTGCCCTCGAAGGTGAGCTCGGAGTAGATCTCGTCGCTCAGCACGAGGAGGTCCTTCTCGCGGCAGAAGGCGGCGATCTTCTCGACCTGCTCGCGGGTGCACGTGCCGCCCGTCGGGTTGCACGGCAGGTTGAGCATCAGGATCTTCGCGCCCGGCTGCCAAGCGGCACGCAGGGCCTCGGCGGTGAGCGCGAAGTTGTCCTTCGCGTACGTCGGCACCGCGATCCCCTGCCCGTGCACCAGCGAAATGCTGGGATGGTAGCTCACGTAGCAGGGCTGGTGAAACATCACCTTGTCCCCGGGGTTGCAGAACGCCCGGAAGGCGAGGTCCAGCGCCTCGCTCACGCCGACCGTGACGATCACCTGGTCATCTGGGCGGTAGGTCACCCCGAAGTGGTGCTCGACGTAGGCCGAGATGGCCCGCCTCAGCTCGATCGTGCCGAGGTTGGAGGTGTAGTAGGTCTTCCCCTTCTCGAGGGCATAGATCGCGGCCTCGCGGACGTGCCACGGGGTGACGAAGTCGGGCTCGCCGACGCCGAGGGAAATCACGTCCTGGCCCTTCATCTTCGCGACCAGCTCAAAGAAATCTCGGATGCCGCTCTTGGGCAGCGCGGACACGTGTCCCGCCACCCATCGCTTCGGATCGGTGCTCGTGCTCATGGCGCGTGATCTCAGGGCGCGACGGTCAACCGCGCGGTCTGCGCCTCGCCGCCGTCGAGCAGGAATCCCTGTTCCTTGTAGCAGCGCAGCATGAAATGAGTGGACGTCGAGAGCACGCCCTCGACGGTCGAGAGCTTCTCCGAAACGAAGGCCGCTACTTTCTGCAGGGACCCCCCTCGGACGAAGACGAGCAGGTCGTAGCCGCCCGACATCAAGTAGCACGACTCAACCTCGTCGAACCGCGCGATGCGCTCGGCGAAGCGATTGAAGCCCCCGCCGCGCTCCGGGGTCACCTTAACCTCGATCACCGCACGCACGGCGGCGGCCGCGGCGGCCTCCCGGGAAAGATCGAGCACCGGACGCCAGCCGAGGAAGATCTTGTCCGCCTTCAGCTGTTCCAGGTGCTGACTAACCTCGGCTTCGGACATCCCCGCGACCTTCGCCATCTGGGAGGTCGTGAGGCTGCCGCCGTCGATCAGGAGCTTCAGCACGGGATTCATGGGACCGGCGGTTATCCGGAAACTCCCCCACCTTGACGAGGACGAAGTTTACCCGTGCGGCCTGCGCCTTCCGCGGTGGAGCGCCAAACGGGGCGGGACCGTCCTACCGACGCATTCAGGCTCCCGCGAGGCGGCCGCGGAGCTTGCGGCCGCGGGCGCGCGACTCGGCGGCGAGACGACGGCGGAAGGCATTCAACTTGGCGGTCAGGCGCGCGTCGCCGAGGGCCACGATCGAGACCGCGAGCAACCCGGCGTTGCGGCCGCCGCCGATCGCGACGGTGGCGACGGGAATGCCGCCGGGCATCTGCACGATCGAGAGAAGCGAATCGAGGCCCTTGAGGCTCTTGCTCTCCACCGGAACCCCGATGACCGGCAGCGTGGTCTGGCTCGCGACCATGCCTGGCAGGTGGGCGGCGCCGCCGGCCCCGGCGATGATCACGCGCAGCCCGCGGCGCTGCGCGGTCTTGGCGTAGCGGAACATGTCGTCGGGCGTGCGGTGGGCCGAGACGACGTTCGTCTCGCAGGGAACCCCGAACTCAGCGCACGCCTGCCAAGCCGCTTCCATGGTGGGCCAGTCCGAGTCGCTGCCCATGATGATGCCGACGAGAGGACGCGGGGTCTTTTTCATGTGGAGTGTCCGAAGGTTAGGGCCGCCGCCGCGCGTCGGGCGCGCCCCAGCGCCTCATCCATGGTGGCGCCGCGGGCGGTGACGTGCCCGAGTTTCCGACCCGCTCCGGCGGCGGCCTTGCCGTAAAGGTGCACGTGAGCCTCCTCGACGGCGAGGGCCGCGGCCAGCCCCGCCGGCCTCCCGGTGCCGGACCTCGTGCCCAGCAGGTTCACCATCACGACCGCCGGCGCGACCAGATCAGGCCGCCCCAGCGGCCAGCCGAGCACGGCGCGCACGTGGTTCTCGAACTGCGAGCAGACGCATCCCTCGATCGTGTAATGGCCCGAGTTGTGCACACGCGGCGCGAGTTCGTTCACGGCGAGGCGCCCTCCTGCGGCCATAAACATCTCGACGCCAAAACTGCCCACGGCGCCGACCGCCGCGACCGCCCGGCAGGCGACATCCGCCGCGCGCGCCGCGATCGCCGGCGGCACGGGTGCCGGCGCCAGCACCTCGTGACAGATGTGGTCGCGCTGGACCGTCTCCACGACCGGATACGTGACCGCCTCGCCGTTGCGACCGCGGGTCACGATCGCCGCGAGCTCCTTCTCGAACGGCCAGAATGCCTCCACGTAAAGTCCCACCCTGCCCCCTCCGAGCCGCTCCCAACCGGCGGGCACGTCCGCCGCCGAACGCAACGTGAAGTTGCCCTTGCCGTCGTAGCCGTTGCGCCGCGCCTTCAGCACGAGCGGCCAGCCGAGTTCGCCGCCCGCGGCCGCGACCTCCTCCGGCGAGGCGACCGCGCGAAACTCCGGCACCGGCAGGCCCGCCGCCGCCAGCGTCTGCTTCTGCACCAGCTTGTCTTGCGTGAACGACATCGTCGCCGAGGTCGGGAACACCGGCACCCCCGCCTCCTCGAGCCCGCGCAGCAGACCGGCGTCGATGAACTCGTTCTCCAACGTCACCACATCCAGGCCCGCGGCGAAGCGCGCCAGCACGGCCGGGTCGGACCAGTCGCCCGTCACCGAGCGGTGCACGACCTGCGCGCCGGGGCTGGCGGCGGCCTTCTCGATCACGGTGACATCGACGCCCAACGGGGCCGCCGCCAGCGCCGTCATCCGCGCGAGCTGGCCCCCGCCGATGATCCCGAGGCGCGCGGTGGCGCCGGAAGGCGGAACGGAGGCGGCGGGTGCGGCGGGCGGCATGTCGCGGTAGAGGGGATTCCGAGTACCGCGGCCCGCGCCCCGCTTGGCAATCCTCCGGTGCGATCATGTCAGCCAAACGAGGCGCGGGTTGCGTCGCCACCGGAAATGCCCCAACGGTGGCGGTTCCAATGTTCGAGTCACTCACCGAAAAACTGGGCCAGGCCCTCCGCGGGCTGCGCGGCGTCAGCAAGCTGACCGACGAAAACATGGCGGAGGCGCTCCGCGAGGTGCGCACCGCCCTGCTGGCCGCCGACGTGCATTTCCGCGTGGCGCGCGAATTCGTCGAGCGCGTCCAGCGCGAGTGCGCGGGCCGCGACGTGCTCAAGGGCGTGGCTCCGGGCCAGCAGGTGGTTAAGATCATCCACGACGAGCTGGTGAAGCTGCTCGGCGAGGGCACCACCGCGCTGTCCACCGCCCGGCCCCTGCGGATCCTGATGGTCGGCCTCCACGGTTCCGGCAAGACGACCTCCACCGCAAAGCTCGGCCGTCTCCTCAAGAAGCGCGGCTACCGACCGTTCGTCGTCGGCGCCGACGTCTACCGGCCGGCCGCCATAGATCAGCTCGAGATCCTCGCGAAGCAGGAGGAACTCGGCTTCTACGCCGATCGGAACTCCAAGGACGTCCCCTCAATCGGCGCCACCGCCCTCGCCGCGGCCCAGGCCGCGGCGGCCGACTGCATCATCTTCGACACCGCCGGCCGCCTGCAGATCGACGCCGACCTCATCGAGGAGGTGAAGCGCCTGCGCGCCCGCGTGCAGCCCGACGAAGTGCTGCTCGTGGCCGACGGCGCCCTCGGCCAGGAGGCCGTCAACGTCGCGAAGGCATTCCACGACGCCCTCCAGCTGACGGGTCTGATCCTCACCAAGCTCGACGGCGACACCCGCGGCGGCGCGGCGCTCTCGATCAAGGGCGTCACCGGCGTGCCGATAAAGTTCGTGGGCACGGGCGAGAAGACGACGGACTTCGAGCCGTTCCACCCGGACCGGCTGGCGTCGCGCATCCTCGGGATGGGCGACGTCGTTTCGCTCGTCGAGAAGGCGCAGGAGACGATCGACGAGCGCGAGGCGGAGCGGATGGCGGAGAAGATGCGCAAGGCGGAGTTCGACCTCGATGACTTCCTGGCGCAGATGCAGCAGGTGAAGAAAATGGGCTCGATGCAGAGCCTGATGGGGATGATTCCCGGGATGAACGGCATGCAGCTCCCGCCCGATGCCGACCGCCAGATGGCGCGCACCGAGGCGATCATCCGCTCGATGACGCGGCAGGAACGCCGCAAGCCCGACATCCTGAACGGCAGCCGCCGCAAGCGCATCGCCGACGGCTCCGGCGTGAAGATCGTCGAGGTCAACCAGCTGCTGAAGCAGTTCCAGCAGATGCAGCAGATGATGAAGCTCATGAAGGGCGGCGGCGGGAAGAAGCTGATGCGCCAGATGGAGGCGATGCGCGGCCGCGGGGGATTCCCCGGAATGTGAGGGCGACCGCAGGCGCGGATTGCATTCCGTCCCGCCTGCGGCTTCATGAGATCAGGCGTCCGACCCCGGCGCCCCAAACCAACCCACCGCCATGAAGGGAATCATCTTCATCCTGCTCGAAAAAGTCGTCACCGAAGCCCATGGCGAGGACACATGGGACGCCCTGCTGGCGAAATCGGGCGCGAGCGGCGCCTACAGCAGCCTCGCGAGTTACTCCGACGAGGAGCTGGCCCGGATCGTGACCGCCGCTTCGGCCCTGACCGGGAATTCCGAGGCCGACATCCTGCGCTGGTTCGGACGCAAGGCCATGCCCCTCCTCCGCGAGCGGTACGCGGCCTTCTTCGAGAAGCACCACGCGACCGTGCCGTTCATCCTCACGCTGAACGACATCATCCACCCCGAGGTGCGCAAGGTCTACCCGGGCGCGGAGGCCCCTGACTTCAGTTTCATCCAGGGCGGGCCCGGCGAACTCGAGATGGTCTACCGCTCCCGCAAGCGCATGTGTGCGCTGGCCGAGGGACTCGTCCTCGGCGCGGCCGACGTCTTCAAGGAGAACGCCACCATCGACCACCGCCGCTGCATGCACCGCGGTGACGACTCCTGCCATCTCGCCTGCCGATTCGTGCCCGGCGTTGCATGACGCCGGAGGCGGAAGAACTGCGGCGGCAGGTCCAGGCGCTGGAGCAACGCCTCGCGCGCCAGCGCAAGGCGCGTGAGGATGCCGAGGATGTCGCCGAGCGGGCGACGCGCGACCTCTACGAACGCGTCCAGGAACTCGAGCGGATCCGGGTGCAGCTGAGCGAGGCGAAGGAGCAGGCCGAGCGAGCGAATCAGGCGAAGAGCGCGTTCCTCGCGAACATGTCGCACGAGATCCGCACGCCCCTCACGGCGATCATCGGGCTCGCGTACCTGACGATGCGCCGGGCCGAAGACCCGCGCATCCGGAAGAGCCTTTCCGACATCCATGAATCCGGCAACCACCTGCTCGGGCTCGTGAGCGACATCCTCGACCTCTCCAAGCTCGAGGCCGACAAGATCGTCCTCGAAGAGGTCGACCTGTCCATCGACGGATTGCTGGAGCGCGTCAGCACGATGACCGCCACCCGGGCCCAGGCCCAGGGACTCGAGCTCGCCTTCTCGGTGCAGCCCGGCGTGCCGCGGATCGTGCGCGGCGACCCCGTGCGTCTCGCGCAGCTCCTGCTCAACTACGTCACCAACGCGATCAAGTTCACCGAACGCGGCAACGTGACCGTGGGCGTGGGGATGGAGCAGGACGGGACGGATTCCCTCGTGCTCCGATTCTCGGTCACCGACACGGGCGTCGGCATTCCGGCCGAGGAACTTCCCCGCCTGTTCCGGCCATTCGAACAGCTCGACAGCACGGACACCCGCCGTCACGGCGGCTCGGGGCTCGGGCTCGCGATCTGCCGGCGGCTCGCCGAGCGGATGGGCGGAGCCGTCGGGGCCTCGAGCGTCCCTGGGCAGGGAAGCACCTTCTGGTTTACCGCACGCGTCGGCCGGGTCGATCGCGCCGCGCCTTCCTCGCCCCACGCGGACCTTGCGGGACGCCGCGTGCTCGTCGTCGACGACAACCCCACGGCCCGCGAGGTGATCGCCGGCCTGCTGAACCCGTTTCCCCTTTCCGTGCGGACGGCGGGCTCGGGGGAGGAAGCCGTCTCCGAGGTCCTCTCCGCCCGCCGGACGGGAGACGCGTTCGACGTGCTGCTGCTGGACTGGCGCATGCCGGGGCTGGACGGCATCGAAACAGCGATGCGGATTCGGGAACTGATGCATGGGGCGGCCTGCCCGGAGATCCTGTTGATCACCGCGCATGGCCGGGACGAGGCAGTCGGGGCCGCGGCGCGCGCCGGCATCCATCACGTCATTTCAAAACCCGTCACCGAGTCGTCACTCATTGATTCCCTCGTGCGGGTGATGGGCTCACCGGACGCGACCGCTTCGCCAGAGGAGCGTACACGGATCGCCGCGGACCGCCCGGAGGATGCCCTGCCGCAGCTGACGGGTCGCCGATTGCTGGTGGTGGATGACGTGCCGCTGAACCTCGAGATCCTGCGCGGCCTCCTGGAGGCCGCGGGCTGCATCGTCAGCACGGCCGAGAGCGGCATGGAAGCCGTGGAACGGGCTTCCCGCGAGAGCTTTGACCTCGCGCTGTTGGACATCCAGATGCCGGTGATGGACGGGCTCGCAACCGCCCGGGAACTCCGCCGGATCCCGGGCCGCGAAAAGCTGCCGCTGCTCGCGGTGACCGCCAACGTGATGGAGGAAGACCATCGCCGCTACCTCGCCGGCGGCCTCGACGCGGTGCTCTGCAAACCCGTGCAACCCTCGTTGCTTTATGCCGCCGCGGCGCGGCTCCTCGGAGCGACCTCTCCCGCCCCGGCCGCTCCGACCTCCGCGGCACCGCCGCCCGAAGCTGAGACCGACTTCGACGCCGATTCGGCGCTGCACCAGCTGGGCGGAGACACGGCGCTGCTGCAGCGGAGCATCGAAAGCTTCGTTCGCAGCAATGCCGGCGAGGCCGGCCGCATCCGCGCCCTCCTGCAAGCGGGCGATCTCAAGCAGGTGGCCTCCCAGCTCCACCGACTGAAGGGCACCTCAGCCATGCTGGCATGCCGCCGGACGGCGGCACTTGCCGCGAGGCTGGAGCGCCGCCTCAAGCTTCCTCCGCAACAGCCGCCCAGCTCCGCTGATTTGGATGAGTTGGACGGCGCCCTCACGGCCGCCTGCGAGGCGATGCTGATGGCGCGCGGCATCTGAGGCTGCGCTCCCATGTCCGCCCCCGGAACATAAACGGCGGGTTGCACTTTGTCCCGCGCCGCGCAGACGTCACTCCCTGCATGACCGCAGCAAGCCAGCAGCCGAGGCCGACGGTGACCCCGCTTTCCGCTACTAGGGCGAAGGCCTCGTCAGCCGGCCGGGGCATGGAGGCCTGGGCACTTCGCTGGTTCGCCTCCTGCGCGCTCGCGGTTCCCGCCCTCGCCGCTCCGGTCGACTACCTGCGCGACGTGAAGCCCCTGCTCACGCGGCACTGCGTGCAGTGCCACGGCGCGCAGAAGGAGGAGTCAGGCCTGAGACTCGACACGGCGGAATTCGCCCGCCTCGGCGGCGCCAGCGGCTCCGTCGTGCGCCGCCCGCGCGGAGGCGAGAGCCTGCTCGAGGCGGTCATCGCCGGCACCCATGCCGACATCCCCGCGATGCCTTATAAAAGGCCCCTGCTCGCCGAGACCGAGATCGCCACCCTGCGCGCGTGGGTCGCGGCCGGCGCACCGGCTCCCGAAGACGAGACGCCCGGCCGCTGGGAACATTGGGCGTTCATCGCCCCGCGGCGTACCTCGCCCCCGGACGCGCCGGCGGCCCGCGCGAACTGGCCGCGTAACGCCATCGATCGCTTCATCCTCGCCCGACTCTCCGCCGAAGGCATCGCGCCCGCGCCGGAGGCCGACCGCGTCACCCTGCTGCGCCGCGCATCGCTCGATCTGACCGGCCTGCCGCCGACGCCCTCGGAGACCGCCGCGTTCCTCGCCGACGCCGCACCCGGCGCCTACGAGCGCGCGGTCGAGCGGCTCCTCGCCTCCCCGCATTTCGGCGAGCGCTGGGCCCGGCCCTGGCTCGACCTGGCACGCTACGCCGACTCCAACGGCTACTCGATCGACGCCCCGCGCCAGATCTGGAAGTACCGCGACTGGGTCGTCTCCGCGCTCAACCGCGATCTGCCCTTTGATCAATTCGTCGTCGAGCAGCTCGCCGGCGACCTGCTTCCGAACCGCACCGTCGACCAGCGCGTGGCCACCGGTTTCAACCGCAACACCCAGATCAACCAGGAAGGGGGAATCGATCCCGAGCAGTTCCGCGTCGAGGCCGTCCTGGACCGTGTGAACACCTACGGCGCCGCGTTCCTCGGCCTCACCCTCTCCTGCGCGCAGTGCCACGACCACAAGTTCGACCCGATCTCGCAGCGCGACTACTACCGGCTGTACGCGTTCTTCAACACCTCCGTCGACGACGGTCACGGCGACCGCCGGCCGAAGTCCGTCGGCATGCTCCACTTCAAGCCCGACGGCACCGCCGACGAGGAACTGGAGACGGAGATGGCATCCGTCCGCGAGCAGCTCACTGCGCTGTTCGAGCAGCACGGCGCGGAGATAGAAGCGTGGCGGCGCGGCCTCACCCCTGAGACCCGCGATCGGAAGGTTTCCCGCGGCACGCGCGCCGCGCTCGACGTGCCGTGGGAGAAACTCGGCTTCAACCAGCGCCGCTCCGTCTATCCCGTCGCCCGTCCCGACGACGCAGCCTTCAAGCGCCTCAACGACCGCCTCAGCGCGCTGCAGCGGCGGGAGTCGCAGGGCACGTCGACCTTGGTGATGGAGGAACTTCCCGGCGGGCGCCCCAGCCACCTCTTCATCAAGGGCGACTTCACCCGTCCCGGCGACGCCGTCACCCCCGGCACGCCCGTCGTGCTTCCGCCGCTCCGGGCGGAAAAGCCCGACCGACTCGCCCTGGCACGCTGGACGGTCGACCCGGCGAACCCCCTCACCGCGCGCGTGTTCGTCAACCGCGTCTGGCAGCAGTACTTTGGCCGCGGCCTCGTCGAGACCGAGAACGACTTCGG
>JACCDP010640697.1_pt1 | contig 16706 bp, 17 predicted proteins | sample 7445841 | NCBI WGS metagenome assembly JACCDP01 (sample SAMN15323441, study PRJNA562643) | freshwater metagenome | isolation source: river surface water | place: USA:Blue River Watershed | collected 2017-08-17 | reverse complement strand
TGCCGCCCTCAAAGAGGAGATCAACAACGTGGTACTCGTCATAAAACTTTACGCCTGCCTTGATGCACTGCTGATACAGCGTCTGCAGAATCATGTGGCCGGTGCGATCTGCCGCATAGCAGCTGCGTCGAACCGGTCCCTCGCCGTAGTTGCGCGTATGGCCACCGAAGCGACGCTGGTCAATCTTTCCGTCTGGCGTGCGATTGAATGGGAGCCCCATGCGCTCAAGTTCAATGACTGCAGGGATCGCTTCTCGAGCCAGCACCTCGGCGGCATCCTGATCAGTTAGGTAGTCGCCACCCTTGATGGTGTCGAACATGTGCCACTCCCAGTGATCCTCTTCAACATTGCCAAGAGCGGCGCAGACGCCGCCCTGCGCCGCGCCCGTGTGTGAGCGCGTCGGGTAGAGCTTGGTGAGGACGGCGGTCGGGATCCCTTCGCGTGCTAGCTCAAGCGCGGCCCAGAGGCCAGCACCACCAGCACCGATGACGATCGCGTCGACATCAATCTGCCCCGCTTCCGCCTGAAGTGCACTACTCATACAGTCACTAATCCATTGGCAGCGTGACGACGACTTGGGTGCCAAGCGCGAATAAGAGCAGCGCGAGCGCATAGAGTGCGCCAAGGGAGAGACTGCGGACGCGCGACGGAACATAGTCCTGCAGCACCGTGCGCATGCCGAGGAATCCGTGTACGAGTACCGCCATCAGCATCCCCCAGTCGAGCGCGCGAAGTGCGACCGAACTCCAGCGTGTCTGTCGCACCCACTCTGCGCTCTGGTCTGCCGGATCAAAGACGAAGTGCGTCATCGCAAAGTGCGCCAGCGCGAGGACGAAGAGCGCAAGCGAGCTGAGGCGCACGGCGTACCAGACGTAGAGGTCAACGGCTGAACCCACTGGTCGCGGTCGCCCCCCGCGCGAATAGCGAGGCGCGTTCATCCGGCGACCTCCCAGATCGGCTTCAAGATGATGTAGGCGCCGGGGAGTCCAAGCGCGAAGAAGACGATCCAAACGATCCGCCAGAGTTGGCGGTGATAGGCGGTGAGCGCTGGCCAGAAGTCCATCACCACAATGCGCATCCCGTTGAGCGCATGATAGAAGAGCGCAGCGCCAAGAAGGGTCTCCATTACGCGGCCTGGAGGGCTGGAGTAGACCTGACCGAGGAAATCGTAGGCCTCTGGGTTTGCACCGATCAACCAGATATCAATGACGTGCAGGATGATGAAGAGCCAAACGCCGATTCCTGAGATGCGGTGGAAGGCCCAGGCCACCATCCCCTCGCCACCCCGATATGACGGGTAGTTACGGAGTCTCTGAGGTGAAGCGAGCGGACCAGAACCTCGCGACACGGGCAACCCCCCTCTGCTGCGGCCGGCGGCTCTGCCGCTCCGTTACCGCTCTCCCCATCCTAGCCGCGACGGTTGGGACCTGCACGCGTACACTCCCCCATGACAACTCGGGTTGGTGCCCGTCAGCAGCAGATGGAGGCGAGATGAAACTGCACGAGGCTGAGGCACGGGAACTCCTACGCCGCGCCGGCCTCCCCGTCCCCGATGGTGAGGTTGCCGCTACGCCTGCCGCAGCCCGAGTCGTTGCGGAGCGACTCTTCGCCAGCGGCGCCACACAGGTTGTCATCAAGGCCCAAGTGCTCGTTGGGGGGCGCGGGAAGGCGGGCGGCGTCAAGCTCGCCGCCACCGCTGAAGAGGCGGAAACGATCGCTGCGCAGATTCTCGCCCTCACGATCAAAGACCTCCCAGTGCGCCGCGTGCTCGTGGCCCCCGCGGCGGAGATCCTCCGCGAGATCTACCTCTCCGCACTAATCGACCGCAGCAGCCGCGGCATTCTCCTGATGGCGTCCGCCGCTGGCGGCATGGAGATTGAAGAGGTTGCGGCTAAAGATCCAACCGCGATCATCCGCGAGAACGCGCATCCTCATGCAGGACTCCTCCCCTTTCAGGCGCGACGCCTCGGCCTGCGCATCGGCGCGCGCGGTGACCTACTGAAGCAATTCGTCGCCATTGCAACGGGTCTCGTCCGAGTGGCGCGTGAATCAGATGCAGATCTTGTTGAGGTGAATCCACTCGCGGTCGTCCCTGCGCCAGAACTTCCTGGTGGTGAGCGACTCGTCTGCCTGGATGCGAAGGTCACGATTGATGACTCCGCGCTTGAGCGCCACCCAGAACTTGAGGCGTGGCGCGACGAAGATAGTGAGGACCCGATTGACCGCGAGGCGCGCGAGATGGGGATCGCCTATATCCGACTCGACGGCAGCATCGGCTGCATGGTCAACGGCGCAGGACTTGCCATGACCACGCTTGACCTTGTGACACGCGCTGGTGGCACGCCGGCAAACTTCCTTGACATTGGTGGTGGCGCACGCGCCGACAAGGTCGCCGCCGCAATGCGCATCATCCTTGCCGACAAGGGCGTCAAGGCGATCCTCGTCAACATCTTCGGTGGCATCACACGCGGCGACGAAGTGGCGCGCGGCCTGATCGAGGCGCGTGGGCAGCAGGAGCGCACCGTCCCGATGGTGGTGCGCATCGTTGGGACGAACGCAAAAGAGGCGGCAGAGCTCCTCACCGCTGGTGGATTTGCAACTGCGGCCAGCCTTGATGAAGCGGCGGAGAAGGCGGTGGCACTCGCCGCAGGAGGGACGCAATGAGCATCCTAGTTGGAGAGCAGACGCGTCTCGTTGTTCAGGGGCTCACTGGTCGCGAAGGAGGGTTCCATGCCGCGCAGATGGCGGCGTACGGCACGAAGATCGTTGCTGGCGTCACACCAGGCCGTGGCGGAGAGCGCGCACTTGATAACAGCGTCCCAATGTTTGACACCGTGGCCGATGCGGTGCGCGAAACCGGCGCAAACACGAGCTGCATCTTCGTTCCAGCAGCAGGCGCGGGTGATGCAATCGCCGAAGCGGCCGAAGCTGGCATCAAGGTGATCTTCTGCATCACTGAAGGGATTCCCGTCCACGACATGGTCGGCGCGCTCGCGATTGTTCGTGCGCACGGCGCACACCTGATTGGACCGAACTGCCCTGGTGCAACATCACCTGGCGCAAACGGGAACGGCACCAAGGTTGGCATCATCCCTGCGTCAATCCACCTCCCCGGCGACGTTGGCGTGGTGAGCCGCTCCGGAACGTTGACCTACGAAGCGGTGCAGTCAATGACGGATGCGGGGATCGGCCAGTCAACCTGCCTCGGCATTGGCGGCGATCCGATCATCGGCACCACCTTCCGTGAGGCGCTCGAACTCTTCGCCGCAGACAAGGCGACGCGTGCGATCGTCTTGATCGGTGAGATCGGTGGATCTGCTGAAGAGGAGGCGGCCGCCTGGGCCGCTGAGCACCTGAAGCACCTCCCACGCGTCGCATTTATCGCTGGACGTGCCGCCCCTGAGGGGCGCCGCATGGGGCACGCAGGAGCGATCGTCTCTGGCGCCTCAGGGCGCGCGGTGGACAAGATCGCCGCGCTTGAGGCGGCGGGCTTCAAGGTGGCTGGCTCCCCTACCGAACTTCCACGCCTCCTGATTGAGGCGGGCTACAAGAAGGCCTAACGAATCCGCAGTTGCGCTGGATCTCCGTAACCGAGTCGCTTCCATGCTGGTCCGCCTGGCGCCTCAATCAGCTCCACTAAGATGCCGTGGCAACTCTTCGGATGGAGGAAGGCGACCGGTCCCTCAACACCTTCAACCGCCACTGCGTTGATCAGTTGAATCCCCGTGGCTGCGAGTCGCTGCAGCTCTGCATCAATGTCGGCGACCTCTAAGCAGAGGTGGTGAAAGCCCTCTCCTTTTGTTTCGAGGAAGCGCGCGACACCGCTCGTGCTGTTCGTCGGCGCCACAAGTTCAATCTTGGAGTCACCGGCGGTGAGAAAGGCGATGCGCACCTCTTGTGACGGGACATCGGCGATCTGTTCGAGCGGCAGGCCGAGCACCTCAGCGTGAAACTTCACCGCGATATCGAGATCACGCACGACCGTCGCAACATGATGAATGCGGCCGCTCACTGGCAGGCCATCGGACGGGATGCCGTTCACTCCAGCCTCACGCGACGCTGCGCTCATAGGACGAGTGACTCTCGATATTCGCCCCAGATCTCACGCAGTGCGCCGCTGATCTCACCCACGGTAAGCCCTACCTTGACGCCGTCAATCAAGAGCGGCATCAGATTGGTGTTCCCCTTCGCCGCAGTTTCAATTGCAGCGAGTGCCGCAGCGGCCGCAGCGGCGTTACGCGCTGCACGGAATGCGGTGAGTGAGGCAACCTGCTCCTTCTCGCGTGCTGGATCAATGCGAGCGATCGGTGGCGTGCTCGCCTCCTCGTCAACAAAACGGTTCACGCCAACAATCACACGATCGCCGCGCTCAACTTCGCGCTGATATGCGAAGGCCGCATCTTGGATGGCGCGCTGTGGGAAGCCTGCAGAGATCGCCGCAACAGCACCGCCGAGGCGATCCGTCTCGGCGATCAGCTCCAACGCTTCTGCTTCAATCTTGTCGGTGAGCGCTTCAATCGCCCAGCTTCCACCGAGTGGATCAACCGTTCCAATGACACCCGCCTCATGCGCGAGCACCTGCTGCGTTCGCAACGCGAGACGCGCCGACTCTTCTGTTGGTAGCGCGAGTGCTTCATCTTTCCCGTTGACGTGCAGGCTCTGTGCGCCGCCAAAGATTGCAGCAAGCGCCTGATAGGCAGCGCGCACCACATTGTTGTCAATCGATTGCGCCGTCAGCGCAGAGCCAGCGGTCTGCACATGGAATCGGCAGTGGAGCGACTTCTCGCTCTTCGCGCCGAAGCGTTCGCGCATTATTCGCGCCCAGATCCTCCGCGCGGCGCGGAACTTTGCCGTCTCTTCAAGGATGTCGGTCCAGGCGGCGAAGAAGAAGGAGAGGCGCGGTCCGATCGCGTCCACCTCCATGCCGCGCGCAATCGCCGCGTCTACATATGCGATCGCATCGGCGAAGGTGAAGGCGAGCTCCTGCGCTGCGGTCGCCCCAGCCTCGCGCATGTGATAGCCGGAGATGCTGATCGTGTTCCACTTCGGCAGCTCGGCGCTGCACCACTCAAAGACATCGGTGATCAGGCGCATGGATGGCTCTGGCGGGAAGATATACGTGCCGCGTGCGATGTACTCCTTCAGCACATCGTTTTGCGTTGTCCCGGCGAGTGCGCTGCGCGCCACCCCCTGACGCTCAGCAACCGCCACGTAGAGGGCGAGCAGGATCGGCGCGGTGGAGTTAATCGTCATTGACGTCGAGACCTTGTCGAGCGGGATCCCGTCGAAGAGCTGCTCCATGTCGGCGAGCGAGTCGATCGCCACACCGACGCGCCCCACCTCCCCCTCCGCCTCAGGGGCGTCGGAGTCGTAGCCCATCTGGGTCGGCAGGTCGAAGGCGACTGAGAGTCCTGTCTGCCCCTGCTCCAGGAGGTAGCGGTAGCGGGCGTTCGACTCTCGGGCGGTAGAGAAGCCGGCGTACTGGCGCATCGTCCAGAGGCGGCCGCGGTACATCGTGGACTGGACGCCGCGGGTGTATGGGTACGCCCCAGCCGCCCCAATCTCAGCCTCTAGGCGGCCGCTCGCGCTCTCTGGGCCGTACTCCTGGGCGAGCGGGATTCCAGAGCTGGTCGTCGTCCGCGCCGCCTCTCGCTCCCCGTCTCCTGCCATGAACCCCCCATTGTTACATTTCCCTTTGTTACAGCGGCAGCCCTGCCACTGGTCCCCGAGATTCTCCCACACCCCCACCCCGCCAGACAGCGGTATAGAGAGAGACAGCATGCGGGCACTTCCCCCGTGCGCCGTCCGTGTACGCAGACAGCGCACAGACGCCGCTACGAACAAAGACAAGGGGGTAGGATGCGCAAGGCGCACAGGCGGCACACCGCCAGCGCCCGCGGAGGGAGTTACATGGGGAAGGTCATTGCGGTCGCCAACCAGAAGGGTGGCGTCGGAAAGACGACCACGGTCGTCAACCTCGCTGGAGCGCTCGCAGAGCGCGGCCTGAAGGTGCTCGCCATCGACATGGATGCCCAGGCGAACCTGACCGCTGGCCTCGGCTTCAATCTCGCCGATGTCAGCCGCTCCACTGCGGACGTCCTCATCTCGCAGGAGCGCTCCATGGCGCCGATCATCCTGCACAGCGACTTCCCCGGAATCCACGTTGCCCCAGCAACCCTCGACCTCGCTTCGGCAGAGGTGGACCTCTTCAACGCAATGGGCCGCGAGTACGCGCTTCGCGAGGCGCTTGATGACGGCACACGCGATGCCTACGACTACATCCTCATCGACTGCCCGCCAACACTCGGCCTTCTCACGATCAATGGGCTCGTGGCGGCGGATGCGGTGATCATCCCAGTGCAGGCGCAGTACTACGCGCTGAAGGGACTGAAGAACCTGCTCAACGTGGTGAAGACGATCCACTCCAAGCTGAATAAGGATCTCACCGTGCTGGGACTCCTCCCCACCTTCGTCGATCAGCGCACCGTCCTCGGCAAGGAGATGCTCGCTGAGATGCAGGGCTACGCCGATGCACCCGTCTTCAAGACGATCATCGGCTCAACGGTGCGACTCGGCGAAGCGCCGCTCACCGGGAAGCCGATCACCGTGTATGCGCCAGTCTCCGACGCGGCGGAGATGTATCGCGAGCTAGCAGCGGAGGTGATCGCACGTGGCCAAGCCTGATTTTCGCGCAGCGGCAAGCCAGCGCCTCTCACAGGAGGAGAAGCTCAGCGACTCTGTTCTCTCGCTCCTCAAGCCAGAAGGCGACCAGCACGACCGCGCCGTCCGCCAGATCGCCGTTGACCGCATTACGCCGAATCCGAAGCAGCCGCGCATCGCCGCCGATCCAGCCGCACTAGACGACCTTACGGCGAGTATCCGTGAGCATGGCGTCCTCCAGCCGATCCTTGTGCGCCCGCTCGAACGCGGCCACTACGAGATCGTCGCCGGTGAGCGCCGCTGGCGCGCCGTTACTGCACTCGCCCTCGCCATGATCCCCGCGATCATCGAAGAGATGAGCGATGAGCAGGCGATTGAGATCGCCGTCATTGAGAACCTGCAGCGTGAGAACCTCTCGCCACTTGATGAGGCGGCGATCTTCGCGCGCATGACGAGCGAGCTCGGCTACAGCATCCGTAAGCTCGCCGACAAGCTCGGGAAAGACAAGGGCTACATTGAGAATCGCCTCCGCCTTGTCGCCGCGCCAGCCGATGTGCGCGCCCTCGTTGCCGAACGCTCCGACACCATCAGTCACGCCTACGAACTGATGAAGATTGACGATCCTGCACGTCGCGCCGAACTCGCGGCACAGATCGCGCGCGGCGAACTTTCGCTTGCGCGCCTGAAGGCGGCAGTCCGTGGAGAGAGCGAGCACCCAAGCCTCGGCGCACCCGCAGCGGCACCTGTCGTAACCCCTGCCGTAGCCCCAGTCGCTGAGGCGACGATTGCTCCTGCGCCTGTTGCAGCTGCGGCCCCAACTCCGTTCGCCGTTGATGCACCAGCACCAGCCCAGACGCAGGCCTTTGCGCCAATCATTGAGGCGACGCCGCTCACCAGCGCCCCGCTCCGTGCGGCGCTCCCTGCGGCAAGCGACGCAGGCCTTACCGCCGCGCGGGAGTCACTCGGAAACGCGATTGAAGAGCTCGCCACCATCCTCCACGCGATCGATCGGGCAGACGGCTCTGTGAAGCTGGGCCATCTTGATCGCACCAACATGGCGAAGTGGCTGCAGATCGCACGCAACAAGTTGGATAACCTCGCCGCGATCCTTCGCCAGAAGGGCGAATAACTCAAACCCTGCCAGTCCCTGCAGGAGACTGCGCGCAGGTCGGGGCTAGATGTAGACGACCTCCTCGAAGGTCGCGACCAAGAAGCTGATCAGTCGATCGCGGCCGAGCTTCGGCTCATAGGCGCGGATCCCTGGCACGAAGGCCCAGAGCGCCACAGCGGGGAAGATGAGTTGCCCTTCGGCATCGCGCCCCATCGTTGCGGCGGCACCGCCACCAAGAGTGAAGGCGCCAGCGAGCGCATCGTCATCAAGGCCAGTTGCCTTGCTCAGCTCATGCACCGACTGCGCCACACCCCTCCGCTTGGCGATATCGCGGAGTGATCCGGCAACCCAGGCGTCAATCTGTGCGTCGTCCTGGGCAACGAGTTTGATTCGGTAGGCGGCGGGGGTTTCGCTGAGGCCTGTGCCAACCATCTGGTCCTCCTGCCGCTCAATACAGAAACAATGTTGCTGGCTCCGGCGGTAGGGCTCGAACCTACGACCTAGCGGTTAACAGCCGCCCGCTCTACCACTGAGCTACGCCGGAACAGGTCAGCAGCGCGAGGCTGCCGAGGGCGAAATGGTAGCAGGGTCAGCGTCGACGAGAGGGATCGCCGCGCTCCTCGCCTGCGCCTCGGGCGCGACGGGCACGGTTCCGCTCTTCGCGGAGTTGCATGGCGTTGGCACCGATGCTGAAGAGCCTGCGGCGCAGCCAGGTGACGTAGAAGAGCGGCCCAACGATTGGGAGGCCGATCACCGGCAAGACCGACCAGAAGAGTGGTCGTGGGATGCCAGGGATGAGATCCATATCTCGAATAACGCGCAGGGCTGGTAGCCACCAAACGGCGACTACCAGCCCTAGGACGATTAGATCGTCCACGCGTTTCCGCCTAAGCCCAGAGAGCCGAGACGGATTGGATCACGAGTTAACGTCGGCCCTTCCCCTTGACCGGCGTGCGGCCAGGGGTGGCAAGGTTCTGGGTCCTGATCACCGCTGCGAACAGTACGTAGTACAGCGCGGCGAAGACAACGCCCAAGCCCAGGATCCCGAGGGGTCCCGTGCTTCCGCCCGTCGATGCAGCAGATGCCAACGTGAAGTTCAACAGATAGTCGATCAAGCCTGCCGAGAAGCCGAAGCCCTGCACCCAGTCAAGCTGTGCGCAGATGGCGAGTGCCACGCCGGCGAGGAGACCGTGCACTGCGAAGAGTACCGGTGCCGCGTAAGCGAAGCTGAACTCAATCGGCTCAGTGATACCGGTGAGGAACGAGGTGAAGCCCGCCGATCCCATGATGGAGCCGGTTGACTTCTTCTCGCTCTTGTCTGCAGCCTGGTAGATGGCGTATGCCGCGGCCGGGAGGCCGAACATCATCACCACGAACCAACCCGCCATGAATGGGCCTGCGGTTGGGTCGCCAGCGAAGAAGCGGTTAAGGTCGCCGGTCACTACCGTGCCGTCGGCCTTAGTGAAGCTACCGAGCTGGAACCAGACGAACGTGTTCAGGATGTGATGCAAGCCCACGAGGAGCAGCATGCGGTTGGCAAACCCGTAAAGGACGAGTCCGATACCGCCCAATGTAACGATGATGTTTCCGAACTCCTGAATGGCGGCACCAATTGGTGGCCAAATGAAGCCCGCGACGAGCCCAGCCACCACCGACGCGAACGCCGTGACGATTGGAACGAAGCGTCGACCTGCGAAGAAGCCGAGGTAGCTCGGCAACTTCATATCCTTGTAGTTGTTGTATGCCCATGCGGCGATCACGCCGATCAGGATGCCGCCGAAGACCGACATGTTCACCTTTGCAGGTGCCTCAGCCTTATTCAGCACATCGATCAGTGATCCGACGCCGTTGATCTTCGCCAAGATCTGGTAGCCGACTGCGGCGCCAAGGGCGGCCACACCAGCACCTTCAGTGAGGCCAACAGCCACACCAATGGCGAAGAGGAGCGCCAGGTTGCCGAAGACGGCATCACCGGCGATCGTCATGACGTTCCAGACGACCGTCAGTGCCGTCCCGTCCGCGACCTTCAGGTCGCTGCTAAGGAGCACGCCGATGCGGAGCAGAAGCGCCGCCGCGGGGAGCACCGCGATCGGGAGCATCAACGCCTTCCCGATCTTCTGTAGTTGCTCAAACATTCCTCTGTACCTCCACTAAAGCGTGAGGCCCTGCCCTTGCGGTCAGGACGGCTCCCGCTTGTGGATAACCCTACTCCCAAGGTAGCGGTATGACAAGGGGTTTCATTAAGGTCCCTTATCTTTTGCCTCAGCCAGGAGCTAAATCGTGCTCAGGGCCTCGTGGCTAGGCAGGGTGAACGATAAGGAGCGGCTCCCCCTCCTGAACCTGCCCCCCTGTAGGGGCGAGGAGCTCAACCCGCTGCCCACCGATCGCAACGATCGGGGTGAGGAGCGAGGTCCCACCAGCACGGATGCTGGCGGCTGCGAGTTCCACGAGGGGCTGACCGGCCACGATCTGGTCGCCATCCCCCACCAGCGGGGTGAGGCCGACCCCCTTCAGGGCGACGGTGTCGAGGCCAAGGTGGAGGAGGATCGGGCCAGCGGCACTCTCAATCGCCACGCCGTGCCCACCTGGGAAGAGCTTCGCCACGCTCCCCGCGCACGGCGCGAGGGCAAGGATCTGATCCGCCTGAACGGGGTCAATCGCGACCCCACCACCCATGATCCCCTGTGCGAAGACGGGGTCGGGGAGGTCGCTCAGCAGGACGACCCGCCCCGCGAAGGGGGCGAGCAGGGTGACCGGTTCTGCCACTCAGCGCTTCATCTGGCGGCGCATCTCCGACTCAATGTTGTCTGAGAGGGTCCCCATCACCACCTGGACGCCCTTACCGAACTTCACGACGGCGATCGCGCCAGCCTTCTTCAGGGCCGCCTCGTCCATCTTTTTCATGTCAACAAGGTCGCAGCGGATCCGCGTGATGCAGGGCTCACTCGACTTGATGTTCTTTGCCCCGCCGAGTCCTTTAATCACGCCTTTCGCTGCGGCGACGATATCTGTGCCCATATCCCCTCCATCGACTTGTTTACCTAGGTGGTCACCCAGTAACCAGCAGTCTGCCCCGAACTCTCCGACTCTGGGCGCGCTGGCGCGCCCTGTAGAACGCCGTTAAGCGATCGTGCGGATGAAGGCGGCGAGCGCCTCGGCGGCGGCCTCAGCGTCGTCCCCCTCTGCGCGGACCTCTACCGTGCTGCCCGCAGAGGCGCCGAGCTGCAGGACGCCGAGGATCGATTTCCCGTCCGCAGTTCGTTCGCCGCAGGTGAGCCGGATCGTGGATCTGAAGCCGGCCGCTTGCTGCACGAAGAGTGCCGCAGGCCGAGCATGCAGACCAATTCCCTCAGGGACCAGCGCAGTCGTCAAATGAGTAGCCATGCGTCTAATCCAGGTAATCGCGCAGTTTGCGCGAGCGTGATGGGTGTCGCAGCTTGCGCAGCGCTTTCGCCTCGATCTGGCGGATGCGCTCACGCGTCACGTTGAACTCGGCGCCCACCTCTTCCAGCGTGCGCTGTCGCCCATCCTCAAGGCCAAAGCGAAGTCGCAACACGCGCTGCTCACGCGCGCTGAGTGACTCAAGCGTTGCAACGATCTGCTCGCTAAGCAACTGACTGTTCGCCGCCTCATCTGGCTTCTTCGCCGCCTTATCCTCAATAAAGTCGCCGAGGTGACTATCTTCCTCTTCGCCGATCGGCGTCTCCAACGAGACTGGCTCCTGGCTCACCTTACGCATCTCGCGGACGCGCTCCGCCGTGACCTCAGTCTCAGTGACCTTGGTCAACTCTGTGGCAATCTCCTCATCCGTTGCTTCACGGCCAAGCTCCTGGAAGAGCTGACGCTGAATACGCGTCAGCCGATTCAACTGCTCGTACATGTGCACCGGAATGCGGATCGTGCGCGCCTGGTCGGCAATCGCACGGGTGATCGCCTGACGAATCCACCAGGTTGCATACGTAGAGAACTTGAAGCCCTTGATGTACTCAAACTTCTCCACCGCGCGGATGAGGCCGATGTTCCCCTCCTGGATCAGGTCGAGGAAGCTCATGCCTCGGCCGATGTACTTCTTTGCGATAGAGACGACAAGACGCAGGTTGGCCTTGGTCAGCTCTTCGCGACCACGCCAGCCGAGCTGCACGACGGCTCCTTCACGGCCACGAAGCTTGCCGAGCGCCGGGTTCTCAGGATCCCAGCCGCCCTCACGCAACCAGTCCTCTCCCGTTGCGCTCACATACTTCCCTGACTGCACGTACGCCTCCATTGCCGGCCAGGCGATCTCATCGCGCGACCAGACGAAGAGCTTGCTCAGCACCGGGTTGTCACGGCTATTCAAGTCACCCGAGCTCACCGCCTGGAAGGCGAAGTCAACGAGCTCGCTCGTCCTCGCCGCAAGGTTGCGACGGTTCGGATCGTTGAAAGCTTTCACCAAGCTCTTGGCGACGAGAAGGTTCTTCTGCGCCGTGTCACTCCCTGGGAGCACCGCTACTTCGCGGACCGCCTTGTCAAAGCCCGTGATCTTGCACTCGCCGAGCTTGTGCCCCTTCACGTAGAAGGCGATCGCCTCACGGAAGGTGACGTGCGCCTTCTCGGCAATGATCGGGTCGAAGCGATACCACTCCTTCTTCTTGCGCGTCTTCAGCTCCGTCTCGTGGTACGTCCACTGGTGCAGGTTGTAGATCGCCTTCCACGGCTCATCTGCCATCTGCTCGCCGAGCTCAATCATCTTGGCGAGGACGACCTCCTCTTCTGCGGTGAGCAGCCCAACGCGACCGATCTCCTTCAGGTACATGCGTACTGGGTCATCAATGCCGACCGACTCCGTCACCGTCTCGGTGACCGCCTCGGCAACCTTCGCCACTTCGGGCGCCGCAACCTCTAGCAGCGCCGCCGCGGCGGCCTCTGGATCAAGGATCTCTACGCCGTCCGCCTCAATCTCAGCGAGATCGCCAGCGCCAGGCTCAGCGATACCGGCAAGCTTCGCCGTTGGATCTGGCTCCGCAGCCGCCCCCTTCTTCGGTGCACCACCCTTCAGCGCTGGGCCCTTCCCCTTTGGCGCCGTAGTGGCGAGCGGCGCCGCCTTCAGCTTCGCACCTGGCTTGGTGGCTGCTTTCGCGGGTGGCTTCGTGGTTGCTTTCGCAGCAACGACCTTCGCGGTCGACTTCGGAGGCGTCTTCGCGGCTGGCTTTGGGGTGACCTTCCCTTTCGGCTTTACTGCTGGTTTTACTGCTGACTTAGCTGCTGGTTTTGCAGCGACCTTCACTGGGACGGCCTTCTTCGCCGCGACCTTTGCTGGTGCAGCCTTTCTGACGGGCGCTGCTGTCTTCTGCGGAAGCTTCGACGGAGCCGCCTTCTTCGCTGGGGCCTTTGTTGCGGCGGGCTTCGCGGTGGGCTTCGCTGCAGACTTGGTGGCAGCAGGTTTCGTCGCAGGCTTCGCTGGTGCGACTGGCTTCGCGACTGGAGCTGGCTTCTTTGCGGTCATCGTAGGCCCCCCTTCCCTGCTGTCATCACGCCGGAGGCCATCAGCCGCCGATCCAAGACCTTTCGCTTTACACCAAGATCACGCTCTCGCTCCATTAGTTCACGGACGCGCGGTGCATCCGTTGCGCGTTCCGCCTCTGCGATCTCCGAACGCGACCAGGCCATCGCCTCATCAAGTCGGTCCGCCTCAAGTCGCAGTGCCGTCTGATCAATACCGATCCGCACTCGTTCAACACTTACCGGCTGCCCGTCGCGTGCGAGCAGTGCCTGTGCGAGGCGTCGCTCTTCACCCTGGATCGCCGTCGGAAGTTGCTCCATCGACGTGGGGGCTCCGCCGGCCTCTAAGGTCGCGTCCAGCCCGGCGCGAAGGCCGTGCCAGAGCGAGCGGGCAAGCCCGCTAGAGAAGAGTTCGTCCCCTAGTGTCTCACGGACCCGCAGACGCTCTGTCGGCGCGAGGAGGAGGAGGCGGAGCAGTTCAGCCTCAGGGGGCGAAACCCCAGCCAGGATGGCGCCGAGATCCCCCTCAAGATCGGCAGCGCGCACACTGTCGGCCGAGATCTTCCCGTCCTGGAGTGAGGTTGGAGCATCTCCGCCAGGGCGACGAATCGCCTCACGGATCGTTGACTCGTCCACACCGATCCGCCGCGCGGCGGCGGCGGCGTAGCCGTCGCGAATCACTGGGTCGCGCAGGATGCGTAACGTTGGCTTGATCGCGTCAACGGCGCGCTTCCTTCCACCGAGATCGCGCAGGTCGTGCGCGTTCGCCGCCTCTTCAATCAGGTACTCAACAACAGGGATCGGCCGCTCAACGGCGGCATGCCAAACATCGGGTTCATCGCGCACCACTTCGTCAGGATCCTTCCCATCAGGAAGCTTGACGATCCCAACATCAACGAGTGACGGGCCCTCAGCAACGCCGGCGAGTTCAGTCACAAGGCGAAGGAGTTCTGTTGCCCCAAAGGCGCCCGCCTTTGCACCGGCGGCATCAACGTCATAGGCGAGGACGATCTTTGATCCGTAACGCAACAGCAGCGCCACCTGTGCTGGAGTAAGCGCCGTCCCCATGCTAGCGACGACATTCTCAAAGCCTGACTGGTGTGCCATCAGCGCATCGGTGTATCCCTCAACTAACACGGCGGTGCCGCTCTTACGAATCGCCGCCTTCGCCTTGTCAATCAGATAGAGGGTGCGCGACTTATCAAAGAGTGGCGTTGCGGCGCTGTTCAGATACTTCGGGCCATGATCGCCACGCGTGTCGTCAACAGGGAGGAGTCGCCCGCCGAGCCCAGTGATCTTCCCGTTCGCATCGCGAATCGGGAAGATGATTCGCGCGCGGAATCGATCGTAGGCGCCACGACCACCGCCACGGTCTGTGGTCAGACCAACGGCGTCAAGCTCCTCTGGTGTTGCGCCACGCTTTGCGGCGAGCGCCTTGGAACATGCATCCCACGACTCTGGTGCCCAGCCGATGCGCTGCGACTCAATCGTTGCATCGGTGAAACCGCGACTGTGCAGATACTCGAGCGCCGGCTTCCCAAGGTCGTGCGAGATCAAGATGGCGTGATAGAAGCTGACGGCGCCTTCGAGCACTTCGCGAAGGCGAGCGCGGCGCACATCCTCTGCGCGGCTCCGCTCATCTAGGACGACACCCGCCTTGGCGGCGAGGAGTGTGAGCGCCTCACCGAATGGGAGGTTGTCGCGCTCCATGACAAAGGTGAAGATGTCGCCCCCCTTCCCGCAGCCGAAGCACTTCCACGAGTCGCGGGCGGGCGTCACGACGAACGACGGCGTCTTCTCGCCGTGGAATGGGCAGAGGCCCTTAAAGGTGGTTCCAGCCTTGCGCAGTTGGACCGTCTCGCCGACAACGTCGGCGACGGCGAGTCGACTCTTGACTTCGGCGACGCTCCCTGAAGCCATCGGCTGGCTGACCTCCTCAAAGGGCTGCGGTGGCGGGCAAAGCGGCTGCCCGTGGGTGTCAAGTCCTATCCGCGGAAGGATGCCACCCACACCCCCCACCGTCAACAGCCACCGCTCGGTGCGGCAAGGCGGCGCGGGGCGAGCACGCGGAGGCTCCCCTACACTCAGCGGGAGGCGCCAAAGCGGCGCGCTGGTTCGAAGTGGAGGCGACGATGAGCGGTACCAATCCAGACCTAGCGTCGCTCGGCATCCTTGCGCAGGACCCCGGCTACAACGCAACCCTCGCCGCCCGCATTGATGACACCGATACCCTCGCGCGTGTCTGGATTAAGCCAACGGGCACACCAACGCCATTTGAACCGGGACAGTACGTCACGATCGGCGTGAAGGTTGGCGAGAAGTGGATGCAGCGCCCCTACTCAATCGCATCATCCGCACGCGACCTAACCGGCGGCTATGAACTCTACCTCCGACTCGTTCGTGGTGGCGCATTCACACCACTCGCCTTCGCACTTCCAGTTGGCCACGGACTCCGCGTCCTTGCACCAAAGGGGAAGTTCACCCTTCAACCAGACGACGACCGCATTCATCTCTTCATCTCGTCCGGAACTGGCATTGCCCCATTCGTCTCCATGGCGCGCACGCTGCTCGCCGATGGTCGACCACGACGTGCGATCTACCTGAATGGAGTGAGCTACGTCTCGGATATTGGCTACGCTGAACTTCTGAACGGCTGGAGCGCGAGCGGCGAGTACCCCGCCACCTACGTGCCATCAATCTCTCGTCCCAACGATCCCGCAAACGCAGGGTGGACCGGACGAACGGGACGCGTTGAAACGATCATCCAGTCAGCACTGACGGATCTCGGAGTTGACCCCGCCGGAGCGGTCGCCTACCTCTGTGGTAACCCCGAGATGATCGTTGCGGCGGAGCTGGAGCTCCGCGCGTATGGACTTCCCGAGGAAGCCATCCATAAGGAACTCTACTGGCCGGCGGGGAAGCAGCCGACTGGCGCGACTGGCGCGACTGGGGCTACTGAACCGACCGAGTAAGCGCTACGGACGCGCGGCGCGCAGCTTGCTAAGGAAGTACTCCTCAAGCCGATCCACGCTGACCCGCTCCTGCTCCATGCTGTCGCGATCGCGCACGGTGACGGCGTGGTCGTCCATTGAGTCAACGTCGACGCAGATGCACCACGGAGTGCCGATTTCGTCCTGGCGTCGGTAGAGCTTCCCAATGGCAGCCGTGTCGTCGTAGACCGCCGTGAACTCACGCGAGAGGCCGTTTCGAATATTGTGCGCGAGCTCCACGAGATCGTCGCGCTTCTTCAGCAGTGGGAGCACCGCCACCTTGTACGGCGCAAGCTCTGGGTGCAGTCCGAGAACGACGCGCTTCTCATCGCGCACGATCTCTTCACGATATGCGTCAATCAGGAAGGTAAACGCGGCGCGGTCGGCACCAGCGGCTGCCTCAACAACCCACGGCGTGAAGGTCTGCTCCGTTGCCGGATCAAAGTACGAGAGGCTCTCGCCACTCT
>JACCDP010917330.1_pt1 | contig 16708 bp, 16 predicted proteins | sample 7445841 | NCBI WGS metagenome assembly JACCDP01 (sample SAMN15323441, study PRJNA562643) | freshwater metagenome | isolation source: river surface water | place: USA:Blue River Watershed | collected 2017-08-17 | reverse complement strand
TGCAGTGCGCCAGTTTGAGTGTCTTGGCGGCGCTGCTGTTAACTGTGGCAACGCAAGAAGCCCGTGCATGGCGGCAAGGAGCTTTGCTAAGTGCTCTTTTTGCGTGCACTGCCATGACGGCCACGTGGGCTTGGTTGTATGTGTCGATGCATCGCTACGGCGGCTTGCCGTCTTGGCTGTCCGCATTGGCGGTGCTGCTTTTGGCGGCGGCGCTGTCGCTTTATTTTGCGGTAGCTGGTGCTGTGTGGGTGGGCTTGTTCAGGCGCTGGAGTTTGTCTGCGCACTTGAATGAAGGGCGCTTGAGTGCAGTGCGCTCTGCCATGCCAGAGTTCAAACGCGCGCTGGCTGGCCTGCTCTTGTTTGCTGCCCTTTGGACTTTGGCCGAGCTTTGCCGCGGTCAGCTTTTCACGGGCTTCCCTTGGGGAGCGGGTGGTTACGCGCATCTGGAAAGCAGCTTGGCGGGCTATGCCCCATGGATTGGCGTTTATGGCATTGGGTTCATGGCGGCCTGTTTGGCCATGGGCGTTCCGCTGCTTGTTTCGGGCCTCATGGCCGGTCGAACACGGGCCTGGCTGATGCTCAGTGTGGGCGTGCTCATGGTGGCTGTGCTTGTTCCTCTGGGTCTTCAACAAGCCGCGCCCGAATTCACACAGGCCTCAGGCAAATTGAAAGTGCGCCTGCTGCAAGGCAATATTCCTCAAGACGAAAAATTCATTCCGGGGCAAGGCGTCCAGCAAGCACTGAGTTGGTATGCCGAGCAACTGCTGGCCAATTCGGAGCCGCTGGTGGTCACCCCAGAAACTGCCATTCCAGTGTTGCCGCAACAGCTCTCGCCTGCTTACTGGCAAGTGCTGAAAGACAAATACGCGCCGCCCCATGCAAGCGCGCAATTCCCCGCCACACCACAAGCTGCCTTGGTCGGTATTCCCATGGGCGGGCCCGGCGTGGGCTACAGCAATTCTGTGCTGACACTGGGCCCGGCAGACCTCAACTACCGCTATGACAAACACCACTTGGTGCCATTTGGGGAATACGTGCCGCCCTTTTTTCAGTGGTTTGTGCGCTTGATGAACATGCCTTTGGGCGACTTCGCGCAGGATCGCCCGCCGTCCAGTGTTTTGAAATGGCAAGGCCAGCGTTTGTTGCCGCAAATTTGCTACGAAGACTTGTTTGGGGAAGAAGTGGCGCGCTACTTTGCCAAGCCCGAAGACGCGCCCACTGTCTTGGTCAACATGAGCAATTTGGCCTGGTTTGGCGACACCACAGCGCTGGCGCAGCATGTGGCTATTTCGCGCATGCGCGCACTGGAATTTCAACGGCCCATCGTTCGTGCCACCAACACCGGTTTAACGGGCTGGGTTGACGCGCAAGGCACCGTGCGCGAGTCCTTGCCGCCCTTCACGCGGGGCGCTTTGGTGATTGAGTTTGAGGGTCGCTCGGGCCTCACGCCTTACGCGCAGTGGACCTCGCGGTGGGGCTTGGCGCCACTTTGGTGGCTTTGCGCTGCAATAGTTCTGGTTTTAGGTGCGATTTCTCGGCGCTCTGGCACGCGCTCGCTTTAAAATCAAGGGTTGCCGCCGCTGTTCGGGGGCGTTCTCATTTTGAAGCCATGTTGACCTTCCAACAAATTATTTTGAAATTGCAGTCCTACTGGGACGCTCAAGGCTGCGCGCTGTTGCAGCCCTATGACATGGAAGTGGGTGCAGGCACTTCGCACACCGCCACGTTTTTGCGCGCCATCGGACCCGAGCCTTGGAAGGCTGCCTATGTCCAGCCCAGCCGCCGCCCCAACGACGGCCGCTACGGCGAGAACCCCAACCGTTTGCAGCACTACTACCAATACCAAGTGGTGCTCAAGCCCGCACCTTCCAACATTTTGGATTTGTACTTGGGCTCGCTCGAAGCCTTGGGCTTTGACCTCAAAAAGAACGACATTCGTTTTGTGGAAGACGATTGGGAAAATCCAACTTTGGGCGCATGGGGTTTGGGCTGGGAAGTGTGGCTCAACGGCATGGAGGTCACGCAGTTCACTTACTTCCAACAAGTGGGCGGCATTGATTGCAAACCCATCACTGGCGAAATTACCTATGGCCTCGAGCGTTTGGCCATGTACTTGCAAGGTGTCGACAACGTCTACAACTTGAAGTGGACCGACACGCTCAGCTATGGCGATGTGTACCACCAAAACGAAGTAGAGCAATCGACTTACAACTTTGAGCATTCCGATGCCGAGTTCTTGTTCACCGCTTTTTCGGCCTACGAAAAACAAGCGCAGCATCTCATTGGCGAGCAACTCGCATTGCCGGCCTACGAGCAAGTGCTCAAAGCCGCACACACTTTCAATTTGCTCGATGCGCGCGGTGCCATCAGCGTCACAGAGCGCGCGGCTTACATTGGCCGCATCCGCAATTTGGCGCGGGCCGTGGCGCAAAGTTACTTTGAAAGCCGAGAGCGTTTGGGCTTCCCCATGGCGCCACGCGAATGGGTCGAACAGCTCAATGCCTTGAGCAAGAAGGCTGCCTGAAGGCAAGAATTACCATGACACATCAAAACCTTCTGGTCGAATTGTTTGTAGAAGAGCTGCCACCCAAGGCGCTCAAAAAATTGGGCGAGTCTTTTGCCAACGTGTTGTTCGAGCAATTGCGCGATGCAGGGCTCACGGGCTCAGATGCCGTGGTCACGCCCTTTGCCTCGCCACGTCGGTTGGCAGCGCATGTCACGCAAGTGGCGGCACAAGCGGCCGACAAAGCGGTGCAGCAAAAACTCATGCCCGTCTCGGTGGGCCTCGATGCCAGTGGCAACGCCACACCGGCCTTGCTCAAAAAATTGCAAGCCATCGGTGCCGATGTTTCAAACCCTGCTGCGCTGGTGGCGTCGCTCAAGCGTGCACCCGATGGCAAAGCAGAAGCCTTGTTCTATGACAGCGTGGCCAAAGGCGCCACGCTGCTTCAAGGTTTGCAAAAAGCCTTGGACGAAGCGCTGGCCAAGTTGCCCATTCCCAAAGTCATGACCTACCAGCTGGAAACCGATTGCGAATTGCCGGGTTGGACCAGTGTCAACTTTGTGCGTCCTGCACATGGTTTGGTGGCCTTGCATGGCACGCAAGTGGTGCCTGTTAAAACTTTGGGCTTGAAGGCGGGTCAAACCACGCATGGCCATCGCTTTGAAGCCAATGTGTCGCCCGTGGTCATTCAAGATGCCGACAGTTATGCGGCCACGCTGGCGCGCGATGGCGCCGTCATTGCCAGCTTTGCCGAGCGCCGCGCAGAGATTGTGAAGCAGTTGCATGCCGCTGCGGCCAAAGTGGGTGGTGGTGCCAAAGCCATTGAAGACGATGCCTTGCTCGACGAAGTCACGGCCTTGGTGGAGCGCCCCAATGTGCTCACCTGCGAATTTGAAAAACAGTTTTTGGAAGTGCCGCAGGAATGTTTGATTTTGACCATGAAGGCCAATCAAAAATATTTCCCGCTGCTCACGGCTGAAGGCAAGCTCACGCACCAGTTCTTGGTGGTGAGCAACATTTCGCCAGCAGACGCCAGTGCCGTCATTGGTGGCAACGAGCGGGTGGTGCGTCCGCGTTTGGCCGATGCCAAATTCTTTTTCGATCAAGACCGCAAGAAAACTTTAGCCTCGCGTGTTGAAGGTTTGAACAAAGTGGTCTACCACAACAAGCTGGGCACACAAGGCGAACGCATGACACGCGTGCGCGGCATTGCCAAAGCTTTGGGCCAAGCGCTGGGCGGCAACGAACTGGCGCAAGCGGCCGACACCGCCGCGCAGTTGGCCAAAACAGATTTGCTCACCGACATGGTGGGCGAGTTTCCTGAGTTGCAAGGCATCATGGGCGGCTACTACGCGCGCCACGATGGTTTGAGCACTGACATTGCCGATGCCATTGAAGACCACTACCGTCCGCGCTTTGCGGGCGACGAATTGCCGCGCAACAACGTGGGCTTGGTGGTGGCACTGGCCGACAAGTTAGAGACCTTGGTGGGCATGTTTGGCATTGGTAACTTACCCAGCGGCGACAAAGACCCCTTTGCTTTGCGCCGCCATGCACTGGGCATCATTCGCATGCTCATGGACAAAGATTTGGCGCTCGATTGGCGACAGTTATTGGCAATGGCCGTGCCTGTGTTTGGCGACAAAATCACCGACCCCTCCGAAGCCTTGACCAGCTTCTTATTTGACCGCTTGGCAGGTTCATTGCGCGAACACGGTTACAGCGTTCAAGAGGTTGATGCAGTGTTGGCTTTGCATCCTGCGCGCTTGGGTCAAATTCCCAAACTGCTTGCAGCGGTGCGCGCATTTGCGGCGTTACCCGAGAGCCCAGCCTTGGCCGCTGCCAACAAACGCATCGGCAATATTTTGAAGAAGGCTGATGAAGTGGACGCGCATGTGAATCCTGCCTTGCTCAAAGAAACCGCCGAGCAAGACTTGCATCAAGCCATGCAGCGTTTGCTGCCAGAGTCAGAGGCTTTGTTCAATGCCGGTGATTACACGGCGTCATTGCAAACCCTGGCCGCATTGCGCTCGCCAGTCGATGCCTTCTTTGACGACGTCATGGTGAATGCCGAAGAAATGGATGTGCGCTTAAACCGCCAAGGCTTGCTCAAGTGTTTGCATGTGGCCATGAACCGCGTGGCCGATTTGTCGCGACTGGTGTCATGAAACTTGTCATTCTCGATCGCGATGGCACCATCAACTACGACAGTGATGAGTACATCAAAAGCCCTGAAGAGTGGCGCGCGCTGCCAGGCGCTTTGGAGGCCATCAGCCGCCTGAACCATGCGGGTTATCACGTGGTCATTGCCACCAACCAATCGGGCTTGGGCCGGGGCTTGATGGACGTGGCGGCAGTCAATGCCATTCACAAACGCATGAACAAACAATTGGCCGCAGTGGGTGGCCGCGTGGACGCTATTTTTTATTGCCCGCATGCACCCACTGACGCTTGCAACTGCCGCAAACCCATGCCCGGTTTGCTCGAGCAAATTGCAGAGCGATTTGGCATCGACCTAGCCAGCGTGCCATTTGTGGGCGACACCCTGAACGACATGAAGGCGGCACAAGCGGCTGGCTGCATTCCGCACTTGGTGTTAACTGGCAAGTCGGAAGCCTTGCGCGGCCAGCCATTGCCCTCGGTGTTTCCTGCAGGCACAGCGGTGCACACAGACCTGCACGCCTTTGTCGATGTGCTCTTGAAGAAGTCATTGGAACCCGCCCTATGAACTTCATTCGTTCACTCATTCACATGATGTGGATGACGGTCACGGTCATTCCTTGGGCTTTGGTGGTGGTGTTTGCTTCCATGTTCATGCGCAGCAACCGTTTGTATTGGTGGTGTGTGGGTTGGCTGCGAAATGCCATCAACAGCGGTACTTTTATTTTGGGCATCGAGAACCGCATCACGGGCATGGAAAATTTGCCAATCGGCGAAAAAGACCCAGTCATCTTGTTGGTCAAACACCAGTCCACGTGGGAGACATTCTTGATGCCCGTCATCATGCCTCACCCCTTGGCGTATGTGTTTAAAAAAGAATTGCTCAGCGTGCCTTTTTTTGGTTGGGCTATGGGGCGTTTGGACATGATTCACATTGACAGAAGTCAACGTGCGCAAGCGTTTACCAAAGTGGTGACGCAAGGCAAACGCCTCATGGACCAAGGCGTTTGGGTCATCATGTTTCCGGAAGGCACGCGCATTCCACGCGGCCAAAAAGGTGTTTACAAAACGGGCGGCACGCGCTTGGCGGTTGAGGCGGGTGTGCCTGTCATTCCCATTGCCGTGACTTCTGCCAAATGTTGGCCCACCAAGGCCTTCGTGAAAAGGCCTGGCATTGTCGACATCTCCATTGGCAAAGCCATTTCCAGCCAAGGCCGTCAACCTGAAGAGTTGATGCAAGAGGTGGAAGACTGGATTGAGTCGGAAATGCGCCGACTCGATCCTGAGGCTTACGCAGACGCTTGATGTCAGGTCAACCATGCGCAATCCGCTCCAATTGGTTCTTGATTTTTTAAGCCCACTACAAGCGCCTTCATCTCCAGCTTCAACAGCTTCGCCATCTCCCACAGCTTCACCAGCGCCCCGTGCTTCGCCAGGTCCCACGCCAAACAGCAAAGTTGCCATCCCCAGCGAAGTGGCCATCTCGCACCCCAGAGCCAATCGTGAAACGGTATTGGAGGGCATGCGCGTGGCTTATTTGTTTCAGCGCGTGCGGCGCCGCTCCATCGGTTTTGTGGTGGGGCCAGACGGGCTTGAGGTGCGAGCGCCCAAATGGGTCACCTTGAAAGAGGTGGAGCTGGGACTGCAAGAGCGCGGTGAGTGGGTGCTGCGCAAGTGGGCAGAGCTACAAGAGCGCCAAAAAAATATTCGGCAAATTGAATGGCGTGAAGGAGCCAGCCTGGACTACTTGGGCGCGCCCCTTCATCTGCACTTAAGCCCCCAAAACGGCCGAAGCGAATTAAATGACCAACGTCAACTGCTGCTGGCCTTGCCCCACACCGCTGAAGCGTCACAAATTAGAGATGCCGTGCAAGCTTGGTTGATGCGTGAGGCCAAAATACTGTTTGAACAAAGGCTCAATCACTTTGCCCCCTTAATGGGTGTGCAGTGGCGCCGATTGAGTTTGTCCAATGCGGGTTCGCGTTGGGGCAGCGCGCGCGTTGATGGCGCCATTCGCTTGAACTGGCGCCTCATTCACCTCAAGCCCGAGGCCATTGACTATGTGGTGGTGCATGAGTTGGCCCATCTGCGAGAAATGAACCACAGCCCAGCGTTTTGGAAAGTGGTGGCCGACATCCTGCCCGATCACCTTGAGCGGCGCAAAGCTTTGCAAAAAGAAAATTTGGCGAACTGGGCTTGATCAAGTTTTCAACTTGTCAGTTGATGACAGTTTGAAATCGCCAAACACCATTTTCATCTTTAAAGCGTTTCATCTTGCCCTCATACCAAAGGGCATGCAAATGCGCCACCGATTCGCCGATGGCAAAGGTGGTTTGGTGAAAATCTAAGGGGCGTTTGAAAATGACTTTGAGCATGTCATGGGCACTGCCTGCGTGTTCTTTGCAAGCTTCTAGCACTTCGCGCAAGCGGTCTGCGTGATGTTGAAGCAATTGAGCCGTGCGGGTGTGCACGCCCACAAATGGCCGGCCGTGTGAAGGCAAAATCAAAGCGTCTGCTGGTAGGGCATCAAATTTTTTCAACGACCTCATGAACAAGGCCAAAGAATTGGCTTCGGGTTCTTGCGCATACACGCTCACGTTGGTCGAAATTTTGGGCAAGACCATGTCGCCACTGATCAGCACATTGGCGCTGGCCGAGTACAAAGCCATGTGCTCTGGTGAATGCCCCCATCCGCTGATGCATTCCCAAGTGTTGCCGCCTATTCGAATTTGGCTGCCTTCCATCAGGCGGTGATACGACTCGGGTATTTTGGGCACCATGTTGGCGTAGTAAGACACGCGCGATTGAATTTGTTTCTGGTCTGCAGGATCGTTCCAGCCGTGATCGGCAAAAAACTTTTGTGTGCTCAAGCCGCCAAAATTAGACACTCCCGAGCTGGCCAACAATGCCGACTGGTATTCGGTGGCGTTCATGTACAAAGGCGCATTGAATTGCTCGCACAGCCAGTGCGCCAAGCCCATGTGGTCGGGGTGCATGTGGGTTACCACCACGCGCAAAATGGGCAAACCCTTCATGGGGCCTGCAAACACTTGGCGCCAGGCTTCTTGCGTGCCAGCGTTGGTCACGCCGCAATCGACCGCAGTCCAGCCATGGCGCACACCTGAGGGCGTTTCTTCGGCGTCTGCCAACAGCCACAAATTGATGTGGTCCAGCGCAAACGGCAAAGCCATGCGAATCCAGAGAATGCCGGGCGCAACTTCCAAGGCTTGGCCCAACTCGGGCAAGGTGGTGCCCAATGGAAAGCGCAAGGCGTTTTCACCAGTCAGGGTGGCAGCGGGTGCGGCTGGTGTGCTTGGAAGGGCGTTTGGTGTCATGGCAATTCTGGGTTGGGGAAAAATCCCTCAGGCAATTGACGTTTACGTCAACGTCAATTACAGTTGGGGCATTGTAAGTCGCACGGTCAGGCACTGTCTGTCGCCTGTGCGCTTGCTCAAATTCAGCCCTTCGGCGCAACCCAAGGTGGAACAAACATGGCATCTCAATTTTCAATCAGCGACCTGGCCAAAGAGTTTGACCTCACCACACGCGCCATTCGCTTTTATGAAGACATGGGTCTTCTGGAGCCCGAGCGTTCGGGGCCGGGTGGCCGCAACCGGGTGTATTCCTCACGCGATCGCACGCGGCTCAAACTCACCTTGCGCGCCAAACGCCTTGGCCTGTCTTTGGTGGAAGCCAAAGAGTTGATTGACATGTACGACACGCCGCGCGACACCGGCCCTCAGTTGAAAAAATTCATGGTGGTGTTGGCAGAACACCGGCAGCAACTCGAGTCGCAATTGGCAGATTTGCACGCCACCCTCGAAGAGGTGAAGACCCACGAAAAGGAAGCGCGCAATTTGCTGGCGCGCTCTGAAAAGATTGCCGTAAAAAAGGTCAGCGCATGAGCACGCCCGATTTAAATTCTCCCATCGCGCAAAGAATTGCGGCCAGTTTGAGCCGTCAAGGCATGATGACGCATCTGGATGCCAAGCTCTTGCGTGTTGAAAAAGGCGAAGTAGAAGTGGCCTTGCCCTTCGGCGACAAAGTGACCCAACAGCAAGGCGGATTTCATGGCGGCGCCATGGGTGCCTTGGCCGATATTGCGGGCGGCTATGCAGGACTGACCGTATTGCCAGAAGGCATGGAAGTGGTCACGGCGGAATACAAAATCAATTTTTTAAGCGGTCACCAAGATGGCGAGTTGCGCGCGGTGGGCAAAGTGGTCAAGGGCGGCAAGCGCATCATTGTGACCACCGCTGAAGTGTTTCACATCGATGCGCAAGGCAAAAAGACGATGTGCGCCGTGATGCAACAAACTTTGGTGCCTGTGGCGCAAACCTATTGAACAAGACATTTCGGAGAAAACAACATGAACATGCCCGGCCTGAACTTCCAATTGGGAGAAGACATTGATGCACTGCGCGACGCGGTGCGCGATTTTGCACAAGCCGAAATTGCGCCTCGCGCTGCAGAAATCGATCGCACCGATCAGTTCCCCATGGATTTGTGGCGCAAGATGGGCGAGGTGGGTGTGTTGGGCATCACGGTGCCCGAAGCTTATGGCGGTGCCAACATGGGCTACTTGGCGCACATGATTGCCATGGAAGAAATTTCACGCGCATCGGACAGTGTGGGTTTGTCGTATGGTGCGCACAGCAATTTGTGCGTCAATCAAATCAAGCGCAACGGCACCGAAGCGCAAAAACAAAAGTACCTGCCCAAGCTCATCAGCGGCGAGCATGTGGGTGCGCTGGCCATGAGCGAGCCGGGTGCGGGCTCCGATGTCATCAGCATGAAACTCAAGGCCGAAGACAAAGGTGGCTACTACGTTTTGAACGGCAACAAAATGTGGATCACCAACGGACCCGACGCCGACACCTTGGTGGTGTATGCCAAAACCGAACCCGAATTGGGCGCACGCGGCGTCACAGCTTTCTTGATTGAAAAAAACATGAAGGGCTTCTCCATTGCGCAGAAGCTCGACAAACTGGGCATGCGCGGCAGCCACACGGGTGAGCTGGTGTTCCAAAATGTGGAAGTGCCTGCCGATAACATTTTGGGCGGCCTCAACATGGGCGCCAAGGTGCTCATGAGTGGCTTGGACTACGAGCGTGCGGTGTTGGCAGCTGGGCCCTTGGGCATCATGCAGTCGGTCATGGACAACGTCATTCCCTACATTCACGACCGCAAACAATTTGGCCAAAGCATTGGCGAGTTTCAACTCATTCAGGGCAAAGTGGCCGACATGTACACCGTGTTGCAAGCGGGCCGCGCCTTCTGCTACACCGTGGGCAAAAACCTCGACATGCTGGGCACCGACCACGTGCGCCAAGTGCGCAAAGACTGCGCCAGTGTCATTTTGTGGTGCGCCGAAAAAGCCACCTGGATGGCCGGCGAGGGCGTGCAAATTTTTGGTGGCAATGGCTACATCAACGAGTACCCCTTGGGCCGCTTGTGGCGCGATGCCAAGCTGTACGAAATTGGCGCTGGCACCAGCGAAATTCGGCGCATGCTGATTGGCCGTGAATTGTTTGCTGAAACTTGCTAATGCGCATGTTTCATTTTTTAACGTTGAGACAATGCCGGCATGACTTCAAAACATCTTTCTCACCTTTTTGACAACAACCGTGCCTGGGCCCAGCGCATGGAGCGCGAGCAACCTGGTTTTTTCAATCATTTGGCGCAACAGCAGTCGCCCAAATATTTGTGGATTGGTTGCTCCGACAGCCGAGTGCCGGCCAATCAAATTACAGGCCTCGAGCCTGGCGAAGTGTTTGTCCATCGCAATGTGGCCAACGTGGTGGTGCATTCCGATTTGAATGCCTTGTCGGTTATTCAATATGCCGTCGATGCGCTCAAGGTAGAGCACATCATGGTGGTGGGGCACTATGGCTGTGGGGGCGTGTTGGCGGCCACGCGCGGCACACGCATTGGCTTGGCCGACAACTGGCTGCGCCATGTGCAAGATGTGCGTTTGCGCCATCGCCAGCGCTTGAACCACTTGCCCCAGCAACAACTCGAAGACGCCATGTGCGAGATGAATGTCATTGAGCAAGTGGGCAACGTGGCTTTGTCCAACGTGATGCAAGACGCCTGGGGCCGCGGCCAAAAGGTGGCGGTGCATGGTTGGGTGTATGGCCTGAACGATGGTTTGGTGAAAGACATGGAAGTCACCATGACCGGTTCACACGAGGTGGTCGATGTGTTTCGACGCGCCTTCAAGCGTTACCCACGCGGCGAATAAACAATTTATTTTTTATCCAACATTCAGGAGTATTTCAAATGAGCACATTGCATGATCCCGTCGTGATTGTCAGCGCAGCGCGCACACCCATGGGCAGCTTTCAAGGCGACTTCGCCTCCTTGTCGGCACACGACTTGGGCGGCGCTGCCATCAAGGCGGCGGTTGAGCGTGCAGCTAAGGGTTCTCAATTTACCGCCGAGCATGTGACTGAAGTTTTGTTTGGCAATTGCCTAATGGCCGGCCAAGGTCAAGCGCCTGCGCGCCAAGCTGGCTTCAAGGGCGGCTTGCCCAAGAGTGCTGGCGCAGTAACTTTGTCTAAGATGTGTGGCTCGGGCATGCGCGCGGCCATGTTTGCACACGACATGTTGGTGGCAGGCACGCACGATGTGCTGGTGGCGGGCGGCATGGAAAGCATGACCAACGCACCCTACCTCATGCTCAAAGGCCGCGGTGGCTATCGCATGGGCCACGACAAAATTTACGATCACATGATGCTCGATGGCTTGGAAGATGCCTACGAGGCCGGCCGCTCGATGGGCACCTTTGGCGAAGACTGTGCGGCCAAGTACAGCTTCACCCGCGCAGAGCAAGACGCCTTTGCCATGGCCAGCGTAGAGCGTGCCAAAGCCGCCACGGCATCGGGCGCGTTTCAAGCTGAGATCACGCCTGTTCCCGTTAAGACACGCGCAGGCGAAACGGTAGTGTCGGTGGACGAAGGCCCTGGCAAAGTGAAGTTAGACAAAGTGACCAGCTTGAAGCCAGCCTTTAAAAAAGACGGCACCATCACTGCGGCCTCTAGCTCTTCCATCAACGACGGCGCTGCTGCCTTGGTCATGATGCGCCAAAGCACCGCCGACAAATTGGGCTGCAAACCCTTGGCCCGCATTGTGAGCCACGCCACCCACGCGCAAGAGCCCGAGTGGTTTTCAACCGCACCGGTGGGCGCCACACAAAAAGCCTTGGCCAAAGCAGGCTGGCAAGTGAGCGATGTCGATTTGTGGGAAGTGAACGAAGCTTTTGCGGTGGTGCCCATGGCCCTCATGAAAGAGCTCAATGTGTCGCACGACAAGGTCAATGTGAATGGCGGAGCTTGCGCTTTGGGCCACCCCATTGGCGCATCGGGTGCGCGCATCATGGTCACACTCATTCATGCGCTCAAAGCGCGTGGTCTGAAAAAAGGTTTGGCCACACTGTGCATTGGCGGCGGTGAAGGTACCGCTGTGGCATTAGAAATTGTGTAAGCGCAAGCGGCCATGAACACCGTCTTGATATTGGGCGCCTCTCGCGGCATTGGCTTTGAGTTTGCGCGCCAGTACGTGGCCGATGGCTGGCGCGTGCTGGCCACTGCGCGCAATGATGAAGGCTGTGCCAAATTGCAGGCCATTGGCGCTGAAACTTTCAAGCTCGATGTGGCCCAACCCGCCAGCGTCAGTGGTTTGTCTTGGCGCCTGGATGGCGAAAAAATAGACCTCGCATTGTTTGTGGCTGGCGTGATGGAACGCGCGTCGCCGCAAACGCCGCCCACGCAACAAGTGTTTGATGAGCTCATGCATGCCAATGTGTTGGGCGCCATGCAAGCGCTGCCGCAAGTGGCGCCGTGGGTGGCCGAGGCCAATGGCACGTTTGCCTTTATCAGCAGCCGCATGGCCAGCCTAGAGTTGACCGACAGCGGCCGTGCTGCTTTGTACAAAGTGAGCAAGGCGGCGCTCAACATGGTGGTGCGCACAGCGCCCTCCGATTTTCCCAATGTCACGTGGTTGGCGCTGAGTCCAGGCTGGGTGCAAACCGACATGGGTGGCAGCGCTGCGCCATTGACCGTGGCCGACAGCGTTGCGCAAATGCGCGCCACGCTGCAGGCGGCCAGCGGTATAGAAAAACGCGCCGCAGTGCAGGGCCAATTTTTGAATCACGATGGCAGCCGCTTGCCTTGGTAAGCGCAGCTGCCCCACAGAAAGAGCCAAATGATTTTGAATCCAGACCAAGAAATGGTGCGCGATGCAGTTCGTGCTTTTGCCAAAGAGGAGCTGTGGCCCAATGCACCCGCATGGGACAAGTCGCATGAGTTTCCAAAAGCGGCGCACAAAGGTTTGGCCGCTTTGGGGGCTTATGGCATTTGCGTGCCAGAGTCTTTGGGCGGCGCCAATTTGGATTACCTCACGCTGGGTTTGGTGCTAGAAGAAATTGCCGCAGGCGATGGCGGTGTGAGCACCACCATCAGCGTGACCAACTGCCCGGTCAATGCCATCTTGATGCGCTACGGCAACGCAGCACAACAACAAAAATGGCTCACGCGTTTGGCGCAAGGCGAGTTGTTGGGCGCATTTTGCTTAACCGAGCCGCACGTGGGGTCTGACGCGTCTGCACTTCGCACCACCGCCACACGCAAAGGCGATGCCTATGTCATTAACGGTGTGAAGCAGTTCATTACCAGCGGCAAGCATGGCGATGTGGCCATCGTCATTGCCGTGACCGACAAAGGCGCTGGCAAAAAAGGCATGAGCGCTTTCATTGTGCCCACCACCACGCCGGGCTATGTGGTGGCTCGCCTTGAAGACAAACTGGGCCAACACTCTAGCGACACTGCGCAAATCAACTTTGAAAACTGCGAAGTGCCCGTCGAAAATTTAATTGGCCAAGAAGGCGAAGGCTACAAAATTGCCTTGTCTGCACTTGAAGGCGGCCGCATTGGCATTGCAGCGCAAAGCATTGGCATGGCGCGCAGTGCTTTAGAGGTGGCCATTGAGTATGCCAAGCAGCGCGAAAGTTTTGGCACGGCTATTTTCAATCACCAAGCAGTGGGCTTTAGATTGGCCGAGTGCGCCACCCAACTGGAAGCCGCTCGCCAACTCATGTGGCACGCCGCCAGCTTGCGCGATGCCAACTTGCCCTGCCTGAAGGAAGCGGCCATGGCCAAATTGTTTGCCAGCGAAACCGCCGAAAAAATTTGCAGTGCAGCCATTCAAACCTTGGGTGGCTATGGCGTAGTGAGTGATTTTCCGGTGGAAAGAATTTACCGCGATGTGCGCGTGTGCCAAATTTACGAAGGCACCAGCGACGTGCAAAAAATCATCATTCAAAGGGCCTTGGCTTGACGCTGCCTGCGCCGCATTTGTGCCCATGCGGTGGCTCGCCCACCGCACTTAAAAGCAAAGGCAAAAGCAAAGTGGAAGCGGCGGCCTACGCCCACTGTTGTGGTCGCTTCATCGAGCAAGGCCAGCTGCCGCCAGACGCTTTGCATCTGATGCGCTCGCGTTACACGGCCTTTGTTTTAGAAAACGAAACTTATTTGAAACACACTTGGCAAGAAGCCTTTAGGCCTAGCACGCTAGAGTTTGAGCTGGGCGCCAAGTGGTTGGGTTTGGACATCAAAGACTTTGTGAGCACCGGCCTTCAAGCGGGCCAAGCAACAGCCGAAGTTGAATTTGTTGCGCGCGTTCGGGTGGACGGCAAAGCCAGCCGCTTGCATGAGCGCAGCCGCTTTGTGTGCGAAGACGGGCAGTGGCGCTATGTCAATGCAGTTTGATGCGGTTAACATCAGCGCATGAATTTTCAAGCGGTTTTATTTGATTGCGATGGCGTGCTGGTCGACAGCGAGCCGATTACCAACGGCGTGCTTCGCGACATGCTGGAAGAGCGTGGCTGGGTCATGTCGCCCGCGGAATGCTTCAAATTCTTTGTAGGCAAGGCCGTCAAAGATCACAAAGACACCATCGAGGCCAAAACGGGCCAGCCATTAACAGAAGAGTGGTTGCACACCTTCAGGCTGCGGCGCAACGATGCGCTAGCAGCCAACTTGAAAGCCATGCCAGGTGCTCACGAAGCCGTGGCGGCGGCGTATGAATTGACGCAGGGCGCCATTGCTTGCGCATCAGGCGCCGATCGCTTTAAGGTTGAAATGCAATTGGCGCATGTGGCCTTGATGCCGCACTTTGAAGGGCGTATTTTCAGTGGCCACGAAATGCCGCGCACCAAACCCGCGCCCGATGTGTATTTGGCAGCGGCCCTGCATTTAGAGCGAGACCCTGCGCATTGCTTGGTCATTGAAGACAGCACCACCGGCGTTCAAGCGGGCGTGGCGGCAGGCGCCACGGTGTGGGCTTTGTGCCCCGAGCCAGACATGGCTGCTGCGCTCTTGGAAGCAGGCGCCTCCAAGCTGTTTCCTCACATGGGCGCTTTGCCCGAGCTTTGGCGCGCTTCCCGAAACGCAGCCGGCGTTTGACCGGTCCACAGCTTGAAGGCGCGAATAAAACTTTTTTCGTTTTGAAACCCTGCGCTTTCTGCCACTTGCTTGATGGGTTTGCGCGTTCTTTGTAACAGCTCAATGGCGCGCTCGTGGCGCACTTCATCTTTGAGCACTTGCAAGCTGGTGCCTTCTTCTTTGAGTTGCCGGTGCAAACTGCGCGGCGACAAATTCAACAAGGGCGCCAAGTCTGTTGCACTGTGGGTGTCTTGCGGGTACATGGCCAAGGCCTGCTTCACTTGGGTGAGCAGCAGCCGGTCTTTGCGGTATTGCAGCACCGTCAAGGTGAGCGCTGTTTCCAGCATGCGCTGCAAGGCGGCTTCGTCGCGGCGCAGGGGCAGTGCAAGGTAGCTGGCATTCATCACCAATTCCGACATAGGGGTGGCGCTGCCAAACAACACGGGCCCTTGAAACATCAAGGGGTAAACCGCTTGATGCGCCGGCGCTTCAAACGCAAAGTGCACTTGCTCAAGGGTGATGCGTGAGTCAATGAGCCAACAAGCCACACCATACAAATTGCGAAGCACAGACAGCACGCCAAATTCGCGCTGCTCGCCCAAGTCTTTCAATTCGAGAAGACGAATGTGCGCTTTGCCATCGCGCTCTTCCACCGACAGCTCAATGTCATCGGCGACCAAGCCGTGATGCCGACACCAGCGCTTCAGCGCCACACCCAGTGTGGGTGACGTGAGCGATGCGCGCACCAGCATGCCGTAAGTGCCCCAAGGCAACTTTCGACTGAGGCAGCCCAGCACCTCGTCGTTGAGCTCGTGCATGGCAAAACTGGAGATGCGCTCCATTTGCAGGGCGGTGATGTGCGCGTTGGCTTTCTTGGCCTGTGATGGCGTAATTTGTGCAAATTCAAGCGCTTTGGCAGGGCTCATTTTTTGCGCGGCATAGGCTCGCAAAATAGCTTGCACAAAGGCCATGGGCGTGGCTGCCACAGGCGAACTTTTGAGAGAGGTTGAGCGCATGACCTATTCTGCGTCATTTTTGGCGCAATTTGCAACCTCTGAGTTTCCCTTTCCAGGCGGCCTAGGTCTATCCTTGCACATCAGGAGATTTCAAACATGTCGGTGCTTCAAACCCAACTCAACAGCCGTTCGGCAGAATTTTTGGCCAATGCCGCCGCCTTGCAGGCCGCCGTGGACGACCTTCGCGTGCAATTGAAAAAGTCCGCTGCCGGCGGTGGTGAAAAAGCCCGCGCCAAGCACGTGGCCCGTGGCAAGTTGCCCCCGCGCGAACGCGTGCAAATGTTGCTCGACCCTGGCACGCCGTTCTTAGAGTTGGCGCCCTTGGCTGCACACGCCATGTACCTCAACAAAGAAGGCATGGAAGATGCACCTTGCGCCGGCATGATTGCAGGCATTGGCCGCGTCAATGGTGTCGACTGCATGATTGTGTGCAACGACGCCACCGTGAAGGGCGGCACCTACTACCCCATGACCGTCAAGAAACATTTGCGCGCGCAAGAAGTGGCGCAGCAAAACAACTTGCCCTGCATTTACTTGGTTGACTCGGGCGGTGCCAACTTGCCCAACCAAGACGATGTGTTTCCCGA
>JACCDP010096851.1_pt1 | contig 16709 bp, 9 predicted proteins | sample 7445841 | NCBI WGS metagenome assembly JACCDP01 (sample SAMN15323441, study PRJNA562643) | freshwater metagenome | isolation source: river surface water | place: USA:Blue River Watershed | collected 2017-08-17 | reverse complement strand
CTCGCCGGGCTTGGAGAAGTGGATGTAGTCGGCGGGGACCCAGGTGCCCTGGTTGTCGCCGTTGGAGACTTCGCCGTTGGGGCCGACGCCCATGCCGTTCGGGGCGCGGATGCCGGTGGCGTAGACTTCGAACTTCTTGCCGTCGGCCGACACCTTGAAGATGCAGCCGTGGTGGTCGCTGAGCGGACCCCAGCCGCGGCCACCCGGATTCACGGGGCCGCCCTTGAGGAAGTAGAAGTTGCCCTGGCTGTCCGTCTGCAGGTCGAAGGTGAACTCGTGGAAGTTCGAGGTGACCTGGACGTCATTGTTGAAATTCTCGTAGAAGTCGGCCTCGCCGTCGCCGTCGAGGTCCTTGAGGCGGGTGATCTGGTCGCGGCCGAGGACGTAGAGCTCCTCGTTGACGACCGTCAGGCCGAGGGCGTGGAAGATGCCGGTGGCGTGGCGGCGCCAGCTGATCTTGGAGAGGTTGGCGTCGGCGACCTTGCCGATCCACACGTCGCCGCTCCAGGTCGAGAAGGCGATGCGGCCGTCCTTGAAGAACGCGAGGGCGCCGACGCGGATCCAGGCCTTGTAGGGGTTGGTCTCGGGGACGGTGACGTTGTCGACGAGGTAGGGGGCGTTGAGGATCTCGGCCAGCTTGTCCTGCAGCGCGGCCTTCTTGTTGGCGTCGGTGGCCTTGGCGAGCTGTTCCTTGACCGAGTCGGCCTGCTTGGCCTGGTCGACCTCGCCGAGCACGCCTTCGGTCACGACTTCTTCCTTCCAGTGCGACGCGCCGCCCTTCGTGAAGGCGCGCAGGTCGGTGGGCTTGGCGACGGCCGCGGCGGCCTTGGCGAGCGCCCCGGCGTCCTTGCCGCCGTGGGCGAAGGAGACCTTGAAGCTCGTGCCGGCGGCGACCTTGCCGAGTTTCAGCGTGAGCACGTTGCCTTCGGTCGAGAGCGCGCCGGTGACGCCGTGGACGGCGACCGCGGTGGGCAGTTCGTCGCCGGGCTTGCCTTTGGAGAGCGTGAGCGCGGCGGTCAGGCCTTCGGCCTTCATCGAGCCGCCGTAGGGCAGGTTCGCTAGGCGCACGGATTCGGCGAGGTCACCGGAAACGACCGTGAAGGAGCGGCTGAGGACCTTGACGCCGTCGATGGTCTCGAGCTCGGCGCTTTCCAGCAGGCTGGCCCCGCCGACGGTGTAGGCGAAGGTGACGCGATCGCCGGAGAGGTAGAGGCCGAGGTACTTGGAGTGCTCGCGGGGCAGAGGGCCCAGCGGGATCGGCGACATGACGCCGGCGGGGCCGACGGGGAGCTTGCGGGGGTCCGCGAAACTGCCGTTCTGGCTCCAACCCGGGCCGGGGTTGGTCTCGACGTAGAGGTCGGCGCCCTCGGCGGGGGCGGGGTTCGGGCCGTGCGCGCCGTCGAAGGTCACGCCCTTGCGCTTGAACCAGCCACCGGTCCAGAGGCCGGCGCCGCGCAGGGTCTCGGTGTCGAAAGCGTAGCCGGCGTCCTCCTTGCCGAGGTTCACCAGGACGGCCTTGTTGGCGGCGCAGCCCTTGTTCTCGAAAGGATTCTTGCCGAGCGCGTTGTCGATGGAGGCGCTCAGGAAGCGACCGTAGTCCATGTCCATGTATTTGCCGGTCGGCTTGGCGGCCTTCTTGGCCTCGGGCTTCTTGGCCTCCGCCTTCTTGGGGGCGTCGGCGGCGAAACCGGTGAAGACCGACAGCGCCAGGGCGCCGAGGGTGAGCAGGTTACGGGGGGTCGTCATAGGAGGGATGGGTAAGGGGGAGACCCGGGGTAGGGGCTTTCTCGATTTGAGCCAGCCCCGTCCCCTTGTCCACCGTATAGGAGTGCTTTTGAGGGGGAAGGTTCCGTTCAAGGAGGGCCCGGGCTGGGGCTAGGGCTTGGGCCGGGTTCGAAAGACGCTGCGAGGCAGCTAGGGACAGGGACAGGGGCAGTGACGGGGGCAGTGACGGGGACAGGGACAGGGGCAGGGACAGGGACAGGAAGTAACCGATGCATGAGTGAATAAGTTGGTAGGCGTGCATCGGTGTTTCGGCTGCCTCTCAGGTAGGGACCAGCGTCCCTGCTGGTCCGCCGCAGACCCGATCGACGCGCGACCGACCGGGACGGTCAGCCCTACCTAATTTCCTGACCCTGACCCTGACCCTATCCCTGACCCTGCCCCTGTCTGCATCTCTGCCTCTCAGGTAGGGACCAGCGTCCCTGCTGGTCCGCCGCAGACCCGATGAACTCACGGCCGACCGGGGACGGTCAGCCCTACCCGATGCCTTTCCTTCCCCTGACCCGGCATTTACAGAGTGCAGAGTACGGAGTGCTGCATCGAGTGCTGAATCGAGCGCACCTTTAGCCTCTAAAGTCGCGCGCGCCGTGCGCGGGTAGGGTCGGCACCGCGTGCTGCCCTAGCCACCCCCGGATCCGTGTATCTCCTGACCCTATCCCTGACCCTGCCCCTATCTGCATCTCTGCCTCTCAGGTAGGGACCAGCGTCCCTGCTGGTCCGCCGCAGACCCGATGAACTCACGGCCGACCGGGGACGGTCAGCCCTACCCGATGCCTTTCCTTCCCCTGACCCTGCCCCTGCCCCAATAGCATCTTGTCTCTCCCTTGCCCACGTGCCCACTGGCCAGCGTGCCAGCTAGTATCTGCTTCTCCTTTCCCCAGCCCAAGCCCCAGCCCAAGCCCAAGCCCTAGCCCACGCCCTCGCGAGCGAAGCTCGCTTCGGCCCCTTGCTTTTCCTCCGTCGTCCGCCCAGACTGTGTTTTTCCATGAGTCGGTTCTACTTCGCCTACGGTTCCAACCTCGACGCCTCCCAGATGGAGCGGCGCTGTCCGGGATCGCAGTACCGCGGCAAGGCTTTCCTGCCGAAGCACCGCATGGCGTTCACGCATCCGAGCACGACCTGGGGCGGCGGTTCGGCCGACATCATCGATGACGAGGGCGCGAGCGGCGTCTGGGGCGCGGTCTACGAATTGACGGCGGACGATTGGCAGCGCCTCGGCGAGGCGGAGGGCGCGGCTTATAAGCGGATCAAGATCACGGTCCATGAGGCGGGCGTCGAGGATTGCCCGCTGGATTGCCAGGCCTTCCGCGTGGTGGACCCGACCGGGCCGCACCTGCCTTCCAAGACCTACCACGATAAGATCGTCCGCGGCGCCCTGGCTCGCGGGCTTCCGGCGGGCTGGATCACCTGGCTCCGCGGTCTTTCGACCAAGGGTTGAGGTGGCCAAGGTCCGTCAACGCTGCGCCTGGTGCGGGGATGACCCGCTCTACGTGGCGTATCATGACGACGAGTGGGGCGTGCCGGTCCACGATGACCGGTTGCTGTTCGAGCAGCTGATCCTCGAGGGCGCGCAGGCCGGCCTGGCTTGGATCACGGTGCTCCGTAAGCGTGAGCGTTACCGCCGGGTCTTCGCGAACTTCGATCCCCGGAAGGTCGCGCGCTTCCGGCTGGCGCAGGTCGAGGTCTGGATGCGGGACCCGGGCCTCATCCGTCATCGCGGCAAGCTCGCGTCCGTCGTGCCTAACGCCCGCGCGTTCCTCGCGCTCGCCGCGGAGCACGGCAGCTTCGCGCGCTGGCTCTGGTCCTTTGTCGATGGCCGTCCGGTCGTGCGTCGCTCGGCGGCCGCGCTCGGTGTCTCGCCGGAAGCCGTCGCCATCTCCAAGGAACTCAAGAAGCGTGGTATGAAATTCGTCGGCCCCACCATCATCCACGCCCTGCTCCAGGCCGTCGGTGTGTATGATGAGCATGCGAAAGGCTGTTTTCGGGCGAAGCGAGTTTGAGCTGGCGGGTTGGCAAGTGGGTTGGAGAGACAGAGCTGGCCGGCTGGCAAGTGGGCAAGTGGGCAAGGGAGAGGCAAGATGCTATAGGGTCAGGAACTGGGTCAGGGACAGGGGAAGGAAATTAGGTAGGGCTGACCGCATCGATCTAACCGCCAACCGCCATCCCCCATCCCCCAACCGCTCGCGAACCCTGTTCGCGCCGGTAGGGACCAGCGTCCCTGCTGGTCCGCCGCAGAACAGATGAACTCGCGGCCGACCGAGGACGGTCAGCCCTACCTGATGCCTTGGCATGAGGTCAGGCACGCCATCGCTGCGCGAGGCGAAGCCAGACCCCATGCCCGCGGCCTCGTCTCCCATGCCCGGGTGCTGCCTATCCGTCGCGGCCGACCAGATGAACCCACTGCCGACCGAGGACGGTCAGCCCTGCCTGATGCCTTCCCCTCTTGCCCACCGGCCAACAGGTCAACGGATCAACCGATCTTCTCCCTCACCATCTTCACCACGGGATGCTCCGCACCGAGCTGCGGTTCGAGCACGGCGAGGGCCGCCTGGAACTCGACGGCGGCCTCGGCGGCCTTCCCTTGTTTCTGAAAAAGCAGGCCGAGGTTCTTGCGTGCGTGTCCGTTTTGTTCCTTCGCCGGGGCGCTGACGCACGCGGCCCACGATTTGCGGAAGCAATTCTCGGCTTCGGCGTCCTTGCCGAGGTTCATCAGCACGTAGCCGAGGTTGTTGAACGGCGCGCTGAGGTCGAGGTGGTCCTCGCCGAGCAGCATCATCTTGCCCGCCACCACCTGACGCATCAGCGGCTCGGCCTTGGCGAACTCGCCGGCGCCGATCACGAAGTTGAGGTGGATCTGCAGTGTCTCCAGAGCGGGCAGGGGGTTCCCCGCGAAGTTCGCCTTGGCGTATTCATGCGCCTCCCAGGTGAGGCGGGCGGCGTCCTCAGGGCGCTTTTCCATCGCGGCGTAAGTCGCGGCCTGATGGGCCGTCTGCAGGACGAAAGCGTGGAATTCCTGGGGTGCCTGCGGCAGCTTGCCGGCCAGCGCGCGGGCGCGCTCGAAGGCCTGCCGCGCATGCCGGGAGGCCGCGGGCAGGTCGCCCTGCTCGGCGCAGAGCGTGGCCAAGGCCAGCCAGCCTTGCGGGATGTTGGGGTCGCCGGCGAGCTGCGGTACGGTGTCGAGCACCGGCAGGGCCAGCGACAGCAGGGCGCGGGCGCGGGCGAAATCCTTGGTGCGCAGGCAGGCCTTCGCGGCTTGGTCGCGGGTCAGGGCGAGTTCGGCGGGCGGGCAGTCCGCGTCCGCCTCGCGCGCCTTCACCGCGCGCTCGAGCAGGGCGAGCTCCTTGGCGAACTCCTTGCGCTCGAGGTGATGCAGGCTCAGGTAGGTCAGCGCGTTGGCCAGCAGGGCCGACGGCATCGGCGCGGATTCGGCCAGCCCGATCGCCTCGTGCAGCAGCGCCTCCGCCTCGAGGTTCTCGCCGGCGCCGCGCAAGGTGATCGCGAGGTCCAGCAGCGCGTCGACGACCAGGCCCGGGCGGTCGCGCCCCGCGAGGCGGCGCATGTCCAGGCGCATCCGGTGCAGTTGGATCGCCTTCGGGAACTCCCGCTGCGAGCGCAGGTAGGCCGCGTAGGCGTGCATCACGTGGTCGAGCGTGCCGCCATCGCCGAACTCGGCGGCCTTCATCGCCTTGTCGAAGTCGGCCTTGGTCGCGGCGACGTCCCCGGTCGCCGCGGTGGCGAGGGCTTGCTTGAGCAGTTCGAGCGGGTTCGGAGGCGCCATGACCGGCCCACTATGGGCCGGTGGGCCGGGCGTGCAAGCCCGGGTCGGACGCCGCCGGCTCAGCGGTAGGCCGAGACGGGCTTGGGCGTGATGCCGAGGCGCCGGTAGTCGAAGCCGGTCGCGAGCGGGTCGTAGGGGCCGACGGTCTCGACCGAGCGGGTCGGTGAAATCGCCGGCTCCATCTCCATACCCCAGTAGGCCGCGTTGATCACCAGCCGGCGCAGGCCGGCGCTCCGGAAGTCGTCGCCGCTGCCCATCGTGCATTGGAACACGCGCGCCTCACGGCCCGTGCTCGTGCGCCAGGTCTTGAACCACGCGACCGGCAGGGCCTCCAGCTTCGGGTTCGGGGCGTCGTCGGGCTTACGACCCATCAGCGGCTGACCCCAGACGAGCGCGGTGCAACCGGCCGGCAGGCTACCGCCTTCCTTGTAGGTGCGGTACACGTCGGAGTTGCCCCAGACATCGGTCACCCCGCGGAGGATCGGGTGGTCCTTTTGGGCCTCGACGAAGATCCCCCGGGTCGAGTCGGCGTGGTAGCGGCCATGGTGTCCGCGGAAGCTCCCGCCGAGCACGTCCTCGCCCCAGTTCACCTGCTTTCCGGCGAGCTTGTAGGGCAGGGCGCCGTGGAAACCATGGTTGGCGGTGCGCAGGGCGATGAACGGCTTGCCGGAGTCGACGTACTTCACGATCTGCTCGCGCTCCGACATCGGCAATGTCAGCAGGCGGCAGAAGAAGATGACCTGGTCGGCGGAGGCGAGGTGCTCGAGGCCGGGGATGTGGTGCGTCTTGAATTCCTTCTCCTTACCTTTCTCCGGGTAGACCGGCATGGTCGGGTCGACCAAGCCCTGGTCGTTCACCGCAAAAAGCACCGTGCAGTCGAAGCCGTGATGCGTGCTGAGCACCTTGGCCAGCATCGGCATCGACTGTTCGCTGCGGTATTCCTGGTCGGCCGCGATGAGCACGATGTGCTTACCTTTGCCCGGGCCCTCGCCGCCCGCGTAGGTGAGCCATTGCGGACTCTCGGGTACCGGGTGGGCGCAGGCCGTGAGCGCGAGCAGGGGGAGAAGGGCGAGGCAGCGCAGGAGCATGGCGAGGGGTTATTTGGCGGGGATCTCGTTGACCGTGTAGTAGGCCTTCGTGTGCAGGAGCGGCGCGCCATCGCGGCCGCGCACCTTGGCGAAGTCGAAATCATGGATGTGGCCGACCTCGAGCTTCGCCAGCGTCAGGCGCACGGAGAGGCCGTCGGCGGAGGGCTCCGCCTTGAGCACGCGCGGCTCGGTCTGGTCGACCTCGGGGCTGCCGTAGCCGGCCTGGTAGACGTGGGTGTAGGTCGAGACCGCGTAGTTCGCCGGATCGGCCGCGACCGCGGGGTCGACCGGCAGCGTGAAGGTCACGAGGAAGCCGTCGGGCCGGATGTTGATCTCCTTGATCTCGAACGGCGTGAGCCCGCTCCAATCGATGCGCTGGAGCGCGAAGGGCGCGGTCCCGCGCACGGGCCATTGCGTGTTGGTCGTGAAACCTCCGATGACGAGCTGGCCCTGGGGCGCGAACTGCACGTTCATCAGGCCGGTGGCGAGCCCTTCGCGGAAGGGGTAGCACGCGCCCTGCCAGACGCCGTTCACCTGCTCGGTCGTGGCCCGCAGGATGATGCTCAGGGTGTAGTCGCCGAGGAAGAACTGCCCGGCGAACGGGCCGAACTTGCCGCCGGTGTCGTCGAGCCGGAAGCCGGAGATCGAGCGACCCATCTTGATGTACGGGAACCGCACCGCCGGCGGGACGAGTTCGGGGACGCGCGCGCGCTCCACGTGCAGGCGCGACTGGCTATTCGGCTTGGTCGGCGCCTTGAGGTCGGCCGTGTAGGGGTACCAGTTGTAGCTCGCCGGGTGTCCGAGGAAACCGCCGGGCTTGAGGTGCTTGAGCGAGCAGCTGCCGTTCCAAGGCCCTTGGCTCTCGATGACGAACATCGCGCCCTGGGCGTTGGCGGCGACGCCGCCGGGGCTGCGCAGGCCGCTGCACACCGGAATCATCCGGCCCTCGGGCGTGACCTTCACCGCCCAGCCACGGAAGAGGTTGTGCGATTCGTAGGACCCGCTCAGGCCGAGGGCGACCCACACGTTGCCTTCCGGGTCCGGCTTGGACGCGAAGGCGAACTCATGCCCTTCGGCATAGCCCCAGTTATTCGAGAGCGTCTCGTAGCGATCGGCCACGCCGTCGCCGTCGCGGTCGCGGATGCGCGTCACCTCGCCGAAGGAGGTCGAGATCATCGCGCCATCGCGCCAGGCGAGGGAGAAGATCTCGTCCTGCCCCGTGGCGAAGAGCTGGAACTGCGGCTTCGGCGGCGTCGCGAGCGCCCCGGTGACGAAATAAATGTCGCCGCGGCGCGTGCCGACGGCGAGCCGGCCATCCGGCAGCACCTCCAGGCCGCCCGGTCGCATGGGCACGGTGGACGGGATCGGGATCTCCACCACCGGGTAGTATTTCGCCTCGGCGGCGGCGGTGCCCCACATCGCGCCGAGGTCCTCGGCGGGGAGTCCCGGCGTCAGGACGAAGGCCGTCAGGGCCAGGCAGAGTCGGCGCGTTACCATTGGTAGTCGAGGGTGAGGGTGGTGGTGCCGGCGGGGAGCGTGAGCGGGATCAGTACCTCGCCCTCGCGCAGGACCGCCGCGGGTGATGCGATGAGCCGGATCCGTAATTTGTCGGCCGCGTAGGCCTGCGGGCCGGTGGCCGTGACCTTCGTGCCGGCCGCGACGCGGAAGTGGAAGGGCGCCGTGCCTGCGGGCGCCGTGAGCCGGATGGTCCGGCGGAAGTAGGCCGCGCCCGCGTCATCGACCCGGTCTTCGAAGCGGTCGTCCACCTTCACCTCGCCGTACTCGTAGCGGAAGGTCGGGCGCCGTGCCGCGTCCAGGTCGTAGCCGCGGAACTGGTAGCCGAGGTTCTGCGGGAAGCCAAAGGTGGTCTTGCCTTTCGCCGGCCAGTTGTCGTCCAACGATTTCAGGCGATGGAAAGGCACGCCCGCGGGGAGCGACGCCATCGTGTCCAAGGCCCGCGGTTGGAAGGAGCCCAGCTCCACGTTGACGAATTCGCCCTTCCACAGCTGGCGGAGCGCCATCTCCTCGGTGTCGAAGGCCAGGCTGACGCGGCCCGGGTAGCCTACGGCGAGGCCGCGGTAACCGATGCTGCTGCGGCCGCGGGCGATCTCGGCGACGTCCGTCACGCGCAACTCCTTGGACTGGCGGGAGAGGCCGAGGGGGTTCCGGGCCTGTTTGCCGGTCTCGAGGTAGCTCCAGAGCGCCTCGATCTGCCGGTCGGTGTCGCCGCCGAGCACGTCGGGCCGGAGCGATTGTCCGCCGGGCCAGTAGCTCGGCATGATGATGCCCGGGTGGAAGCGTTGCGGGGCGCGCATGTAGAGGTGGAACCAGTTCTTCTGGATCCGCTGGGTCAGGTTCACGAGGTCGAGCGCCCCGGCCCCCGCGGACTTCTGTCCGTTGAAATCATGGCACGCGATGCAGCTGAAGCCTTTCTCGCCCACCATCTCGTAGCCCGCGTTCCGGGATTCCTGGAGGTTCGCCAGGGGCGGCAACTTGACCGTCTCGAGGCGATCCACCTCGGCGAAGAGCCCGATCAGCCGGCGACTATTCGCCTCGCCGAACTGCGGCATCGCCGCGTCGACATACGGACGCTGGCGGTGGCCTTGGAGCAGCACGGCCTCCAAGCCGGCCGGCGTCAGCTTCGCCCCGACGTCGGACAGGGGCGGCGGCAGGCGGCCCTGGTCGCCGAGGGCCGGCGCGGTGCCGCTGAAGAGGGCATTTCGCTCCGGCGGGATGCCGCCGAGGCCACGGCGCTCGTGGCAGGCGAGGCAGTTAAGACGGGCGAGCTCGCCATGGAGGGTCGCCTCGGGCGAGGCCTTCGCGGCGAGGTCGGCGCGCAGCGCCGCGACGATCCACCCGCGTTGCTCCGCCGAGAGGTCGAACCGGACGCCGGACAGACCGTCGGCGCTCAGGCAGCCCTGCTTCAGGTCAAGTTTCGTCAGCGGGGCATCTTCCCGCGAGCGCGCGCCGAGGTCGTCGTGGCAGCTGGCGCAGGCCTGCGCAAAATGCGCGCGGCCGCGCTCCGCCTTCGCCGGGTCGAGCGTCGGCGCTTGGAACGGCGCGATGGGACGATCGGAGATGGAGAGCATCGACGCCGGGATGGGGCCGCGCGGGATACCCGGGCCTGCTAGCTCGAACGTCAGGGAAGGCTCCCGGCCGGTGTGGTAATAGTCCAGGCGCAGTTTACGCCAGCCGGCGGCCAGCGTGGCCTTGCCTTCGGCCGCCTGCGGTCCGCGGCGGTCCTTCGGCGTCAGCGCGACGACTTCCTTGCCGTCCACCGTCAGCGTGGCCCCGTTGGCCTTGAGGAAGAACGTATGCTCGCCGGCGGCCGGGACGTTGATCCAGCCTTCGAAGCGCACCGCCATGTGGTGGTGGACGCGTCCGAGGCTCGCCAGCGCGAAGTCCGCCGTCAGCCCGGCGCGCTCCGGCTCGACCGCCTCATGGCCGATGCCTTCCCAGACCTGGCCGCGATACATCGTGAAGTGGAGTTGCCCAGGTACGACGGTGTCGCGGAGGAGGTAGTGGGCGATGCATTCCAGTTCGCGGGCCGGCAGACGTAGATCGGGCATGCGCAGCGCCGGGCGGCTGACGTGCGGCTGGCGGAGGAAGTCGACCAAGCTGCGCAGGCTGTATTTGCCTTCGAGTGCGCCGAGCGGGACCGATTTCGCCGCCAGCGTCTCGCGGCCTTGGACGTCGCGCGGGGAGTGGCACGCCGCGCAACCGCGGGCATGGAAGAGTTTCTCGCCTTGGGCGGCGGCCACCGCGTCGGGCGCTTCCGGGGCGAAGCGGGAGGGGCGGGTCGACAGGAGGAACTGGGCGAGATCTTCGGCGATGTCCGCGCGCTCGGCGGACGTCTGGTTCGCCGCGGAGCGAGAGACGGTCCGAAGCGCGCTCGGGCAGGTCGTGCCCTGCTTCGTCGCGTGCGGGTCGAGGATGAACTTCGCCAGGTAGCCCGGATTCAGCCGGTTCGCCACGTCGGCGAGGCGCGGGGCCTGTTTGGCGGCGGTGAGGGTTCCTTCCGGGGCCCGGTGGCACGCCACGCAATTCAGTTCCTCCAGCAGCAGGCGACCCTTGGCGGCGGGCTCGAGGTTGGCCTGGGCGATGCCCGGCAGCGACACCTCGGCGGTGGCCGAGAGGGCGACGAGCACCAGCAGGATCGAAGCGAGTCTCGCGGGGAGACGGCCAGGGGCGGCGGGGTGGGCCGGGGTGGGCATAGGTTCATTTGGGCCGCGGTCCGGAGGGGTGGCGAGCGGTTATTGATAATCCGGATATTTTCTCCGCATTTTTGGGAGGTTTGAGGGGTTGAAGCACCGAAGCCCTTCCTTATCCCCGAACGCCTCTTCATGAAAGCCCGACTCCTTCTCTTGTTCCTCGCTTTGCTTGGTCTGGGCTCCGCGCTCGGGGCCGCGCCGGCGACGCCGGCGACGAAGCCGAATATCCTCTTCATCCTCGCCGATGACCTGGGTTTCGCCGAGCTCGGTTGCAATGGTTCCGACCGCTATCAGACCCCGCACATCGACGCCTTGGCCAAGGCCGGGGTGCGGTTCACCCGCTTCTACACCGTGCCGCTCTGCGGTCCGTCGCGGGCCTTGATCCTGACCGGTCGCTACGCCTTCCGCACCGGCGCCGTCAGCCAGGATGCCTGCAAGACTGTCATCCGCACCGGCGAGAAGGCCGAACGGATGATCCCCACGGTGCTCAAGCAGGCGGGTTACGCGACGGCCATGATCGGCAAGTGGGGCCAGCTTTCGCCTTCGGGCGATCCGGCCGAGTGGGGTTTCGACCATGACTTCCATTTCAAGGGGAGCGGCATGTATTGGAACAGCAAGGTCGCCAAGCCTATGTCCGAGGGCGGGCAGGTACGCGGCGACCCCGACAGCTATGTCATCGACGGCAAGACCATCAAGGTGAAGGACGACGAGTATATCCCGGACCTCCTGCACAAGGACGCGACGGCCTGGCTGGAGGCTCATCGCCACGGACCGTTCTTCCTCTATTACTCGATGTCGCACGTGCACGGTGAGATCCTGCCGACGCCGGACAGCGCGCCCGCGCCGAAAGGCGAGACCGAGGATGCCCGGCGGAAGCGTCATTATGCGGACAATATCGGCTATATGGATAAGCTGGTCGGCAAACTGATGGCCGAGCTCGACCGGCTCAAGTTGCGCGAGAACACCCTCGTCGTCTTCATGGGCGACAACGGGAGCGCCAAGCCGAACGCGCCTGACGCGACCATCGGCGGCCGCCGGATCGAGGGCGAGAAGGGTTCCATGAAGGAAGGCGGCGGTCTCGTGCCGTTCTTCGCCACCTGGCCCGGCGTCACCCCGGCCGGCAAGGTCAACCCCAACGTCGCCGACGCCAGCGACCTCCTGCCGACGTTCGCCGAGGTCGCCGGGGCGCCGCTACCCACCGGCCGCGTCATCGATGGTCGCAGCCTCGTCTCCCAGCTCAAGGGTGCCGATACGTCGCCGCGGACTTGGGCTTATTGCCAGTTAAGCAACAACTACTATGTCCGCGAGGCAGGTTGGAAACTCGACCAGGCCGGCACTTTGTACGACATGAAGGATGCTCCCTTCAAAGAGGTGGCCGTCGCGGCCGACACCAAGGATGCGGCCGCTGTGGCCGCCCGCGAACGTCTGGCCGCCGCCCTGGCCGGCCTCAATCCCGCCGCCGGCCATAAGGACGAGTCGGGCGACGGCTCGGGTCGCAGCGCCGGCAACGAGAAGAAGAAGGGCAAGAAGGCGAAGGAAGCGAAGTGACCGCCATGCTTTATCGTGCCCTGCTAGCCCTCGGTCTTTCGGTCGTCGGCGTCCTCGCCGCGGAGGAGCCGCTGACAGATAAATCTTCCGCCGCGAAGGTCCTGGCCCTCTATCAGAAGACCCTCGCCGCCGCGCGGAAGGATCCGCCCGCGCCGGGTGCGGTCATCTGCATCGGTAGCTCGCACATGCAGTTCTGGAAAAGCGTGCGGGAGGACCTCGCCCCCCTCACGGTCCACAACTACGGCATCGGGGGCAGCCGCATGACGCAGGCCGAGGAGTACTTCATCGATAACCTCGCGATCGCCTTCAAGCCGCGCGCCGTGATCCTGTACGAAGGCAGCAATGACATCAACGCCGGCACCAAGCCGGCGACCGTGCTCGCCAGTTTCCAGCAGCTCCATCGCAAGCTGCACGCCGCCTTGCCCGAGGCGCGGCTGTACGTGCTCGGGGTCGTGCCGAGTCCCGGCAAGCGTTTCGACAAGTTCGCCGAGCTCAAACAGGTCAATGAACTGCTCCGGGCCGAATGCGCCACGCAGCCTTGGATGAAGTTCATCGACACGACCACCCCGCTCCTGGGCGCCGATGGCCAGCCGCGGGAGGAACTGTTCAAGCCTGGAGACATCCATATGGTCCCGGCCGGCTACGCCGTCTGGAAGTCCGTCATCGCCCCGGTGATCGTGCCGGCCGAGAAGCCCTTCGAGAAAGCGAAGTGAGGGAGGGGGGGTGGGGGGTGCTGGATCGAGTACGGAGTGCTGAGTCAATGGGGGTGTATCGAGGTAGGGACCAGCGTCCCTGCTGGTCCCGCGGCCGACCGGGGACGGTCAGCCCTACCTGGTGGGCCTTGGCACGGGGTCAGGCACGCCATCGCTGCGCGAGGCGAAGCCAGACCCCATGCCGGCGGCCCTGCCCAGACCCCATGTCCGCGGCCGACCGGGGACGGTCAGCCCTACCCGATGCCCGCGTGCCTAACCGCCAACCGCCATCCCCTAACCGCTCGCGAACCCCGTTCGCGCCGGTAGGGACCAGCGTCCCTGCTGGTCCGCGGCCGACCGGGGACGGTCAGCCCTACCTGATGGGCCTTGGCATGAGGTCAGGCACGCCATCGCTGCGCGAGGCGAAGCCAGACCCCGTGCCGCGGCCCTGTCTCCCTTGCCCGCGTGCCAGCCGGCCAGCTGGCCAGCTAGTCTTATGTCTCCGATCATCGGGCGAACCATCTTGGTTCCGACTTAGGGTCGGTCGTGCCTAGGGAAGGGCAGGGTGTCGGTGTGGCGACAAGTCCGCACCCCTGCCGAGGAATGCACACGTCCGTAACCTTGGCGCCGCCGCGTTTTCACCCCGCTATCCGTGCGTTTCTCCGAGATGGGGCTTGCCGAGGTATATTTTTGATATAGTCAGACACCTACTCTTACCTACTCATGGCCACCAAAACCTCCCGCCCTCGTCTCGGTTTCCTCATCGCCGCCGCCTTCGCGCTTTCCGCGACGGTGATGCCCACGAAGGTCAAGGCCGCGGATGTTTACTACGATGGTCAAGTCGGTGGCTATCCGAGTTCATGGAGTTCTGTCGGTAATTGGTGGACCGATGCTTTACGCTCTGCTGCCGCCTTCCCTGTCTCTGGGGATGATCTGTTTTTTGGGTACGCTTCGGGTAACGCCAGGAACGAGCGGTTCGTGAATGACATTGGGGCGACGCTTTCTTTCAACACCATCACTTTCACTGATCTTGACGGCTGGACTACGCGTTATCTTTACAATAATTCTCTATTGTCTGCCGATTCGATTGTCACGACCGCTGGCAGTTCGATCGTAAGGGTCGAGAATAGCGGGGGCGTTCAGTTGACCGGCTTCACTCCACTGATCACCACCGGAGCTGGAAGCTCGATCGTCTTTCTTGCCGGTAACACCCTGACCGCCTCCTCTCCTCTTGGTCTGACCGTCTCCGGCGACGGCGACACCACCATCTCCGGCAACCTCCTGGTGGACGGTCTCACAAAGTCCGGAGCGGGCACGCTGGCGCTGGGCTCCGGTAGCTACACCACCGGTTTCATCGACGTCCTCGATGGCACCTTGAACTTCACCCAGTCCGGGGTGACGGTCGATGCGTCGGTGACCAATGATTCCTTCCTGAATTTCACCAGCGGCGCCGGCGTCGCCGGGGTTGCCTCTTTGGGCGGCAATGGAACCACGACCTTTTCGGGCGCTGCCTCAATCGGCACGCTGAACCTCACGAACCCCGGCTCGCTGACTCTCAATGCCGGCGGCTCGATCACGACCCTTTCCGGCGCGGGCACGGTGACCAGCAACGGCCTCCTGACGGTCGGCGGCGGCACCTCGTCCGCTACCTTGGACGGGCTTGGCGGTCTGACGACCAATGGTCTGCTGACCCTAACCGGTCTGAACGCGAGCAATTACGATGGCGCCACGACCGTGAACGTCGGGAGCAACCTGACTTTCACGCAGAACGCCCTGTTGAACGGCAATGTGACCAACGACGGCACTTTGAACTTCGGCGGTACGGCCGACTTGCTCGGCACCCTGTCCGGTGCGGGCTCGACCACGATCACCGGCCTGGCCAATATCGATGAGCTGAACCTCGGCGCGCTGGGCTCGCTGACGCTCACCTCGGGCGGCTCGATCACGACCCTAAACGGCGCCGGCACGGCGTCCATCGACGGCGGTACCCTCACGGTCAACGACGGCGACTACTTCGGCACTTTGGAAGGAGCCGGCAATCTCACCAAGTCGGGTGTCGGTATCCTTCGGATGCGCGGCCCTGGTGCGGGTGACTATACCGGTACCACGACGGTCAACGGAGGTGCTTTGGTGTTCGATTCCTCCGTGACCTTGGCCGGGCAGGTGACCAATAACAGCTACCTGTTGTTCAATAGCGGATTCGGGACGACCAATACCCTGACGATGGGGCTTGATGGAAGTGGTTTAACTGAGTTCACCGGCGAAGCCGTCATTGGTACCCGCTCCGGCTCGGGTGATATCAGTTTCCAAGAGAACGCGACGATCGGCATCTTGCTCGGCTCGGGCACGATTGGCATCAATCCCGGCAAGACCGTGGATGTCTCCAGCGGCAACTTCTCCGGCACGTTGCAAGGCATTGGCGGCCTGACCAAGTCGGGACCCGGTGTTCTCGTCATGAGCGGGCTTGGGGTCGATGACTACCTCGGCTCGACGACCATCAACGGAGGTGGCATTTTGTCTTTCCTTGCCCCGGTGACTTTGGCTGGTCAGGTGACCAACAATAATTCGTGGCTGTTCTTCTATGATGCTGCCGGGCTCACCCAGCTCACCACGGGTTTGCAGAGCAACAATGGTTACACTGCCTTCGCGGGGAATGCCATCATCACCTCTTTGAACGGGAATGGTACCGTTGAGTTCTGGAATCCCACCAGCCTGCAGGTCTCCAACGGTGATTACGCCGGTCAGTTCTGGGGTGCTGGTTCGCTCGACAAGGTCAGCGGTGGCACCTTGGTGCTTGCCGGATCCAGCAACAACTTCAGCGGTGACGTCAATGTCTTCGGTGGCACGCTCGAGGCGCAGTCCGACCGTGCCCTGGGCACGGGCCTCGTCCGGCTCGATGGCGGCTATCTTGCCATCACCGGCGACTCTTCCTTGCTGCTTGGTAACAACGTCGAGCAGCTCAGCAACGCTGTGGTCACCCTTGGAGCTGCTACCCCCGGCGCGGCTGCGGTCACGCAGAGCCTCGGTAACCTGTCCATCCGGAACGGCGTCGCCTTCATCGTCACGCAGGACGGCAGTTTTGCCGCCGGCGCCCCAGCCACCTTAAGCGTCGGCACGGTCGCCCTCGACGGTCCGTGGGCTTACTACTTCGACGTCGGTTCGGGCGCTAAGCTCGAAGTCCGTGGAGCGGTGAACGGAAGTGCCAATAACACCCTGTTCGTGTCCGGGGCCGGCGACACCACCATCACGGGAAATCTTAACATTGGTTCCGGCGATTTGTGGAAGTCTGGCTCTGGCACTTTGGTGCTGTCCGGTGTGAACACTTCTTTCAGCGGTGACGTGAATGTCCTCGGTGGCACGCTCGAGGCGCAGTCCGACCGTGCCCTGGGCACGGGCCTCGTCCGGCTCAACGGCGGCAATCTCGCCATCACGAGCGACTCTGCCTTACTGCTTGGGAACAACGTCGAACAGCTCACCTCCGCAACGGTCACCCTCGGTGCCGCGAACGTCGGCGCGACTGCGGTCACGCAGAGCCTCGGTAATCTGAGCATGTCGAACGGAGTCACCTTGAACGTCCAGCAGGATGGCACATTTGCCGCCGGCGCCCCCG
>JACCDP010413382.1_pt1 | contig 16710 bp, 15 predicted proteins | sample 7445841 | NCBI WGS metagenome assembly JACCDP01 (sample SAMN15323441, study PRJNA562643) | freshwater metagenome | isolation source: river surface water | place: USA:Blue River Watershed | collected 2017-08-17 | reverse complement strand
GTTGCAAACCGGATTTTTCAGGGAAATCGCAATCGCAGTCCCAGGACCCATGCCAACACCGATCCAAACCCAGCCTGTTAGCGCTCATTTTCCGCATGCAATCCAAGCCATTCCGGAGGGATGGTCAGCGCCATGCCGCTGGTGGCCCGATCAACCTTCCGCCCACTGATGGGGCTGGGAAATGCCCACCTGCAAACCCTTCTTCCGGCCATCGCCCGGCGGCTGCCCCCACTGCTCTGGTCTCGCGAACGCCTCGAATTGGACGACGGGGATTTCCTCGATCTGGATTGGCTGAACCCGGGCCAGCGGAGGTTGCTCATTGTTTCTCACGGTCTGGAAGGCCACTCCCGCCGACCTTACGTCGCAGGATTGGCCCGGGCCGCGAGCCGACGCGGCTGGTCGGTTCTGGCGTGGAACTTCCGCGGCTGCTCCGGCACACTCAACCGCCTGCCTCGCTTCTACCACAGCGGCGCCTCCGAAGACCTTGCGGCCGTCGTGGAGCACGCCGTGCAAACCCACCGTTTTAAATCCATCGCAGTCGCCGGATTCAGCCTCGGCGGCAATTTGACGCTGAAATACCTCGGCGAAAACCACCCCTCCGGCGCAGGCATTTGTGCCGCAGTCGCCCTCTCCACCCCTTGCGATCTGGCCGCGTCATCCGCCGCCATGGAAGCGGCACAGGTCCGGCCTTACATGGTCCGATTCCAGAGGGACATCCTTCGCAAGTGGACCCTCAAGAGGAGACTTTTCCCGGGATTGATCCCGGAGATCGATGCTCGCCGGCAGCGCACCTTCCGACAAATCGACAACACCTTCACCGCACCCATCCACGGATTCGCCAGTGCGGAGGAATATTGGCGAAGGTGTTCGGCCAACGCCTTCCTCCCCTTCATCCGGGTGCCGACCTTGATCCTGAATGCCGCGGACGACCCGTTTCTGGCACCGAATTGCTTCCCCCGAGAGTTCGCTACCCAGAGCCGCACCATTCATCTGGAGGTTCCAGACCATGGGGGACATGTGGGATTCATGGACCGTTGGGGCTCTCAAGCCGATCTCTGGTCGGAGATTCGGACATTGGATTTTCTGGAGCCCTTCTGCGCGTGCTGATCTCCGGCTGATGGCCTCAAGATTCCTGCCCCGTCTGGCAAGGCAACCCCAACGCAGACTACCAAGCGGGTGCGAAGAGGACTTGCCAATCCGTCACAATCGTCCATGTACGCCGGGTGTCTCACCGAATCCTGTTCGCGTTGTGCCTTTGGGTCTGCCCATTGGTGGCTGAAGACTGGCCCCGACTCCTCGGGCCACGGCTCAACGCCACCAGTTCGGAGACCGGGCTTCTGACTCGCATCCCCAGCAATGGCCCTCCGGTACGATGGGACAAGGCCATCGGCACCGGATATGCCGCGCCGTCGGTGGCCTATGGCCGGGTATTCCTCTTCCACCGGCAGGGAAACCAGGAACTCACCGAAGCCTGGGATGCTCGAACCGGCGACCCGATATGGAAACACACCCAGCCCAGCGCGTACCGAGACCCTTACGGCTACAACAACGGACCACGCTGCGCCCCCCTCATCGACGATCACCGGGTCTATACCTTCGGGGCGGAGGGTCTCCTCACTTGTCTCGATGCCGAAACGGGAAAACAGCTCTGGCAACGCCAGACGGCGGAGGAATTCGAGATTCCCAACGCCTTCTTCGGTGTCGGCAGCACCCCGTTGATGGAAGGCGGAAAACTCTGGGTCATGGTCGGTGGCCAACCCAATGCCACGGTGATTGCGGTGGATCCAAAAACAGGAAAAACCCTCCTTGAATCCGTGGGTGAGAAGAATTGGACCGGCCAACCCATGTTGGGATGGCCCGGCGATCGAACCGTCCAGTGGCGGCGTTGGGAGAAGACGGCCAGCTACGCTTCCTTGATCGCCTCGGAAATCCACGGGCGACGTGTGATTCATGCCCTGACCCGCCAAGGGCTGACGGTGCTCGACCCCAAGGAGGGGCAGGTGCTCTTCAGCCGCTGGTTTCGGGCCCGCGTGGACGACTCGGTCAATGCCATGACCCCGCTGGTCCTCGGCAACGATGTCCTCATCTCCAGTGCCTACTACCGATCGGGATCGGTGCTGCTGCGCGGAAGCCCAGGAGCAACAAATTTCACGGAGGTCTGGTCGGGCCTCGGATTGGAAATGCACTGGAGCCAGCCCATTCGGGTGGGTTCCCACCTCTACGGGTTCAGTGGACGCAACGAGCCGGATGCGGTCTTGCGCTGCGTCGAATATGAGACCGGCAAGGTGGCTTGGGAGCGCAGCGAACGCTGGCCACCCCACAGCGCGGAACAGCCCCCGGTGTTTGGTCGCGGCTCGTTCCTCCTCATCGAAGGGCGACTCCTGGCTCTGGGTGAAGGCGGCTTGCTCGGACTCTTCCAACCGAACCCGGAACGGTGCGAGGAACTGGGTCGCTGGCAAGTCCCCTCGATGCATTATCCCTGCTGGGCAGGGCCGGTCCTCTCAGGCGGTTTGGTCTACTTGCGCAGCGAAGACCACTTGGTTTGCCTCGACCTCCGTGCCAACGCAAAACGTTGAACTCCGGATCATTTCGACCCAGTGACCGATTCGACTCATCGCTCCTTTCAACCCGCCCACATGGATCCGTGGACATCTCCTGAAATCCGCAGACGACTCGACCTCGCCTTGGACAGCCACCGGCATTGGACCGGCCGCGATTTGGTTCCCGGGCTGGCACCCTCAGGCGACGACGCGCGATACCAGACGCTGTGGTCCATGCCGCGAGTGCTCGTGTCTCACGGAATCCAGGAAGATCCGGTGTTCTGGTTCGGAAACAGCGCGGCCCTGACCCTCTGGGAACTGGATTGGGACTCCTTCACCCGCACCCCCTCCCGCTACACCGCCGAAGCGCCCCTGCGCGAGGAACGAGCCCGACTCCTCGATCAGGTCACGCGCCACGGGTTCATCGATGATTACGCCGGAATACGCATTTCCCGGACGGGAAAACGCTTCCGAATCCGACGGGCCGTGGTGTGGAATCTGCGGGACGAACGGGGTGATCACGCCGGACAGGCCGCCTCGTTCACCGATTGGGAATTCCTCACATGAAGACCGCCGCCATCCTTGGAGCCTCCGCCGACCCCGCCAAATTTGGACACAAGGCCGTGCTGGCCTATGCCCGACAGGGCTACGCGGTCTGGCCGGTGAACCCCAAGGAATCCCAGATCGCCGGTCACCCTGCCTATCGAGACCTCGCCTCACTGCCGGGCCGACCCGATGTGATCAGTGTTTATTTGCCCCCTCCGGTCCTCTTGAAACAGCTGCCCGCAATCGCCAACCGGGGATGCGACGAGCTCTGGCTCAATCCCGGCACCGACAGTCTGGAGGTCGTCGCCGAGGCTGAACGACTGGGTCTTCCCATCATCCGCGCGTGCAGCATCGTCGGACTGGGGCTGTCACCGGCCCAGCTGGGTGCTTGAGACCTTGGGCAGCCTGGCCGCCCTCACACTAGGGCTGGACTGGCAGCGCCGTTGGGCTTCACTCAGGCAATGGCTTCCCTGACCCGCACCCTCATGACTGCCGCTGCCTTGGCCACCCTGCCCCTCTCTGCCGCAAAACACCTGCTCTACGTCGGCACCTACACGGGTCCGAAGAGCGAGGGCATCTACGCCTTCCGCTACGACGACGCCACCGGCAAGGCGGTGCCCCTCGGGCTCGCGGCCAAGTCTTCCAATCCCAGCTTTCTGGCCATTCATCCCAATGGTCGATTCCTGTATGCGGTGAATGAAACCGACCAATGGCAGGGCAAGCCCGGCGGGTCGGTCACTGCCTTCGCCATCGACTCGGGTACCGGCCAACTCCGGGAACTCAGCCAGCAGTCCACGATGGGCGGGAGCCCATGCCACTTGTCGGTGGACGCCAGCGGGCACCATGTCCTGGTGGCCAATTACGGGGGCGGCAGCGTGCTGTCCCTGCCCATCCAGCCCGACGGCAGCTTGGCCAAGCACACCTTCTTTTCACAACACACCGGCAGCAGCGTGAACTCCGCACGCCAGAAGGAACCGCACGCCCATTCGGTGAACTTGTCGCCGAACAACCGGTTCGCCTATGTCGCCGATCTGGGAACCGACCGCATTCATCACTACGCCTTCGACCCGGCCAAAGGGCTGACCGCGGCCACCCCCACCCTGGACACACGACTGGCCCCGGGCAGCGGCCCCCGCCATTTCAGCTTCAGCCCCGACGGCCTTCACGCCTACGTCATCAATGAGATGACCTGCACGGTGACCGGCTTCCGACACGAACCTGCCACGGGAACATTGTCCGAGGTGGGATCGGTTTCAACGGTCCCTGCCGGGACGGACATGAATGGCGTTTCGACAGCCGAAGTGCGGGTTCACCCCTCGGGCAAATTCGTCTTCGGTTCGAACCGTGGACACGATTCCATTGCGGTGTTCGCGCGCGACACAGCCTCCGGGAAACTCACTCCGGTTGAGGTCCGAAAGATGGGCGGTCAGACCCCACGAAACTTCACCATCGATCCTTCCGGAAAATTCCTGCTCGCCGCAGGACAGAGCTCGCACGACATCCACTCGTTCCAGATCGATGCTAAGACCGGTCAACTCACACCCACCGGACAACGCTGGGAAGTAGGCTCCCCGGTGTGCCTGCGGTTTGTGCCTCTGAAGTGAATCAAACCCGATCAGCCCAGCGCGGATCGGCGGCCAGCTTGCGGACCAGGTCCTTGATCTTCTGAGACTCGGACTTGGACGCCACCAGGGTCGCGTCGTCGGTCAGGACCAGAATGCTGTCCTTCACGCCGACCAGCGTGATGGGGGTGCGCCCCCGGGTGCGGCCGTCAAAGACGATGTTGCGGGCGGCATCGACATGCACCAGATCCCCGATGGCAGCATTGCCTTCGGCATCTTGTTTGAGGTGGCGGGCCAGTGCTGGCCAAGCCCCCAGGTCGTCCCAGTCGAAGCGACCGTCGGCCACAACGACATTCTGCGCCTTTTCCATGAGGGCGAAATCCACGCTGATCTTTCGGATCTCAGGGTACTCCTGAGCCAGGACCGTCTCGAGACGCTTGGGGCCCTTGGCAGCAGCGGCAAACCAGCGCTGACAGGCCTGATGCATCTCCGGCTGGTGCACGGACAAAGCATTGGTGACTGTCACAAAGGACCACACGAACATGCCCGCATTCCAGCGGTAATGCCCTGACGCGAGGTATTCCTGAGCCTTCTCCAAGGAGGGTTTTTCGACGAATCGTTCGACCTTGAAGAAGGGAGTCTTGAGGGCCTTGCCCGTCGTGGGCGCGGGCAGGATTTTCCCGGAGTGGATGTATCCGTATCCCGTCTCTGGGCTCGTGGGCTGGATCCCGATGGTGACAATGACCTGGCCACGCGAAGCCACGTCGAAGGCGTCCGAGAGGACTTGCCGAAACCCTTTCTCGTCATGGATGACATGATCCGCCGGCAACACGGCCATCACGGCTGTCGCCGAGCGGGCTCCAACCACCGCCGCCCCCAGGGTGACCGCTGCACAAGTATCCCGGCCCACCGGTTCTCCAATCACATTTTCCTTGGGCAACTCCGGCAGTTGTCGACGCACTTCGGCCGCTTGGACAGCGTTGGTGATGATGAGGATGTTGGCCGCTGGCACCAACGGCCGCACCCGGTCCACGGCCTGCTGCAAAAAAGATCGGTCTCCCAGGAGACGAATGAGTTGCTTGGGGGTTTTCTCGCGGCTAACGGGCCAAAACCGCTCACCGCGCCCGCCAGCCATGATGATGACAAAGCGGTCCGATGAAGCACCGCGGGTCTTGGAAGCGGCAACGGAAACCTTCCGGGAAGCCGCCGAAGAGACGGTGACTGGGACGGCCTTGACCGCTTTGGATGGAGACTTGGGAGACTTGGCTTGAGTGAGGGGAGCCGACTTGGCCGGAATGGCCGTCTTCTTGGAGGGCGAACGCTTCATGGATTGGATTGTGGGATCATCCAACACCAGATGCGCTGGAGACTTCAACGGATTCCAACCGCAGTGGAGTCGCATGGACCCGTATCCCATCCACTCGAGTCAGAGCGGTCGGATGGGCGCACGCCATTCCAACTCGAAGCCGTCGTCCCGAAGCCGTTTCTGGAATTCTGCGGTGAGGTGCGATTTGGCGTGGACCTCGGCCGGAGTCCGTTTTCGGTCCAAGCAAAACGCGGCCAAAGCCCCGGCAGCTTCTCCAATGTTCCACTCGACCGGATGCAACCGATAGCAACCGTTGGCGATGTGGGTGACTCCCAAACACTTGCCGGCCGCGATGAGGTTCTCCACCCGCCGCGGCAACAGGGCACCCAGTGGAATTTGAAACGGCAAGCTGGATACATCGACATAGTTCCGAGCCCGGGTGGAGGGGTGCAGATCGATGCGATAAGCCCCAACCCCCACTGAATCCGGGAAGGCCGTGGCCCGCACCGTCTCGGTGTTGGTCCCCGTCTCGGCCTTGCGCACTTCGGTGGACACATGGCGTTCGGTGACCGTGAATTTCGCGCGGATACGCCGGCTCTCGCGGATGTACGGTGCGAGCGCGAATCCGTCGGAGGTGCCCAAAATACCGGCACTCGGCTTGAGCCCAGGCCAACCGGTGCCGCCATCGGGACGGGGTGCCTCCGTCTGAAGCCAATGAATCAGACTCCGACTCAAGGCCTTGGCCTCGGCCTCGCGCTGGCGGCGCTGCTCCAAACTCACGCCAGGCCCGACCAACGGAGCCAGCCAGTGATCATTCTGAGGCCAATTGACCAAGCACACCGAAGGGTGACTTCGGGGATCCTGGAATCGGGACGCATCCCGGATGCGCCGGTAGGTCCACAAATTGGGAAAGGCTCCTTCACCCGCGGGATCGAAGGGGAGGCTGCGCGGCTTGAGCGTGACCGGATGGGAGTGTTCCCAGGCAAACAAACGACCCGGCCAAGGCGGAGTCATCGACGGCACATAATCCCGCCACCGAGCGTAATCATCGGGTCGCTGGAGAACGTGGTTTTGCCCGGCATGGTGTTCCAAAGCGAAACACCAAGTGATGGCTTGTTGGTCTAGGGGATCGGCCAATTCCGGAGCGGAAGGTTCACCGGTTTCCGAGCGGGATTCCGCTCCGATGACATGCTCCACACCCGCCAACGGCAGCAGGTCACCCAGTTCCGTAGCCTCAAGCACCCAAGGAGCGGACACCGTCCGCCGCCGCCCGCCGGTCACCTCCTCAAAAACCACCGACTCGATGCGGTCTCCTTGAACGGATGCGGAGACGGGCCGATGACCGAGCAAAATCGTCAGTCGCCCGTTGGCGATATGCGGAGCCAACAGGGATTCCAAGACAGCCAGAGCCAACCTCGGCTCATGACACAAACGGGAAACCCATCCTCCGCCCGGATTGACCCGTGCCACAGACCGAGAGGCGGCGTTCAACGGAAAGTCCCTCAGGAACCGTAGTCGGACTTCATCACGAAACCGACGGTAACTCCGGGTGCAACCCGCCTCCTCGATCCAAGGATGTTCATCGGGAGGTACCGCTTGCGAAGTCAATTGGCCTCCGATCCACAAGGTTTCCTCCGTCAAGACGACCCGCTGTCCGGCGCGACAAGCTGCCAAAGCTGCGGCAACACCACCCGTTCCGCCACCCACAATCAGGACCGAAGCCGACAGGGATGTCGCGCGGCGCTCGGTGGCACCGATTGCCGGAATAGAGAAACACCCACCGACCAGTCCCATGGCAGCCAAGAACGATCGACGATCCATGACGGAACACTGCCACCCGCCGTCGGCTTTCGCGAGCCTCTTCCCAGCGTCTTCCGGATTCAAAATCCTCCGGATTTTCGAACCTCTCAATCCTCGGGAGGGGTGTTACAAATTTAGGGGGGGGTGTTACAAAAATATTTCGAAAACATCACTTTTTTCATAACCGCTTCCAGGGGGTTGCAGTGTATTCCAAAGGACAAACAGCCAATCTTGTGATCGAAGCTCCTACTACGAACGCCCAGTGGCTCACTGCTGCCCGGGATTTGACTGATGAGACGACTTGGAAACAACTGTCCGAGACGTATCGGTTGCCGATACTCAAACACTGCGCCAAGAGTGGCTTGACGGCACCGGAGGCCGAGGAAGTGGTTCAGGAAACCTTCACACAACTGGCCATACAAATCGGGAAGGCGTCGGCCCCATCGGAAGCTCTATCCTTGCGAGCCTGGCTGACGGATGTGGTCAACCGCCACATCATCGACCATCACAAAAACAACGCGATCCACCGACTCCCGGAAAAGGTCCAGGCGATGGTGCAAGAGTGGGTGGAGTCTCAGGATGGAAGCCCATCGTCGCCTGCGGAACGGGCCGAAGCCGAATCCCACCTCTGGGCACTGTCACTCCATCGGGCCCGCAGTCAGGTGTCCGCGGAGCATTGGCAAATCTTTGACGCCTATGCGATCCAAGGGCTGACCTCCCGCGAGGTTTCTGAGCTTTTCAATACCAGCCACTTCAACGTCCGCATCATCGCCCATCGAATGAAAAAGATGGTCCGGCAGACCTACAATCAGTTACTGAAGGAGGAGATTCATCTTCCCTAGCCATGACCCGGGACGTCCCGCCGTTACCCTCTGATTACGAACTGATCCGATCCATATCCCAGCGGGAGAACTCTTGGGTGCTTCAGGTGCGCGACCCTCAGTATCGCCCCTGCTGCCTGAAGCTGACTTATTCGACAAACCCCACCCTGCTGCAACAACAGATCGCCCTCCGGAACGATCTGATGCACCTGTCCCAGAGCACCCCAGGCTTGCTGCCTCTGCTCGACTGGGGTGCCAACACCGATACAGGAATCCTCTGGGAAAAGTACCCGCTGGCCGACGATGTGACCGGGTCGACGCCGGAGAACCCGGCAACCTACCTCCCCATGACCTTGGGGGAATGGTGCAAAGCAAAAGATCCACCCAACACTCTGGCCGTGATCCGTTGGGGGATCCGTCTGGCCTCGGCCGTGGATGCGCTTCATGGAAAAGGCCTGCTCCACTTGGACATCAAGCCGGCCAACATCCTGTTCATCGATGGGCTTCCAGTCTTGGGTGATTACGGATCTGTGGGTCGATCCGTTCAACCTCACAGACATCTCGGTACTGATGGCTATTACCCGCCGGACAAGCGTGGTTCAGCGGGGCTGGATGTCTTCGCCTTGGGGCGTACCCTCTATGAAGCCTGGAGCGGCCTTGAGCGATACCATTTCCCCAACCTGCCGATTCGTGTTCTCAATGATCCTCAGTGGCAATCCCATGGCTGGTTGCTCAACGAGGCATTGATTCGGGCAACGGATGTCCGCGTCACCCGACGCTTTTCCGATGCCAGCCAACTTGGGAAGGTCCTCGCTCAAGCTGAAGAGGGGCAAACCCGCCTCTCCCGCAGGAAGGCCGCGGCCGCCCTCGTCACGCTGGGAGCTGTCGCCACCGGATTCTTCATCGCCCGCAATCTTCCATCGCACCGAGCGGTTTGGCGGCATCACTCAAAGTCCCGGTTCGGCTACGAACAGTGGAATGCCAGCGAACTCACCTGCGATTGGAAGACCCGGATGCTTTACTGCGTCACAGCCGATGCACGGGGATCTTTCTTCCAACGGTATGATCTGGAACGACTCCAGTGGAAATACACCGCCTTCCCCAAGGGCCCGCATCGCATCCCCTTCTGCACCTTTGCTCCGTGGTCCGATGACTTGGTTTTCTGCGAGTCGGTGTCGGGTCAGGTCTTCCGCATGCCTATGGATGGATCCCCTCCAGAACCCATCCCCACCCGGGTTCTGAACCAGTTGGATTTCGCCGGTTCTGGCTATGTGAATCCGATCACGCGGCGAATCGGGATGTTCGGAGGCTACGGGAACTTCAGAGTCAACAACCGCCGCTACGAATACGATCCCAAGGCCGGCATCTGGGAGCAGATCACCGATGCTTCAACCCAGCGGCCGTGGCCGCGCGGGGGATCCATGATGATTCCGGGAAAGGATCGAAAAACCTGGTTCGTCTTCGGCGGTCCCGGAAATCAAGAAGGCCAGGAAGGTCGTCGCGAACCGGGGCTGAAATCCTTCGGTGGCACCTTCTACCCGCTCGATGATTTCTGGCAACTCGATGTGGCGACTCAACAGTGGCGCCCCTTGCTCGCAGTTCAGGAGTGGACTCCGAAAGGCCTGCGAAAGGCCATCTACCACCCAGGCCTTGATGGGGTCCTCTTCCTGACGGGCAACGAACCCACTCAACCGGCTGAAGCCCGATTCCATCTGTGGACCTCCTCCGGACATCGACTGCCGCAGGCCCTGCCCAATCGCGGTGAAACCCCGCCCCCGCTCTTTCGCTGCTGGACTCTGCTGCTCGAGCCCGACCGGGAGATGCTTTGGGTTTTTGCCGACGAAGGGATTTTCACGGTCACCATCGAAGCGGCCTGATCGGCCCTGCTTCGCGCGCCCGAAAAACAATATCCGAAAACACTTGCTCCAGACCCGCCTCATCCTTAGCTTCGCGGCTCCTTTGTGCACCCGTAGCTCAATTGGATAGAGCGGCTGACTACGGATCAGCAGGTTCCAGGTTCAACTCCTGGCGGGTGCACCAGGTTTCCCACCCGTCGATTTTCAATCGAGTTTTCGCTCACCCCCGCGGTTTTGAGGATTGGCCCTCCTCCCGACATTCCCGTTGTTCCCACGTCCAACGATCCGTGTTGTCGGATGTTTTCTGATCCCTCCCGACAACAGCGGATGGACCGAATCCTGGCTCACCCAAAACCTGCCAGATCACCGGCCTGTTGCTGGTCCGGAAAACCCCAATGCATCCGCGTTTCCCTGGACGACATCCCCTCTTCGGAGAGCGAAGAGGGGGGCATCACAGAACGCGGGCAAGCTCCCGGGCTTGACGCCATCAACCCACCCAGCGGCGGTGCTGGGCAAAGGCGGGGCGCAATGAACGGGCCAATTCTTCCTGCAACTGCTGGAGCCCCTCATAGACCGCCACGTTGGCAGCCTTGGGAGTCGTGGTCTCGTTGGCGTTGACCGAAACGAAGCGGTCGGTGATTTCGGAGATGCCGACATTCTCACCCTTCTCCCGCCGCCAGCACCAGAGAGCCTGGAGGGCCGCTCCGTAGGCCGCTCCTTCGGCAACCTTCAGGGTCACCACTTCGGCATTGAAAACGTCGGCCATGATCTGCCGCCACAGCTTGGACTTCGCACCTCCACCCGTGGCCCGGACCTGTTTGGCGGCAACGCCCAGCGTGGCGAGGCGGCGCAAGCCGTAGTTCATGCCCAGAGTGACACCCTCCATGGCCGCACGGGCATAGTGCGATGAAGTGAAGGTCTTCGGGCGGACGCCGAAGAACACACCCGTTCCGTCCGGGATGTTCGGGGTGCGCTCGCCTTCGAGGTAGGGCAGAAGCATCAAGCCATCCGAACCCGCCGGAGCCTTCGCTGCGATCTTCTCGAATTGGGCATGATCGAGACCTGCCTCAGACCGGACCATCTCCGTGGCCACGGTGACGTTCATGGTGCACAAGAGCGGCAGCCACCGGTTGGTCGAATCGCAGAAGGCGGCGATTTCACCGGCAGGATCCACCACCGGCTTCTCGGCGCAGGCATAGATGGTTCCACTGGTACCGAAGCTCGCCGTGACGACACCCTCGCGGGTGTTTCCGGTGCCGATGGCCCCCATCATGTTGTCGCCGCCGCCCGCGCTGACAATGACCCCGGGGTTCAGCCCCAAAGCCTTGGCCGTCTTGGCAGACAAGCGACCGGCCGGCCGATCGCTGGAGGACAGCGCCGGCAACTTGCCTTCCAGTTCAGGATCGATGGCGCGGATCACCGCGGAAGACCATCGACGACGACGGACATCCATCAGCGCCGTGCCCGAGGCATCGCCGTACTCCATGAACTTGTCGCCCGTGAGCCAGAAGTTGAGGTAGTCATGCGGCAACAGGACCGTCGCCAAACGGGAGAAGTTCTCGGGCTCGTGCCGCTTGAGCCACAGGATCTTGGGGGCCGTGAAACCCGGCAAGACCGCGTTGCCCAAGGCTTGGTGGGTTTTCTTGCCCCCCCCCACCGCGGCTGTGATTTCGGCACATTCCGGAGCCGTGACCGTGTCGCACCAGAGTTTGGCGGGTCGGATCACCCGATCTTGGGCGTCGAGCGGAACGAAACCATGCTGCTGACCACTCACACCGATGGCGACGACTTCGGCCGCCTTGGCCTTGGCGGATTTCAAGGCCGCCTGGATTGCGCGGGTGGTGGCTCGAACCCATTGGGCCGGGTCTTGTTCCTTGGCTCCGGCCGGGAGGCCGGACAAGAGGCTGTGCGGTGCCGAACCCTCTCCCAGGACGCGGCCGGAGACGGCATCAACGACCAACGCCTTGGTGGATTGCGTGCCGGAATCGATGCCGATGAGAAGTGAACGTTGAGCCATAGGAAGCGGCGGGTATCGTGAAATCACCCCCACCCCGCTGTCGAGCCCACCGTGGCACCCCAACGGTCAGTGCATGTGCAGTGGGGACATGAAGTACAGGCGTCCTTCTGGAAGCCTGGATTGGAGCGGCAACCCCAAGTCCAACTTGACCGAACCAGAACGCGCCTGGCCCAGCAGCGAAAGGAATCCCGGGAACCGAAATTGTGGCTGATAGGCGACCAGCTTGGCATCCTCCAGATGGACCAGCTTCAGGGCACGTTCGAAGGCGACCTCGAAATTCCCCAACTCATCGACCAGACCAAGATTCAACGCCTGCTGGCCCGAAAGAATTCGGCCATCGGCGAATGCGGTCCAGTTGGGCGCCAGTTTTCGGCCGTCAGTGACGCCCTCGCTCTGGTTCAGTTCGTCCGCACGATTGCGGCCCGTGCGGATGATGTCCTTAAACTTGGCAAAACTCTCATCGATCATGGACTGCAGGATGGCACGCTCTTCGGGGAGCACCTCCTCGGGCAGCTTTTCGCCGCTCATCATGTCCTTCAGTTTGCCACTCTTGGTGATGTCGGGCCGGACGCCCACCTTGTCCATCAGGCCGCGATAATTGTAGCTGTGGAAGATGACACCGATGCTGCCGGTCATGGTCAACTCATTGGCGACAATCCAACGACACGGAGCGCTCACATAATAGCCACCTGACGCCGCCAAGGACCCCATGGATGCCACGACGGGAAGGTCATGCTCCTCCTGGAAATCCTGGATCAGGCGGTAGATCTCATCGCTGGCCAGCACCTCGCCACCCGGAGAATCCACCTTCAGGATGACGGCGGAAACGCCTTCAACGGCCGCCCGCTCCAATTGGTCGCCCACCAGTTCCACCATCGAGGATCCGACGTCGGAGAGCACCTGACCACTGATGACCCCTTCAAGGCTGATCACGGCCACCTTGTCGTGGGAAGAGGACTCACGCACCACGACCTCTTGCAACTCGGCGGCACCGGGCGACTGGGTCGAATGATGGTGGGTCCAATTCAGATCCGACTTCGCGAACAAAACAAAGCCCAAGACCACCAAGCAAATCATCAAAACCGCAGATACACCGAAAGCCACCCACTTCCAGGCGCCTCCGTGGGTCCGCTCCGGCCGCCCCGTCGAACGGGCCGTGGGTTGCGGACGCGATGGAAGCGAATGGGGTACGGTTCCAGAAGTGGGAAGCACCGGGGGAATGGCCGGCGGAACTGAACTGGAAACAGGCGGCACGACAGCACCTTCCGACGACGACGACTCAAACGAATCCATGTGTGGACCAAGCTAATTTCTGACAACGCTTCCTGCAAGGCCATCGGGGCTCCCCCTCGGATCCGGAGTGCCGAATCACCCTGTGGCGATCACTCTCAGAAGAATGTGGGCGGACGACGGGTTCCGATCGGGCGCCTCGCCCCCTGCTGGCTTGACCGCGCCCCGACGGCGACGTGCTTCGTCCCATCGGCGACGCTGTTCCGAGCTCAGGAGTCCCTCGATTTCATATCTCGCGGTCTCGATATGACTTCGGGCCTGGGGAGCCACCGGAAGCCACAGATCACGCAATTGGCTTTGAGCTCGTTTGAGAATCGCTTCGATCTGCTCTCTCTGAGCGCTCTCCAACTCCAAATCTCGAGACCAACGGGCCATGGCTTCGAGTTGGGCATTTCCCGGGGGCTTGGCCAAGGCACCGGCAGATCGGTTGGAGGCCCCGGCAACAGGCGCGGTAACGGGGTTGGATAGATCCTTTGATTGGGGACGTTGGCGCAAGATTCGCCCAGCCATGCCCGCACCCACACTCCCTGTGAGCACCCCAGCGGCAAAGATCACCAAGGCCGCGAAAACAATCCGCGTGGTATTCACCAGAGATCTCCTGCTTCCAAATCCTCGATCAACACCGAGGCGATCTCTTCTCCTGCCCCACTGAACACCTCGTTCACCGGGCCCAGATCGCGCACCCCACGAGACCGATGCTCTTGGGCCCCATCTTCTTCAACCACGAAAACCACCGCAGTCAGGCAAACCACGACCGCCATACCCGCGCAGGAAAATGCAGCTTTCCAGAGGACAGCGGCGGAATGTCTCAACTGGCCCAGCGTTTCATCCGGCTCAATCTTCTGGATGGCCTCGAGAACCCGCGAATCAAACCCGGACGGAATTCCAGTCTCCACCTTCTCGGTGCGAGCCGCACGGATCAGGGTCTGGTAGAGCATGTTGCGATTCATCGCCGTGACTGCAGGGGTGGACGCTGGAGGGAAGTTGTCGGTTACCCTAAAAGGACCGCCGAACTTCGCCAACACGATAAACAGACACGTGACCGATGAATCACAGACCGGTGCCGGTGAAAAACCACGGCACCGCCGCCTGGAAGCCACGGAATCAGGTGAGATTCAGAGGAAAGCGTCCTTCTGCAACCGGCCCAAGACCCGCTTCATCTCAGCACGAGCCCTGAAGGCCCGAACCTTGACCAGCGTTTGCGACCAACCTGTGATCGCGGAGATTTCTTTCACCGAGCGGTCTTCCAATTCCAGCAGGGTCAGAACCATCCGGTGGGCGGGACTGAGTTGCTCAAAAATACGCCGCACCAGAGATCTGGCAGCCTCGGAACGATGATCGTCCCGTTCGGGACTGACGGCATGTCGATCGAGCCACTCGGTTTCCTCAGCCGAAAGGTCGGTCAAGGTATCCTCGCGGTGTCGACGCTGACTGCGAAGCGCATCCAGGCAAGCGCGTGTGGCCAAACGCATCAACCAATGTTCGAAGGGAGCCTCTCCCCGCCAGGAATCCAATCGGGAGAAGGCCTTCACCAACACATCCTGAACCAAATCGGCGACATCGTCTTCCCGACGCAAGTAGCGACGAACCAAGGCGAAGAGGCGGGTCTGATGGCGCCCAACCAGCACACTGAACTGCTCGGTGTCGCCCGCACGCACCGCGCGGACAATTTCCGCATCCGAGGCCGATTCCAAGGCCGGAGGGGCCTCGGACTCCACAGACCAGGTCTGGCCTCCGAAGGTTGGATGGATGGCTATATTCACGCGGAGCACTTCGTCCTGGGAGTTCCTCAGCTTGTTCTCGTTGGAAGCACGCTGACTGAAACCAATACAAGTCCCTTGCAAGGATGATGCCAATCGAGGAGTACGAAAAAACCTCAGCAATCGGGCCGGATCCGTTTCGAGGGACAGGCTCATCATACCCACCGATAGGGACACCCTTGGGCGCTATTCCCCATCCCCTATCCCTCTGGGACCTTTCGCCCAAGGACTGGAATCCGGATGGCGCCAAAGTCTGCTAGGATCGGAGGGTTGTCGGCCAACACCCCCACCGCCTACGGTGGCGCCATGCAGTTGTCCAACCGATGGGTATTGATCACCGGCGCGTCGAGCGGATTCGGAGCCGCCGCCGCCGAGGCCTTTGCCCGCGCCGGCTGTCGCCTGGCATTGGGGGCCCGCCGCCGGGACCGCTTGGCGCAGGTGACCGAAACTTGCCGCAAAACCGGAGCCATGGCGGAGTTCCATGAACTCGATGTTTCCTCCACCGCTTCGGTGAGCGCCTTCTGCCAGTGGTTGCAAACGCTCACGCCCCGGGTGGATGTGCTCATCAACAATGCCGGCGGGGCTCACGGCCTGGATACAGTCGCAGCCGGCAGGGACGAGGATTGGGAAGCAATGGTGCAGTCCAATTTTCTCGGTCTGGCCCGGGTCACCCGAGCGGTGCTGCCCATGATCCCGCACCATCAGGGGGCCAGCATCCTCAACATCGGTTCCATCGCCGCTCACCAAGCCTACGAGGGCGGATCCATCTACTGCGGGGTCAAGGCCGCCGAGCGCAGCATCACGCAGGCGCTGCGTCTGGAGCTCAACGGGACGGGCATTCGCGTGGGCTCCCTCGATCCGGGCATGGCCCTGACTGAATTCTCCGACGTCCGCTTCCGCGGCGACGCGGCACGAGCCGCGCAAGTGTACCGGGGGGTGGAGCCGCTCGTCGCTCAGGACATCGCCGAAACGCTCATTTGGATGGCCTCAAGACCTCCCCACGTGAACATCGACGAAATCATCATCAAGCCCACCGATCAGGCCGCCATCCACAAGGTCCACCGGCGCGCCTCGGTCTGAGCCCAGCGCAGAACCAGCATCTCATCCAGAACTCCCCAACAGGGCCTATACGGAACGATTCAATTGGGAGGAAAGGGATGGCGTCGCGGATTCTTTCGCAAGACGAGGCGAGAGCGAGGCGCGGGCCGATGG
>JACCDP010042766.1_pt1 | contig 16716 bp, 16 predicted proteins | sample 7445841 | NCBI WGS metagenome assembly JACCDP01 (sample SAMN15323441, study PRJNA562643) | freshwater metagenome | isolation source: river surface water | place: USA:Blue River Watershed | collected 2017-08-17 | reverse complement strand
TTTAATGTATAAATCAAACAAAAAAGAACCTTTATGGTTCTTTACAAAAGTGGTGGCCCAAGCCGGGATCGAACCGGCGACACACGGATTTTCAGTCCGTTGCTCTACCGACTGAGCTATCGGGCCAATAAAGTAAATTTTACACTAAATTCAAATATTATCAATACAACATTGAGAAAATAAATATTACTTGAGTAAAACTGTATTTTTATTATTCCTATATATTTCAATTATTTTTGAAATAAAAATAGAGTGGTTCGGACTAACAATTTCAGAAAAGGTTTTCTTTAATTGAATTAACTTTACAAATTCAGCAATTTCATACCTTAAACCTGTACCTTGGTATTCATAAAAAAACTTTTTATTTAAGTTTGTATCTTCAAAACAAACCTCAAAATTACTAGGTTTCCACCAGGGTGACTCTACATAAATGTATCCTTTAGTTCCAAAAATAACTAAATTACCCTCCCCCTTAACTCCTAAACCTAAATTAATTGTTGATATTGCATTAGGATAATTTAGGATGATTTTAGTAAAGACATCAACATTTTCAAGCTTGGAAAAAAATTGTGTTTCTTTGACATTAAAACCTAAGAGAACTCCAGTTAAAAATAATGAATATGATGAAAGTTCAGTTACGCTGCCACCATATTTTTTATCTAAATGTTCTCTATATTTAATTTCTGATAGTTTTGTAAAAGTTGATTCAATATTAACAACATCTCCTATAATTCCAGCTTTTATTGTTGAAACTAACCTGGAAAAGCCAGGAAAAAAAGCAGTTTTTATTGCCTCTAATAATAGCACTTTATTTTTCCTTGCAGTTTCATAAGCGTAAATAGTCTCTGACTCAGTTAAAGTTAGTGGTTTTTCACATAAAACATGTCTACCATTATTTAATGATTTAATTGCATAATCATAATGAGTTTGATGTGGACTCGCGATGTAAACAGCATCACAAGATTCTATAAACTGATTGAAATTAGTGTAAAAATTTGGTATTCCTTTAGCTAAAGCATATGACTTAAGTTTATCTGGATTTAACCCAAAAATTGAATATATTTCAATTCCGCTAACAAATTTAATCTCTTCAATAAATTTATCAACAATTCTTCCATATCCGATAATACCTAGTTTAAGAATTCCATATTTTGAAATTCTTAATTTGGTGCTTGAAATATCTTTTGTTCTTTCAAGATAAATTACCTTACAGTAATTATTTAAGTAATCAAATTTGCCAATCCAATCAGATCCGATTACAAACAAATTTGCTTTATATTTTTTTATATCATCTATTTTTTGACCTTCATAATCCTCAATTAATACCAAATCAACTAACCCTGTTTTTTTAATGTTATCTATACGTTTACTTAATGAATCAATAACATTTAATTTGCCTCTAGTTAAATTATAGTTTTCTGAAGTGACACCCACAATTAAGAAATCACCTAAAGATTTTGCTCTTTTAATTAAATTTAAATGACCTATATGAAATAAATCAAAAGTACCATAAGTAATAACTACCATTAAAATAAAGACTCCAAATTAGTTTGATTTGTACCATTTAACATAATTAATCAAACTTGATTGAAAATTGTTATCAATTTTTGTATTTAGACTATATTCAATCTTATTAATATTAGCTTTACAATGTAAAACATCACCAATTCTTTTAGGAAGGTAATTTTTAGGGATTTTGTAACCAAAAATATTTTCTAATGTTTCAATTAATGTATTTATAGAAATTGATGTACCACTTCCCAAATTATAAAATCCAACAAATTCTTTGTTTAAGTAAGATAACAAATTAATTTTCGCAACTTCTCTTACATCTAAAAAATCTCTAGTTTGATTCCCATCTCCATAAATATTAATTGCTTTCTTTAATTTAAATTGATTAACAAATATTGGTATTACATTTCCATATAAATCATATCTTTGATTTATTCCAAAAATATTAAAGTACCTTAAAGCTACAGCTTTAAATTTATATAAATTAGAAAAAGCAAAAATCATCTTTTCAGCACTTAATTTACTAACGCCATAAGGAGAATCAGGATTAAGAGGGTGATTCTCATCAATAACCTCACTTAATAATTCTCCATAAATTGCAGCCGAGGAGGAATATATAATTTTAGGAACTTTATTTTTTACAATAAAATTTAATAACTCTATAGTTGAAATTAAGTTATTTTTTGAATCATAAACAGGAAAATCAATAGATTTTTGTCTACCTACAGAAGCAGCTAAATGAAAGCAACAATCAAACTGTGGGAGATTTTTAACTTTATTGATATTTTTTAAATCTTCATTGATAAAATTAATCATTTTTTTATCTTTGGCACTAAAATTATCAAGAGTACCCGATGATAGATTATCTATCAAATAAACATTAAAATCATTTTTGATAAGTAACCCTACTAGATTTGAACCAATAAATCCCGCACCACCAGTAACAAGAATATTTTTGCTATGATTTGTTTTCATTTTATTAAGTTATGGCGGACCAGACGGGAATCGAACCCGCGATCTTCTCCGTGACAGGGAGACATGTTAACCGCTACACCACTGGTCCACTCCGATATTATGTATAATGTTGCCATTAAATTCAAGTAAAAACTATTCTTTTAAGTAATTTTATGTCTAGATATTTTTTCTTTATCAGGTGGAATTAATTTATAATTTCCATAAAACTTCCTTAACAAAAAATCGAAAGCCGAAGGAACCATAACCGATAAACTTTCAAATTTTGTTTGAGTTAAATTCACTATATGCTTTTTTTCAAAATATTCTTTTGAAAAAGAATATGTACCTGCGAAGTTTAGAACATATTTATGATTATTAAAGAATAATGTGGCATTAAAATTGTAAATCTTAATTAATTGCTTCTTACTTAAGAATTTTAAAAAAAACAATGTTACCATTAGTAACCGGTACTTAAAAGTAATCTGGTATCCACATTTATTAAGTATAAATAATCTTATGATTTTAGAAACAAAGAACTGGACCATGGATATTAATCTTATATTTGATAAATTACTAAATGTAAAGATATCAATCCATGATTCATAGCTTTTATTTCTATCAACGGTTTCATTTCTTGAAACAAGTTTAAAAAAAGGCAGACCATAACCATAGTTACTATTCCAATCAATTAAAAAGAAAGGGGAAAATTCATTTTTAGGTATTTTTAAAAATTTCTTCTCTGCTTCAACAGTTAAACCAATATCTATATCATCATCCCATGGTATGAAACCACCATGTCTCACAGAACCCAAAAGCGAACCATAAATTAGAAAATAACTAATTTTATACTTATCTAAAATTGAAATTAAGTGAAAAAGTATTTTTAGTTCAATATTTTGATTGTGATTCAATAATTTATTCATCTATTTTTAATTTTAAATAATTACTAATATATTACAAAATTATAATATAGACTAGAAATATTCATTTTACAACTTGATAATAATGTGTGATTTCATTTTCTTTTCATAAAAAGTGTAAAATATAGGTAAGAAAAAAAATGATCAAAACTGAAAAAAAAGATTTTTTATCAAGTTTTCTAAAATCTTTTGTTATATTTAGCAGTGGTTTAATCTTATTACCATTAATCATTAATTTTCTTAAAGATGAAGAACTTGGGTTTTATTATATTTTTTTAAGTATTTCTAGTGTATCTACTTTCTTTGATTTTGGATTTAACCCCACTTTTTCTAGATACATCGCTTATGTGCATAGTGGATCCCAAGATTTGGATAAGATTGAATATAAAAATGGACAAATAAACCTAAAATTGTTTTTTGGATTACTTAAAACTTCGAAAATCGTTTACATATTAATAGGTTTATCATGTTTCATAATATTAGTAATATTTGGAACTTATTATATATTTAATCTTAATTACACCATAAATTTTTATTATTTAGCTATAACTTGGATTATTTTTTTACTTGGGATTTCTTTAAATATTATATTTGGTTATTTTTCTGTTTTTTTAAGAGGTATTGGGCAAATATATATACTCAATAAAGCATATATTATTTCTAAGCTGATTCAAATTTTGTTCACAATTTTATTATTAATTTTTAATCTTAGGCTTGTGGGAATTGGAATTTCTTATATTTTTAGTGTAATTTTCTTAATATATTTCCTTAATCACTATTATAAAAGGTCTTATCGCTTTTATTTTTCAAACACTAATTATTTATATAAAATTGATGATTTTTGGTTTTATTTTAATAAGATATTTAAGAACACCTCACTAGAAGGTCTAATTACATTTTCAAATTATCTTCTTTTTCAAAGTGGAACATTTTTGGCATCAATTTTTTTAAGTTTAAATCAGACTGGTATCCTGGGACTTACTTTTCAAATTACTGCTATCATAGCAAATATTGCATCGTCTTTTTTTGAAACTTTACAACCTTCTTTGCAATCATCATTTGCTAGACGGGATTTTAAATCACAACAATTACTATTTTCAATTATAATTAGTTCATTAATTTTATTATCTTTAATTGGTTATTCGTTGTTATTTTCAATTGGTCTTCCATTAATTAGGATTATTAAGCCCAATTTTGAAATTCCATTAATTTATTTTTTACTAGCTTCTTTATTTCAATTTTTAATAAAAATTAGAAATAGCTACGTTTCTTTTCTATCTAGTATGAATAATTTAAGTTTTGCAAAGTCATTTATTTTTTCAAGTTTATTTAGTATTTTATTATCCTATATTTCTTTAAGATATTTAAATCTAGGAATTATAGGGATCATTTTAAGTCAAATTTTAAGCCAGTCAATTAATCTATGGGTTTGGCCAAAAAAAGTCCACATATTTCTTAATATTAGTCTTGTTAAGATTTTAAAGATCTCATTGAATTATATAAAGGAATTTAATTCAATTAAATAAGTTTTAGTCATTTACTTTAGTAAAAAAAACTAAACAATAAGAAATAATCGGGACCGAATACAGTTTCCAATTAGTAATATCTCCATCAATAATATTACTCCAAAAAATAAGTCCAAAAAAATAAATACTAGGAAAGAGAAACAAAATAAATTTATGATTAAATTTACTATATTTATTTGAGATTTCCTTAACTAATTGATCAATTGTGACAAAAACAAATTTTATCAATAAGCCGAAATACAATGAAATAAATGTCAATCCAAATATTCCTCCATAGTAAAGTGCAGAGACATAAAATGGGACAGCACTACCATGAACTGCTGTAGAAGGATATCCAAGTATATTTAGAGTATAAAATTTATTAGGACTCATACTGTAATCAAAGATTAATTTTTGCATAAAATCAAAAATCCCAAAATGAAAAGATTCTTGATTAATTGACTTATAATGAAGAAAAATAAGACCATCATATAAACCGGTAATTCTTCTTAATAGAAACGTAATAACCTCAAACTCTCCTGTTCTAATATAATTTGCCGCTCCAAGTGCTATAAATCCAGTTACAGAAAAAATAATAAAAGATAAAGCTAAAATGAGTTTTGACCTTAATAATTTAGTATTTAAATTAATTAAAGTCTGATTTAAAATTAATACAAAGAACAAAACCAAAGAAAGAATAGCATTTAAGATGGGAGCTCTTTGACCAATTAGAAGTGAAGGAATAGAGTATATTCCTATGGAAATTAAACTTCCGATAAATAAGAACCGAAATTTATTGGAATATTTATTTATTAATAAAGCATGGATTATAGAAATCAAATAGAGCTTATATCCATCGAGAAAATACACAATAAATCCAGCCCCAGTAATTAAAGGTAAACTACCAGGAATATTCAAGTTAAATGATATTCTCAAATAAAATTCAAAAATAGAAATGAAAAATAACCAAAAAATATTTAAGTAAATTGAGTAATTTAGTCTTATTATCTTTGGAAAATTTATTTTAAAAATGTTGGAAAGTGATAATTTTATAGAATTAGGAACATTAATTGACAAAATGATTAAAATAATTGAAATTGAAATATTTAACAGAAGAACGTATTCAAAAATAATTGAACTCTGATCAAAAAGCCAAATTCCGTAAAAATTATTAAAAGAGCTAGTCACTAAATAAACTGGTGATATTCTTGAATATAATAAATTTATTGGTCCAACAATAAAATGATATATAGTTAAAATAATTGATGCAAGACTTGACCTATTATTTAGTTTAACTGAGAAAATGTAAGAAAAGAAGCAAGCAAAGAAATAACTAGTTGCTAAATTATCAACTTGAAACTTATATAAAAATACTACAAGTAAAATCGTATTTAAGAAAAGTAATATAATTCTTATATAAAAGATTAATTGAAATTTATTCATTCAAAATTATCTTCATAAATTCACTTTTTATTAGTGACCAATTATGATTCTTTCTAACATAGTTAAAACAATTTAATTTTAGTTTCTCATATAATTCTCTATTTTGAAATAAAGTTAAGTAGTTCTTTACGATTTCTTTTATATTTGAGCCTCCTATAAAACCTTCAAAGTTTTTTGCTCCTTTAAATGCTTCAAAGTTATAAAAAAATCCAATTGTTATTACACCATGGGACCAAGATTCCAAAATTCTATTTAAAACTCCATTTCTTTTCCTTATTAAAGTAAGAGATGCATCTATAGAACTGTAGAAATGATCTAAATTATCGACATATTCTTTATGAACTATATTTGGATTACAAATAATTTTTTTGTAAATAAAATTAGATTGTATTTTACCAACAATTAATAAATTAAAATTATTCGCGTATGAATTCAATAATGGAAGTAAAGAAAAGATAACAGGTTTAAATATCATATAATAGTTAAGCAAATTTATGGGTGCTAGAATTCCCAATTTAACCTGTAAAGGATTTAAAGTTTTAGTTTGGTAATTATATAGATTGGATCCATGACCAATAAGCCATAAACTTGCCTTAATTTTCCTATATTTTTTTAAAACAAAGCTTTTATCAACTGAAGATATGTATATAGCATCATTAAATCTCTTTAGTACAAAATTTTCTTTGAAGTAATTAAAGTAAGTTTTAATTATTAAACTAAGCAAAAACACAGGTTTTCTAATGTCTTGAAAATTTTCAAGTACTACTGACTTTAGAAATAAAAATGGACTATCTGCTAGATAAATGACTTTACGTATATTTCTATATTGTTTTTTGAGAGAAAAAAACATTTTAATTGCTTGGTTTACACCACTAAAAACAACAATTAATTTTGTATTATGGTCAATTAATTCATTAATTTTCTTACTTTCTTTTGATGGAGTAATTTTATAATCCATTAAAATCTTTTTGACTTCAAAAACCTCAGCTAAAGATTCTAAATACTTTTCAACTGGAATTCTAATTCCGCCAACTATTGTATAGTCGTTTGGAATGATAGCTATTACATTTCCAATGATGGCCATAATTTAATTATTTAGTATATTTAACCACAAAATCAATTAAGCTGTAATCATTTTCTTTAATTATGATAGATTTATTTGTTGATCTCTGTATCTCACCATTAACATATTTCATAAACAATAAAACAAGTTCATCAACATTTTTAGGATTAAAATAATGTACATTATTGTAATTATTTAAGATTTCTTTTGAATATTTAAGATTAGCTGAAAAAATAATTGTGTTAAATTTTTTAGCCTCAGACAAAGGGTAAGGAGAACTTTCAATAAAAGAAGGAAAAACTAGAACTGAATTTTGATAATACTGAAATACTTTATCTCTACTAATTAGTCCTATAAAAGAAACGTTAAGTTGATTAGAGATAACAATTTCTTTTAAGGATTTAATAAGTCTATTTTCATTTCCGTTTAAAGTAAATACTATTCGTAAATTTATTCCATAAATATCTTTAATTTTTTTTGAAGCTTGAATAATAATTTTGTGATTTTTAAAATCAACTGCACTAGCAGGATAAAAGAAACAAGATTCTACAGTATTTTCAATAATTAAATTATTTATAGTGGGAGAATCTATTTTTGGAGGAATTACAAATATTTTATTTCGATCAATACTATAATTTAAAGATATTTCATCTTTCATCCAGTTTGATTGAACGATGATATATTTTGATTTTATGAAGGATAAAATGTATAGATGTTTAATTAGGTTTTGATATATCCAAAATTTAAAATTATTAAAAATTGAATATCTGTAATCACTCAAAGGTAATGCATTATGAAAGTAACAAATTTGATTCAATTTAGAAAATGGGAAAACCATGTTTTGAAGCGATAAAACATAATTTCCACCAATTTTCCGTACTAGGTTGGGGCCATAAATTAATTCAAAATAAAGTCTATTAAACCAAGATTTTTTAATCCAAGGAATCGATATAAAAGTAATATTATCAATATTTTCAAATTTTAAAGTTCCCAGAAGTATAATCCAATGAATACCTTTATCTTTATGATTTTTTATTGAAGAAATGAAATCCTTTAGAACTGATAAAGCTCCACTGTTTACTGCAGCTACATTATTTACAATTATTTTCATATTCTTATAATTCCGAGAGAAAATACTTATTAAGTTTTCTTAATAAAGAATCTTTGTTAAAATGTTTGTTTGAATATTTCAAGGAGTTTTGTTTAAATTTTTCTTTGTAAAAATGTCTGTTTTCTGCAAATAACTTTATATTTCTATAAAGTTTATAAGCATCTCCTGCTTGAGAAGAAAAACCACATTCTGCAGATTTAATTATTTCTGAAGTCACACCATTAATCGATGCAATTATTGCAGATCCACAAGCTAAGTAAGTTTGAAGTTTAGATGGAATAGTGTATTCAAAGACCTTTTCATTTTTAAGTGAAATAAAAGCTGCATCAGAATTACCTAGGATCCTAGGAATTTCAATAGAGGGGATGGCTCCAAAAAAAATGAAATAATCATTTAATTGTTCCTTTTCAACCAATCGACTAAGTTTTTTTGAATACCTTCCTTCTCCAAAAATATTCACCTTTACTAAAATCTTTTCTTTTTTTAATAATTTGACAGCATTTATTAATACTTGAAAATCTTGAGCATAACCAATGTTACCTGTATAAACCAAATTAAAACAACCTAAATTTATTGACTTATCATGCTGTTTTTCAAAAATAGGCTTATATTTTGATTCTGCAAACTGTGGCCAATAAATTACTTTCCTTTTTGGAAGTTCTTTTAGTAATTTCTGTTTTATGAAATATCTTGATGAAATAAGAATTAGTGAAGTATTTTTGTATATGTATTTTACCAAAGTGTTAATTAAGCTTATAAACACTCCTTTTTTAAAAGGCGAAGCAAAAACTACACTTTCTGGCCATAAGTCAGTTAGATATAGAATAAAATTAATTTTTTGAAATTTAGATAAAAGTATTCCTGGTAAGGCCTGTGTAATTGGTGATGTTTCATAGCAGTAAATCAAGTCAAATTTTTTTTTATTAAATATAACCCAAATATAACCTGATATTACAAATGAGATGTAATTTAAAAAAAGAAAGAGTCCATTATTTAATCTTGGTATAATTGGTAATCTAATAACTTTTATATTTCCAATAATTTCATATCTCTTTTTAAAGAATGAATAACCATTATAAAAAAATCCCTTTGGATAGTTGGGAATTCCAGTTAGAACAGTTACATCCCAATTTCGCTTCGAAATCTCATTAGAGATTTCATTAATCCTAAAATTTTCAGGATAGTAATATTGTGAAATAATGAGTAGTTTTTTCATATAAAATTATTATACTATCATTTTATTGAACTTAAATTTAATTTGAATGCTTTTTTTGGTAATAATAGTTAATAATTAATTCATATATAATTTATTATTTTGAAAAAAAATATTCAATTAAATCTTAGAAAATTAGATCCTATAAATATACAAGAAATAAGTATCTATTTTTTTGTAAAAATTAGATTATTTAGAATAACTTATATATCTTTTTATATAAAACTTGAATCGAACCATTTAATTTATAAACGTGTTTTACAGATGCAAATTTTCCTGCAAGAATATCACTATCTTTATCACCAATAAGAAAAGAATCACCTAAAAATATATTATTTTCTCTTGCTGCCTGAAGTAATAAACCAGGCTTTGGTTTTCTACAGTAGCATTGATCTTCAGGTTTGTGTGGGCAATAATAAGTTTTGGTAATGATAAGTCCCTTTTTACGAAATTCATTAATCATCCAATCGTTTAAATTAGTAAATTGTGATAAAGAATATAGACCTTTTCCAAGTCCTGCTTGATTTGTTACAACAATAATTAAATATTTTTTTTCTTGAAAAAACTTCACTAATTCAAAAATTCCTTTTCTAAATTTAAAATTTTCGATTCTATGTACATGACCGAAATTTTTATTAATAACACCATCTCTATCCAGGAATAGGGCTTTATTCATAAGTAAGTAAGCTTTGAGCTAATAAATAATCATCAGGTATACCGATATCAATAAACAACCCATCAAAATTTAAGGCCATAAATTTTTTTTTATTTACATTCTTTTCAAGAAAATCTTTTTCAAATGAAAATTTATTTGGAAACGAGAAACCATTTAAAAAGGTCTTTCTAATTAAGTAGATACCTCCATTTATATACCCAATTCCATTAATGCCTTTCTCAACGAATGCTGTTATTATATTAGCTTCAATTACTAATCTTCCATACCTTGAAACATCATTAATTTTTTTGGAAGCAATTAAGAAATCTGATTTTTTAGTGAACATTAATTCATAATCCAAATCAAAATAAGTATCACCATTTAAAACAAAAAAATAGTCATCTTTTATTAAATATGAGGCTTTTAAAATTGCACCACCCGTTCCTAAAGGTTCATCCTCGATTGAATATTGAATTTTCATGTTTTCAAAATTTGATCCATATTTATCAATTATTAATTCTTTTAAATAACCAACAGCAAGAATGACTGTATTAAATCCGCTAAGTGATAACTTCTTCAAAATATAAGAAAGTAAAGGAATACCATTTATTGGCGCCATACATTTTGGTACGTCTTTTAATACACTTCTTAAACGAGTACCCAAGCCACCTGCCAAAATAATTGCAGTCATTAAATACTTACTCCGAAAAGTTCTTCTTCAAGAGCTAAACAAATAGTGTGATAAATCGGTAAATGGAGTTCTTGAATTTCAGATGTTATTTGACTTGGAACATTAAATAAATAATTTGAAAAATCTTTTAATTTTCCACCATGTAAACCAGTAAAGGCAACAACAGGTAATCCTAAAACTTTAGAAATCTTAGCAGCATTTAGTACATTTTTAGAATTTCCCGATGTAGATAAACAGAATAAAGTATCAAAAGGTTTACCGTAAGAAAAAACCTGTTGAGCATAAACTAATTCTGAATTTTTATCGTTATTATAAGCTGAAATTAAACCGGTTTGGGAAACAAGAGAAATTGCTGGTATTCCTATCTGGAGATTATCTTTAAAATAATTTACTTCATTAGGAAATAATTCTCTAATCTTATCTATTGTTTCTATTTTTATGTCTCTATTTAATACAAAACCCTTCATTAGTTCACCAACAATATGCTCTGAATCTGCGCCACTTCCACCATTGCCACAAACAAGTATTTTTCCACCTTTATAAAAGTTATAAGCTAATAGATCTACCAAACTTGCCAGTGTTTGTTGTAAGTAAGTGAGATTTGCGTTTCTTAAGATAAATCTATCAATAATATTTAACGTGCTCTTTTTCATCCTACAAATACCACCCTAAGGCACCATTTTCTACAAATTCAAAAGTTTGAACTTTACCCTCAATCCTGTTTAATGCGTTAATCAAACTAGACCGATTTTGAGGATCTACAAAAAACATAAAAAAACCACCACCACCAGCACCACTAATTTTACCAGCTAATGCACCATTATTAATAGCAAAATCATACACTTTATTCAAATGCTCGTTAGAAATAAAAGAGGAAGTTTTCTTCTTTGCTTCCCATCCAATCTTAACTTGCTCAATAATGCCTTTGATATCACCAATTAGTAAAGCTCTCTTCATGTTTCTTGCCGCTACTTTTAATTCATGCATCGCTTCAAGATTAGTTGAGTTTGCATTGGTAGTTTCTCTAACTTGCTGATTTATAATATTGGCACTATCCCTTGAGGTGCCAGTAAAAAACAATACCAAGGATTCTTCAAGTTCCCTAAATATCCATTTCTTAACTCTTAATGGATTTACAATCACTTTATCATCTTTAGTAAATTCGATGTAGTTAAAGCCACCAAAAGTTGCTGCATATTGGTCCTGTTTTCCACCGGATAAACCTAAATCAATTCTTTCAATATCATAAGCAAGATTTGCAATTTCGTACTCACCAAGTGGTAAATGAAAAAGCTCAGCAAATGCTTTTATTATTGAAACAACAATTGCTGAAGAGGTTCCTAAACCAGATCCTGGGGGTGCATCAGCATAGGTTTGAATTTTTAAAGCGGGAAAATTACCATTTAAGAAGTCTTTAACAATTCGTCTATAAACACCATAATGTAGTTTTAGTCTAGAATTAGAAAAGTTTAAGCTATCAAGTTTAAATTCTTCAACAACATTTAAATCACTTGCCTCTAGAACCAACTTTTTTTGTTGCAGTATTTGAATTGTAGAATGTGCATATAAATCAATTGTCGCATTTAATACTTCTCCACCATGAATGGAATAATAACTCTTTAAATCAGTACCACCACCTGCTAAGCCAAGCCTGAGAGGGGTTTTACTACGTGAAATATTCATCATATCACCTCGTTAAAAAATTGTTTCCCATAGCAATTCTATTTCGCCAATAATCAAGTAAATCTAGCATTGTCTTGTTAAATTTAATTTCAGGTTTCCATCCAGTATGAGATTTAAATTTGTTACAGTTTGGAATTTGTAGGTCTGCATCAATAGGTCTTAATCGAGATGGATCAATCTCTATCTTAATAGAATTTTTGATTTTACTAAAACTTATCAAGGTATTTAAGGTGTCACGAACCGAACACGTATAGGTGCCACCAATATTATAGTATTCCCCCTTTTTGGGGTTTACAGTAACTAATAAAAAATAAGCTTTTACTGCATCTCTAACATCAGCATAAGTTCTTAAAGAATCTAAATTACCTACCTTTACAACGGGAGAAATTAAACCAGCCTCAATCATTGCTATTTGTTTTGCAAAAGTTGATTCATGGAAAACATCACCTCTTCTAGGCCCTGTATGAGTAAACATTCGAGTTACTATGACATTCATGTTATATGCTTCAGCATAATAACGTCCGATTAAATCGGTTCCTACTTTTGAAATTGCGTATGGAGATGCTGGGTGAAAATTAGATTCTTCATCGATTAAACCACCCATTTTTTCTAAATTAGATTTTGAAACTCTTCCAAAAACTTCTGAACTAGAACACACATGTATAACAGGACTATAAGTTTTATCAATTTTCATCTCTAACTTAACTGCTTCTAAAAGTCTTGCTGTGCCAAGAATGTTTGTATTATAAGTATCAATTGGTGAATCAAAACTCGTTTGAGGATAACTTTGTGCTGCCAAGTGGAAAATGTAATCAGGTTTAACATCATTTATTACTTTTATTAATGAAATTTGATCATTTAAGTCCGCATAATTAAAGAATAATCTGTCTTTTCGGTTGACTCTTTCAAGTAAATGACTAACATTGTCCAATGGACTCCTCCAACGGCAAACACCATATACTTCCCAGTCAGTTTTATCAATTAGGTAATCTGCAAGGTGCGAACCTACCATGCCAGTAATACCAGTAATTAGTGCCTTTTTCATAAATCCCCTTTTAAGATAAAATTTTTATATGAAACATTTGGTCTTTTTAAAATTTTATTAAAAAAAAGCGATTTTGTCAATATTTTTTCAGGTCTGTTAGAGAGAATACTTTCAGGAGTTTTAACAACTTGCAATTGAATTTCTTTATGTTTAGCTTTGAAATATTTGGCCATATCTTCTCTTGAAAGTAATTCCTCTCCCACTACATTAATTAACTTAGGAATTTCTTTGCTTACATTTAAAATTTTAGTTCGGGAAATAATTAGAAATAAATCAAGAAGATCTCTTATATAAACAGCATTTCTATATAAACCCGAATATACTTCAGCGATTTTATTGTTTATTAAACAATCTAATAGGTACAAATAAAACTTATCAAATTTAGAAAATACATAAGATAATCTAAGAACATGAAAATATTTTGATTGTAAAAATTCTGACTCGATTTGATACTTAAGAGTTGCGTAATTACCAAAAGGATTAACCGAACTTATTTCGTCATTTAAAGTGTTATTTTTTCCATAAACAACATCTGAAGACATAAAAAAAACATATGCCATCTTAGAAATAATATGCTCAATATAATACTTAGTAGAGTTATAGTTAATTTTTTTTGCATACTCAAAATTCTTCTCACACACATCAGGTGAAGAAATTGCAGATAGGAAAAATACAATATCATCTTTTTGAATATAGCTAAGAAAGCCGGGGTTAATTAAGGACAAATCAAAAGGCTTTGAAGTCGAATCTGCCTTTGAACTATATTTTATAAAATCAATGTTATTTTTGGATAAAATTGTAGAAATATTTTTACCCAAATAGCCATTAGACCCTAAAATGTGAATCATAATTTAAATTTATCACATTCAACTAATTATAAGTAGAAAAATTGATTAATTGATACCTTTTCAAATTAAATCACTTCTTGTAAAAGATATTAAAGACTAAAAAAGTAAATATAATAAATTTATAATTTAAATTGATTTTTTTCTACACAGAATTATACATCCTTTAATCTAGGTCAATAAAATAAAGGAAATATTGGTCACTCACTTCGTATGTTATATAAGTTAGTTAGAGAAGGTTTGTCTAAATTAATAATGGTGGACCCTGCAGGACTCGAACCTGCAACCAACCGGTTATGAGCCGGTAGCTCTAACCATTGAGCTAAGGGTCCGTAGTTTCAATTATATGTAATTGTAATTAACTATGTAATATTTTTATATTCTTTAATAAAATCCTTAAAGTCGTAGATTTGATAGTTTATTGCTTTTATAGTCGATAATTTGCTTTCATAAAATTTATTTCCATAAACTTTATTTATTTCCGGAATTAAAATTGCCATAAATCTTAGAAAAAATGGAAAAAATGTTATAAATAAAGTCTTTTTATTTAAAGAAGCTCTAAAATACTTTATGAAATTATTAGTTGAAAAGTAGGTTTTATCTTGTGGTAAAAATACGCCATTTAATTTTTTAACCAATATTAATCTAATTAACTCAGATAGATTATTGATGTGAATTACACTTCTTTGATTAAATATATTTGGAAAAATAGGGAAAAATTTTGATATTTTTATTAACTTATTTAATTTCCCTTTTGCATTTTTTCCATATACCATAGGAATTCTAAGAATAGAAACTTTGAAATTATCATCAGCGATACCTTGAATAGTTAAATCAGCTTCAAATTTACTTTGAGCATATGCATTTTTCGGTTTGGGATTTTTAATATCAATTGGTCTAAAATCGAATATCGGATTATCATTACCGTAAATTGCTATTGAACTTGTATAAATAAATTCTTTTACTCCTTCTGATTTTGCTTTTTTAGCAACTTTAATTGCCAAATCTCGATTAATTTTGAAATATTCAGGAATTAATTTTTTTTTAGATGAAATATGTGCAATTCCAACAACATGTATTATGGCATCATATTGATTAAAAGTTAATTTATCAATATCAATATTTCGAAGCGAAACTTCATCGACTAAAAATGAAGGTTCTTTTTCATTTAACCAAGCTTTAACAGAGCTTCCAATGTAACTATGCTTTCCGGTAATGAGTATTTTCATTTACCCTTACCTAATTTACCTGTTCCGCCTTCAACTACAGTATCATCCTTAAAAATCTTTAATGCGGTTCGGAAGATAATATAAAGATCAAACCAAAAAGATTGTCTTTTGACATATTCCCCATCAAGTTTAGCTTTCAATGGAATAGGTAATGTATCTCTTCCATTGATTTGAGCCCATCCAGAGACACCAGGCCTTAATTCATTAACTCCGTACTTGTCTCTTTCCACAATTAAATCATCCTGATTCCATAAAGCAGGTCGAGGACCAATAATAGACATTTCTCCTCGTAGAATATTGAACAACTGTGGTACCTCATCTAAAGATGTTTTTCTTAAGAATTTCCCTAAAGGACTAATCCATTGATCTGGGTTCTTTAATTGATGCGTAGGCACATCCTTTGGTGCATCAATTCTCATCGTTCTAAACTTGAATAAATAAAAGGTCTTTTTATATTGACCAATACGTTTTTGTTTAAACAATACAGGCCCTTTAGAAGTTAATTTGATAAGAAATGAAATCGGAATGATTAAGATAGGAAAAAAAACTACTACAGCGATAAAAGCTATAATCCAATCAAAAGAATATTTGATAATTTTACGCATATAAACATTATACAAAAGGTATAAGTCATTTTATTAATATTTTAACTAAACTCACGGAGTGGTGCCTCACTTGGCATGTTACTCAACTTTAACAAGAATTGGGTTCTTTAGAATAAAAAAATGGCGGAAGCTGAGAGATTCGAACTCTCGCGGGCCTTGCGACCCCTACCAGTTTTCAAGACTGGTCCCTTCAGCCGCTTGGGTAAGCTTCCAACCGAAGTCCATTTTAGCATATGTTAAAT
>JACCDP010446501.1_pt1 | contig 16717 bp, 37 predicted proteins | sample 7445841 | NCBI WGS metagenome assembly JACCDP01 (sample SAMN15323441, study PRJNA562643) | freshwater metagenome | isolation source: river surface water | place: USA:Blue River Watershed | collected 2017-08-17 | reverse complement strand
TTTCTGGCAGTATTCCAAGCGTTTAATGTAGTTTGTGTCAATTCAAATGTCTTATTCATATATAATTTTTTTTTAATGTGACGAGTCAATCTCTCAACTCAATAACCAAAGATACTACTTTTTTTGATACAAAGTGCAAAAAAGGTAATTATTTTTAAAAATTCTTGATAGACAATCAACAAGTTACATATATGTTTTTTTGTAATATATTAGGACCGGCATAACTCATTGATAATCAACAAGTTATAACTCATTGATTGTCAACGGCTTATAAGGGAAAACTTAACTAATTGATTATCAACGAGTTATGAAAAAGGGGATTTTGGGCTCATATTAGAAAAAATTTAAATATATCTTTCTTTTATTAAATTATTTCTATTTCACGCCGGGACTTGTTTAAATAATTTCTAATAAAAAAGATCTTTTCTGCATTTATATTTAAATTCATTAGCAAGATTATCTGCCTGAATTTCTAAAGGATTTTTATTGTAACCAAATTTTTCATCCATATCATAATATTTTTTCTTGCTTTGTTTATAGTGACACCACTCGTGTATTATGGTATGAATAATTTCTAAAACTGAATTGTGCTGATTTTTATAAACTGAAATAATATTATCTTCAAAATCATAATCGCCACAATCTTCACCAACACTATGCCATTCTAAGACCGGCAAATAGTGTCTCCTACGATTCAGGCCTATATTGCGTTTGCACCAAGTCATTACTCTCAATGCATGATTTCTATTGAATTGTTTTATATTCATTATGTTATGTTTAAAAGAAACGGACCAGGTGTTGCACTTATCAAGGGGTAAAAGGAGTAACTAGCAACGATTGAGAATATTGTGTATTATATTCTATCCCAGTCCGTTTATACTACAAAGATACGAAATTTATTTTTACTGACCAAATAATATTGGATTCTTTTTTATGTGAACTAACTATGTAAAAATATCCCCTAAAAAATTTTGCGGTCCGACAATGTAAACGGATAAGGACTGAAAACTACTTTAATAGGTTTTATTTACTTTGATAGTTCTTTGTATCCCTTATGTGTGTTGAATTGTGGGTGAATGTGGGTATAAGTGGTAAAATATTCTACATTGGACCTTATTATTGTGTGACTATATATCAATATACGAATATACATATTTTGATATATTTTTTATTTATTTTGATATCCTCTAATTCAATGTGGGTATGTGTTAAATATTATCTATTGTGACAGTATGTTTCATTAAATATTCTCTAAAAAAGTTTTCAATTCTACATTAATAAACACATCCATATTCCTTATACTATTCTGCATTATATAACTTTGTATTCCACTATCCATATCTTCTAACTTATAATACTTCTCTTTAGAGTGTCTACCAATAAGGCTTTCCTCTCTATGTAAATAAAGTACCTTATCATATCCTAAAAATGGCTCTCTTAATTTTATTCTATACCTTTCACTATCAAATATAATGTTTTCAATATCGTAGTGTAATTCCGTTTTAGTTCTATTATGTATTCCTATTATATTGTGACGAATTATTTTTCCTTCGTTTATTATTGTTAACATACTTTACTTATTTAGACCATTGACATCATTATATTCCAGCTAACCTCTGCCAATCTTTCACCTTTATTGATATACTTTCTTATTCCCTTTATACTTTTTAATCGTTTATATCTTTTATGCTCTTTTATATCTTTTGTTATTTTCATACATAAGTTTTTTTATTATTTACTTTAATTGTAGTTAGACGTATTTCTTCATACATTCCACTATCCCTATACCTTATACACTGCCACAACTCAACATTCTCAATAGGTACAAAGCCTTTTTTCTTTTTGTTTTGTGCATTTATAAACCTACATTGATTTACGACTTCATTATAAGAATTTTTATTTTCATCAACTTCATATAGTTTAGGTAATTCCATAATAGTTTCTCCGTATATCCTTACGTGTATTGTACTATCGTAATCTTCACTATAACTTATCATATACTATTTTATTTTTTTATTTTGTTTCTTATCTTCTATCCACATAAGGACTATAAAGATTGTTATCATACTAAATACAGCTATTCCTATTCCAATTCCAAAATCCATATCTTTTATTTTATTATTCCTTTATCCTTTAACCTTTGTTCCCTCTCCTTATACTCCTTATCCAGTCTACTTTCTAATTCGTTTATTCTTTCGTTATGTTCTTTATACCTTTTGTTTATTATAAAGACTAGGATTATTATTATGATTATTATTGTACTCATATACTATTACTTTGTTATTCTTATTTCGTTATTTAGTTCTTTTATATCCTTATTTATTTCTTTCAGTTTGTGTAGTGACATGATTAGTGTTATTATCCCTACTACCATTAATACAAAAGTTATTCCCTCTACTATATCGTGTTTTGTTATTTTGTTCTTATTCATATACTATATTATTATTTATTTTATTATCTGTATTATTACTACCGACATTATTTTTAATTTGTAAATCCTTTACTTACTTTAATACCTCTATCAATCAATTCATACATACACACCGCAAACCCTTGCATAGATTGAATTCGTTGTTTACTCACAAATCGTTCGGTCGACATCTTCCACCCCATTATAAAAAATTCATATTCTTTTGTTTCATAACTACTATCTAATAATTTAATCAAAAACTGACCAGTATTTTCTGAATTTAAATTGTGTGTATCTTCCATTGTAAAAATATATCCACTACTCTCACTACTATATTCTATATCCAATACTCTACAACCATTTACTGTCAACCCTTTCAGCTTACTGACATTTTTTATCTTTAACATACTATCTTAATTTATTGTTTTTAACATTTTACGAAAAAACATCATTAGACCTTCAGGGACTAATAACTCTCTATTGATTGTAACCTTATCTTCATTCCAGCTATTCACCAACTCATAATACTCACCTCTGCTTTCGTAATGATAATACTCTTGCTCCTTCTGCTTTTCACCTTTCGTTTCTCTATTCAAAAATATATGGACACTTTTATTACTATTTAATGAATGTATTGTGAATTGATAAAAGTTACCATCTAATAAACCAACTTCTTTTATATCACCGACTTGCCACTCAATACCTTTGATATAAACTTTCTCATGTCTTAACTTATTTATATTTTCTATTACTAACATTGTATATATGATTTCAACTATCAAAAAATTTTCCTAACGACACTTTTTCCCCCAACCCCCGCCCCGCCAAAAAGTGTACTAACCTAATGCAACTAATCTTAATTTATCAATGAATATATCCATATTATTGATTTCTTTATGCATTAGATATACCACATTTCCGGTACTACTATTTAATGTATATACCATTTCATTTTGAATTGAACTTCTACCCTCTCTATCTATTGTGACCGTTATTGCATATTTCCTATTAGATAATTCAAATTTGTACTGATGTTGACTTGGACCATATGTAAGATTATCAATACTAAATTGTTCCTCAACTCTTGCTACATAAAAGTTTTTCTTACCTAATGATTTATTTACTATCTTATTTATGTTTTGTATTGTTAGCATATCTTATATTGTTTGCATACAAATTATAATCTTATCCGTTGTATCAATTTCATTTTTGTTTACCCAAAGTGTTTTACTATTGTATTCCATTACATACATTCCATTCTCCGTTTTGTTTCTATGTAAAAATATTATTTCTATTTGGCTCATTTCTTTGTTTGCTAAAGTAAATTCGTAGTGACCTTTATATTCTTTAACTCCAATTACTTTTAACCACTCACTATATTCTACACCTATTAACATTTGTGGATTTTTAATTATCAACATACTACAATAAATCTTTATGTTCGGTAATTAGTTTTTCTATTGATACCGCATTTCCCAAATCAAAATGTATTGAAACATATCCAAATAAGAAACCGATTGTAACTTCTATTGTTCTTTGAAATACAGGACTATCGTTTTCATCTTTTCTAACTGCTCCGTTTCTTTCTATTTCAAATCCAATTATCGATCTGAAATTACTAAACATACTAAATGCTATTTGCATAATATTAATTTTTGATTTGAAATTCTTTATTGTAGATATTGTTTTCTTTTATTACTTCTACCGCTTTGAGTATTCCCTTACCTACACCCTGTGTATGTAAACCTTTCTCACTTTCTAATTCTTTACCTAATTTTTCTAATTCGTTTATTACATCTCGCTCAATTGTAATAAACTCTTTGTGTGTTCCTACTAATTGATTTTGTTTTGCCATATTATTTCTTTTTACATTTTCTATTCTTTACACATTGATTATGTTTATACCTACTTTTTATCATATACCATATATTAGTTACATTCAATATAGTTGCTATGATTATTACCAACACAAAGGGATGCTCCATATTATTTTCTTTTATCTTTATTCGTATCGTACAAATACCAAATGTATGCAATCATTATACACACTACATATCCTATCGTTTGTTTATCATACATTTATTTAACAAAAGTAGTCAAACATTCTAAAATATATTTCATATCACCCAATTGTGGTTTAGTTAGTGTGCAGTATTCAGTTCCACATTTTAATATGTATAAACCCGCTCCATTCATTTCTCTTTTCAATTCACAAGTCTTAAATAACATTTCACCGGCCTTTGTTAGATTAATAAAATATTTATTGTAACCTTTTTTAATACCTAATACATACCAACCATCTTCTAAATCACGTCTAACTATTGCTTCACTGTTTTGTATTGTTATCATTTTTTACCACTTTTTTCTCTTATCCAATTATACATAAAATTTATATCTTCTTTCTCAATTTCTTTTTGAGATTCTAATTCATGTCCAATACAAGGTGGAATTTTTCTATGTTCGTTTTGATAATCGGTTTGTGCCTTTATAATTCTTTTTTGTTCTTGCTTTGCACCAACTAACCAACCTATCATAAATGCTGCTATTAATAATACTATCATAACTTATTTATTTTTTTATCTTCCTCTAACATTTTGTGAGAGCGTAACATTATACTACCTTTGATTGTTCCTTTTAAATTATCTTCATCAATCGGTCTATCTAACCCTACATATGATGTAGTTTTTAATTTAATCATTTCAGCTAATGCTGCTTTTGCAATTATATCAGTTCTACCACGCTTACCCTTTGTTGTATCAGTACCCAATAACGGTGCATCGAAGTCTACATCTATTTCTAAATTGATTTTGTATTTAAATTTCATATTAAAAAGGATTTGAAGGTGTGTTTTTTAAATCTTCTATTTGTTTTTGTAACTCTTTTATTGTATCAAGCAAATTTATTGATGTTCCTGTTGATGCATCATATATAGAAAATACTCCACTACTATTTACTTTACCAACTATACCACCAATTGTATTAGTTGCATAATAGTTTGGATTAATTGTTCCGGTTTGTAATGAATGACTACTATATGCAGGTGCTGAATTTAATCTTATTTTTAATATTTCATCTACCAATTCCTCAAATACCCGTCTAAAGTTTGGCAGTAATTCCATTTGGTTTTTAGTCAATGTATTACTAACACTTAATCCATTATCATCCCATAATATTATCTGAAATTTATCTTCATTAGGTAGCATCCATTTATGTTCTGGTGTTAATACACTCAATTCCCATTTTGGTTTGTGTGGTAAGTTTAAATCTAATACATCTGCCATATACTTTGTTTCACCTGCATTGTGTATTGGATTAACTATTGCATATCCTTTGTATGTATAACCACTTATTTTTTCCCAACCTTTGATTTTCATTTTTTTGTTTAATTTACTTTTGTGTGTTGGTATATCCTTTCCACCCCATACTCCTAAGTGACAACTTAAATGATCATAGTTAATCAAATAATCATAATCAACATTAGATGTATCACCATTACATATACTACACACCCACTGCTTCATATTACGATTTAAGATCTTTCCTAATATCTTCTTTCACTTTCTCCAAATATACCAATCTTTCATTTTGAGAAACAAAAGGCACACTCCAAAATTGTCTTGTCTTTGTTTTAAACCAACCAAACACAAATGAATATACACCCATAACCAACCTCAATTTAACTGAATTAAAATACATTGTTAATACAGGTAATGCAGGTGCTCCATGTGTCAAATAAGTTCTAACCTTTTTATTATTCAACAAAGGTTTTGGTATTCCATAAACTTTTGTTATTGGTTTGAATTTATATGCAAATCCTGGTGTGAATATCTGGTCAAAGAATGATTCTAATACAGGTGTAGTTCTAAACCACCAAACAGGAGATATAAAATAAATTCTATCTGCCCACATTACTAAATCTTTATATTTTTGAATTTTATCTTTTGTAAATTCAAATGTTATATTTTCTTTGTATAAATCAATGGTATGTACATCCTCTTTATTTTCTTTTAAAGTTTGTTGGATAGTTTTCATTATACCATTATAACAAAAACTTCTTTTGTCAGGATGTCCTATTATAATTAGGTTTTTCATTTTATTTGCTTTATTGTTTACTATATAAAGATACGAAAAAATACCCATTTTTCCAATAAAAAAGGTAGTTTTTTAAGACTACCTATTCCTATTGGTTTGTATGGGTGCAATATATTATATTTTTTTTATATATGAGTTACATATTATATTTTTTATTAATATGTTCATATAGTATTTCTGCGAATTTTTTATGTGCAAAATAACCAGGATGTAAATCTAAACTTAATCCTTCTAACTCATCTTTTATCGTCATTTTGTTTTTTATTGACCATGTATGGAAATCATAATGATAATCAATTTCATCATATATTGCAAGTTCATTTTTTAATAATTCCGAATTGATTTTATTTTGAACTATCTTATTACTTTCGAACCATATATGTTTTATATTATGATAAGTTAAAAAAGTTAAAAATGTTTCAATTTCTCTTATTAGTTTTTGTTCTTCAATATCGATTCTAGTAAAATTATCTAAATATAGAGTAAGCTCATTATCAGTATTTATTTGTTCGGTATCGGAATTGAATTTATTAACAAAGTACTTTCTAGTTGCATATAAATGATTTCTCCTACCGGTATTACTGAATGATTGATTCACTACCATCCAGCTATCTAATTTAGTTGAAAATACATCCATTCTTTGAAAGAATGCTGGAAATTCTAAGACTAAAAATAATTTATCTTTTTTATCCCAATGTTTTTTTACAAAATCATATGCCATTCTAATAACTCTACCACTTCCACCACCACTTGCTGCTTCTGCTACATATTCAATTCCACCCAATAAAGTTGATAAGTGTGCTATATAAGTAGCTTCTTCTTGTGTTTTCCAACTAACATTGTATTTCTCTTTATATACATCAGTTAATAATGTTTTTTTATCATCTAATGTTCTAACTAATTCTAACCCACCTGCTGCACTATGTGAGCAACCATTGCTGTATACTATTTCTATCATTTTATGTTTTCCTTTGTTCTTTTAATTGTTTCGTTTTGTGATTCTACTTTTGCCTTATACATTTGCCTAACAATCTTTCCCAAATCAGTATCGCTAACGGTTTCATCTATTATAATTTCTTTACGAATAGTTAGGGTTTGCTTTGCTTCCTCTGCCCATTCTATTATTTGTTTTGCGTATTGTTTATCCATATTATTTATAATTGAACCATTTATCAAAATCTGTTTGTTCTGGTTTTTCTACTTTCTTTGTTACCTTTTTTGTAGTTTTAACTACCTTTTTTGGTTTAGGATTCATCTCACTCTTTAATGATAATCTTTCTATGTGTGAAAGGTCTGTCATTCTATACCATTCTCTCAATTGTTTAGGATCATCTATTATATAGAAACCATCTGCATCAATTTGTAGTGACATTTTTATTAATATTTTGAATGTGTTTATGTAATCTTGCACTCACCTCATACCACTCTAATTCAATACTCTTTTCAAGCATATCATCTAACATAGTTTCATCAAACTCTAATTCATTTTGTTCATCAGTATTATCTCTATAAAACTCTAATAGTTCTATCATAACTCCTTCCATAAAGTCGCTATCTTTTAATACTTCAAACATTGTTTTTAAAAACACTTTTTTATTCCACTTTTTCATATGACAAAGATACTACATTTTGCCATAAATAAAAAATATTATATAAGTTTTTTAAGAACATCATCAACAAAGTATTTTGCCATAATAGCTGATGTGTGTCCGAATCTATGTTTATTTTGATTTACTTTTTCTATTTCTTGTTCAAATGATAATTCAGTTTCACCCATTGTTTCAGTAAAAATAGTATAATCTAGTCCTATTTCTTTATATTTGCTCAATACTTCTCTATCGTACTTTCTAATCGTCCATTCATACATACCACCAAATTTAAAATCATCTTCTTCGTAAAACCAAAAATTATTAAAATCAATCATCTCTTTTAAATAATTGATATTATCATTTTCATCCCATATACATTTTTGGTTAGTATTGTTGAATAAATTTTTCTTTATTAACAGGTCATCTCCTATACTACATTTCCTATCTACTCTCTCATATGTATTTCCCATCTCATAATAATTTTGTGTAAAACTATCATTCATAAAAAATGAAATCCATTTTATATCATTTAGTTTAAAATATGATTGCAGTAATAATACATCTTTGAAAAATCTATTATATGAATTAACCTTATTATTGTAAAATGGTAAATAGGTTCTTAAAAATTCAGTTGGTATTACATCACTTAAAATATTAGTATCATTATAACCACCTGTTAAATACCAAAATCCTTTCTTATCGGTATCAATAAATTTGACAGTATGAACTCCTGTTTTTGGTTTATCGGTTTCTACATAAAAACTCATCCTAAATGGATTTGTCCATTGGATAGCCAATTGAATGTTATTACTATTTACACCTAATTTCAATAGGTCTTGTATAGTATGTAATACAATATTAGTTATTGATGCGTTATCGTTTGTTTGATTACCAACATTCAATACTAAATAATCATCACCTAAAGATTCTTGCAACCAATCAACCCAATACCACTTATTCTTATCTGAATGTAAATTTGTTAAAGGTGGATTTTGTATAAAAGTATTTGTAAATGAACAACCTGAACAAATAATTATCTTTTTATTATTGAGATTTTCTATTTTTAGCTTTAACATCAATGTTCCCTTTAGTATTTAATTTACCCTTGGTTGTGGATTTGTCCACTTTTGTTTGGGTTTTTCCTTCCGATTTCATTATGTTTTTTAATAACATATCTTTTTGACTAAGTGGTTTTTTCATATTCTAAATCTTGTATTGTTTCTAAAAATATATAATCATTTGCCGTTTTAGGACGTAGAATATAATCTGCTTCAAAGTATTGTTTTGCTAACTCTAAATCATTAATCCTATCACCACTAATTGTTTTTTTAACAATATATAATTTATCGTTAAATCTCATCAACTGTCGATTAAGTTGGAACATATTATGTATTTTTTCTATAAATCTTAGCTTTCTGCTGTTCTTTTATCGTTTTCTTTTGAATTGCTTTTCTTCCTTTCGCTTTCTTTTCTTTTTTGTTCATCTAAATACTCCTTTAGGATTTTATTTCCTCTTTTTGTTTTATATAAATCAGTAAAAGAAACCCGTACACCATTACGATATACTCTTAATTCTAGTTTATCACCATTCTTCAATAGGAATGTATGCCATTCTGGTATAAAGAATTGTTTTATTTTTCTAAAGATATTCATAACCAAATATAACTATTTTTTTAATAGTTTCAAAATATTTTCATACATAAATTTATGACCTATTTCTCCAAAATGTGTATCTTCTATTATTCCCCCACATTCACCTTTTATACATAATTGCTCATTTCTATCAATAAAGTTAGTAACGGCTGATAAATGTGTATGTGTTTCACCATCTATTTCAAATCTAACTAAATTTTTATATGTTGATAGATTTGTGTATTCATCCAATGTTTCATCTATGTTATCAAATGACCATATGAAGACTTTTGCACCTATTTTACTTTCAATATAGTTTAATAATAATAAAATTTGTTTTACATTTTCTATAATAAACCAATCACTAAATGCCAATTGTGTTAGATAATAATGTTGGTAATCACTTTCTTTTATATGTTCATCATTTCCTCTCTGCCAACCATCACTTATCCACTTTCCGTTTTGTTTTTTAGGAACTTCGAATCTTTGAAAATGTGTTAAACCAAATATAACAATATCATTTTGTTTAATCTTATCTAAATCTGCCAATAGTTTCTTAAATTGTTGTTGGTTACTATTACCAGCTTCTGCTCTTAGTACCCAATTCATGTTTAATGATTCACCCAGAGACACAAAAAATGGTTTTCCTATTCGGTTCAACCATTGTGTGTATGTTGTTTCTATAAAACAAATACCATCATTCAACATAAGTTTATTTTTATCTGATGAATGATGGTATCCTAATAAATTTCCGGCACTATGTGAACATCCGTATATCCACAAATTATCCATAAAAATGTATTAATTAAATACTAGGTATGAACTTATCAACCGATTGTACTAAAGGCCACATTGGAGCTATTGTCATTGCTAACTCATCTGCTTTTTCCTTTAATTCTTCACCGTTTTCAAAATCCAATACTTCAGATATTACTTCGTATTTTACGAAATCCGATTCTACGATTTCAGTTGGTACCCAGTCATTGTTTTCATCTAAAACTAAAACACCAAATTTGTTTTGGCTAACTAAAAGTTCATTGCTGTCTTGCATTTGAAATGAATCGAACATATCAGTATGTAGCATATTTTATCCTTTTTATTTATTATAAATATAATATTTTTATGTATTATTAATGTTTTCTAATAATTTATGTATTAATTCGTCATTAATATCATTAATTGAATCCACTTTAATTGATTTAATTTCATTAGTTGATAATATTAAACCATTATCAGTTATTTCTATAACTAAATTATCTTTAATTAGTTTAGATATCATTGATTCTGTCATAGTGTAACTACTCCCTTTTTTTGAACTACCTTTGTGGCACATTCATTTGCATATTTGATTGCTTTTGTTATATCTTTTGTTTTTAAATATTCAATTACCAAACTTGCCATAAAAGTATCTCCAGCCCCACTCAAATCTCTTACCTCTATATCATTATTTACCGGATAAGTTATACCATTATACATTGCACCTCTTTCACTCATTGTAACTATTAATTTATCCTTCCAATCTTCATAATCAGCATCAACACATTGTTCCCATTCCCATTCATTTATCTTAATAAAGGAATATCCTTGCATTTTATTGTTGATTGGTTTTTTAGTATCAATAAAAGTAAGTGGATGTGATTCTGATATTTTTTCCAAATCATCATATGTTAAATATCCTTTATTATAATCACTTACTATTACTGCATCATAATCATTAAACGGAACTCTTTTTATATCAAATGAATTACTAACCTTATCATTACTATCAATTCTGATAATTAAATGGTTTGCTTTTTCCTCAACATATCTTGTCTTTGTAATTTGTTCTTTGTTAGTAACCAATTCAACTTTCTCTGCACCTAATGATTTAAGATTAGCTACTACATTACCTGCCATACCCATATTTGTAATAGTTCTACTTGGTTCAAATATTGGTATAGGCCCTTCTGGACATAATCTTTTACAATATCCATAAACAAATACATCCGTACAACTATCTCCTATAACTAAAACTTTCATATAACAGGTTTCCTATAAGTATATTGTATATCATTTTTAATACAATCATATAAATGATTTGCCATTAATTCATGTCCCAATTCACCAAAATGTCTATCATCTGGTAAACACCATTGTTCAGGATGTAAATCTTGCCATTTATAATAAAATGAAAAATTAGGTGATTCGGTTGTATAATTAGGAGCAGGTATAAATTTATATATTTCAAAATATCTTTTAAAATCAATATGGGTCTGTCCTTCGGTTGACCACAAATAAATTGGTATTTCATTATCCTTACACCATTGGTGCACTTGTTTTCCAAACCATTTAAAGTTTACATCTCTATATTCTACATTTGCTTCAGCCAAAGATTTCTGATGTTTAACAAAGAAATGTTCTAAATCACTTAGTTGTGCTCTTGTTGGAAATATATTGAATCTATCAAAGAAAGTAAATTCGAATACTACAACATCACCTTTTTGTATTTCATTTCTCCTATCTATAAATTGTAGTATAGATACCCAATTACATTGTCCGGCGTGGGCTTGATTAACTAATTCCAATTCCATTTTATCTGCCAATTTACCTGCCCATGTATCCTTTTCATCATATGGCATTATTGCACCTTTAAATCCAGTTGATAACGAACATCCAAATACCCAAAGTTTTCCCATAGTTATTTATTTTTTACTTATTGAACTCCATTCATTTGTTTCAGTTTCCCATATCCAAATAGGATTAGATAAATTATATCTAACATCTAATAACGATGCATTCAAACTTATCATACCCTCTAATGGAACTTCGGTTTCCTCTTTAATCATTCCACCACATTCATGTATGTGTCCAAATACATGGACCTTTGGGTGTATATCATTGATTCTATTTGCTAACATCTCACACCCTACATTGTAATTACCTCTTACACTAATATCAAATCTACCATATCTAGGTGTATGTGTTGCCAAAATATCTATACTACCATCCGTAGGAACTTTTTGCCAAACTGAATCCATTTCATAGTTTCTATGTTTCATAAATGCCCACATACCATAAATAGGTGACCATGGAGAACCATAGATACCAATACCATCTATATTAATATACTCATCTTCTAAATAAGTAATCGTTGGATTTAATTCTTTTAATTCTTTAGTTCTTTCTTTGTTTTGGAATACGAAATCGTGATTACCCGCTATCAATACTTTATGTTTTGCATTTTGTTTGGAATACCAATTCATAAACAAATCAGTTTCTGCAAACTCACCATATCTCGTACAATCCCCACTATGAATCATAATATCTACATATGGCAATTCACCATATAAAGTATTAATTTTCTCGTGACTTCCATGTGTATCACTAATGAACATTATTTTCATAACCAATTTTCTTTTCTAATTCATTTAATATTGTTCTATCATCAAAACTATTCATAATAAAACTATGATTATGTTTTATTCTATTTTGTATATCATCACTATTATATATTTTTATTACCTCATCTTTAGGTAATGTATTAATATACTCTAATGCTGATGCAAATCTTTCTATTCTTTCTATTTCATCACAATTATCCCAATCATTATCTAATCCAAATACATCTTCAAATGTTTCTATTCCATTTTGATTTAGAATCTTTGTAAATCCACTACATTGTAAAGTTAAGTAAATGTTTTTACATAACCAAGCTCTTAATGTTTTTTCTGTCAATCTATAATCATCACCCATATCACCACTACTTTCAATTATCATTGATACATATGAATCCAATGATTGTTCATTTATAGTATCATAAATATCGTTTGAATCCGATGATTGTATAATTCCTAATTCAACCTGTTCTCTATTTTCGTACAATTTAAATTCATTCTTATATGTTGAAATAAACTCTACATCAATCTCCAGTCTATTTTCTTTATCTCTAAATTCTACAAACTCACTAATTGTTTTTATATCACCAAATGTATTATGTTTAATAATATTTCCAAATGTATAATAACAATCCGATAACTCTATGTTTTTCTTTTTTAGAATTTCAAATATTTTTAATCTGCGTAAATTAATAGAACGATTAAAAAAATTGTATTTTATATTTCTATTAGTTAGATTAATATAAGCTTTATCTGAAAATAATTCTTTGAACGGAAAAATTCTAGCTTCTAAACTCATATCATTATCAATGGAATAAAAATCTATATGTGATGTTAAGAACCATATTGAATGATTAGGATTTTTGTTTTTGCTAATTGAAATTCTCCTATGTTCGTTACAATACTCTTGACTTATAAATAAAAATATTGTAATTTTTAGTGTAGGATTTATTACATCATTTATTACATCAATATCATCTAATCTAATAAATAATACATCACCCGTTTGGATATCTTTTACATAATCATATTGGTTTAGTCCAACATTATGTAAGGTGTAACCGAATTTAGTAAAATAATCAAAATTCAAATCACCATAACCATTACTATAAAATAGTGTCATCTATAACTTTAAATCTTTAATCGTATCAACTATATCACTTTCACTTTTGTAAATTTCTTTAACCTTATCCAATGCCTCATTATATGCTATTTCTGCTATCTTAGAAGCATCATCTAATTTAATGTAACTAAATGTTTCACCATCTTTGTTTTTTAGAGAAAGAAAGCTAGTTGCTTTTAATTTGTTTTCCCAATTCATATTACTTTTTTGAATAAGTATTATCATTTGTAAGTTTCCGTAACAAATCTTGCTGAGCTTTTGTAAAGTTTCCTTTCTCTGTTAAATGCTTATCTAAAGATTCTAACAATTTAATCTTTTTCATATAGTAATCTCTTGCCTTTTCTAATAGTAATCTATCGTATCTACTCATTATTCAAATGTTTTAGTTGTTTTGTTTTGTTTCCAATATTGAATTTTACTTTGTTCAGTAACATGCCCATATATTGAATATAACCCATCTTTTTCTTTTTTTAGAACCATTTTAGACATCCAAAAACCGGCATAGTTTCTATCTGATGCAATAAATTTATTATTTTTTATAAACTTATCACTAACATCATCATATCCATTTCCATCTTTTTTATAAATGTTTATGGTATATCCATTAAACCCAACGGATGTATTATCTCTTGTTCTACACAAAAAGATTTCTTTAATGTTATCACCATCTATATCCTCACATGCAATATCCATTACAAATTTCCAACCAATAGTATTAGGTTCAGTTATATCTAACTTTTGAAATGATAAATTGTTGTTGAATAATATTGTAGATTTAGCTACTGAAATATTATTTGTTTGTCCCTCATCCCCAGTCATTATAATATCATTTGTTCCATTTCTATCAACATCTGTAATTTCAATTGTTATGTATGCACCTAAATTATCATTTTTAAAATCTATATTTTGTTTAGTAAAACCACCTTTACCATTTCCTAATAATAATATAGGTTTGCCTGAACTTACTACAATATCAATATTACCATCCCCATTCAAATCACCACTTGCACCACCATGCCAAAAATCTTTACCTAACATTGATAAATCACCTAACTTATATTTCCCACTGGTTTTGTCACTTAGTAATAATGTATTAGTTTCTAAAGGTGGATTGGCACTACCAGGTGGCTCCCAACCATGATTAATTAAAAACAAATCAGGTAAACTATCATTATTAAAATCACTTACTAATGTTTTTCTAGTAGTTTGATTACCCATATACTCATTTGGTAACATAGTGTTTTCTCTAATGTAACCAACACCATTAAATAAAAATACATCAGGTTTACTAAGTATATCACCATTCGAACTATATGGATAAAAAATATCTTCAAACCCATCATTGTTCATATCAATATATACCCAACCATTATTACTATTTCCATTCCATCTGCCGACATTCCTAATACCAAAAACACTTCTTAACGAATCGATTGTAATGAATGATTGTGCTGTTTTTAATTCGTATGAAGTTTTACCAAAATAATAACCTTTAGATAAGGTTTCAATTTGTGTATTTGTTTTCGATTGTGATTTATCACCTATTACTTTTTCACACCCAAATAATGTAAATGCAATCACTCCTAATATTATATATTTCATATTAATTTAGTATTATTTCTGTATCTATTATTGTTGTTAATAATTTCCTTTGCTTTTAATTTTTTGAAATCTAATCCAATATAATCACATAACTTTTTAATATCAGATTTAGTTTGAAATATTCCTTCATATGTTATGTGAAATTCATTTAATGAAATGATTTCATTATTTTGACTGATAAATTCATCTTGCATTCTATGAATTTCATTTATTCTATTAGCTATCCAGTTATCATCTATTTTATATTTTGAATGATAATCATAATTTCTTTTTTCATGACAAAATAATAAACTAATTGCACTATCGTAAGTATCATTTCTTGTTAATGTTATTACTTTATCAAAGTTTGATTTATAATCTTTAATATCTTTGATATGGTGATACATTTCTTTTACTATAAAGTTCTCACTATTCAAATCAAAATTAACTGGAAAAATTGGATTGTGTAATTCATTTATTGTTTTATATCCTAATTCTTTTCCTAACCATTTTAAAAGTGTAGTAGAACCACTCCTCATATTTGCTATTATTAATATTTTCATAATTTAATTTTTAACAAATAACTGAATAAATACGATAACAAATCCCAATCCCAAACACAATCCATTCTTTAAACTTAAAGGTTCTTTAAATAGAAAGTGTGACATTAATGTAAATATGATTACACCGATACCAAACCCTAACAATCTTGAAGGCCATATCTGTCCACCAAACCCTGCTATAAATGAATTAACACTTTGTATGTAAACCCATCCCAAAGGTAAACTGGCTAATATTACAATCCATTGATACTTCTCATACCAACCATATTTGTAACTACCCTGCAATTGTAGGAATGTACCTATCTGTCCTAATATACCGAATAAGATACCCAGTATTATTTTATTGTAATTCA
>JACCDP010358109.1_pt1 | contig 16717 bp, 34 predicted proteins | sample 7445841 | NCBI WGS metagenome assembly JACCDP01 (sample SAMN15323441, study PRJNA562643) | freshwater metagenome | isolation source: river surface water | place: USA:Blue River Watershed | collected 2017-08-17 | reverse complement strand
AGGTATGCTCCTTCTAGGTTTGCTCCATAGAGGTTTGCTACCTGTAGGTTTGCTCGCTGTAGGTTTGCTCCATAGAGGTTTGCTCGCTGTAGGTTTGCTCCATAGAGGTTTGCTCTTGTTCCATTCTTTCCATTGGAGAGAATGAAAGACCGATGGGAGTCTAGAATTTCTTTTAGTTTATCCGGATTCATTTTAAAACTTTCAAGGTTTAATCTTCAATTCCTTCATCCATTCGCCAAACCGAGGATGGAGTACCAACCAAGGAATGTGTTTTTCGGAAAAGGATGCATATGCAAAAGAATTCACGTCACGAATTTCAATTGTAAACTCGGATTCCTCTAGGTTTGCTCCATAGAGGTATGCTCTCTGTAGGTTTGCTCCATAGAGGTTTGCTCCTTCTAGGTATGCTTCATAGAGGTTTGCTCCTCGTAGGTTTGCTCCTTCTAGGTTTGCTACCTGTAGGTTTGCTCGCTGTAGGTATGCTCTCTGTAGGTTTGCTCCATAGAGGTTTGCTCCATAGAGGTTTGCTCCTTCTAGGTATGCTCCATAGAGGTTTGCTTCATAGAGGTATGCTCCTCGTAGGTTTGCTCGCTCTAGGTTTGCTCCTTCTAGGTATGCTCCATAGAGGTATGCTCCTCGTAGGTTTGCTTCATAGAGGTTTGCTCCCTGTAGGTTTGCTCTTGTTCCATTCTCTCCATTGGAGAGAATGAAAGACCGATGGGAGTCTAGAACTTCTTTTAGTTTATCCGGATTCATATATAGAACATAACAAATAATAAACAAATGTCAACTTATAAGTAATCCCATCTATTAGCAAAACTAATAGATGGGATTTCAATGGTAATTGGATAAGCTATTAGACTTACCTAATCCATGACGAAGTGACTTTTCTCAATTAACGATATAGAACTGGAATGATTTTACCATTCTTCATTCGACGTACTACAACAGGATTTTTGCTAGGTCCAGACATATTGTTGGCAATTACTGTCTTAACAGACTCACTTGGAGTAATTTCCTGTACCTTAATTTCTTCCTTAGAAAGAAGAGGAGTAGTGTACCAAGTATCAGGATCTAGACCAGCAAAAGAATACTGATTACTGTACCAAACAGGAGTATCCATACCATCAAAGGTATCAATTTCTAGAGCCCCTTCTTTTTGGCAATCAAACCAACCCTGTTTAGAATTGACGATATAGGTAAATCCACCACTAGCAAAAAATAGCATCTTATTGCCAGAACCAATGTTAGAAGCAAGTTTTGTAAGAAGCCTCTCAGAAAGAATTTCAAGTGGATCATCCCAAGTACGAATTTTGGTACGAAGTTCACGAGCAAAAATCATGCTATCACTTTCACGATCAGAATTAGTAATACCATGAAGTGTGCCATTGTGCATCATTACAAGATCAATACCATCTTCCTTTTTATTGAGGATTCTAAAAGGATGACAAGCATCCTCGTGAACCTTGCCACGGGTACGAAGGCGGAAATGAATGGCATGAGGCTTGCCACAAAGCGTATTGTGAAGATTCCAAAACTGATTAAAATCAAACAGTCCCTTTTCCACGCAAACATCGCCATTATCATCATGCCACATAATACCGACACCATCTTGGTTATTCTTCATAGCTGTTTCCATACGCAGCTTATTGAGAATGATACCTTTAGGATTATTGATGATCAAACACATGATTGCTATTTCCTTTGTATTCTTACTATATCAGATTCGTTTGAATTGTCAATCGTTTATGATTATTTTTATTTACAACAAACATTTTTAATGAATATCTGTGAGCATCACGGTAAGTAGCTTAAAAATCATGCCATCGTTCCAGTGAAAAGGTGCCATATCGGACAAACATTAGATTCTTTCTATCGACTCTCTTATTTTAAATATTGAAAGAGCCTGAATGTATCCGATTTTCCCTTCATATTCTATGCGGTAGAATCCTTGTTCTCTATTAAGAACAAGAAATGGTTTCTTTTTTATAATAATAGTAGCGGGAACGAGATTTGGAAAATAATAAGACATATATATGTTGGCTCTTTTGATAAAATTTTCCGCAGTTAGATAATCTGTTTCACCTATCAGAAATAGGTTAGTACGAGTCATTTTGATGGCAAATTGCATTGTTTCCAATGACGAATAACAAAAAATACACCAGTTTAAAGAATAATATAATCCTCCGATGTTTAATTGAGAACTGCTAGATGATATATGTCCTTTCACTACACTCCTAGTAATAGAATAAGAAATATTCTCTACTAGTGATAAATATATTTTATTAAATATTATTTGATTCCTGGTAGACTAACGCAGAAATTATCTGCCATAGCTATTAGTGCTTCTGCATTTCCTTTAGCATCATTAACTGGATTATGATCATGCTTAGTCTTTCTCAGCTTTTTCCAGCTAGCAAAGTAATCTTTTGTTAGTCCGCAATAAAAATCTCCGATTCTACGAGCTGAATATCCAAAGGGATTCTTTCCAAGAAAAGCATGGAAATAATAATTTATAAAGCCCCAATCAAATGCAGGATTATCGCTGATAAAGATAGGTCTACCGTCTGCATTTACGGAAGTAATCCAATCTGCAAAATCTTGCATGACAAGCTCTGGCGCTTGATAGGTGGCGTGCTCCTCTACAGAAACGCCAGAAATGGCTGCTGCCGCCTCTAGACGCTTTGCGCCGGGAAGCGGTGTCACCTTGCCATGGAAGGTCTTATCGAGGCTTCTGGTGACTGCAATAGCCCCAAAGGAAATCATGGAGTATAGGGGCGGTACAGGACCATCACTCTCTACATCAATAATAAATAGCATATATTAGTTAATATTTGTTAGAAGATATATTCCATAACAACCGGTCATAAAACAAAAAACTGGATTCCAATTCCACATTCTATGTCCATAGACACTACCTCCAAAAATTAAAGTACCTAAACAAAGATTAACAATTTGTTGAATAGTCATATTATCCTTTCAATTTCTTGATCAAAACATCTACATTTTGGTCAAGAACAGAAGACAAAAAAGATTCTTTTGTACTGGAATGATTAACGAGCCAAGGAACAGTAGGAGTATTGGAATATGTTGGTTTCTCCTGCTTATGACTTGGAGTCTTCTTATTTGTTGATTCGGGAGTAAGATTCCAAAGATACCTATTTGCACTAAATTGCTGTCTATCATTCTTAGACCGGAATTTTTCAAAATTAGAATTAGTTTGACTAACACGATTATTTTTCAAAACATCACGAGTGCTTGTCCAAAATTTGGACACATGTTTATTCCAACAGCGACTACAAACATTAGTTACATCATCATCTTCAACTTTAGCATAATAAATGGTACTGAAAATAGTCTTACAATATTGGCAAACCTTACTGATTTTATTCATAACTTTATTATATCCTCTATAACAAAGAAGTCAAATGTTTATTACAAACATCAATATCCTTTTCCTTTATGATTTGTAGGAATAGATTGACTTACTGTTTCAAAACTAATACCTGGAGTAGACATGAGTCCACGACCGATTTGACAATTTTTACCAGTATTTAGACCACTATTTTGTTGCCAGTACCTTTTATAGATATCAGCATCAGATTGCGATTGAAACTTAACAATTGTAATGCTTGACATTTTACCGTCTCCCGCCGTAAATCCAAGAACTTTGGGGACAGTTTCTTTAGAACAAGAGGGGCAAGTATTTGACTTGCCCCCTACTTTGCGTTTTTCAGGCGAATGTGAATCGAAATTTTCCTCACATTCAACACATTGACGAATCATCAGAAATCTCTATCGTCAAAATATCCTTGATACCGCACATTACTCATAGCATCATAAAGTTCATTAAGATTGTCATAATCTTCGTCGTCTTGATCTGTGACAATATGCATACCATCTAGGTCTTCGGAATCAATAAAACGAAGTTCGCCATCGTCAGAATATTCAAAATCATTAGGATCCATTGTATATTCTCCTTTATTTTACATTAATATTAAATTTAAATTCCATCGTTTATGACGATGGAATTTATTTCATTCTGATGTAACCTTGACGATATAAGTATCATCAAAATAATTCATATGGAAAGGACCAATCAAAGATTCGCTAGGTTGAGAAACCGAAATCTCACGACCACGATTATCAAACAGTACACATTGACTCCATGCAGTATCTCCATCTTCGGGACTATTTGGTGAGATTACTTGAACCGCTGCTCGAATTCCATCAGAAAAAGTAACTTCCTGATCAAAAAGGATTTCATCACGTCCACAATCAAGAGGAGGACTACGCAAAAATCCTTCAATGCGGGCAGCAAGAGAAGCGGGAACAGTCATATTAGTCTCTAGAATCATGTTTTCTCCTTATAATTATACTATACCAGTTAGATTTCATCTGTCAATCTGTTTTCAGAATCATATGAAAATAAAACGCAATATAACTTTAACCAGTCATATGTTGTTGACACTCTTTTTCCATTTACTAACAATAAATAATCCTTTTTTGTTAAGGAATCTATGATAAGAATTGGAGTAAAACCAACACGGGCATATGTAACACCCAAATTGTCATAATTTCTAAAACGAGCAAATCTTCCCATCTTTTTCGACTTGGCGCAGATCATTAACAAATCGCCAATTTTAAATTCATCTTCAATCATTTGAAAGATATGTTAGCAGTTCAGAAAAGAATGTCAATCTTATTGTTTGTCAAACTTTTAATATGTAAATTCCTTAATATCATGCGGACTTATCTTAATCCAACCAATAAAATTTTTAAGTAAAATTTTCAACCAAATTCTATTATGAGATGAATCAATATGTGTTTCATATTTTATTTCAATTAATAAAAATATTTGGTTAGAAAATAATTTCTCTATTATTTCTACAGCTTCCCAGTTGTTTGTCGGATGATAGACGACAGGGGCAAAAGAAAAAGAACTTTTAAAAAACAAACAATATAATTGTCCTATTTTCAGTTCCGAATTCATCAATTACCATACATAATTTTTATTTATTTTAACTATGCCTTTCTTTTTACTGGAAGGCTTAATGAAATCTTTTTCAAAAATTTTTATGCGTACCCACCCTTCAAAAGAATCAGCATCAAAAACATTTTTAACAAGTTCATCATTCAAATATATTTCATACAAATATTTTCCATGTAAATCTTCTCCGGGATAATGCTTATAGCAATGATAATATCTTATATTATCATGTGGATTTTTATGTGTTCGCATTTTAATATCCGTGGTGCAATTTAAATAACTGATATTAATGCATTCGTTGGTTCATAACTGAATTCACCTCGTCGGAGCCAAAACACAAAATGTCGATCTTGAGGAGGATTACCGATTAAAAAACTATTATAAAAATTTTTTTGTGTTTCTAACACTAGTCCAATGAATTTAGTACAATCTAATTCGGTTTCAAGATTGATAGATGCTTTTCCAAAGTCATATTTAAGCATGACTAAATTTCCCGATTCTATCATTTTTTATTCTTTAATTCGTAATAGGCACCTTCATAACAATCAGCTCTCAACCAATCTGGAATAAAATTTTGCTGTTCTTCTTTAAAGATAGTTTTCAGTTTCGTTAAGCCATATTCTCTAGAGATTTTAAACCAGATATCGGGATAAAGTCCAGAAGAAGTGCTTATGCGTCCCATTAAAGGGGCAGTGCCAACTCTCATCCCGCCATTATAAACAGCATAACCAAAATCAATCTTTCCGCCACCATAGAGTGAAAATGATAGTAAAATTTTAGGTTCCATAACTATATTTTATCCTTTAAATAATTTCAATTGATTTGAATCTATATTAATCCAGCCAACTTTATTTTCTAATAATATGTGAACAAAGTAAATTTTTCCTGAATAATACTCCCCAAGCACCATGAATGGTGTTTCTAATTTAGAAATTTGAATCCAATCAAAAGTTTCAAGTGAATTTTTAGAACAGTCTCTTACTAATGCATAATAGGAAATCCCGTTTTTATCTTTCTCAAGGATATAAAGATTGCCTATTACAATACTCATATTAAGTTAAGTACCCACCCACGTTCCGATGGGTGGGTTTTACGCTTCTTTTTATAAAATTAAACCAAATCTTCAAGAGTAACAGTACGAATATGACGTTTATCATTCAACACATTTTGAATGTGTTGCTCAATTCCTCCATTGGAAACGATATAGTAACAATTAACTGGTTGTGTTTGACGAATACGCCAAACACGTCCCGTGCGTTGATCCAGGCGACTAGGATTCCAAGGAAGTTCCAAATGAACAATATTGCTAGAAACTAGTTGCAAGCCATCAAGTCCGACGCCGCCAGCGTCGGAAGAGAAAAAGATTAGACAATTTGGATCATTTTGGAAACGTGCCAGATTTGCAGCACGTTTTTCTGCGGATTGTGCGCCGGTATAAGACACATATCCAATGTTACGAGGAAGAAAACGCTTACAAAGAGTCAGCATTTCAGTCCATTCAGAAAAAACAACCAGTTTTTGATTACGACGGATACAAATATCATTAACTAGATTGATAAAAGCTTCAATCTTTGTAGAGGGAATATTTGATTCTTCTTTTGTAACCAATTCGGCAGCGTTACAAGACTGCCTAGCCTTAAGTAGCAAGCTTTGAATAAGCATAGTATCTCTTTGGGACGGAGCACCATTCATACTACGGGCAATAATCTGTTTTGCCTGTTCCATATTTTCATCATGCATAGCAGTTTGCTCAGAATCCATCACAACATTGATATTGTGATAATTAATAGCAGGCAGAGAAATCGCAGAATAAGAAAAAACGGAATTACGAAGTCGATCTTGCAAATGTTGGACGTTCTTTACTCCATTATAAAAAATTCTTCTAGAATTAACGCTGGAAAGATTCTGATATTCGTGTTGAAATCGCCACAAAGGACCAAGAAGTCCGGGATTTACGATTTGCATAATTGAATAAAGATCATTCAAACGGTTTTCAATAACCGTTCCAGAAAGTCCAAAAAAATATTCGGTTCTAATCTTAGACAAAGATTTCCATGTCTTACTCTCAGAGTTCCTAACATACTGAATTTCATCTGCGACTAGAACATCAAAATTTCTTTGCAGGAAAAATTCATGATTTTGTGAATACCACTGATAAGTAGCAATATATACAGGAGTATTAAGATCCAGATCAGATTCACGCATAACCTGAGTTGAATCTAGATTTGTTACACGCTTAATTTCATTTGCCCATTGAATACGAAGACTCTTAGGACAAATAACAAGAAGACGTGCATTAGGCTTATAATATCTACGAATCCATGAAAAACATGCAATAGTAGTAAGAGTCTTACCAGCGCCCATTACCATGCTACAAATTGCACGCTTGGCAGTTACCATTTTAGCAAAGATATTCCTTTGATAATCAAACAATGTAACACCTGTAAGCAATCCATCATCAGACGGGATAGGAAGTACAGGTGCATTAACATCGTGCATACGTTCTTCACGACGAATATTTGCAAGAACGGTTACACTGTTAACAACAGGAAGATTTCTGTTGCCGAATTTTTTAACAGTCTTTTCAAATGGATTATAAAAGGCAAAATGCGTATTCTGATACGCAGAAAGATTATTTGGAAGAGACAAAAGAACACGATCAATTTTACGAATGAAAGTTGAGAACTCTTCTGAGTGATACTCGCTGAACTTTGCCCTATTTTTACAAAGATTATCAAAAGCAGCAGAATGCAGACACATTCCAGATTCATCAACAATGAAATTTCTGCAAGTACACTGAAGCTTAGTAAAGCTTCGGTTAAAAACCTCTAGTTGATTAACATTGTTACGGCTGTCTGTGAACTTAATGGTAAGCCAAGGATTAGAAGTTTGTACAATTTCCAAATTCCAACGCTTTGTAGCGGCTTGCTTACGAAGCTCACAGTGACGAAAAGAAATTCCGTCATCAGGAACAGACATTTCCAAACGATTACGAGAAGGAATTGGACGAATCAAAATGGTCATTTTTTTTGACTATCCTTTCTACAAAAACCATTATATCAGAACTTCAACCCAAGTCAAACGATTTCTCTAATAAGAAACAAACTTATTGATTTGGTCTGGATCTACATGAATCCATCCAACTTCATTTTCTAAAAGAATTTTTATCCAAAGATCGGTTTTTTTTTCATAAAATTCAAGACAAAGAAATGGTTTTTCAAATTTTTCGGCAGGAATCAATATTGATGATTTCCTAAAATTTTGGTTGTAATGATCATGTAAATAATAACCAGATATTCCTAATTCACGTTTCAAAATAAATAATTCTCCAACATTTATATTCATTTTCAATTATTCGTCTCATCTAAATCAAATTTCACGACACGGTTTCAAAAAATCGTTTTAAATTATCACTAAAATCAACTCTTGTTGCAACTATTCCTTCGGGATTTAAAACCGTAATTTTTATTATTTTTCTTTTTTTATCCAATATTTGTTTATTAGAAATATCTAAAGATTCATTGTAATTCAATAATAAAATAATTGAATTAGGTGGAAACATTTTCCATCCATTAATAGGATCGCAGAATAAAGTTTTTGTTTTTAATTCATATAATGAACCAACATTTAATGTTAGTTCTTCATTTCCTAATTTTAAATTATTTTTTATATTATTTCTTCCCATTCATCTTCCCACATATAAATGTATCCAATTTTATCATTAATCATTACTTTGACACACCAATAAAGATATCTTTCCATTTTACGTCCTGGACCCGTGCTAAGTTTAGTTCTTATAACAAATAGAGGATTCAAAACAAAAATAATAGAATTTTCATGAAAATGTATCGGTTCAGAATCTTCAAAATAAAAAGAAGTTGAACCAGAGAAATTAGGAAAGTCTTTTTTTTTTATTTTATATAATGTACCTGCTTTTAACCGCATATTAATTTAATAGTTTTTTATTTTCTTTATCTTCAATTTCAGTTATATTAAATTGATGATCCCACAGAGCAAGAGCTTCAGAAAGCTTTACACCAGGATTTGAATCTAAAACATATGACAATTCACGTCCTACTATCTCTGCCTCTTCAAAAGAAGGAATTGGTCCAATCAAAGGCTGTGCATAAATCAAATCATGTTCATTGTTAAATTCCTGTAGAATTTTAACATTTTTTAATGATTCATCTTTACTCATCATAATATAATATCCGTCACCAAAATCTTCTTGTAAGAAAAGATCATCTTCCATATGAAAAACATTTTTACGTACATTTTCATTTACTTCAACAATAAAAAGAACATTAAAATCATCAAGTGTATTAGTCATATGTTCAATCCTAACAAACTACATATCAACAATAAACTATTATTGTATAACCATCCAATAATTATCTCTAATGTGAGCAGAATATATTTCTCCTTTATATTCACATAATAATACGATGGGATCTTCGCAATAAATCTTGATAACAAAGATTAAAGATTCGGGTCGTAATACAGTCCCAAAATTAGGAGAAGTTTCTTTAACGTACCATTCATTATCTTTTAAAATAAAACGAACAGGAAATACCACTAAACCACCGACATTTTTAACTTGATATGGAGTGGCTTGAATTAATGACCCTACTTGTGGAAGGATGCTTGATGGCATAAATATAATTAAAGCTCAGACTTTAATTCATCTGAGCTTTAACTGAAATTTATTTCATACGATCAGCGTTGCATAATGCTTTGGAATATATTCAGGAATTTTGGGAACATATCCATCTTTTTTAGCATGGCACATAAAACATAGTGGCTGAATATTGCATTCACCATTAGCACCACCATCTTTTAGAGGTTTGATATGATCCAAAGTCAATTTGAAATTACAGTTTCCACAACCTGCACAAACAAAATTATAATGTTTCAAGCTATTGAGCCAATCAGCAGGACTCATTTTTTGACAAATACCGTGTTTCTTAGCTCTCCTATTATGCCTTCTAGCTATCCTACAGGCTCTTACAACACATCCTGTACAAGCGAATGGAAAAGAAAAACTAGGACGATCAAAATAAAATTTTCTATCTGTGCTGGAACTAAAATAAATTTTACATACGGAACACCGAGGACTCTCCATAAAATTAAACCTCATAAAAATCAAAATCAAAATTCTGATTGATTCTGAATATAGGTCCAGAATTACTAACAAGTTTTCTCATCTCTTCTTTTAGAAGAAGAGAAAGTTTATAATCTTGAATTTTCAATGAATTTTCATACAGTTCATTAAATGAAATGAAAAGGTCTTCTAGTTGAATTTCTTGTCTTGTTGTTTCCATATGTCACTTAGCAAAAGAATAATAATTGGAATACCAAACCTTATCCTTCCAAAAACCAAAATCTTCATAAAGGATAGCATCCTTACCTTGACTTGTCATAAAAACAACCTTATTTCTACTTGTAATAGTCTTTTCCAATTTACGGAGAACAGGCTTACGAAGCAAATCAGCAGGATCTTCCCAATCTCGAATTTCATTGTGAAGAATATCGGTAAAAATTTGCGTATCGCTACGCTTGTCACCTTCATAACTCTTGAGATCAAAAGTACCATTATGCATTAGCATAAGATCCATTCCATCTTTCTCATGATTTAGAACCTCAAATGGATGACAATTGTCTACATTACGTTCGCCACGAGTACGATATCTGAAATGAAGTGCATAAGTCCGACCACGGAGAAGATCAATCCAGTTCCACACTTCATCAAAATCCATAAAACCCTTAACAGACTCAATTCGTCCGTCTTCTTCACGCCACATAAAACCAACACCATCACGATTATTGCCATAAGCAATATGCATACGATCCTTATCAAGAGGAGAACCGTAAGGATTATAAGCGATGATACAAATGGGACACCTTCCTTTCTTGTCTTATTGTTCTATCATATCATAAACATTCATCTTGTCAACTCAATTCTTTTGATTTCTGTAATATCAAAAATAATATTATAATAAATTTAAATTTAATTAAACATTTATTATAGTTGCATAATGCAACGTAAATTATCTTATAAATTCATTTATAATAAATGGATATTATCTGGGGAAACTCCAGTAGGTAAATTGCTTCGTGCGTATGATCTCAAATATCAAAAAATATGGTTAGAACATAGAAGTTCCGCTCCGAGAATTTTTTATCCAAATGGTACTTTAATTCTTTTTTTAGATAATGTTCCTCCACAAAAAAAAATACCCACATATTGTGAAGTATTATTGGAAGGACAAAAAGGCAGATTAATGGTAAGTTCTCTTAAATTTTCTTTTCCAGAAAATGATTGACAAGCTTATCTGAGAAAGATATAGTGAATCAATCATTCACTAAAGATACTTGTAAAAATATGGAAAACAAAATTGAATATCCTTCCAGTATTGAAGAAGTCATTGATGATACTGTCAAATATCGTAGTGATGTTATTAAAGCAATGAAGAAATTTAAAAAATTGAATCCATGGCAAGGAAGTGCGCTCGAAAGAGCAGCAAAATTGCTGTGGCTTCATACACATTTTTGTAAAATTTATGGTAAAAATACTCAGCTAACTTTTGATTATAATATCTTTCATAATCAAGAAACAAAGAATGGAAATGGTTTCTATAGTCCTGCCTATAACATGATTCATCTTCAAGGAAAGGTTAGCGTGCTTACATTTTTGCATGAGTGGGGACATAACCTTCATGGTAGTTCAGAATATGCAGCTTGTTGGTGGAGTATTAATCTCTTTCGTAAGATTTTTCCTGGCAACTTTAAAAAATTGTTGAAAAATTCTAAGGGTCATGTACTTATTGCATAAAAATGTAAACCCAATTTGGGTATATTCTGTAAAGAAAATTCTTGATTCAAATCAAGAATTATATGTATTCCTCTATGCTAGAGATAAGGTTATAAAAGCCGAACTTGTATTGGAAGACAATTTTTTTCTCTTTCTTGAAAAAGCAAATTATATCTATTATTTTGCTAATGGAACTATAGACCAAAATTTAAAAGAATGTAATTTCAAAATATATCTTTGGGAAAATAAAATAGTAGCAATTCATAATAGACATATTTTAAAATCTGTTAAATGAAGATTTATATCTTATAAACCTAAATATTTTTATTTTATTTGCAAACATGTCTTTTTCCCAAATCCACATTATTTCTTATAGATGGAACCCTACCATAGTTATATATGATAGGGGGGTACTTTGCCATGATGATGTCAAGGGAATTTGAACTATTATTTTTTCTTTTAAAGGTGGCGGAAAAAAAAATCGATTCAAAAGTTTTCGCAATGTTTAAAGACGGAAACATAACAATCGCTTTTTTAAAATCTGAAAAAGATTTGCAAATCATAGCAGATGCTATAATCTATAGTAAATTTGAAAAAACGATATATTTGCTTTATAAGCAAATCCTTGAATATTATTACAGAAATAATATAAACAATTTGACATGAATTAAATAAATGATAATATCTTGTTATGTCAATTACTTTCTGGAATCCTACAAATCCTGCTCAATATGAAAGCATCTATGATGCTACATATCAAGACAATTTTACTGTATGGGTTGGTGGTGGTCGTGAACTCAATTTTTCTAATTCAAATGCACTAGAAATTCTTCGTTTTCTCAATGTACCAAACATTGATTATGTTGGCAGCATCTCTGCAAGAGAACTAGAAATTCTTTGTCGTCGAGCACTTATTCGTCTTAATAACATTCCCGATCTTGATGTAGAAATTCCTACTCGAATTGAAGGAAATTTTATTTATATTGGACGACCGGCAGGTTATATGAAAAAGAGAATTGAAGAATTGCTAGAACTTTCTCGCCAACGAACTAGCAATGAAGATAAAATTTATTGGCAATAATAGAAAAGAGTTGACTTGTGATCAACTCTCGACTATTCTTTTGTGTAATGCGGGAAAGGTCAGAAGATTCAATGAATATTAAACGTAAATTTGGTGTTGAAATTGAATATGTTGGTATTGAACGAAAGCATATTATTAATGCTTTGAAGAAAATCAACGTGAAGTGTGTCTCGGAGAGATACACACATAAGACTGCAAGATATTGGAAGATTGTAGATGACGGCAGCATTGTTGAGCAACCACAATATCGTGGCGAACTAGTTTCCCCGCCACTTAAAGGTTCTAAGGGACTAAAACAACTAGGTAAAGTTGTACAAGCTATTAATAATGCTGGTGCAAATGTTAATCGTTCTTGTGGTTTGCACGTTCATGTCGATGCTAGCGATTTGTCTCCAAATCAAATTCTTTATGTATCTCAACGTTACGGAAAATTTGAAAAAGAAATCGATCAATTTATGGCTCCATGGCGTAGAAATAATACTTATGCAAGAACTCTAAATAAGACATATCATACGAATGTTGCTCGTATGATTAGATGGAATATGAAACTCCATGGTGTTAATTTCAAATCTGCTGCTCGTCTCGCAGATAGATATCGAAAAGTTAATATCGCTAGTTTTAATCGTCATGGCACGATTGAATTTCGACAGCATGAAGGAACTGTAGACTTTGAACGGATTATAAATTGGGTGCAATTTTGCATTTATTTCGTGGAAGAAACTTGTAATAATGTTCGACAAAATGAGCATGTAAAACTTTCTTCTAAAATTAAAAATTCTCTTTTTCACGAAATTCCAAGTAATGTAATTGAATATTATAATAATTTTACAGAAAAAAGTCTTTCGTCTAAGACTGATATCTGATATAACAAAGGCAATGGGTTGAATTTCAAGGGTCACAGACTCACCTAACACCACCGCATCACCTTGTTTTTGTTTAATTTCCGAGTTAGTTACTAATCCAGACAAATTATAGATTTTATAAATAAAAGGAAAACATGTCTAATAATACAAATGATATTTCAATTGTTTTTAATAGTGTTAAAAACCGCAATCAAATGGCTGCTTGGATTATGCGGCAATGGTTCAATGTAGAAAAGCATCAGAACAAGCCATGGTATAATCCTATTGTTAATGAAAACAATGTTTTGTCATTTGTTTCTAAAAACAAATCTTTTCCTCTTACTCCAATTCAGCTTGTTGATATGTGGATTTCTATCCCTTCTATCCGTAAGGGACTTTCGATGCTTACTGCTGAGAATTTTAATAGTTTGGAAGAAACGCTAGAAAACGACAGAAAGCCTCTTAAATATAAGAAGGGAGAAGAATCGCTTTCTACTATCGGAAAGGAATGTGGAGGCATTACGGCTCCTATGATTCAACGTCTGGAACGTTCTGCCAGTGAAAAGATTTTCGAGCTAAGTAATGGCAAAAATTTTATGAATCTTGATCCAGAAGATGCTGATGAAATGAATAGCAAAATCGATTCTGCAAGATTGCTAGCGGCAAAGAAATATGCTGACCTCTTGAAGACTCAAAACGATATCGATAGTCTGTTGCAGACTTTGATTCAGAATCAAATTATGACTAATATTGATCTTAAATTGATTACTCAAAGGGAACGAGATACTCTAGAAATCTTGCGTTCATATAGCAAAGAGACAATTATTGAATTTTTACTAAACGATATTGCTCGTGATTATAACGTAATTAAGACGTATCAGAGTTGTGTAGCACATACAATCTTTCCACGTCGCAGGGGTCGTCCAAATATCGAAAATGAATCTTAATTTTAGTTACAATAAAGACAAACCGGAAGATAAAATCTCTTCCGGTTTATTTTTTATTAAAAAATATGTTATCATTAAAAAATGAAAAAAGAAAATGTATTAATAGATAAAGCTGGAAGCACAATAAAGTATTCTTCTGATGGTCCGGATATTGAGGATTTAGAATTAGAAGAAGAAGATGTGGTTACTCCTTCAATTGAAAATATTAGAAAATTAATTAAAAATATAGATTTAAAACCAAATGAAAGTTCCCAAGTCAAACAAAAAGAAGAAATTTCTACTTTTAATACAAAAAAAATAAAAATTTTTCTAAAAAATAGAAATCTCAAAGAGAGATTTCAAATCTTTGGAAAATTGAAAAAATTTCATTTTTCAAAAAAAAATTATAGAAGTAATTTTATAATTACGATGTCAGTAAAAACAAAAGTTTTAATGAAATTTTTACGTAGATCAACAACGACAAGATTTCTTTGTGAAAAGATCGTTGTTAACATGACAAGCGATTCAAAATCTTGTGTTTTTATACCAGAAGGAAAATTTATTTATAGATTTTGGAGAGTGGAAGAATTTGCAACTGGAATCTCAACAGATAACTATACTACATTAAAAATAAAAATTTCTAGTTAAAGCTATAATTAACTTATATAAGTTATTGAATCATTAATAAATCTATATAATAAACGATAATCGTTTAAAATTATGTTATCGGTGAATAATTTTGGAGTTTTACATGAAAAAAGAAATTATTGAAGAAAGACGAACAAGATTTCTAGAAAATTTATTACAAGAAGCTATTGTTAATATCTTAGCAGAACAAGCAGCTCCAGAAACACCAGCTACGCCTGCGGCTCCACCACCAGCTACGCCTGCGACTCCACCACCAGCTACGCCTGCGGCTCCACCACCAGCTACAACAGCTCCAGAGACACAAGAAGAAACAAATGTAGAGGATGAAAATACAGAATTTACAATAGAAGAAATGATTGAAAGATTGAATGTAATTCGCGGCGGGAAGTCATTTAAAGACAATGATGTTTACACAAAACTCGTTGTTTTATTTTCAAAATTAAGTGATCAACAAAAAAACGATCTTCGACAGATGTTAATTGCGATTGGGCAAGCAGTTATTAATGTCCCAGAGGACAATTCTGAGCAACAACCGGTTGAAACATCAACTGCGGTACCTGAAACTGCTTCAGCATTGCCAGCAGCTTAATTAAGCCAGATGATCTTTATTCTTTCCTATCGTTAGGAATTCCAATTCTTACGAAGGTCAAAAAATAATATTAAGCGATTATAATAGTATAAAAAATTTTGGTGAGCATGTTATAATGTTTATTGACCTTGACTTAAAAAATTTATTAAATTTCATGGTCTTTATAAAGAGAAAATTTATAATTTTTTTATCATAGATATTGAATGTGAAATATTGTTTTAAATTAAAACAATGATTATTAAGTTAAAGACGTAAAAGTTGGGAATCCCATGACTTTAGTCATGGGAAGATGTTATAAAATAAAAAGGAGTTATAAATGGCAGTTACAAAAAATCGTTTTTCATGTGGACACAAAGGACATGGCAAGTATTGTCACAGATGTAAGGCAGCAGAATTATTAGAAGCAAAAGCCAGAGAATTATCTACGATTAGTGGAAATGAAAAGAAAAATAAACAAACTGAAGTTCAATCATTATTAGACGAAGCCAAGCGTTTAAGGGGTCCACAACGCGGAAGCAAGCAACTTAGTTTGCCAGATTGATGTAATGAATAATAAGCTTATAAATAATTTGAACCGTATTGTTTCTTATGGAATTGGTATGGTTCTTTTGTTTTTATCTATTTTATATTTTAAAGCCTGGCAAATTTTACAAATCGGAGATACAGCTTTGATAGCTGTTGTTCTATTTGCTTTAGGTGGAGCATTAAGTTTTGTACCAGAAAATAAAAGAACATTGTTAACAATAAGGGATGTACTGATTATTTTTGCGTCTCTTATTGTTAACAATGTTCTTTTATGTCTTATTATTTGCGTTACCTCTATGGTACGT
>JACCDP010451307.1_pt1 | contig 16721 bp, 9 predicted proteins | sample 7445841 | NCBI WGS metagenome assembly JACCDP01 (sample SAMN15323441, study PRJNA562643) | freshwater metagenome | isolation source: river surface water | place: USA:Blue River Watershed | collected 2017-08-17 | reverse complement strand
TAGCCCATTATTCACGCCTTACAATTCCTGACACGGTGTAAGGATTAAAAACAAATGTCATGCGTCACGGAGACAAAATCAACAACCTAGGCCGTAAAAAAGCACATAGGGAAGCATTGTTAGCCAATTTGGCTAGCCAGTTAATTACGCACAAGCGTATTGTTACTACTTTAGCAAAAGCTAAAGCGTTAAGAACATACGTAGAGCCGTTAATTACTAAAACTAAAAAGAGCGATAACAAAGAAACAATCATGCACCAGCATAGAATTGTTTTTAGTTACTTACAAGACAAAGAAGCTGTAAAAGAACTATTTACAGTTGTTGGTCCTAAGGTAGCAGGTCGTCCGGGTGGTTATACGCGTATCCTTAAATTGGGCATTCGTCCGGGGGATAATGCAGAAAAAGCAATGATTGAACTAGTAGATTTCAATGAAATCTATGGTAATTCAGTAAATGCAGCTTCTGAACCAGCTAAAAAAACACGTCGTAGCCGTGCAACAACCAAAAAAGCGGATGTTGCAGAAGCAGAAGTGGTAGCTGAAACACCAGCAGCAGAAACAGCAGTAGAGCCAACCGCAGATTCTTCAACTGATAAAGCAGCTGAATAATTTGAAAAGGTAATATGATATAAAAGGCAAGGCTTTGGTCTTGCCTTTTTTTATGTGTAAAAAAAAATAAGGAGATACAAGAGAATTGAACTTTTTTTGTACCATCAAACAAAATCGAAAACCAGCATTCCAATGACGCTTCAAGCCAAAAAGCCCGCAATTTTAATTCTAGCAGACGGACATGTATTTCATGGTTATGCTTTTGGTAAAATAGGCACAACCACCGGGGAAATTTGTTTTAATACCGGTATGACAGGCTACCAAGAGGTATTTACAGACCCAAGTTATACAGGTCAGGTACTTATCATGAACAATGTGCACATAGGTAACTATGGCGTAAAAGATACAGACGTAGAAAGTAGTACTGTAAAAATCAGAGGCCTTATAGCGCGTAATTTGGAGGAGCAGTTTAGCAGACTTTTAGCCAACGGCGATTTGAATACCTATTTGGTTAATAATAATTTAGTAGCTATTGATAATTTAGATACCCGAGCTCTTGTTGCGCATATCAGGGAAAAAGGTGCGATGAACTGTATTATTTCTTCTGATGATTTAGATATTGAGTCATTGAAAAAGAAATTAGCCGCTGTGCCTAGTATGGATGGATTGGAATTAGCGAGCACGGTTAGTACGCCATCTGAATATGAATTGGGTGATCCGGCTGCTGCTATTAAAGTAGCGGTTTTGGATTTTGGGGTTAAGCAACATATTTTACAATGCTTGGTGGATAGAGGTGCGCATGTTAGAGTGCATCCTGCAAAAACACCATTAAGCCGTTTAAAAGAATTCAATCCATCTGGTTATTTTATTTCAAATGGTCCTGGCGATCCGGCTTCTATGGATTATGCGATCACAACCGTTAAAGAAATTTTAGAAGAACAAAAACCAGTATTTGGAATTTGTTTAGGACATCAATTACTCGCGCTTGCAAATGATATTCCTACTTTTAAAATGCACCATGGACATAGAGGACTCAATCATCCAGTAAAAAATATTATTACGGGCCAGTGTGAAATTACTACACAAAACCATGGCTTTGGTGTAGATCCTGAAGCCGTAAAAAATCATCCGAATGTAGAAGTGACGCACGTGAATTTAAACGACAATTCTATTGAAGGTATTCGTTTAAAAAACAAGCCTGCATTTAGTGTGCAGTACCACCCCGAAAGCACGCCAGGCCCGCATGATAGCCGTTATTTGTTTGATAACTTTATGGATTTAATTAAAGCAAAGGCCTAGTTATGAAAATAGTAATCATCAACGGACCCAATTTAAATTTGTTGGGCAAAAGAGAGCCAGAAGTATATGGTACTGCTGGTTTTGATGATTGCTACAATGCTTTGGTAGCCAAGTATCCAACTATTGACTTCGAATATTTTCAATCTAATATCGAAGGGGAACTCATTAACGAATTACAACGCGTAGGCTTTACGGCTAATGGAATTATTTTTAATCCAGGCGGTTACACCCATACTTCTGTTGCGATAGGAGATGCCATAGCAGCCATTACAACGCCGGTTATAGAAGTGCATATTAGTAATGTGCATGCAAGAGAAGATTTCAGAAAAATTTCACACGTATCTGCAAAGGCTATTGGTTCCATTATTGGACTTGGTCTAGAGGGCTATCAATTAGCGGTAGAGTGGTTTGTAAAAAAAGGTTCATAATTTTCTATCCATATGTTTAAGTCCTATTCCCAAAAAGTATTCGGGCTCATTTTGATTGCTGCATGCGTCAAAATGATTACTGCTCCTTTTTTGGAACTTGGTAATGACGAAGTCTATTACTGGACGTATGCACTGCAACTCGATTTTAATCATTTTGATCATCCGCCCCTTGTAGGTTTTTTGATTCGAGTATCTACCTTAAATATGCACTGGGTGTCTGAACTGAGTATGCGATTGGGGGCCATTATCAGTGCTAGTTTGGGTTGTTATTTTATTTTTAAAACAACTACTGTTTTAGCAAATGAAAGGGCGGCATTTTATGCCGCCATACTCTATCAAGCAGGCGTATACACAGGTTTTATTGCTGGCTTTTTTATTTTACCAGATAGTGCGCAACTCATTTTTTGGACAGCGTCTTTGTATGTGATGTCATTACTACTATTTGGAAATAAAGAAAAGCAAATAGTGTACTGGATTATACTAGGGCTACTTATTGGATTTGCGACACTTTCTAAAGTACATGGTTTATTTTTATGGGCGGGCTTTGGAGCTTATTTATTATGTACAAATTACAAGCGCTTATTTTCTTTTGGTTTTATATTGGCCGTAGTGCTTACACTGTTTTGCACGCTGCCTATTGTATACTGGAATGTTATTTACGATTTTATTACTTACCGTTTTCATTCGGAACGTGTAACACACACAGGCATTGATGTTTCTAGTTTTGCAAGTGAATTAATAGGAGAGGTTTTATATCAAAACCCATTTGTATATATTTTAATGTTAGCTGCTGTGGTAGCCTTTAAAAAAATATCATTTCAACAAAATAATAGTGGACGCTGGTTATTGTGGATGAGCCTGCCACTTATATTCATTTTTTGGACGGTAGCGCTATTTAATCCTACACTTCCACACTGGTCGGGCCCCGCATTTATTCCATTAATGATACTCGCTGGTATTTATTTAGATCAAAAAAAACAAAACTGGCAAGTACATATACTAAGAACTTCTGTTGCAGTCGTGTTTACAATTTTACTAGCACTCGTTGTTATCGTACAAAAATATCCGGGTAATTTTGGGAGTCAAAAAGAATCAAACCTTGGAGAATATTGTCCTACACTTGATTTAAGTGGATGGAAAGATTTTAGTGCTGCATTTAAAACCATAGCAGCTCAGGATCAATCTAATCATATGATGGGTAAAGCACCTTCCATTATTGTAGGCAAATGGTTTCCGGCTGGACACCTTGAATTTTATACGTTGCGCACCACTGGGCTTTCATTAATTGGCATTGGGCCACTACAGGACATTCATAAGTTTGCTTGGTTGAACAAACAGCGTCCAGCATTGACAGTTGGCACCGATGCGTATTGTATAGTTCCTTCTAATATTCCTTTTAATGTTACAGAAGCGTATGGTCAATATTTTAAATTGATTGATGCACCAGTTGTAATTGACCAAAAAAGGGGTGGCGTTGTTGTTAGGCATTTTTTAGTGTACCGTTTGCATGGTTGCATTAAAGTTCCGCAACCTCTCTTGTAGCAAATTTTAGAATAGCTTTTCAAAATCTCTTCTGTAAGAAATACTGGCACCAAAACGGTTGCGTCTGCCAAAGCTGGACCCACTTATGTCTAAGCTATTTTTATTAAATAGGATAGCCCTTAATTTTCTGTCTTGGGTAAGAATGAATTCTATATTTAAATCGGGAAGCCATTGTAAATTGCCATTTTTAACACTTGAAGAATTACTTAAATTAAAATCAAGATCTCCACCAAAGGTTACAACAATTTTATCTTCAAAAAAGCTTTTACCTACTTTAAAATTTACACGTGATCTGTTAATGCCTGTATTTGAGGCGTTTGTATTGATACCGGAAGCAGCCCCTAATAAATCTGCATTGCTGTATAAAGATGTTCCAACGTCAAAGCGTAAGCTCTTGTCGCCTGTTAGCTTGTAAAGCATATTAGAGAACATTTTATTAATTTCCTTGGTGAGTATTTGAGAGAGTGTATTTACACCAATGGTAGCAAACATGGCATTGGTATTGCCATTTCCTCCATTGCCAATGGTAGGAGGTGCAAAGGAATTGAAAACAATTAGAAATGAAACCTGTTTTAATATTTCATTATCGTCTTGTTCGAGCCTTGTTAAATATTGTACAAGTTCATTGTCTGTTTTAATAGGACTCCCTTGGGGAAAATCAAGTTTAAAACTGATAGTTGGCTTTGTTAATTTGTCTCTTAATTGTGCCACTACATATACAGGCCCGCGGTATCCTTTAACAGCACCACTCATATTTAAATTACCTATGAGATCGTAAAGTGCAACCTGCTCTGCGGTATACTGTGCATCTATTTTAATATTGGCTTTATTAGGGTCACCTGTCCATTCGATATAGTTTCCTTTGTTAGGTATTAGTTCAAATGGTTTTTTGATGAGTGATTGAAAACTAAAGTCATAGTTTCCTTTATCGATATTGTAGCGTCCTCTTATCGTTAGCGGCTCCGTTGTACCTGATTTGATTTTGAGTCTTCCACTTCCGTTCGCTTTAATGATATCACCTGATACGTCGTCTAAAATCACATCTATTTGAGCTTTGTTATTTGCAGTTAAATCAAGGTCTACGAGTAAATTAAAATCAGAGACTTTATTTTCAGATTGAATTTCAGTGCCGTACTTTTTATACGAAATAAAATCTGCAGATGCTGATTCTTTAGATACGGCATTGGGCAATACAATATGGGAGCTATCTGTTGATTCTGCTATAAGTGTAATTTTTGCATTTGTGGATGGGCCTTTAAAATTAAAATTCGCTTTACCAATTGCCTTACCATAAAAAATTGAATTGTCTTTTGCCTTGGTATCTAGAAGTAGTAAATTGTTGGTCGTAATATCAAAATCAAAAGCCATATTTTCAAACTGCTTTTCATACAATTTACCTGAACCGGATGCTTTGTTGTTGTACTTGTCTCTAATCGTAAACTTTCCAAAGTCAATACCATCTTCTAAAAATGTAACGCGCAAACTGTCAATTTGATAATCAACCTGTGTATAATCTACTTTTAGTGCCGCATTTTGTACGCGCACCTCTCCTAATAGTGTTGGGCTTTTTGGATTACCTTGAATACTTAGTTGGCCTGTAGCCCTACCATCAATATCAGAAAAAATACCTGTCAAAAATTGCTCGACAAAATTAATTCTGGTATCACTTAGTTGAATATTTGTGAAGAGCGGTTGCTGGGCGCTATCTGCAAGACTGTAAAAGCCATTTGCGCGGATATTATAATCTTTATTATCTGAGATTACCGTAAATGGAAGCTTGCCTGTTTTAGCATCATAACCGGCTGTTACATTTACAAGACCTACCGAATCATTGTCTACCCGTAATTGACTGGTATTAATCCTGGCGTCTACCTTTACATCAGAAAAAATGTTTTTCAATGTAATATTTCCATTGGCAATACCTTCAAAACGTGGTTGTTGAATCAACAAGTTTGTAATATCCCCAATTACAAGGTTATTGAGTTTTATATTGAGTTGATTGGTATTGCCGCCGTCCTCTTCTTCGCTTTGAATTAATATTTCTTGGGTACCTTGTACAAACTTTACATTACTTGCCTGCACAAAGTTTTTGCGAAGTACTAGTTCACCTTCTTTTTCGAGGGTCCATTTTTTATTATTCAAGGTAAAATTAGAAGGTTTCCACTGGATGCGAATGCCATCTTGTAAGGTATAAACTTCTGCTTCTAAATTGGCATCATTCAAATTACTAGATGCACTTGTTTTAACCTGTACAATGGATTTATCATTTTTTGAATCTATCGAAATAATTGAATTGGGGAAATGAATACTATCACCGATACCAAAATTATCTATATTGGTTAATAAGCTCAGGTTGTTGATATCGCCTTTGGCTTGAATGTTAGCGCCAGTGAAAGCGTAGTCATTGATTTTGCCATACGGAATATTTGCTAACGCTATGAGTTGATAGGTTTTGGTATTGATGTTGCCTTCAAACGAAAAGTCATTAAACCCGCTCCAGTTTTTATTGTATAAACTAATATAGGGATCTATATAGTTGCCATTTGCTTTAATGGTAAAATTTTGATCTGCACTTAGTTTGCCTGGCGCCTCTATATAATTAGGGTAGTAGTGGTGTAAAAAGGATTGAATACTTTTTGGTAAATCAGCAACCTTAAATTGCCCGTTGATACTTGCATTAAAGTCGTTACTTTTTAAGGTTATAAGTTTTTCAATCCCTATTTGTGATGAACGTAGCGATAAGGAATCGAAATTTAATTTAGTAGTTGAGTCGTTAATATTAGCATTTAAAAATTTAGCATTCCCTGTAAAATTATCGAGGTTGTTTCCCGAAAAATTGGCATCCAATAAGCCCGTAACTTCAATGAACTTTGGATACAGTTTAAGGGCTTTTAAATTTGAATAGGCCAAGTCACCAACAATATTAAAGGCTGGTATGGTTTGATTGAAATTGATTTCTAGCGAGCTCGTAAAGTTTAGATTGGGGTCGTTGATAATAATATCGCCACTAAAATATTTTTTTTGAAAAGTGCCGTTGGTTACAATGCTCTTATAATCGTAGTTTTTGTATTGTATGGTTCTAATATCTCCACTAATACTCGTTTTTAATTTTTCAATATCAAAGCTGCTACCTTCGATGCTTCCTTTAAAATCTATGGTGCCTATATCGCTATTGTTTGTGAATTTACCCAAATTAAAGGCGACGGTTTCCAATTTTCCTTTGTAGCTAGGCTCTCCTTGTGTAGGTAGCTTTAAATTGATATCAGTAGTGATACCGCCTAGTGCAGTGCTAAATACACCCTTGGTAACAAAGTCAAAAGCAGTGCCCTTAAAATCTCCTCGGTATAAAATGGTACCCAATGAAGCAATGCTGGGGCTTTGTATATTTTGTATTGAAGGGATGAGTTGGGCTAGGTCTTTGTAATTACTTTGGGCAAACCCTTTTTGTAAAGTTATTTGAGTAGTTTCTATTGCTGGCAACCCTTTCATCGAAAAAGTGCCCGTTAAAACACTGTTGCTTCCTGTTCTAAGTTGTAGTTGGTTGACTGTAAAATCAGCTACTGTTCCTGTATATTTTCCTGAAACCGCTGCCTTTGTTTTAAACGTGGACATAGCGGGAGCAAAAAAAGCAATATCATCTGTGTGTACTACCGATTCTTTGAGATTGGCAACCATTACAACATTTGAGATGTATTTGCTAAAATCTTTTTCAAAATTTGAAAACTTCATAGCATAGTAGTTGCCAATGCGTGACCTGTTGGTTTGAAGGTCTAAATTGGCAAACTCCATGATGTTCTGATTGAACGTAAATGCAGTATTTAGTTTTTTTACTAATAAACCGGATCTTTCTTTTGCAGAAAGCTTTATGGAAGCTTTTATTTCTTTTTCTGATACAAAAGCATTTTTAATAGAAGCGTTGATACTAAAAAAATGGAGATGCGTTCCGTCAAAATTAGGATATGGTTTTTCTAAGTCACTATCAATAGCAAGCGAACCTTTATTGATTGTGATTTCATCTGCATTAATGTTGAGTGGACTTGAATTTGTTGGGGTTGCGGCGACCGTTTTTTTGCTATTGCTAGGTTGTAAGGCTGGTATCACTTTCATTACAAAAGAAGGTTGATCTAAACCAACATTACCTAATTTAATAAATCCGGTAGCGATATTCATTTTTTTGCAATCCGCCACTATACTTACAGCACTTGCGCTCATGTAATTTCCAGTCCACTGATCGTTTTGTTCAAACCGAACAGATTTTAAGTCTATTTTTTTAATATCGTAATGCGTTTTATTGCCTTTATTGCTTGTGTCGCTGTTGTTAAAATAGTTTGTGATGAATGCGTAATTCCATGTATTTGTTTTTCTATTGATTTTTACAACGGCGTCTTCTATTCCAATATAGTTGAGTGTTGCATTTTTTTGTAAGAAAAACCAATCGGTAATTCTTATTTTACAAAGGTTTGCAAATAGTAGGGTGTCTTTGTTTAGGTCGCGTACCAGTATACCTTCGATGTTTAATTTATTAAATGGACTAATATTTACTTTTCTGATACGAACCTCGGCACCTAATTTTTTTGAAATAGAGGAAGTGATTTTTTTTGCGATATAGTTTTGTACTGGACTCGTGTTTAAAAGTAGGAGCACCAAAAAGAAGCACGCAACAACCGCGAGCAAAATATTTCTAGATATTTTTAATTTTCTTTTCAGGTTATTTTGTATTCAAGTATCAATTATTAATATCCTGCCACGGCGTCATCGCCTCTTTTATCAGCAACAGTGATTCTTTTACCCGTTGGACCAATAACGATACCGTCGGTTCTACCAATACTTCCTCTTTCTTTTATACGATAGCCCATTTTTTCTAAGGCAGCTTTGGTATTTTGGTTAAATGTCTTTTCTATGCTCACATCATCAGGGAGCCATTGATGATGAAACTTTGGATTGTTAATGGCGTCCTCTAAACTCATATTAAAATCAACGAGATTAACAATGGTTTGAAAAACCGATGTTGGAATAGTCGTGCCTCCTGGTGTGCCCACAGTCAAATAAGGCTTGTTGTTTTTTATAAGTAAGGTAGGCGTCATGGAACTAAGCATTCTTTTATGTGGAGCAATAGAATTGGCCTCTCCACCAATGGCACCATACATATTTGGACTGCCTGGTTTTGCACTAAAATCATCCATTTCATTGTTTAATATAAATCCTGCGCCACCTACAACGGTTCTATTGCCATAGCCTCCATTAAGGGTAGTGGTAACAGCAACCATGTTACCTTCTGGATCAACCACACTAAAATGTGTTGTTTCTTCGGAGACAGGTGCATCACCTGCTACCGTTTGATCGCTTGAGCCTGCAATGCCGGGCTTATAATCTTGCATTCTACCTTTTAAGTATGCGTTGCTAAGTAATGTTTTTTGAGGTACTTTATAAAAATCAGGATCACCAATATGTGCAGCTCTATCAGCGTAAGCACGGCGCTCCACTTCAATCATTAGTTGCACCGATTCGTCAGTTTGATAACCCATTTTTTGAACATTGAAGGGCTCTATCATTTTTAGCATCTGGCCAATTAAAACACCTCCACTACTAGGAGGCGCAAAACTAATGACACCATAACCTCTGTAATTAAATACAATTGGTGTTCTAAGTTTTGCTTGATAACTTTTTAAATCTTCGAGTGTGATAAGTCCGCCGCCTCTTTTCATTTCATCAACAATGAGTGTTGCTGTTTCACCTTCATAAAATCCTTTGGCACCATTTTTTTGAATGCGTGTTAGTGTATTAGCAAGTTCTATTTGAATGAGGGTGTCTCCAACTTTCCATTTTGTTTCTTTAACAAATGCAGTAGGCTTTGTTGAATATTTTATAAAATCTTTTTTTGTGCTATTTAAACTAGACGCTTCTCTTTCGGTAATTACAAATCCGTAACGCGCTAAATCAATAGCCGGTTGAATAAGTGTTGCAAAAGGAAGTTTTGCATGCGGCAAGGTTGCAAAAATACCCGCCACAGTACCCGGAACGCCAGAAGCTAAATGACCATTTTGTGAAAGCGCATCTTGTGCATTGCCCGCAGCATCTAAATACATATCTCTTGTTGCTTTTGCAGGAGCAGCTTCTCTATAATCGATGCCAATTAGGCTGCCGTCTTTTTTTCTGGCAAGTGTAAAGCCGCCACCGCCAATATTACCTGCTCCCGGGTATACAACTGCTAGTGCAAATTGTGATGCAATGGTTGCGTCAAATGCATTGCCGCCTTGCTTCATGATAGCGGCGCCAACCATGCTTGCAAGGGGGTGCGCGCTTGTTACACCTGCGCTATTAAAAGTGCCAGATTTTACAACAATATATTGGTACGGATTTACTGCTTTTGTGGGGCCTACAATTGTATTTTCATATTGCCCCATAACGTTACTATAAAGGCAAAATAAGAGGGCCGTAAAGATTGTTGATTTCATGGTTGAAAATTACTCAATTTTTGGTTAAATCTGGGCCATTTTTTGTTACATTCACGCTTTGTTTAACAAACTGTTCATGATTTAAATGACAGCCCAATTAGACGTTTTGACAGCTATGAAAAAATCTTACTTTTTTATCCTGCTATTTTTAATGGCATTACTGTTTTCTAGTAATAGTGGATGGTCACAACAGGTGAGTCAGAATAATGGCGGTGTAATGCCTAGTGCCTCCATTTTACAATCATTGAGAAAGTTACAAGTGTTAGGTTCTGTTTTATATGTTGCTGCACACCCCGACGATGAAAACAATAGTTTATTGCCTTATTTGGCTAAAGAAAAAATGTACCGAACAGCCTATTTGAGTTTAACTAGGGGCGATGGCGGTCAAAATTTAATTGGCCCAGAGCAGGGTATTGAACTGGGTATGATTCGGACCAAAGAATTACTAGCCGCCAGAGAAATAGATGGCGCCGAACAATATTTTACAAGTGCGTATGAATTTGGTTTTAGCAAAAGCATGGATGAAGCGTTACAAATATGGGACCGCAACAAAGTATTAGCAGATGCTGTGTGGGTGATTCGAAATTATAAGCCAGATGTAATTATTGCGCGCTTTCCTCCGGACGCGCGCGCAGGCCATGGACATCATAGTGCTTCTGCGCAAATTACAAGAGAGGCTTTTATTGCAGCTGCCGATCCCAATCAATTTCCGGAACAACTAACAAATGGTGTTACCGTATGGCAAGCCAAAAGACTACTTTGGAATACGTTTAATTTTGGCGGCGCCAATACAACAAGTAATGATCAATTTAAAATAGATGTAGGTGTATATAATGCGCTAGAAGGAAAAAGTTATGGTGAAATAGGCGGTGAAGCAAGAAGTATGCACAAAAGTCAGGGAGAGGGAAGACCTCGCCGAAAAGGAGAAATTATAGAATATTTTACAACCCTTATAGGAGATGCGCCTACTCAAAGTTTATTGGATGGTGTTGCAATTGATTGGACCCGACTAGGTCAAAATGCGGAAAGTATTTCAACTTCGATTGATGCGGTTATTGCTGCTTTCAATCCTTTACAGCCCTCTTTATCATTACCTGCCCTTATAAAAATTTATAAACAAATGCAGGGACTTCCTAGCTCTGTATGGAAAGGGTATAAATTACATGCACTTCAACAAATTATTGAAGCTGCTGCTGGATTGTCTGTGGAGGCAAATACAGTTTCAGAAAAAGCGGTACAAGGAGATACGATTAGTTTTACATGTAGTATTAATAACAGATCTACTGCTGCTGTTACCTTAGAAAATTTTACTTTATCGAATCAGGCATTTACAAAACAAGTTGGACAAAAATTGTTTCAAAATAAAAATTACAATTATACGGTAAGCCTGCCTTCTGCGGCACCAAAAAATCAATTTCAACCTTATTGGTTACAGCAGCCTAAAAAGTTGGATGGTATGTTTTTAGTGAATGATTATGGTGTACTAGGGAAAGCATGGAATGATCCAACTATTTCTGTACAATTTACCTGTGCTATTGAAGGTGTTGTATTTACCATTACAAGACCGGTTCAGTATAAATATGTAGACCTTGTTAAAGGTGAATGTGTGCAACCATTTATTTTAATACCACCATACGAACTTGTTGTAAAACCAACAATTGTTTTAACAGGTGTGTTATCTGAAAAAGGCAAAAAAAATCCTGCAACACCTTTACAACTTACTGTGGTATCCAATCAGGAAAAGCAAATGGGCGCAGGAGTTCGTTTTAGTTTAATGGATCAAAAAACAGGGAAGGAAGTTTATGAGCAAGGTGTAGATTCGGTTTTTAATGGTGCAAAAACAACTACTATTGATGTGCCTCTTGCCCGTTTCTACAATCCTGCTACTGTATCAAATTCAATTACTGCATCGGTTGCAGTAACGAGCAGTAAGGGTACCCAGCATTACAATGAGCGCCTCCAAAAAATTGTTTACGATCACATTCCAAATACCCATTATCTCTTGCAAGATGTTGTCAAAGTGGTAGATGAGCCTATTCGGGTAAAAGGCGCTCGGGTAGGCTATATTGCGGGTTCTGGCGATTTAACCGAAGAGGCACTTATTCAACTTGGATACCGCGTAGAAAAAATAACGGCGGCCAATTGCACGCTGCAATATTTAGCCGGATTTGATGCGATTGTTACGGGTGTTAGAGCCTACAACGTAAATGCATTTTTAAAGGATGGCTATCAAACACTATTACAATATGTACAAAATGGAGGCAATTTAATTGTACAGTATAACCGTACGGGTACAAATGGATTAACACCTCCTATGGCACCGTATCCGTTTACAATAAGCGCAGGATCGAGGGTAACCGAAGAAAACGCAGAAGTTGTATTTTCAAATCCCGCCCATCCTGTTTTGCAATCACCTAATCTCATTACAGCACGTGATTTTGAAGGATGGATTCAGGAGAGAAGTACCTATCAGGCAATCGCTATTGATGCCCGTTATGCAGCGCCATTATCTATGCATGATAAAAGCGAACAACCGTCAAGCGGCTCTTTAATTACTGGTGCATACGGGAAAGGTAATTTTTCATATGTTGGCTTAGCGCTATTTAGGCAATTGCCTGCTGGTGTTTCAGGCGCGTATAAATTATTGGCAAATCTAATTGCATTACCAAAACGATAAAATATGTCATTGATAGATTGGGTTGTTTTGGTGGTTACGTTTATACTTATTATTTCTTATGGTTTGTATAAAAGTAATGCAACTAAAAATTTGGAAGGATATTTTTTAAGTAACCGTTCTATGCCATGGTATTTGGTTTTACTGGGTATTATGGGTACGCAAGCTAGTGCTATTACTTTTTTATCGGCACCTGGTCAAGCATACACCGATGGTATGCGTTTTGTACAATATTATTTTGGCTTGCCACTCGCTATGATTGTTATAGTGGTGTGGTTTGTACCTATGTTTAGTAAGTTAAAAATATTTACAGCCTACGAATTTTTAGAACAGCGCTTTGATTTAAAAACCAGAACCTTTACTTCGTTTTTGTTTTTATTATCTCGCGGATTATCGACAGGTATTAGTATTTACGCACCTTCTATTATTTTATCCTCTTTACTAGGTTGGGATATTTATTGGACCAATATTGCGATGGGAGGGATGCTCACTTTATATACCGTGAGTGGAGGCTCCAAGGCAGTTGCTTATACCCAACAGCTTCAGTTTGTAATTATATTTATTGGAATGGTGGTGTCGGGTTATTATTTAGTGCACCTGCTACCGGATGGTCTCGGATTTTCGGATGCATTAAAAGTGGGCGAAGTGTCGGGTAAATTAAATGTCATTACAACAGGTAGTACAGGTAGTGGATTTGATTTTAAAGACCGGTACAATATTATTAGCGGAACCATTGGGGGCTTTTTTTTAGCACTCTCTTATTTTGGTACCGATCAATCACAAGTAGGTAGGTACATTACTGCAAAAAATGACAAAGAAAGTAAATTAGGACTCCTACTAAATGGCGTTGTTAAAATACCTATGCAGTTTTTAATATTATTATTAGGTGTTTTACTATTTACATTTTATCAATTTAAAGAGTCTCCCATTTTTTTTAATAGAACCGTTGAAACCAAAGCCTGGTCTACACCTTACAAAGATTCATTAGCTGCCATTCAACATCAGTTTAAGGCAGCGCAGGCTAAACAGTTGGAACTTAACAGCGCACTTGTACAAACTAAAAAAACAGATACTGCCCTAGAAAATAAAATTCAACAAGGAGCCGTATCGTTAACGGCCATACAAAAAAAATATAAACAAGTCATTGCAACTGCTGTGCCAGGAGCAGATGTAAATGATACCAACTATATTTTTTTACGCTTTGTTGTGGACTATTTGCCAGTAGGTCTTGTGGGCTTATTAATTGCTGTCATTTTTTTAGCAGCATGGGGTTCTATTGCAGCGGCGCTTAATGCACTTGCCTCTTGCACCGTTATAGATTTTCATTTGCGTTTTAGATCAAAAACAATTGATGGAACAACACTTGCCCAATCTGCCACAGATTATAAAACGTCTAAATGGTATACTTTGGCTTGGGGTGTTTTTTGTATTTTAACGGCACAGTTTGCAACGGGTATGGGGAGTTTGATAGAAGCCGTTAATGTACTAGGCTCTTTATTTTATGGCGTTATTTTGGGCATTTTTTTAGTTGCTTTTTATGCTAAAAAAGTGGGAGGTACTGCTGTGTTTTGGGCTGCCATAGTAGGAGAAATATTTGTTATTGTATGTTTTTGTTTAGATAAATATAATATTGTTGGCATTGGATTTTTGTGGCTCAATGTTATTGGTGCTGTGTTCGTATTTCTTTTAGCTATCTTGTTTTCTAAATTTAAAACACATGCCATTTAATACTGTTCCTTGGGCGCATCGTGCAAACATTTACGAGGTGAATGTGAGGCAGTATACCAAAGAGGGGACCCTGGCTTCCTTTGCAGCGCATCTTCCAAGACTAGCAGATATGGGTGTTACTGTTTTATGGTTCATGCCTATAACGCCAATTGCTAGTAAAGGACGGCTTGGTAGTTTAGGAAGTTATTATGCCTGTTGTGATTACAAGGCTATTAATGAAGAATTTGGAACAGAGGGGGATTTTATTGCCGTTGTAGATGCGGCACATGCACTTGGTATGAAAGTGATTATTGATTGGGTAGCCAACCATACCGGTCAAGATCATGTTTGGACTACCTCAAATCCAAACTTTTACATGCAAGACACGCAAGGTAATTTCACAGAACGCAATGGGTGGACTGATGTGATCGATTTAAATTACAATAACAGGGATATGCGTACCGCTATGATAGCTGCGATGCGTTACTGGGTTGATACAGCTGACATCGATGGTTTTAGATGTGATATGGCTCATTTGGTGCCACTTGATTTTTGGGTAGCGGCACGACAAGCGCTTGATACCATAAAGCCTTTATACTGGCTAGCGGAGTGTGAAGACCCGCTTTATTTTGAAGCATTTGATACAACATACGCCTGGGCGTTTATGCATGCAAGTAGTTCTATTAATAGGCATGAACCGAGTTTAAATCCGGTATTGGAACAACTTGATATCTATAAAAGCCAAGGATCAAATACGCAAAAATTATTTTTTACATCCAATCATGACGAAAATAGTTGGAACGGAACGGAGTATGAAAAATATGGTGTAACAGCCAAAGCATGGGCTGTTTTTACGGCCACTTGGGGTGGGTTGCCACTTGTATATAGTGGTCAGGAAATCCCTAATCATAAACGCTTGTCATTTTTTGAAAAAGATGAACTGGATTGGTCGCTGCAAACAAAGCAACCGGCACTACATGGTTTTTATAAGTCGCTTTTAAGCATTCGTACACAAAATGATGCAGTTGCGCTTGGTCAAACCGAGATGCTTCAAACGCCATACCACAATAGCATTATAGGCTTTATAAAAAAGCACCAAAACAGTATTGTTTTGGTGCTTCTCAATATTTCGGAGCATAATAGATTGGCTTTTGAAATTAGCCATCCTTTGCTGTTTGGAACTTTTGAACAAATATTTTCGGGCCTACAATTTTCATTTTCAGGCAATGAAAAATTTGAATTACAGGCCGGTGAATATCTGGTATATCAGCTTATTCCTCACTAAGGTTTAGCGGGTAAGTGTAGCTGCCTTCAAATCCAGGATAAAATCCTTCGAGTCTTACAACACCAGATTTCATTTTAGCTAATATTTCTTTGAGTTCGTCTAGGCTTTTTACTTCGGATCCGTTTACGCTGATGATTACAAACCCATCTTGCATTCTACTTTTTTTCAGTAATCCTTCGCCTACTTTTTTCACTACTACACCACCTTCTACTTCGTTGGCTGCTGCTACTTTTTTATCTAGGTTTTCAAATGTGCCACCTAATTTTTCGATGATGGAAGTATTTTTAACAATATCCGTATTGCCCACTTTGTTTTTTAAAGTAAGTGTTACGGTATTTTCTTTTCCTGCTCTTTTGTAGGTTAAGCTTACTTTATCTCCTGGTTTGCGTTTGGCTACTTGTTCTTGTAATTCTGGCCCAGAGGTAATAGTAACCCCATCGATTTTTGTAATGATATCATATTTTTTTATGCCTGCTATGGCAGCTGCACCACTTGCTGGAACATCAGTTACAAATACACCTTCACCTTCTTTGATGCTAATACCAAATTCTTTTTCATAGGCAAGCTTTTGTTCATCAGTAACATTTTCTGGTAAAAAGTTAATGCCAATATACGCACGTTGAACGGTGCCAAATTTTACAATATCAGTTACTATCTTTTTTACAATGTTAACAGGTATTGCGTAAGAGTAACCTGCATAAGAGCCAGTAGGAGATGCTATGGCAGAGTTAATGCCAATGAGTTCACCAGTAGTATTAACGAGTGCACCACCACTGTTACCTG
>JACCDP010084097.1_pt1 | contig 16722 bp, 17 predicted proteins | sample 7445841 | NCBI WGS metagenome assembly JACCDP01 (sample SAMN15323441, study PRJNA562643) | freshwater metagenome | isolation source: river surface water | place: USA:Blue River Watershed | collected 2017-08-17 | reverse complement strand
CGATCCATTCCGTTTGCTTACGGATGGATTCTTGATGGATGATTCGAAACAGTTCCGCTACTACCTCTGGATTTAATTGAAAGGCTTTTGCCCAATCGGGTCGACTGTGCAAGATTTCTTGCCAACGCTCCAATTGAAAGGCGGCTACATTGTTTTCCTTTTTGTAAGCTCCGATTTTTTCAACCAAGTGCATTCTTCTACTCAATACCTCAAGGAGATCCCGGTCTACTTCATCGATTTGTTTCCGAATCTCATCCAGTGGATTTAGCCCATCTTTAGGTTTGAAATCCCCATTTCTAGACACCAATTCACCCATCAATTGATTTAAATCTGCTGGACTTAATTGCTGAGCTGCATCTGTCCAAGCCTGATCGGGATGGCAATGAGATTCGATCATCAGTCCATCAAAGTTGAGGTCCAAGGCATGTTGAGCAATGCCCTTCACCAGGGCTCGCTTTCCTGAGATATGACTAGGATCATTAATAAGAACTAGTTCGGGACGAAGGGTTCTAAACTCTATCGGTAACTCCCACATGGGTGAATTTCGATGCAGCGTATCTCTAAAATTCGAAAATCCACGGTGCACCGCTCCGATTCTACGCAAACCTACTTGTTCCAGTCGCTCAATGGCCCCAAGCCAAAGTCCTAAATCGGGGTTGATGGGATTTTTGACCAAAACAGGAATGTCTACTCCCTGCAAACTTTCTGCAATCTCGGTCACAGTAAATGGATTTACAGTGGAGCGTGCCCCGATCCAAAGTACATCCATTTCAGCCTTTAGGGCCTCCTCCACATGGTAGGCAGTTGCAACTTCAACCGCCACCTTTACCCCGTACTTTTTCTTTGCTTCCTGAAGCCAAGGCAATGCGAGGCTTCCCAATCCTTCAAAACCATTGGGACGTGTGCGAGGCTTCCATACCCCAGCCCGGATGAGGGATATTCCATTAGCAGCCAGTTGACTCACCGTGGAATCCAATTGCTCGGGGGTTTCGACACTGCAAGGGCCTGCAATAAGGAAAGGAGATCCCAACTCGGAATCTTCTAGGAAGGGGAAAAGTTTTTTGATACTTGGGTTCATGCCGGAGAAACCAAAGGGAAGGGGTCAAAGTTTCCTTGAAGGTAAAAAATCCAATCTTTTTCCTAGATCGAAATCCCAAACAAAACCCACGGGTCGCTGTTTTTCTACTATATTTGCCCCGTTAAATGCGCGCTATGCCCGTCAAACCCACTATTTCTTTTGAGAATTTGGAAGTAGCCTTTGCTTCCAAGAGTAATGCAGAACTTCGAAAGATGTATCTGATTTTTGCCACCCTCAATAAAAATTGGATTTCAAACCTTGGAATTAAGTTGGCAAACCTGTCTTTTCAACTTCACTTACCCATCAAAGGCATCCTTAAGAAAACCATGTTTGGGCATTTTTGTGGAGGCGAAACTATTGCGGAGAGCGTTTTGGCTTCCCGCCAACTTGCAAACTACGGAGTACATTCCATTTTGGACCTTTCAGTGGAAGGAAAAGGAGATGAGCCAAGCTTTGAAGCGACTACAGAAGAAATCTATCAAACCTTGGTAGAATCTGCCAAGACGGACTACATGCCTTTTGGAGTGTTTAAAGTTACGGGATTGGGGGATTACCATATTTTAGAAAAAATTCAAGCAAAACAAGCATTAACCACTGCTGAGCAAGAGGCTTTTGCCCGCCTAGAAGGTCGAGTAGATCGCTTGTGTAAGGCAGCTCATGACTTGGGGCTAAAAATTTTGGTGGATGCTGAGGAAAGTTGGTTTCAAGATGTCATTGATGAACTTGCTTATGTTGCCATGGCCAAATACAACCAGGAACGCTGTGTGGTCTACAATACCTACCAAATGTATCGCCATGATTCCTTGGTACGCTTGAAGAAAGCACACCTGGTAGCCAAAGAACAGGGCTATTTCTTTGGAGCAAAGCCTGTTCGGGGTGCCTACATGGAAAAGGAACGCGCACGTGCCATTGCGGAAGGATACCTAGATCCAATTCAGCCCAGCAAAGAAGCCACAGATCGAGATTACGATTTGGCAATCGCCTACTCGGCACAAGAAGGTATCCATTTGGTATGCGCTACGCACAACGAGAAGAGTACACTTACGCTTACCGAATTGATGTCTCAGTACCAAATCGACCCAAAGTCAGATTTGGTATACTTTTCGCAACTCTATGGAATGAGTGACTCCATTTCCTATAACTTAGCAAATGCAGGCTATCGGGTGGTGAAGTACGTTCCTTATGGCCCTGTAGAAAAAGTAATGCCTTACCTCAGTCGAAGAGCAGCCGAAAATTCCTCCATAGCAGGTCAAAGCAGCCGGGAGTTTGAATTGGTGAAAAAGGAAATGAAGCGAAGAAGGCTCGGGTAACAGAAAATAGATACGAATTAATAGACCAACCCTACATCATGCAACTATTGAGCGAACAGGAACTGGAACGAAGAAAAGACCGAGAGGAACTCTATTCCTTGGGCATCAATCCTTATCCTGCGGAGTCTTTTGTGATCAATGCCAATGCGGCCGATATTCATACCAATTACGAAAACAACAAAACGGACTACAAGGACATTTCCATTGCAGGACGATTGATGAGCCGTAGAATTATGGGGTCTGCCTCCTTTGCGGAGATTCAAGATTCCACTGGGAGGTTGCAGATCTATGTGCGCAGAGACGATATCAGTACTCCAGAGAACCCCGATTTTTACAATACGGTATTCAAAAAATTACTGGGCATTGGGGATTTCATTGGGGTGAGAGGGTATATTTTCACTACCCAAACAGGCGAGATCTCACTCCATGTGACCCATTTGACTGTATTATCCAAAGCAGTGAAGCCTCTTCCAATTGTAAAAAGAGACGAGGATGGAACCGTTTTCGACGGATTTACCGATCCTGAGCAGCGCTACAGACAGCGCTATGTGGACCTTACCGTAAATCCAGAGGTGAAAAAAACCTTTGTCACCCGTACCAAAATTATCTCCAACATGCGTCGCTACTTTGACGACCATGGTTGGCTAGAAGTGGAGACGCCGATCTTACAGGCGGTACATGGGGGAGCAGCGGCGCGTCCTTTCCAGACCCATCACAATACCCTGGACATGCCACTTTACTTGCGCATTGCCAATGAACTCTACCTGAAGCGATTGATCGTGGGTGGATTTGATGGGGTGTATGAGTTTGGCAAGATGTTCCGCAACGAAGGCATGGACCGTACCCACAACCCAGAGTTTACCTCCATGGAGATCTACGTAGCCTACAAGGATTACATCTGGATGATGGAGATGGTGGAGCAGTTACTGGAAAAAGTGACCCAGACCATTCATGGAGTGACTGCGGTACAAGTAGGAGGCAAGACGATCGATTTTGCAGGTCCTTACCGTCGACTAACCATGTTTGATTCCATCAAAGAATATGCAGGCATCGATGTTAGCGAATTGGATGAACAAGGACTGCGTGAGGTATGCGCCAAATTAGGCATTGAAGTGGATGCCTCTATGGGTAAAGGCAAATTGATCGACGAGATCTTTGGTGCAAAGGTAGAAGCCAACTTAATTCAGCCTACCTACATCACGGATTACCCGATAGAGATGACTCCGCTGGCTAAGAAGCACCGAAGCAAACCAGGATTGGTAGAGCGCTTTGAGCTGTTTGTCAATGGAAAAGAAATTGCGAATGCCTACTCGGAACTCAACGACCCAATCGATCAGCGGGAGCGATTTGAGGAGCAACTGAAGCTTGCCGCTAGAGGGGATGACGAGGCGATGGCCATGGATGAGGATTTCCTTCGTGCCTTGGAATATGGCATGCCGCCTACTTCTGGTTTGGGTATAGGTATTGACCGTTTAACCATGTTGCTAACCGATAATTCTACCATCCAAGAAGTGTTGTTTTTCCCGCAAATGCGCCCTGAGAAGAAGGCTGTGGAATTGACAGAGGAGGAGAAAATCATTGTAGAACTTTTGAAAGCCAAGCACCCTGCTTCTTTACCTGACTTGAAGACAGCAACTGGATTGAGTGGTAAAAAATGGGATATTTCGATCAAGGGATTGACCCAAAAAGGCCTTGTGAAAGTAACCAAGGAAGGAGAAAGCTTGCTAGTAGACCTAATTGATTCCTAAGGTTTCCCTGGCTTCAAAAATAAAAAAGTCCAGCATTTGCTGGACTTTTTTGTTGCTACCCTTTTACTTTTTAATGCTTTAGGAAAAGTAACCAGGCAAAATAAGATTTGAAGTTCAATTAGATGGGCTGTGCACCGTGGTCTGATAACAGTGGACGATTTACTTTTTCTGTGCGTCTGCAAATCCAAAAACTTTTTGAAGCAAGGGGCTAGATCGCGTATTGATATTTTTTCGCAAAGCCAGTTCTTCTTTGGCAATCTCCACAAACAAACCCTGCAGGGCTTTTTCGGTCACGTAGGCCGTAAGGTCTGTATTCACGGGCTTGACCATAGGGATTTTGTTGTAGCGTGTCATGACCGATTCCCAATGGGCAGTGGCGCCTACTTTTTGAAGACTTGTTTGGATGGGTGGTGCAAATTTAACTTTCAGCCCTGCTGTGGTGCTGAGTTGTAGGTAGTCTGTAGCGGCACGGTCAGATCCCAGAAGGATGCCTTGCACATCTTTAAAAGTCATGTCTTTGATGGCTTGTGTGAAAAGAGGACGTGCCTCCTTGACTGCATCTTCTGCCGCACGATTGATGCTGGTAATCAATTGATCGCATAAATTTCCCAAACCAATTTTCCGAAGGCTACGCTCCACTTGAATGGCTTCTTCCGGAAAAGGAAGTTTGATGGCGGGATTTCCAAGAAATCCATTTTCTAGGTTGAGCCGATCTATGCCTTGACCAGTTCCTTTTTCTAAGGCCTCCTTAAGGCCCATGGCCATTTCAGTAGGGGAAGGGTTGACGGTTCCTCCAGTGGCTGTACTGACTTTATCGAGTACCTTTTTGAGTTGTGCGGAAGCGACATTAGGCAAGAGTGTGCTTGCAAATAAGATTCCAAGGCAAATCGAGAGAATAAGGGATTTCATAAGTTGAGTTGGAGCGATTAAGGGTTCGGTATTCCTAACGGGAATCAAGGTACTAAAGGTTTCCTGTCCTGCTTAAAAATCAAAGAAGGTTCTTCTTCTCGATACTTTCAAATCCTGCAAAATGCTTGACTTGACACGGATATCTATGTTGTAGGAGGTGAATCTTCCAAACGGCACCCAGTTCACATTCATCTGCCAGCAGTGGAGATCTCGAGCAATACCGATCATGGTTTGCGTGATTTCCTTTGAGTCAAAATTATATCCCGTATTAAAATTAATCTTCCATTTTTCAGAGATGGAGAGGTCACCGCCCACGTTCATTGCTTGGGTGATATTGGTGGTGTTATTCACTTGCCGAGCATAGGCTAGGTTGTAGCCTACGGTCAAATTCCACGGAATTTCCCAATCGATGTATTGGCTCGGGTCTGCTACGATTCGGTTGATTTCATTTTCAACGAATTGATTCATGATGCCCCCTTGCTGGATAAAATTCTGTGTTAGCTCATCTCGCACCTCTCCAGGATTTTGACCATTTTGAGGATTCAGTGATGCATTTAAGTTTAGGGAAGCATTTCGAATGGTTCCTATGCCTTGTCCCTTTTTCCAGGCAAATTCTTGGCTGCTGCTGTAGCGTCGTTTACCATCTGAGTCAAGGGTGAACTGGGTTGCATAGGGATCAATCGTACTATTCACGTTGACGGATAACTTTTGCTCGAATAAAGTCGTTCGCGCGGAGAGTTGGATAGGGGAGAGTTGAAAGGAGTCTGCCGCAAAATTGTAGGCGGTATTGATGTTGAAGGATTCCAAAAGGGGAATTTTCTTGAATTCGCCTTCGGTGCTATCCGTCTGGGTTTTGAGTTTGGCTTCTACCACATTTCGCAATCCCAAACTTAAGGCTCTAGACTCACCCAAGGGAGCATCTCCGAAAACCATGCCTTGGTGTCTGGAATAGCGACGAAGTTGTCCTGATTTATCGGATTGAACTTCTTGATAGTACCCGTAGGCAGGATCCGAAAAGTCGGGATTGAAGTTGAACCCAAAGGTGGGTGCCATGTGGTGGCGAATGGTCTGCAGTTTTCCTTTGCCGCTAAAGTTGTAGAACCCGTAAAAGTTGGTGTTCATGGCAAAGGAAGTGTTGTAGAAACCTACTCGATTGAAGCCATCTTCCTTTACCCGATCTACTTGGTTGGTACTCGTGTTGTACTTGTAATTGTACCGCTGCATGTACCAGAGTTCGGTGTAGTTGGCCGATGCAGTACCCGTGAAATACTTGAATAGGGAAAAGTTTGAACTCAATGGAATGGTGTTTCGCGCGCCATTATTTCCATTTCTCAAGAGCAAACCAAAGTTGTCTAGGTTAAAAGGAATGGTTTCAGGGCGATCATTGCTATTGGTTTGTCCAAAGGTATTGATTCGGTTGGAGATGGAATTTTGGAGGTTAAAGTTCCAGGCGATGTTTAGCGTTTTGAGCGGTTCAAACTTCACATTCTGGAAGGGGCTCTGCCGATTCATGTTGATGCCTATGGTCGGTAGGTCCAATCGCACTTCACCGGTTTGCACACTTTGGGAGTGTCGCAGGTTGGCCGATAGGGAAAAGGGAGTGCCTGCGAAAGTTTTGGAGTAGGAAATATTCGAACTCAAATCCCCGGTGACGTTATTCGCAAAGTTGTTTGGGTTGACCACGTTATTGAAATAACTCGTCGAACCTGCATTGACTGAAGCAGAGAATCTGCCTGTTCCCCGGGTAATCGGACTATGGTTCCACTGCACACGAAACGTGTTGTAGTTGAGGGGCGTCAATTCGGTTTCTGGGCTGACGAATTTTTGAAAATCCACGTTGAAGCCACCGTTGTACCGGTATTTTTTGGTGTACATGGCCTGGGATTTAAGTCCCCAGCCTCCTTTGGAATACACGTCTCCCGTGACCCGAAGGTGAATGTAGTCATTGAAGGCAAAGTAGTAGCCTAGGTCTCTCAAACTCAATCCCCGGACCTGCTCTCGCCCATAAGAAGGGAAGATGATACCCGATGCCTTTTCCTCAGGAGTATCGGGAATCAATCCAAATGGGAGTCCAAGTGGGGTGGGAATGCCATTGAAGTACAAGTTGAAGGGGCCAGATACCACCTGCTTGCCTGAAATGGATTTGATTTTGGAGGAAGAAATGTGCCAGTGGGGCTTGGTTAGTTTGCAGGTGGTGTAGTAGCCATGATCGAGGTACACGCTACCATCTTCTGTTTTTTTGATGGTAGTGCCTCGGAGTACCCCATCCTGCTGCTCGGTGACCACATCCTTGATGATTGCCTTTTGGGTTTTGAAATTGTAGCGCATCTCCTTCCGGATTTCGTAGACCGAGTTGCCGTCTTTGAAGAAAGGATTGCCTGAGACTACCCCCAAACTATCGGAGATCCCGTAGGCGTAGAGTTCGGAATTTTTCCAGTCGATGACGATGCGATCGGCGTCCAAACGCATTTTTCCGTACTCAAACCAAGCCTTTTTGTAGAGGTAAACTTTGTTTTCGGTAAAGTCGGTGACGATGCTGTCCTCCGCGAAGTAAAGAATTTCGGTTTCGATATCACTTTTAGGCACATTTTTTGCCGAATCAAGGAGAGCGAGCGTATCTTGCTTGACCAGGGTAGTATCACCTCGAAGCCCTGGGATTGGAGAGGCAGAAACAGTTCTTCTATCTCGTTGGGGCCGAGTGTTTTGCTGAGCAGTTGCGCTCAGATGCACCCACCAACTCGCTAGAAGGACTAAAAAAACAATCCGAATTCTCGCCACCCGTGCTTTCGCTTTTAGTATTTTTGAAATTAATTTCGTGTAAAGTTAACTCGATTGCCCTCATGGAAAGGTTTAATACCAAAAAAAATCTGTTAAGGTTTCTAATTTTACTTCCTTTTTTGTTCGGTGGATTTATTCCGAATGAGACCATGATGCCAGCATTCCGGATGCGAAAAATCGTGTTGGATGCAGGTCACGGAGGAAGCGACCCTGGAAATATTGGTTCCAAAGCCAGAGAAAAAGACATCAATTTGGCCGTTACCTTATTGGTAGGCAAGTACATCAAAGAGAATATGCCTGATGTAGAGGTGATTTATACCCGCTCAGATGATAGTTTTCCTACGCTCAAGCAGCGGCCCAATATTGCCAATGTGAATAAAGCGGATCTGTTTGTTTCCATACACTCCAATGCAGCGGCTAATAAAACTGCCTTTGGTACCGAAACCTTTGTGATGGGTACCAAGCACTTTGATGCCAACTTTGACATTGTAAAGAAGGAAAACTCAGTAATCCTTCTTGAGGAAAACTACAAAGAGGAATACGAAGGCTTTGATCCCACCTCTCCAGAGTCTTACATGATGTTTAACCTGATGCAAAAGGCTTATGTAGGAAATAGCATTTCCCTTGCAGATCGCATCGAAACTCAGTTTAGAGATAATGTAGGACGGAAAAGTAGAGGGGTGAAGCAAGGCCCATTCTACGTATTGTGGACCCCATCCATGCCCAGTGTGTTGGTGGAACTTGGATTCCTTTCCAATACGGAAGAAGAACGCTTTTTGATGACCAAAGAAGGTCAGGAGTACATGGCCTCGGCGATTTACCGCTCCATCAAGGAGTATAAAAGTGAAATTGAGATCAACTGATTTTTCTTAAATCGGAATGAAAACCTTCTTGGATTCAGGAAGGTTTTTTTTATAACTTGAACCGAAGCCACTGGCTGAGGTATAGGATTGCTATTCTTTAAAATAATTCGGATTTCTACCCATGCTTTCTCCTGCTCAATTAGACGCCTTGATATCCCTCCTAGACGACTCGGACTGGGAAGTGAAGCAGCATGTACGTGAGAAACTGATTGACCTCGGAGCAGCAGTGATTCCTGTTTTGGAGCAAAAATGGGAGGAGAGTTTCAATCCCGTCCTTCAAAAGGAATTGGAGGACTTGGTGCATGACCTGCAGTTTGGCTTGGTCAAAAAAAGGTTGAAAGCATGGAAAGATTCCCAGGAACAAGACCTGCTTGAAGGCCTTTGGATACTCAATACCTACCAATACCCGGACTTGGAATTGGAGACCTTGCAGGCATCTGTGCATCAACTCTATGTAGAGGCTTGGACTTTTTTTGCTAAGGACTTACAGCCACTAGATCAGGTAAAAATCTTGAATCATGTATTTTTCAAGCAACTTCAATTTTCCGGCAACACCAAAAATTTTCATTCGCCGAGCAATAGCATGCTTTCCATGGTGCTGGAGTCCAAGAAAGGAAATCCCATCAGCCTGTGTAGCCTCTACCTCTTGGTGGCAAAGAAGTTAAAGTTGCCTATTTATGGAGTGAACCTTCCCAACCTATTTGTACTGATTTACAGCCAAGGGGAAACAAGTTTTTACATCAATGCTTTCAATAAGGGAGTGATTTTTTCCAGAGCTGATCTCTCCAATTACTTGGAGCAACTAAAAATCGAGCCTCAGCCAGCGTTTTTTGATCCCTGCAGTCATTTGGCGATTGTGATGCGTTTTTTGAAAAATCTGACTTCAGCCTTCGAAAAATTAGGAGAAACAGACAAAGTGGAGGAGGTACTGGAGTTGCTGCGAATCTTGGAAGATTAGTAGGTACGAATGGTACAACCGACGGCTCTAGCCTGTGAAATTTGGGGTTTGCCTCCACGAAGGATTTGCGTGATCGCGGTTTCCAAGTATTTTTCAGTCACCACGCTTTCTACCTGGGCATTGTTGTCCAGAGCCCCTTTGTAAACCAATTCCAGGTCTGTTTTTCCGGGAATCAAGACAAATACCTCGGGAATTTTACTTGCTTGAAAGGCTTGGGTCCATTGCTGTTTTTCATCGACCAAGTAGGGCATATTCAAACCACTTTCATCGATGTAGGTCCGGAGCCGGTTCAATTCAGACTCAATGTTTTGGGCCTGCGGATTGATCAGTGCAAAGCCGAATCCTTGTGTCTCAAATTTTGCGCGTAGTGCTTTGATTCGGCTTTCATAGAGTTTGGCAAAAGGGCAGGAGGGGTCATGAAAAATCAGCACGATGCCTTTCTCCTTTGCGAGAATGGGTAGGGTTTTAATGCTGTTGCTCACCGCTTCTGTCGCGGAAAGTTGCTTGTAGGTTTGGCTAATAGCAGGAAAACTAAGTCCCAGAAAGAGCAGCAGGCAGGCGGTAACAAACTTCATAAGCAGCGATAAAAAACAAGTTTACCAAATGGAATAGGTTAAGATAAGGTTTTCGCTTTGTTCTACCTGCACTTGGTAGTGGTGGTCTCCAAAATTTGTCCCATGAATTTTCCCTTTGATCAGGGTAGCATCCGGTTCAAAAGGCTCCAACAAAATGTTTTCGCGTAAGGAAACTCCTTTTTTTCCATAGCATTTGAAGATGGATTCCTTTGCGGACCAGGCCATGGTATAGTGTGCTGGCTGAGGTTGAAGAAAGTTTAATTCTTGTTCTGCCAAAAAGCGGGTGCCAATCTGAAGGATCTTTTCCCGAATCACTTCTATATCGATTCCTACTGGAAGTTCTCGATGGTAAATGGCAGCAGCATAGCCGCGCGTATGCGTTAAAGAGACAAATCCTTGTCCGTTCATCGGGTGAGACTTGCCATGCTCATCCTTAAAAAAGCCTGGATAGGGGATTTGAAGAAGTTCCAAAGCTTCATGGATGGCAAGCCTAGCAGTACCCCATTCCTTCCTTTTTTCTGGGTGAGAAATGTTGGCAAAGGAAAGTTTTTCTCGGAAGCTTAAAAATTCTAAATCCTTTTCAGACAGGGTCTCGATTATCTTCACTGCCAGGGCGGAGGAAGAATCAATTTTTCCTATTTTTGTTTGCATAGGCATTAAAGCCGCAGCTAAGAGTGAGTTCGAAGATATGTCAAAAATCCAAGTAAAAAAATTACATACGCTTACTGGACACAATGACTGTATTTATGCCCTAAGAGAAGGAGCCGATCCCCGTTATTTTTATACCGGAGCGGGGGATGGGATGGTCGTGGAGTGGGATTTAGATCACCCGAAGGACGGAACCTTGCTGGCGCGCCTTCCCCATTCGGTCTATGCCATTGAAGTAGATCCCAAACGAAACACCTTGATCGTTGGGCACAATTACGAGGGGATACACGTGATTGACTTAGAAGAAAAGAAGGAAAGTTGGAACTTGAAATTAGGCTCATCGGCTATTTTTGATTTAAAAGTCTTTGGGGACGAACTATTTGTTGCAACTGGGGACGGGGTTCTTTTTGTAGTTGATCTGGAAGTCAGAGCCATAAAACGCCACATCAAACTTTCTAACAAGTCCATTCGGGTATTGGCTATCGCGCCATCGAAAAAACAGCTTGCCTTGGGATTCAGTGACCACAGCATACAGGTGTTAGATCTGACAAAAGATACGGCACCCATCGCACGATTGGAGGGACATACCAACTCTGTTTTTGCCTTGGGCTACAGTTCAGATGAAGAAGTGCTGGTTTCAGGGGCAAGAGACGCCTGCTTGAAATTTTGGAATACAAATACCTTTTTACTTGAAGAAAATGTAGTGGCGCATTTGTATGCCATTAATTATTTATCTTTCCGTGAAGACGGTCAGTACCTAGTGACTTGTTCCATGGATAAATCACTCAAAATATGGGACATGAGCAGCCGAAACCTGGTTAAAGTCATTGATAAGGCTAGGAATGCAGGGCATGGAACCTCTATTAATAAAGTCTTTTGGAGTACCTATTCTGGTGTTATTGTATCGGTTTCAGACGACCGAACAATCGCTATTTGGCAAATTGAAGCATAAACCTTATGAAAATTTCCCCTACGGCCATTCGGCAAAAGTCATTTGAAACCTCCTTTAGAGGGTTTGAAAAAAAACAGGTCACCGATTTCTTAGAAGAAATGAGTGTGATTATGGAACAAATCAACCAGGAAAACTTGGATCTCCGCAGCCGTTTGCAGCAAGTAGAGGCTGAAGCCAAGCGCCTTAAAGACGTGGAGGATTCTTTGTTTCGAACCCTTAAAACTGCAGAGGATACGGGAGCAGCGATCATTACCGAGGCTACTGAGGCAGCGGATCAAATCATCGCTGAAGCCAATCAAATTGCTGAAGAGACGACCAAAGATGCGCAGCGCTATGCTGAGGAATTGAGTGCCTATTCTGCTGAACAAGCACGAATCATTACTTCGGCTGCTGAAGAAAGTGCAAAAGAAACCATGCGCTCGCTGACGGAGAATATCAAAGGATTGATTAAGAGTTACGAAGGATTGGTTGAGCAGCGCGAAGCCTTAGTCAAGAGTTTGCGTCGATTGTCCCAAGATGCATTGAATCAAATAGATCTTTCCGAAACTCATTTTTCTCGCATTGATGCCAAAGCGTACCAGCGTGCGGTAGAGGAACTGGGTCGATCCAATCATTTTTCTGCAGCGAATGTAGCAAACCTTGCTCCAGTAAGTCATGCAATTCCTCCGCAGCAGGAGGTAGTAATCGAAAAAATGGAACAGGAAGAATCGCAACCTGTGATTTTTGAAGAAGAAGTGGAGGTAAGCGAGGAAGCATTTGTTTCAGAGGAGGAAAACACCAATTTCCATGAGGAAGAAATTTCCGAAACTATCGATGAAGTGCAGGAAGATGTTTTGGAGGATTCGCTTGAAGAAGGTATAGCATTTGAAGAGGAAGAGGAACTGGCGCAAGAAGAAGAGTACCTGGAGGAAGAAGAATTGGTGGAGGAAGAAGAGGTAGTTCAAGAAATCCAGCAGGAGGAAATCCAAGCGGCGGCCGAACCCATCCAAGAATCTTCGTCCCCTGAGGTACCCGAAGAAAAGAAGGAGGAAAAGGGCGAAAATGGCTCAGGATCGTTTTTTGACCAATTTAACTAATGGGAAAAGTACTGTTGGAAGGCATGGAGTTTTTTGGATACCATGGCATGTATCCAGAAGAACGTGTGCTCGGCAACCGATTTCTGGTAAACTTGGAGCTTCATACCGACTTTGAAGACGCGATGCTTACAGATCGACTCGAAGGAACGGTGGATTACGCCCAACTCTACCAATTGGTGAAGTTGCGAATGGGAAATCGGGTGCAATTACTCGAACATTTGGGCTACGGTATCATTCAAGACATTCGTGCTGCTTATCCTCAAGTAAGTCAAATCCGCATTACCCTCAAAAAACACCAGCCTGCCATTGGGGGGTTGGTGGACTTTTCGGGTGTGACCGTTTCCTATCCAGAAGATTTTTCCTAAATAAGTCGTGTATACTCGAGCGGAACTCTCCAAAATCCGAACGGATTTTTGGATTGCTTTTGGACAGTACATGAAGCCTGTGCCAAACGCCTATGGGCGGAGAACCAATTGGCCCAATTACAAGACGGGGGTAAAGGATATCTATTTCCGGATGCGTGCTGAGCGTGAGTTTGCCTCCATTGGGATCGAATTGGGGCATGCAGACTTGGAAATGCAAGAATTGTTACTCGATCAGTTTAGGCAACTCAAAAAGATCCTAGAAGGATGTCTGAAGGAGCAGTGGGCCTGGAAGTTGCACGTGGAAAATGAAATGGGACAACCCATCTCCAAAATAGAATGTGTCTTGGAAGGGGTAAATGTGCTTGATTCGAATGATTGGCCAAAAATCATCTCTTTTCTCAAGCCTCGAATAATCGCGCTAGATGCCTTCTGGGATCAGGTGAAGCCTGGATTTGAAGATTTTTAAAGTCGATTTACTTCTTTTTTTGCAATCAAAGATCGTGTCGCTTGGGGATGTCCGGATTGATAAAGGTAAAGCCCCGGGCCTCGTCTCCCTCAAAGAAATCAATCTGCATGCCCATCAAGAACATGTAGTGTTTTTTCTCAATCAATACGGGTATTCCATGAACGTCAAACTGCTGATCTTCAGGCTTGGCCTTGTCAAATCCTAAGGAATAGGACATGCCGCCACAGCCCCCGCCTTTGACTCCAACCCGTAAAAAATAATCGGCAGGGATATTCTTGGTAGCCAAGATGTGGTTGATTTCACTTGCTGCTTTGGGGGTAATTTGGATGGGGATCAACATGGGTTAAAAGCAACTAGTAAAGAAATAAAATTGAATCTTGCATACAAAATTAGCCGATTACGCAGTTTTATAGCAACTAAGAATTACAGATATTCGAATTAAAATTTGGACATGGACTACCTACTTGAACTTTTGAAACTAGTACTTCCTGCAGCCGCAGTCTTGTATGGCATGTACTTGGTTGTGGTTTCTTTTCTTTCCAAGGAACAAGAGAAGTTAAAATTGGAATTGAAAACTCAAAATCAACAGGTAGTACTTCCCATTCGTTTGCAGGCTGCAGAACGCCTTTGCTTGTTGCTGGAACGCATTACCCCTGCACAAGTGATTCGCAGAGCCACTCCAGGTCAGTTCTCTGCAGATGAACTCCATCACCACTTGATTTCAGAGATTCGAGAAGAGTTTAACCACAATGCCAGTCAGCAAGTATACGTGTCTGAGGATACCTGGGATGCTGTTCGAATCGCAGTGGAGGAGGTCATTTCACGAATCAATGTAAGCCGGCAGCAACTCAATGAATCGGCTACGGGGATAGACTTGGCAAAAGTGATCTTGTCCCAATCTTTTGACCGGCAAAATGACCCCATTGCTTTGGCTATTCGTAAGGTAAAAGCAGAGGTGAGTCTCTACTTTTGATCCAGCAGAAGTCTTTCAGTTTGCTAAAAACAAGCGGCACTTTTTCAATACAAATCCTTGTTTCCTGAACCAAATTCCCCTGTCATAGGTTGCTACTCAAATTGGAATGCATGAAATCCTTGAGTTACCCCATCACATCAGCCCTAGTAGACGGAGGATTTACTTACCCTGAATTTGTTCAGTTTACCGAAAAATTAGTTGGAGAAAACCGGACCACGGGTGCGAATCAAAGCGAAGAGTACTTGGGCTACACCCGATTGAACCTCCAGCGCATGGGTCGATGGAATAAGACGAGCAAGGTGTCAGCCCCCCTGGAACAGTTGATGCGTACGGTCAATCGGCCGCAAGTTTGGCTCCTAATCACCGAAGCCTGGTGTGGGGATGGAGCACAATCCATTCCTCATTTGGCCAAACTTGCTGCACTCAATTCGCTTATTTCCTTAAAAATTGTCTTTCGGGACGAGCATCCGGAATTGATGGATGCCTACCTGACCAATGGAAATCGGGCCATTCCCAAATTGATCGCAATCACCAAAGACTTGCAGCAGGAACTATTTACTTGGGGACCTAAACCCCAATACTTGCTGGATCGTCATGAATCCTTCAAGCAAAATCCAGAGGGGATTTCCTATCTGGAATTCAAGGAGCAGGTTCACCTGTGGTATGCAAAAAACAAACAGAAAGACCTGGAAACTGAAATCTATCCCTTAATTTCTTCAACTTTGATTCCATGACTATAGCACTATTATCCGGAACCTCTGGCTTGGTAGGGATGCAACTTTTGCATCAACTACTTCGCGATTCTGCCTATTCCTATGTGATCAGTGTAGGCCGCAGGGTGTTGGCCTTAAAACATCAAAAATTAATCCAGTTGGAAGGGGATTTAAGTACCTTAAAGTCATGGGACTGGGCCAATCAAATCAATTCCCAATCCTTGGGAGGAGCCTATCAGCCGCTGGTAGCAGCCATCTCAGAGCAAAAGGTCACTATTCATGCCTTCTCTAGTTTGGGTACGACCATCAAACAGGCAGGCTCTAAAGAGCAATTTTTTGTGGTAGATCATGATTTGGTGCTCGAATTTGCTGGCTGGGCCAAGCAGTTGGGGGCATCCAAATTTCTCTATGTTTCTGCCATGGGTGCGGATCCTTCGTCTTCCATTTATTACAATCGGGTCAAAGGTCAGACCGAAGATGATTTGAAGTCCTTAGGATTCGCTTATTTGGGCTTATTCCGTCCCTCCTTACTGTTGGGAGCACGGCATGAATTCCGTTTTGGAGAACAGGTGGCTATGATTTTCATGGCACCGCTGACTTGGTTGAAATTGGGAAAAAATATTCGACCCATTCGAGATCATGTGGTCGCCAAGTCCTTGGTAAAGGTGGCCCTTAGTGAGGAAGCAACCGGTGTGGAATGCTTTTTATCCGGAAAAATGCAAGAATTAGGAGCATGATAGCAGTTATTCAACGCGTATTGGAATCGGCAGTGACCATTGAGGGGAAAATCAAATCCAACATAGGAGTAGGGCTTCTGGTCCTCCTGGGAATTGAAGAGGCAGACGGAAAAGAGGACCTGGAATGGCTTGCCAAAAAGATTGTCAACCTGCGCATCTTCCCAGACGAGCAAGGGGTGATGAACAAAAGCCTACTTGAGGTGGGTGGCGAGTTGCTGTTGGTCTCCCAATTTACCCTACATGCGAGCACCAAAAAGGGCAATCGCCCTTCCTACATCAAAGCAGCACGTCCTGAGATTGCACTACCGCTCTACGAACAGGCCATTGCAGCCTTTGAGTTGGAGTTGGGTAAATCCATCGGAACAGGGACTTTTGGTGCCGACATGAAGGTCAGCCTAATCAACGATGGGCCTGTTACCTTGCTCATGGATACCAAAAACAAGGTTTAATCTCTTCAGATTAGTGAGAACCAAATTTAGGCAAGGTAAATTGGTCAACATTCGGCAGACCACATACCACAGCAAGTTCTACTACAAAAAAATGCTTCTTCCTTTGGTGATTTTTTAAAGGGAT
>JACCDP010031797.1_pt1 | contig 16722 bp, 8 predicted proteins | sample 7445841 | NCBI WGS metagenome assembly JACCDP01 (sample SAMN15323441, study PRJNA562643) | freshwater metagenome | isolation source: river surface water | place: USA:Blue River Watershed | collected 2017-08-17 | reverse complement strand
GGGTGTCCAAGCGCGGCACCACCAGCGTCGTGCTGCCTGTGTCGAAGGAGCCCTTCACGGTGCCCGACAACCTTCTGGTCCTCGGCACGATGAACACGGCCGACCGTTCCGTGCTTCTCCTCGACATCGCCCTCCGTCGCCGCTTCGCGTTCAAGGAATTGCTGCCCGAGCCGAACCTGCTCCGCTCGGGGCGCATCGCGGACGTGGCGTTGAGCACCTGGCTTCGGGCGCTGAACCGACGGATCGTGGAGCACCTCGGACGGGACGGGCGCAACCTCCAGATCGGACATGCGTACCTCATGCCGGGAGGCAAGCCTGCCGCGACCCTCGCGCGCATCGGTGAGATCATGCGTGACGAGCTCTGGCCCCTGCTTCAGGAGTATTGCTACGAGGACGCGAAGAAGCTGGACGCCATCCTTGCGGGCGACAGGGGAGGGGTCTTCGACAGCGACACGGGGAACCTGCGTCACGACCTGTTCGAGCCGGGGCGAGAGGATGCGCTCGCGCAGGCCCTCATCGCCATCGTACGCCCGGAAGACACGAGGGACGACGCCCTGCTCGGGGAGGACGTCTCCGACGACGGCACCGACGGGACGTACGACCACGAGGCGTCGGACGCGTGACCTCGGCGCCGTCCCTGCATGTGCGGGAATGGAGTACCACCACGCCCGACACGCCGGACGGCGGTGCGCTCCTGCGTGGCGTGCGGCTGACCGACGCGGACCGCACGCTGCTCGCCGAGCTGGAGCCTCGTTCGAGCGTTCGCATGACCGAGTTGCGCACGGGGCTGTCGGTCTCGGTGGGTCCGCACGTCGGAACCGTGAACCTCAGCTCGCTTCGTTTGGTCATCCTTCCGAAAATCCGCATCGTCAACCTCATGCGCATGGTCGACTACGCGTTCGACCTCTCGGATTTGGCGTTCACGGACAGTCCGGCCATGTATGACGACGGGGACCGAGGCCTCGTCGACCTCCTCGGCGTCTCGCTGCTCCGGGAGGTGGAGAGGGTCGTCCGGGGCGGGCTGCTTCCCACGTACCAGGCACGAACGGAGGACCTGCCCACGCTTCGCGGCCGCCTCGACATGCGCCATTTCGCCACCCGGGCGCAGCGCACCACCCTGCGCTGCACCTACGACGACCTGACGCCCGACCACGCGCTCAACCAGGTGCTGGCGGCGGGACTGCGCCTTGCCGCGACGCTGATGGAGTCGCGCGACTTGAGACTGGAACTCTCCCGTTCCGCCGATCGCATGTTCGGCGATCTCGCGCGGCGGACCCTCAGCACGGCTTGGCTCAACTCGGTGATCGCGGGTCTCGACCGACGCTCCAGCCACTATCGGCGGGCGCTCACGCTCGTCCGCCTCCTGTACCATGGCGCGCGTCTCGGCGAGCATGCGCATGCGGGAGCGATGCCGCTGTCGAGCTTCACGTTGAACATGAATGTTCTGTTCGAGCGCTTCCTTGCACGCTACCTCGCGGAGGAGGGTCCGGGGGACGTGCGCGTCTTCACGCAGGAGGTCCGTTCGGACGTGTTCGGCTACGTCGAGAACGTCAGGGGCTGGAAGGAGCCCGCCATCCGGCCCGATTTCGTATTCCGTCGGCAGCGACAGGTCGTGGCGATCGCGGATGCCAAGTACAAGAACCGGCATGAGCATCCTCCGACCTCCGCGGAGCTCTACCAGCTCACGACCTATGGACTCGCCTACGACATGGTGGAGCCTCGAGAGGTGCTGCTCCTGCACCCGCTCGCGCGCGGAGAGGTCGAGCGGCCGACGACACTGCACTTCGCGCCGGCATCGTCGCGCCAGCACGTACGCATCCGGCTCGTCGGCGTGCCGGTCGACGACCTGCTGGATGGCAGGGTGCATCGGTGGTGGCCGATCTCGGATGCGTCTTCGCGCGCTGTCGGATGACGCGGACGGTGGCCACACGCGACGTGTGGTCACGCGCCTGCGACTGTCCTGCACGGGGGCGATTTTCGTAACATATTGAAATCGAACGACTGTCGTGTCGTTCAATCTATCATCATGTCCGACATCGTAGCTACGAAGGCGGCCCATCGGACCACGCGGCGGGGCGTGGCGGACGCTGCGCGCCATGGACACTTCCCTACCGCCCCCCGCGCAGCCTCCACGCCAGCGCGCTGCCCCGCTGCACCCGCCGCTGGAGCGCCGTCCGAAGCGCCTCCTCGTCGCCGAGCCAGCTCACCCGCTCGCTCGCGCGGGTGATGCCGGTGTAGACCAGCTCCCGCGTCTGGATGGGTGAGCGGGAGTCCGCCAGGACCACCGCCACGTGCGCGTACTGGGAGCCCTGTCCCTTGTGCACGGTGAGCACCAGGGCGTCCTCGTGGGGTGGCAGCCGGGGCAGCGGCACCTCCCGGGCCTCCACCTGGATGTCTCCGGTCGCGGGGTCCAGCCGCACCATGGGGAACACGGCGACCAGCGTGCGTGGCTCGAGCCGCGACGGCAGCACCAGCCCGATGTCTCCGTTGTACAGGCCCACCGTGGGGGCGTTCTCCGTGACGAGCACCGGCTGTCCGAGCCACAGTCCCTTTGTGCGCGGAAGCCCCTCCGCGAGACGACGGGCGTGGGTGGCCTCGTCGGGTGCGCCGTCGCGCGTGGGACGCAACGCCCACGCGTCCGCGAGCTTGCGACGCACCTCGGCCCCGAGCGCCCGCGTGAGGCCCGCGACGCCCAGCGGACCCTTCCGGTGCACCGCCAGCACGCGGTAGCGGTCGAAGCGCGCGAGCAGGTCCACCTGCGCTTCTGCGACCGCCCTCAGATCTCCGGTCCGCAGCAACGCGGCGAGGGACGCGACGTAGCCTTCGTGGTTGCCCGTGACCGTCCGGCCGTGCGCCCGCGAGGCGTCCGGGTCGCGGAGCGTGTCCGCGAGCCACGGGGCGACGAGTCGTTCGACCTGCTCCGCCGTGGGACGACCCTCGTTCGGGGCGCGCAGCCAGCGTAGGCGATCCCGCATCGGGTCGCCGTCCACGGACGTGTGGCCCGCCAGCAGTGCGATGGCTTCGTCGTTGGCCTCGTCCGAGGCCGTACGTTGCAGCGTCTCTACGAGCCGCGCGAGGGCAGGGGACTGCCCGGAGCGGTGGTTCTCCTCGAAGCGGGCGACGTTGCCGGCGAGCGGCCCCTCGCCGCGGAGCGCGTCGGCCACGATGTCGGAGAGGACGCTTCCGACGTCCACGCTGGGCAGCTGGTCGCGGTCCCCGAGCAGGAGGAGGCGGCTGTCCGGTCCGATGGCCCGCAGGAGCTTCCGCATGAGCGGCAGGTCCACCATCGACGCCTCGTCCACCACGATCACGTCGGCGGGCAGAGGGTTGTCGGGGCCGAAGCGCGTCTCCTCGCTGCCGGGCCGCAGCCGCAGGAGCGCGTGGAGGGTGCTGGCCGGAAGCGCCCGCAGTGCCTGCACCACCGCCGGAACGACCCCCGCCTGCGTCAGCTGGTCCAGGTCTTCCATCATCGCTTCCCGCATGCGCACGGCGGCCTTGCCGGTCGGGGCGGCCAGCACGATGGAGAGCGCGCGACCGCGGCGTTCCGCGGCGCCGAGCAGCGTGGCGAGCACGCGCTTGATGCTCCACGTCTTTCCGGTTCCGGGGCCGCCGGTCACGATCGTGAGCCTCCGGGTCGCCGCGATGCGCAGGGCCCGCGCGCCCGGGCCGCTCGGTCGCGTCGGGAAGAACCGCGCCACGTCCGCGGCCACCTCCGCGTCCTCCAGGACGATGCCGCCCCCGTCGGTGGACACCCTCCCCGCGAGCGCCACGAGGGCCTCGGCGACGGCGGTCTCCTCCCACGCCATGCGCCGCGTCTGCAGGAGCACCGGGGGAGGCGGGACGGGCCGTCGTGGAGCAGAGGGGGGGACCCCCTCCGCCCCAGGAAGAGGACGCACGGTCGCGAAGGGCCGATGGGCCTCCGCGTGGCCGGGATGGGCCACCATCGGGCTTCCGGAAATGCCGGCGAAGAGCGTGTCGTCGACGGTGTTCCAGGGGTTCTGCGGCGGCTCCGGGGCGTCGTCGCGCTCGGGCATCGGCAGCTGGAGGCGGGCGCGTGCGAGGTCGAGCCACAGGCCCGCGTGGCCGCGCGCCCAGGCCTCGACCGTCATGGCGAGGACGAGGAGCACCTCGGGGTGCTGCTCCTCCCAGCGCGGTGCGAGCGCCTCCACGATGCGCAGGGCGTCCTGCCCGATCACGCGGGCGTCGAGCCATGGCTGCGCGAGGGTGTGCAGGGCGGACGGACGGGGGGACTCGTCCAGCGCGCGTTCCACGTTCATCATGCACCTCCTGCGCCGGTGGCGCGTGCGCGGATGGTGGCTTCGTCGGCCCCGTCGAGCGCGGCGTCGAGGGCGAGCACCGTCGCCTTCGGCCAGCGGTCGTACCACACGCCGCGGTGCGTCACCCCGTCCATGCCGCGCAGGAACAGGTAGAGGTGCCCACCCACCCAGGTGTCGTAGCCATCCGGTCCGTAGGCCGTTCCCAGGCGCTGTTCGAGCAACCGATGTGTCGCGACGGTGTAGAGGAGCGCCTGGAGGTGGTAGGCGTGGTGCGCCATCTCCCACGCCAGCATGGGCGGCGTGTAGTGCCAGGCGCGCACGCGCGGCGGGTTCTTCCCGGTGTGCCCGGGCGGCAGCGGCCACGTCGCGACCCGGTCCTGCACGGCCTCGCTGCCCCGGATGAGGTTCGTCTTGTAGTCGCAGACGTAGTACCGGGGGCGGCCGTCGACGCGCAACCGCAGCAGCAGGTCCATCGAGCCAGTAAGGATTCCCGCGATGGCGCCGATGATCGCCTCGTCGGGAGCGCGGGAGTCCAGCAAGCCGCGCACCCAGGCCTTTCCGCGGAAGCGCGGATCCCGCAGGGACGCCTCCAACGCGAGGCGCACGCCCTCCGGACGGAGGGTGCGGGGAGGCCGGCCGTGCGGACCGCGCGGGTCCAGCCCGCTGCCGAGGCGCAGGTCGAAGTCGATCTCGTCGGCCCGGTCGGCCCGGGAGAGGCCACGCAGGCGCCTTCCGGGCGGCGGCGCGAACGGGTCCTGCGGGTCCACGTCGAGCGGGGTGTCGAGCCAGCTCGGAAGCAGCCGCTCTGCGCGCTCGTGCTCCGCGGGATCGGTGACGCCGGCGCGCTCCCCGCATCGCGCGAGGTGCTCGCGGAGGGTGCCGTCGCGTGCGTGCTTGGGGCGGGGCGGTGCGTCGTCGCTCCCGAAGTCCAGCTGCTCGAGCGCGCCGTGGAGCCAGTCGCCGAGCGGGGTCCCGCCGCGGAACCCCTCGCCGGGGGCGGCTTCCAGCAAGGGAGCCTCCGGCACCGCGTCGACGTCGGCGGCGAGCCCGACGGAGAGCCGGACGCCGTGCGCGGCGTCGAGCGTGTCGTCGTTTTCTCCCTGCAGGCTCTCCTCGCGGGCCGCGTCGTCCAGCCGGGAGGAAGGGACGTCCACGTCGACCGCCCGTCCGTTGGACAGCGCGGAGTAGCTGGTGACACGCCACAGCGACCCGGGCGCGTGGTCGAGCAGCCAGCTTGGTACGGGGCGCGACGTCGGCGGGGGTGCGGTCGGGACGGCCGGCGCGCTTCGCGGCCGTTCCGGGATCATGGTGAGGTGGTCCGGCGTCAGTCCGCCGTCGAACAACGCGCGCCATCCGTCGAGCGCCCGGGAGACCGTCTGCGGATCGGAAGGGCCCGCGGCGAGCAGCGCGTCGAGCGCCGGGCGGCGGATCAGCGCGCTGAGCGGCGTGTTCTCCCCCGTGACCGTCTGCTTTCGGTTCAGGTGGGTGCCGGTCCACAGCACGAGCTTGTGACGCGCCCGGGTCGCGGCGACGTAGAGCAGCCGCACGCCTTCCTGGTGGGCTTCCTCCTCCGCGGCGTCGATGGCCCGCTGACGGGCCTCGTCGGTGGTCGGGTGGAGGTCCACGACGCGCGCCCCGTCGTGCCGATCGGGCGGCGTGTGGATGACCGCGCCCTTCGGCTCGCGCGTCTCGCTCTCGGACCATTCGAACGGGAGCAGCACGACCCCGTACTGGAGGCCCTTGCTGGCGTGGATGGTCGTGAGGTTCACCGCGTCGGCGTCGGACTCCACGCGGCGCAGCCCCGCCTCGTCGGCTTCGTCCTGCGCGTGTTCCTGCGCCCGCACCCACGCGGCGAGGCCCGCCGGGGCCATGCGCGCGCGCCGATCCTCGGCGTGCAGCGTCTCCTGAAGGTGTCGCAGGTCGGTCGCGAAGCGCTCGTCGCGCTGCACCACCAGTACCCGCTGCCAGGCCGCGTGCGTCCGAAGCAGTCCCTCGAACAGGGTGGAGAAGCCCGCCTTCGGCCAGCGCTCCGCCGCATCCGCGAGGGAGGCGCGCAGCTGCGCCCACGCGGTGCGCCAGGGTGATGCGGAGTCATCCTCGCCGTCCTGCGGCTCGGAGAGCGCGCGTTCCAGCTGCCACGCGCTCCATCCCAAAAGCGGCGTGAGCGCCAGGACCTTCGCCGGGCCTTCGTGACGGGGCTGGGCCACCGCATCGAGCCACGCCAACACGCCCAGCGCGGCGGGGGTGCCGAAGATTCCCTGCGTGGCGTTGTTCACCGAGGGGATGCCGATGCGCTCCAGCTCCGCCCGCATCAGGTCGCCCTGGCTGCGCTTGCGCACGAGGATCGTGAGGTCGCGGGGACGCAGCGGCCGTCGCGTGCCATCCTCGGGGTCGGGCAGGGTGCCCCCGGAGGCGAGCAGCTCCGCGCACGCCAACGCCGCCTGTCGCGCCACGAGCGCCTCCGCGCCGGCGCGGTTGACCGGCAGCGCCTCGCCCGCCTGCCCGTCGAGCGCGGCCGCGTCGAAGAGCCGCACGTCCACGACCGCCCCGAGCCCCTGCGTGCGGTTCTCCTCCACGATGCCGAACGGCGCGTTGAGGATGCGCGCGTCGCGGAAGCGCGGCCCGCCGTGGTCCTTCCACAGCGCGTTGAGCACCTGCAGGAGCGCGCGATCCGACCGGCGGTTGTCCAGCAGCGTGAAGCGGCCGCCGCCGGGTCCGGAGAGGGCCGCCGCCGCGGCGAGGTACACCCCCAGGTTGGCGCCGCGGAAGCGGTAGATCGCCTGCTTCGGGTCGCCCACGACGTAGAGGTGGTGCTCCGGCGACTCGAAGAACACGCGCCGCAGGATGTCCCACTGGGCCTGGTCGGTGTCCTGGAACTCGTCCACCAGCGCCGCACGGTACCGGGCGCGCAGGGCGCTGCGCAGCGGGGCATCGGTCTGACCGTCCTCCGTGCGCAGGCGCTCCGCGAGGCCGATGATCATGCCGTCGTAGGTGAGGATGCCGCGCTCGGCACAGGCGCGGGCGTAGGCGTGACGGATCCACACGGCGAAGTCCGGCAGCACCCACGGAATCTCCATCTCCTCGTCGTCTTCGTCGCCCGGCGCGAGCTGCGCGCGCAGGTGGGTGACGAACGCCGCGACGTCCATGCCGGAGACGTCGATGGCCGGGGCCGGCGCGATGGTGCCGCTGCCCGCCGCGGTCACGGCCTTCGCCACGCCGTGCAGGACCTTCGGCTCCCAGTTCAGGTTGCGCAGCAAGGCCAGCTCGGTGGTCGAGCAACGCGCCAGGGTGGCGGCGATCGCGTCCTCCACGAGGCGGTCGCGCAGCGCGTCGGCGTTTCCTCGCACGTCGGGGGAGGGGTCCTGGTCCGCCTCGAAGGCGTGCTGCTCGAGGGCCTGCTGGCAGAAGCTGTGGATGGTGGAGATGGGCGCCTTGTCGTAGTCCTGCAACGCGCGCTCCAGGCGGGCACGCGCGATGTCGCGGCCTCCGTGCCAGAGGGCGTGGAGTTCCAGGTCGGCGCGCGCTCCGGTGTGCGGGGGTGGCGTGTCGCTCGCCAGGCCACGGGCCACGCGCTGCAGGCGGGCGCGCACGCGGCCGCGGAGTTCGGCCGTGGCGGCGCGGGTGAAGGTGATGACGAGGATGGACTCGATGGGAAGGCCGGCCTCGCCGACGAGACGCACGACGAGCGCCTCGGTCTGGTAGGTCTTCCCGGTGCCCGCGCTCGCCTCGATGAGGGCGCGCGGCACCTCCCGCAGCGGCACGAGGCTGCCGTCGGGTCGGGTCGGGGGCCAGGACGGAACGTGCTGCATGGGGCCTCCTAGACCGGCCAGAGGTGGCGGACGTCGCGCATCTTGGTGCCCTCGGAGCGCATGCAGCGCAGCAGCGGCACCCACACCGCGCGGGTGAGGGTGCAGAAGCTCGCCGTCTCGTCCAGCGCAGGGAGGGAGGGGCTTCCGAGCACGTCGAGGTCGTGCAGCGCCCGCGTGGGGTCCCACCCCGCGTGCAGCGCCCGCACCCAGCGGTCGGCCGACTCGGCGGGCTGGAAGGGGCCACCGAACCATGCCGCGCGCACGGCACCCTCGCACAGGATCGCGCGCTCGTCTCCCTTTGCCCCGAGGTACGCACCGGCGAGGGCCATGCCGGTGGACTCGAAGAGCGGGACGGCCCGGCGTCGCGCCAGCCACCACGCATCCAGCAGGGTGTTGAGCACCGCCTCGGGCGTCTCGGCGTCGGTGAGGCGGCCGAGGTCGAGCCACTTGAGGGTTGCCGTGCCCTTGTACGGCTTTCCGACGATGCGGGCGGCGACGTTGCGTTCCCCGTCGGCCCACGCGGTGAGCAGGTGGACCCATGCGCGGACGACGGCGGTCTCGGAGTCCGCCTTGGACGCTGTCAGCCAATGGTGCACGCGGCGTCCGTTGCGCTCGCAGATTTCCGGCACGACGCCGGACAGGGTGAGTTCGCCGCGCCGCAGGGCGAGGGCGGCGCGAGCATGACGCACCGTGCCGTGGTCGTGCAGCGCGCGGTAGCTCCTGAGTTCGGCCATCACCTCGGCGAGTGCGCTGCGGACGGTCTCCTCCGCGCCGGCGGCCAGCGGGAGTTCGCCCCGTCCCGAGAGCCGGCGCAGGTGCCGCGCGAGCACCTCCTCGGGGTCCGCGTCCGGCGCGTCGCGGAGCTCGTCGAGCATCGCCGACCGCAGCGACCAGCCCGTGAGCGTGTCCAGCGCCAAGGGCTCGCGCTCGGCGATGGGCGCCTCCGACTCGGCGAGGTAGACGCCGAGACGACCCTGCAGGAGCAGTTGGCTCGCCGCGCGCAGGTCCCGCGCGAGGGTGTCGAGCGGCAGGCGCACGGGCGGGTGCGCCTCGGGGGGGAGCACGTCGCCGTCGGTGTACGCAGGCGGCGTCTCTCCGCCGGCGCAGGCGCGGAAGTCGGCGTCGTAGCCCCGCCCGCCGTGGCCGGCCGACCACGGGTGGCGGGCGTGGCGCGTGGCGAGCCGGTCCACGGGCACGCCGGGCGCGAGGGCGTCGACGAGCTGCGCCACCGGCACGCACGGGGGCACCTCGGCGCCCTTGCGCGGCTCGTGCGCGGTCCAGGAGACGAAGACGTCCCGACGCGCGCACAGGAGCGCCTCCAGCAGCACGTGGCGATCGCGCACGTCGAGGGCATGCTCGCCGTCGATCGGGACAGCACGCGGATCCCAGGCCGCATGGCGCCCCTGCCGCGGCCAGGCGCCCGTGTTCATGCCGAGCAGCGCGACGAAGGCGTGCGGCGTGGTGCTGGCGGGTCCCAGCGGCGCGAGGACGACCGCGCTGGCGTTCTCGGTGGCACCCCGCGCCGGAAGGTCGAAGCGCCGGGCGAGCAGCCGGCGCACCGCGTCGGGCGACAGCGGCACGGTGGAGTCGTCGGGGAGGGCGTCGGCGAGGGCGGAGCGCACGTCCTGGGCGAGCCACGCCGTGGTGTCGCCGGTGCGGGCGAAGCGCGGAAGCGTGTCGGAGAGCAGCTCCCGCCAGGCGCGCGCGGTGCGCGGGATGGGCGTCGCGAGCGCGCTCCGCAGCGCTTCCAGCTCGCGGAGCAGCGCCACCAACGCGCCGGTCGTGTGCAGTCGCTCCCGCGAGCCGCTCGCCATCGCGGCGCGGGGAGGCCGGGCGGGGTCGTCGGACGGGACGGGGTCGTCCCCGGCGCTCGGGAACACCACGCCGAGCGCGTGCCGCTCCATGCCGAAGGCGAGGGTGTTCGGCGCGTAGTCCAGCCGGTCGTCGTCGCGGCCGTACACCGCGACCCGGTCGGCGGCGTCGAGGCCCCAGCGCGCGCCGGAGTCGCGAAGGGTGTCCGCGAGGTCGGCCACGTCCTCCGTGGAGAGCGCGAACGCCCGCTGCACGGGTCCGCGCGACAGCAGGGCGACGACGCCGGCCGCCGTGAGCCGGTCGGTGCACAGCTCGAGCACCTGCAGCAGCACCTCCGCGAGCGGGTTCGTGCGTGACAGGCCGAGGTTCCCGACGCTGAGCGGGATGGCGGGAACGCGCACGTCGCCGTGCACGGGGTGCGCGCCGGTGCCGGTGCGCGCGAACACGGCCTGCACGAGCGGCGCGTAGGTCTCCAGGTCGGGCGTGAGCACCAGCACGTCCCGCGGCTCGAGCCCACCCGCGGCGAAGGCGTCCAGGAGCACATCGCGGAGGGCCTCGACCTCCCGCTGGGCGTCCCAGCAGGCGTGCAGCTGCGCGAGCGGTGCCGCGACGGCGGGCGGCTGGTCCGGCGCGCCGCGCAGCGCGGCGTGCCAGAAACGAAGCACCGGCGCGACGTTGGACAGGTCGGGGGAGGCGTTGCGGAGGGGGTGTCCCCCTCCGCCCCAGGAAGCGCGAGACCATGCGGCCCGTTCGGCCTCCTCGGCAGCCTGAAAGCTCGATGCGAACGGGTCGAGCGAGGGTGGCGACGGCTGCGTCCATCGTTCGGGGGCGACGGTGGGGCGGTGCCACCGGACGCCCCAGGTGCGGGCGAGGCGCGCGATCGTCTCACGATCAGCGTTGCGGACCGTCGCGAGGCCGATCAGTACGAGCGGGGAGGGCGGCGGCGGGGTGGTCGGGCCGTCGCGAAGGGCGTGCCGCCAGGCCGCGGGTCCGTCGGTGTGCAGCGCGAGCGCGGCGCAGGTAGCGCGCAGCCACGGGGCGATGGGTGGGGCGTCCGCATCCCCGCGGGCCCATGCGACGACCTGGGCGGGACGTGCCCGGGAGAGGTCGAGCAGGCAGGCCGCGACCTCCCGGGCCAGGCCGAGCGCGCGCCAGGGCACGGGTCCCGCGTCGAGCGGGCCGAGGTAGGCGCGCAGTCCGCCGAGCTCCGGCCGGTCGCCGAGGGTCCGCCAGGCCTCGAGGATGCGCGTGGCGAGCACGTCCTCGGTCCATGCCTCCGGTGCGGGATGCTCCCACCACGGGCGCGCCGCGTCGTGCGCGGGGACCCCGGCGGCGTACGCGGCGGCTGCATCGAGCGCCTGGTCGAGCGTGAGGGTGCGAAGCCCCGCGGAGATGCGGTGGGCGTGGGCCAGCTGGTGACGGAGCCATCGGGCCTGACGGTGGCCTTCCACCACCACGGCGACCGATGCCAGCGGGTCCGCGTCGCGCCAGAGGGCGTCGCCGGCGGCGTGGGCCGCAGCTTCGAGGTCCGGGTGGAGCTGCAAGGTCAAGGGCATGCCGGCCTCTCGCGACGGGGAGGCCTAGCGTGGCGAATCGGTTCGCGCCCGGCGGGGGCGGTGTCCGGAAACGCCGCGACGTGTCGTCCAACGGGAAGAGGAGGTTTGTATGGGTGACGATCGGAAGCAAAGCGTGAGCACGTGGGACCCGTACCTGACGGTGATGGCCCTGATGTGGACGTTCGTGTGCGGCGCGACGGGGTACCTGGCGGGGTCGGCGGTGGAGCCGGCGCGGAAGCCCGTGCAGTGCCCGCCGCCCGAGTACGTCGTGCTGCCGACGCCCGCGTTCGAGACACGCGAGCCGCTGCTGGCGCTGCAGGATCCGTTCGAGGGGGTGAGCATCCCCGAGCCGGAGGAGAACATGGCGTGGCCGGTCCCCGTCGCGGCCCGCTGCCAGTGGACGCGCGTCTCCGGGGTCGGCCCGCGGCTGGAGAGCGGGGCGCCCGGGCCCGGGATCCCCACCGATTTCAGCAGCGGCATCAGCGTGGCGTTCGAGAACGGGGTGGGCCTCGTGTCGTACTCCTCGAACCCGGCCATCGAGAGCACCCGCGTCGGGTCGCGCGTGCAGGTGTGTCTCTACGAGCAGATGCGCGGCTGCCCGCCCGGCGACAACCGTGGGAAATCCTACCGGGTGTACGACCCCACGCAGGGCATCGCCTGGTCGATGGGCGACAGCCAGCACGTGTGCGGAGGCGCGTGAGCGTCGAAAAAATGCGGGTGGCGGTCCCCGGTTTTCGAGTCGGCGTCCGTCTGTCTCACGAACCCATGGAGGATTCATGAGAGTGGATGACGCCGTTTCCTGCCTCTTCGACATCTGGGTGGCAGCGGTGGAAGACGGGACGGTGCCGCAGTCCGCGATGCTGCTCGGCACGCCGGGCGTCGGCAAGACGAGCGCCACGCGCGTGCTCGCGGCGCGCATGACCGCGTGGATGCGCGCCCGTGGCGCGACCCGTGACGCGGTGTGCGAGGTGCGGGATCTCACCAGTACGATGCCCGAGGATCTCGGCGGGCTGCCGTTCCGGGAGGGCGCGTGCACCCGCTACGCGCCGCAGGCGTGGTTGGCGGACGCCTGTGCCGAGGATGCCTACGGCGTGCTCGTGCTGGACGACCTTCCCGCCGCCTCGACGGCCGTGCAGGTCGCCAGCCGCCAGCTCGCGCTGGAGCACCGGGTGCACGACTCCGCCCTGTCCCCGCGCGTCATGGTGCTCGTGACGGGCAACCGTCGCCAGGACCGCAGTGCCGCCACGACGCTGCCGGCGCACTTCCGCAACTCCGTGTTGATGCTGGACATCGACGTGGACCTCGATGCGTGGATGCAGTGGTACACGGCGCAGGGGCTGGACCCGCTCGTCACGCGCTACCTGGCGTTCAAGCCGGCCCACCTCGGCGTCGGCGGCCACGAGACGGTGCCCGACGGGCCGTTTCCCACGCCGCGAAGCTGGGCGATGCTCGGCCGGTTGCTGCCGCTCGCGCGACGGAACGGGCACATGGAGGAGTTGGCCGCCGGCCTGGTCGGACGGGGCATCGCTGCGGAGCTGTGCGCCTACGAGGCCGCCCAGGCCGAGCTCCCGAACCCCGACGACGTCCTCGCCTGCCCGGAGACCGCCGTGCCGGATCCGGAGACGACCCTCGAGTCGCCGGACCGCATGGTCGCGCTGGTGACGGCGCTGGCGGAGCGCACGGCGACGCACGCCGCGAACGTGACGGGCCCGGCGCCGTACACGCGGTACCTGCGGGCGCTCGCCTGGGTGACGGCGCACGGCGGCCGCGACTACGTGTCCACGTCCATCGCTGCGCTCCTGCGGGCGGGCGGGGACATGCGGCGGCTGCAACGGGCGCTGCCCGCGTTGCGGCGCGACGAGGGCGTCCGGTCCATGCTGTCGGCGGTCGCCGCCTGCTTCGCGGAGGCCTGAGATGCAGGACCCCACGATCGCGCGGTTCCATGCGGCCCGCATGTGGCTCACGGTGCGCATCCCGTTTCTCGGGCACCTCATGCTCCGGCTCACGCCCCGCGTCGCCGCGCCCCACGACAGCGTGCGGACGATGGCCGTGACGCCCGACGGCATCGTGTACATCGACCCCACCTTCGCGGAAGGGCTGTCGGACGGCGCCTTCCGCGCCGTGGTCTGTCACGAGCTCCTGCACGTGGCGCTGGGCTTCTGGGTGCGCTGCGGGACGCGCGCGATGCACCTGTTCAACCTGGCGCACGACCTCGTCATCAACGACATGCTCGACACCTGGGGCGAACGCTTCGGCGACGCCTTCCGGCTGCCGGAGTGCGCGGTGCGCGCGCCCTGCATCGGCGGCCGCAGCGCCGAGGAGGTCTACGAGCTGCTTCGGGGTGAGTTGCGCGACCTTCGGGGCGCGGGAAGCGACGGTCTGGACGGCGACTGCCGGGGGGACCTGTCGTTGACCTCCGACGGCCAGGCCGCTGCGCGCGGGGACGCCGGCGCGGTGCGTCGCCTGCAGCGTGCGTGGGAGAACGCGATCGCGACCGCGTGGGAAATCCAGGGGGGGGCGTCGGGCCACGGGAACATGCCACTGGGCCTGCAGCTCCTGGTCGAGGGCAACCGGGTGGCGGCGGTGCCGTGGGCGCAGGTGCTCGCCGCCTGGCTCGGCGAGCGGACCCGAAACCGGGAGCCCACGTGGATGCGACCCTCCCGGCGCAGCGAGAGCGCCGACGTGATGCTGCCCGGGATGGTGCGGGTCGGGTGGCCCACCGTCACGATCCTGTGGGACACGAGCGGGTCGATGGACGGCGAGCAGGAGGCCATCTTCGCGGAGGTGCGCGCCATCGTCGACGACCTCGGCCTCGCGGTGCGGTTCATCGCGTGCGATGCGGACGTCCAGGCCGACGTCGAGGGCCTCGACGCCGCGCGCGACCTGCTGCCCCACCTGTGTGGCGGCGGCGGCTCGTCGTTCGTGCCCGCGTTCGAACGCCTGGCGGCCGACGGCGTTGAGGGCGTGCTCGTGGCCTTCACCGACGGCTACATCGACGTGCCGGAGGCGCCGCCCGGGTCGCTGGCGGGCGTGGTGTGGGTCCTGACCGCGCGAGGCGTCCCGCCGGCACCCTGGGGCGAGGTCTTGCGCCTCGAGACGCCCGCGGACGGCGCAGCATTCCGCAGGGGGGTGTCGCCGTGAGCGCGTCGTCTCCCGCGGTGCCGACGGCGTGCGGCACCTTCGTGGTCGTGAACCGCACGCGCTACCGCACCGACGATCTGCTCGACCTCATGGCACGCATCGAGGTGGCGATCCCGGCCGAATCCTGCCGCCGCGGGGTGCCGCGCCCGTGCCCTCTCGTGGAGGCGATGCGCTTCCGCGGGCCGCCGCAGGTCGTATTCACCGGACGCCGCGCGTCGGGAGGCACGGCGGGCGCCGGGACGGCGGTGCCGTGGCTCGGCCGGTTTGCCTGGCATCGCCCTACCTACGTGCGCCTCGCGCATCCCGACGATGTGTGGGAGAGTCCCATGGAGCACCTCGCGGCGATGCTCGAGCCGGAATGCAAGGTGCCGCAGCGGCACGTGCGGGCGCTGGTGGAGCGCCTCACGTTCCTCTACGCCTGGGACCTCGATCATGGACGGATGCGTCCACTGCTGGAGCGCGTCCCGCTGGACGGCGCGATCCTTCGCGTGCGCGCGTCACGTTAAGGCCCGCTCGGAGGCCGGATGCCACCTCGTACCCATTCAAAGGCGCACGCAGAGGTCCAGCCGGTCAAGGGCGTCCTGTCGACGCTTCGACACCGCACGCGGCTGCGCACGCTCGTCGTCCGCGGACCTGTCGGGGGCGACGCAGGCGAGGGACTCCGGTCGCTGGAAGGGTTGCCTGCGCAGCACTCCCTGCGCGTGCTGCGCCTGGTGCGGTGCCCGGCGCTCACGGACCTCGCCGCGCTCGCCTCTCACACGGCCTTGCGGCGCGTGGACGTGCGCGGCATCGGCGCGAGGGACCTGCGCCCGCTCGGGCACGTCGAATGGGTGCGGCTGGGCGGCCTCCGTGCGGTGCCGCGACTGCGGCAGTGCCATGGCATCCGTCGCCTCACGCTGCTCGCCAGCCCACGCCTCACCAGCGTGCCGCCCGATCGGCTTCCCCCGGGCCTGACCCACCTTCACGTCGTGGGTTGCCCCATGCTCGGGCAAGGGGGGCTGGCGGACCTGGCGGGTGTTGCCACGCTCCGGAACCTGCGGGTGCTCGACCTGCGCGGCTGCGGCGGCCTGCCCGAGGCGCAGCGTCGCGTGTTTCTGGGTGCCGAGATCGGCGTGCTGCTGCGCGGGGATCACGTGCCCGACGCCGTGCAGAAGCGCGCGGCGTACGTGGGGGACGTGGATCGGACGCCGCACCCCTTCCTGCGGCGACGTGCCCTGCGCGCGGTGCTCCGTCAGGCCCGTTCCCCCGGGTCGTCCCGGCCGAGCGCCGAGACGCTCCGCACGTTTCGGACCTACGGCTACGCCGACCTGGCGAGGGCGACGGCCGCACTCTCCCATCCCGTCCGGACGCTGCAGTTCCGGGAGGACATGGCCGTGCTCGATCTGCTGCACGCCGCCTTCGCGGACTGGCAGCGATGCGCGCGGGTGGCGGTACGGCACGCCCTCTCCGACGCGCCACCCGAGGACCTCGAGGAGGTCGTGCAGGTGGCGACCCTGCGAATCCTCCGCGAGGCGCAGACCTACCCGGATTGGCGCTTCGACCAGGCGTCGTTCTACGCCGGGTTGCGGTCCGCGAAGGGCTTCCGGACGCTCGCGGCGCGCTACGTCGGGAGCTCCTACCGCCGTCAACTGTCCGGCTGGCGGTCCGCCCTGCGCTTCGGCCGCCCCAAGAAGGATCCGAATGCGCCGGAGCCGGAGTGGCGCACGGTGTTCGGGGAGGGTGCGTCAGACGCCGGTCCCGCGGCGACGGAGAGGCTGTCCGCGGAACCTGCGGCCGCGCCGGACCGTGGCGTCGTGCTCGCGCGGCTCGGTCCGGGATGGCAGGGTGCGCTGACGATTCCGGTCGCGCCCGCCGAGATCGTCGGCTTCGCGTTGGCGGCCGGCGCGCCTCTGTGGCTGTCGCCGCGCATCGGCGGGCGGGTACTGCACACCCAGGACGTATCCGTGCGCACGCTCGCGGCGTTGCAGCCGGTGACCGGGGTGCGCACGCACACCCGCCACGAGGAGCTTCCACTGAGCCTCGGGGTTCCCGCGGCCGACCTCACGGACCCCCACCTCGCGGAGCTGGCGTGGGGCGCCCTGCGCGCCGAGGAGCGGGCGGCGGCGGACGCGGCCCGCGGGCGTGCGG
>JACCDP010513533.1_pt1 | contig 16724 bp, 11 predicted proteins | sample 7445841 | NCBI WGS metagenome assembly JACCDP01 (sample SAMN15323441, study PRJNA562643) | freshwater metagenome | isolation source: river surface water | place: USA:Blue River Watershed | collected 2017-08-17 | reverse complement strand
GTAGATTGGTATTACGAAGTTGCATCATCAAGTGCAATTGGATTTAGCTTTAATATTAGTGGTAATTCAGGGACACTTACCAGCACACCTAGACAAATCACTAACTCTTCAGGCGTTGCAACTACGATTAGTACAAGTCAACTCGTTCTTGTAAAGCATTATATTCCAAGCTACAGTGGTATTTACTCTGTACAAAATGTAGGCTCAGGTTCAAGTGGGGTTTGGGTAAGAGCTTCAGCTTTTGATGCACCTGGAGAAATAACTCAAACCATAGTAAAAGTTGCAAATAACACTAACACTTTGGGTGGAAATATTTGGTATTTAGGCAAAACAAAAACTTATAATCAATTTTTTAACCTAAATATTGACCCTATCAATGTTCAAGAAAGATTTTATCCATATACATATGAGCCTGTAAATAATTTGATAACCAGTAATCAATCTTCATTAGCTACTGTTAATGAGGTAGATTTCGCAAATTCTGGTATTGCAATTTCTCAAAGAGTATTAGTTACTGGTCAAACAAATTACCCTGCGCAAAACGGAATTTATAGTGTAAGTACCCTTTGTGATTCTGTGTATGGCCTTAAACTATATGATGATTATTCTGTCCTTAGAGGTTCGGTAGCAAAACTCCTTAATGGGACTACTGGTGCTGGAACAACCTGGATGCTGTATGCCGAAGGGACTCAAACTGCTGCTGGAGCTGTAGGAGTCACTTGGCTAAACATTACAAATATGACTAATATCGTTTGTAATGCAGAAACAACAGTAGACAAATTTTCAAGTCAGTATTTCACCCCTAACGATTTTGATGTTCCTGTTGCGACTGGAACAACAGTCCTAGTAAGAGTGGCTGATGGAACTAGAAATGGTATATACACAGTGTCATCAGTTGGAAACTCTCAAAAACAAGTATTTGAATACAATGATGGTCTAGCTGATTGGTTCTATGATATTTATGAATCTGTCCTTACAGATTCGTTAGGAACACACGCTGTATCACCAAATTTGAAAAAACAAGTTCAAGGTATTTATCAGATTGTATCAGTCGGTAATACAGAAGTTGGACAGGTTTTTGTTCCAGAAATTAATTTTCAATCATTCCAAAATTATGAAAACTTCTTTGGTTCAGATGGAAAGGGTAGCTCATTAATCCAAGACATTGATCTGGATTGGCACAAACAAGACTATCAAAAATATTCTGTCAAAGCAGTATTGAATGTATCATCTGTCTCGCTTGTACCAACTACTTCAGGAACAGCAATTTCAAGCTTAATTCGTTCCCATAGTGGTTCTGGTGTAACATTACTACGAGAAAATGACAGTATTCTAGTTTATGTTGGTTCTGGTTCAAGCTCAAATTCAGCTACAAATGGAATTTACAGACCAACATTTACAGGTATAGGTTCTGTATATTTCACTCAGCACGAAGATTTTTACTTTGATACAAAATTTGAAGCGACCAAAGATCTTAAGTCATTAGCCTCTCCTTACGAGCGACCTACTTTAGTTTCTATTGAACACGGATATCTTGCTACAGGCTCAACTTTCCAATCAAAACAAGTATATATGCAAGCCGAAGTTGGCGCACGTAATAATACATTTGGTTCAGATTATGCAAGCACAGATCTTGAAAAATATTTACATACAGGTACTGAAACATTTAAGACTGGATCTGAAATTAGATTAAACAATAATAATCAAGATTTAAGTAACTTTCCAAGATTAGCTCCAATCCAACATTTACTTCTTTCAGATTTAGCACAAGACAGTCTTTCTAACGATGTACTTATTGTAAAAAGAGGCGGAACAGAACTTTATAGTACAGTTAGCGGAGATGTTACACTTTATTACTATCAGATTAATGACAGAGTGTTTTACTATTCTGAGACAGAAGAAATTTACAATTCAAGTGTAAGAAAATCTACAAGTGGTATTTATCAAATTGTTTATAAAGACACAAACAATAACTACTATCTTAGAAAAGTAAAATATAATGCTGTAAATGGTCATTTAGATTATGCAAAAAGATTAGTACAGCAATCATCTATCGGTGGAACAATATTCTATCTAGCAAGACCTGAGACTTCAAGTACTATCTACACTTGGACTGAAAACAATTACTCTAGCTCAATCGCAGATGTTTACCTTGTGTCTACTGGCAATACTGTCATTCCAAAAACATATTCTACTGACTATACTATTGATGCATCTTTGGGCAAATTGAGTGTTGTAGGCAGTGGATGGACTGGAACTCTCTTTGTCTATCTATACAATGACAACACTGTTCCTTCATACAATGAAGAACCAAAGCAAATATTAAACAGATATTATTACTTGCCTCAAGTCCTGAAAGATAGATTTATTTTTTCATCAAATGTTGCTTTGGGGTCCTCAAATTGGCAAGTTGATGAAGAGTATTTCCAAATTGTAAATGTTATTGGTACAGCTACAACAACTGAAGTTAAATATAATCGTGATAGAAGTTCTTGGATAAAAACATTTGATACTACTAAAAATTATAGTTCAGTAGCTCAGCACATTATCTCAAACAATTCTAACACAAACTATTTCTTTACAGACAGGCTTTCAAGTGATGGATATTATTTTAAGACTGGATTAGGTAACTCAAGTTCATTCAATGATACGAACTTGATAGATCCTATCACACTAAATAAAATAGGTCTATTTACTGGAGATTTTTATTTAGAAAAAATAATTAACTCTGGAACTGCTACAACATTAACTGACTGGTATGCTGGTTTAGGACTCACTGTAAACGCAAATGTTCTAGTGATTACCAATAAAACTACATCAGATTATAGCGATAGAATAATTGATTCTGACTATCAATCATCCTATTATGACGATTTGAATAGATTGATTTTGCAAGACAAATCTGGCAAAAGAGATCAAAAAGTTTATACTTTTAAGCGTTCAGAATATCAAGTTGTAAACCTTGATTACCATAGTGCTTTTGGAGCAACATTAGTACCTACACAAGCATTATTATCAAATTTAGCAGGTTCAGGAACTTACGTATTATATTACAACCCTGCGAACACTAACAGATCTACAAGTGATAGATCTTGGATTGATGTTTCTACAAGAACACAATTTGTTTGTGCAATAGGAAACACTGGTTCAATTCCAGATTTCAATAACATCACATACGTACCAGTAATTGGACCTATGAGTGGCCCTGCATCCTTTGGAAATACTGCATCGTTTGACGGATACAATGTTGGGACTGGTGACACAATACTTATAAGAAATCAATCAGATTCAACGCTTAATGGTATATATTCAGTTGTAGTAAGAAATAAATATTCTTTAGTAAGAGCACAAGACTTAAATGCCACATCTGAACTATATGAGCTTGGCAGAGTTTCATTTGGTAACAGAACTTTTGAGCTGAACTTGCCAGAAGATAGTACTGCTTACAGTCTTGGTTCATCAGCATTAGATACACCATTAATCTGGAAAAACGTTGGGCTTGAATACGTGATAGATGTTTCAGGTCTAGGCCATACGAATTTCACAAATTTATCAGCATTACCAGATAATATAAATGGTAGAGAAATCTCTGATGGAGATAGAATTTTCTTGTTTGGGCAATCTACAAACTCAGAAAAAATTGCAGCAAGATTTAAGAAACAAGTATTACCTAATTTGACCAGAGTTGGAAATGGGTCGAGCACAACACAATTCCAAATTTCAAGTCTTTTTGTGACTGATAGTAATAGAAATATTAATTATGAGCTTTATTATAATCCGTCAGAAACAACAGTCGGAGTTCATTCAAACGAATGGTTCAGACAAAACTATATTCAAAACTATTCTTCTGTAGCTTTTGGTGCTACTTATTCATTGTCATTAAGCAACTTCTTCTTTTCTGGAGCTAAAAAGGGCGATAGAATTCTTGCTTTTTCTCAATCAGATGACACACAAAATGGCATCTATTTTTACGATGAAATTAGAAATTACTTCTTAACAAGAGATGCATTTTTGGATTCAAATAATGATATCGAAATAAGTAAGAAAGTAAATGTGACTTCAGGTATAGCAAACTCAGGGTATTACGCCTTAGCATTTGATGAAAGTTTGTCAAGCCCAGGAATAGGGGTAACTCCTTTATATTGGGTCAAAATAAGAGAAAATACGATATTGACAGACGCTAGAGTCGCAACCACTTCCAATGTTGTATTGAGTAATCCACCTTCTACAATTGATGAAATAACACTAAGAAAATATGACAGAGTTCTAGTCAAAAGCCAATCTGATAAAACACAAAATGGTGTATATATAGTATCTAGTGTTGGCAGCTCGAATGTTTGGACAAGATCTACTGATTTAGATTCAAGCAGCGAACTATTACCCCAACTTACAATAAATGTTGGCTACGGAACGACAAACGCAAATAAAAATTTCAGAATAAAACTTCCAACTCCATTAACAATAACAAACTCTCAAACAACTGCTTATACTTTAGGTACTGACAATATAGATTGGATTGACACTTCATCATCAGAGCTTTATGAATCAAGCCCTGAGTTATGGCAAGATTTAAGATCTGGCTATGAAAATGCAATATTTTTAGGTACTGCTAAAATGTCAACAGATTCTACAGCCTCAAGTAGAAGTTTTGGAATAGCTGTGAAAACACCAACAAGTACTTCATTATCAGGTTTTGGTATTACCCAGGACGGTAAAGTAAGAGGCTTGAATTTCAAAGTAGAGTATAAAATTGCTAAGGACTGAAGGTATCACTTCGCAGAATAAAAAAATATAGTATTAACAATTTATCAAGAGAGATAAAATATGCACAATTTAGAATCAGATCTTCACGTTATTTTAGATGACATTGCTCCAGATATTCATTCATTTGAAGAACAGGCAAAAATAATCGCATATGCATCTTCAATTTTGAGCAAAAGATTCAACCAAGTAAGATTAGCTAAAACAGATTCTAAAACAATTGAAGCAAATATGACTGAAGCTATCCTTGTTGCGATGAAATCTTTGACTAGCTGGGATGACGACGACGACGAATCAGATATTATTGATGGCCGTGGACTGTCTGCTTCTCAACTAGTTAGAAAAGTTGCGAATACAAAACCACCTTGGGGCAAGATGGATATTCTCGATCCTGATGTTTTAGAAGATGTTTTTTCATATGATGAAGAAAAATCAGAAGAACCTGAAAATGTTTTTGAAAATGCTCAACAAACTACAGAAGCGTTTGACACTCCAGGTAGAGGCAGACACAGAAGCGACTTTACAAAGAAATAGTATGAATAAAAAAGTTTTATCTCAAATGATGCCACCAATGGGAGATCCACTTGCAGGATTGGGTGCTCCACCACCTGTAGCTCCTACAGCAGGCCCTGGAATGGCCGGTGGTAATGCTGAAAAAGTTATTAGAGTTCCACTGTCCAATTTAGGATTAATCTTGGCTGATTCTCAGATCGAAAAAAAGTTAATGGAAGATTTCGAAGACAATGAACTTGATCTTGCAAACGAAATTTGGATTATGTATGGTGGAACTGAAAATGGCGGAGTTAACAAAGGAAGAGTTGGCAAAAGAAAAGATGACCAAGAAGTTGACGACGAAGAAATAAAAAATACAAATAAATCAAAGTGGGAAAGATTGCCTGAAGGGCAAAATCTTGATGATTTAGAAATCGAACTATCTGATTTTGCTAATGCAATAAAATTTCTTTCATTTGGCTTTGCAAAGAATAAAGCTAAAGAACAACCAGCTGCTGGTGGTGGAATGCCTGGTATGGCTTCTAGAAAGCTTGAAAATATGGTGAAATTAGGCCATAATCTTGACAAAATGGGTCTTTATCGTATGGCGGATCGTTTGCTATAAAATATTTCAAATTTGGCTTGTTTTTCGTATAATGCTATGGTATAAAACTCATAGCATTATTTTTTTGCTTAAGGAAAACAAATGGCAAGTCAATACAACGAAAATTCCATTCAAATATTGGAAAGTCAGGAAGCGGTTCGTACTCGCCCTGCAATGTATATAGGCGATACAGGCAAGAGAGGCCTTCATCACCTCGTATGGGAAATTTTAGACAACTCTGTTGATGAGCATATGGCTGGCCACTGTTCCAAGATTGATGTTATTATTTCTAAAGACAATCGTTCCGTCACAGTAATCGACAATGGCCGTGGTATTCCTGTTGCAGTTAAGCAAGAAGATCCTAAGAAGCGTTCTACTCTTGAAATTGTACTGACTGAACTTCACGCTGGTGGTAAATTTGGGGATGATGGCTCCGGTTATGAAGCTTCTGGCGGTCTTCACGGTGTTGGTGCTTCTTGTGTCAACTTTCTTTCATTAAAACTTGATGTTGAAGTTTGCCGTGACAAGAAAAAGTATTTATTGAGTTTCGACCGTGGAATTCCTGTAGGTGAAGTTGTTGAAATTGGAACATCAAATTCTACTGGAACTAAGATTACTTTTTCACCTGACTACAATATATTTGGTCAGTTTGCTGTTGAAGATGCTTTCCGTGAAGTTTTACTTGACGAATTTGACGTTGATGAGAAATTTGCTGAATGCTCTGGAAAATGGCGAAAAGCATTAATCAATGGACCTGTTGATATTGAAGTATTCAAGCAATGCTTTGCTCAAATGGATTATCAAGAGGATGTTTGTTTCAATGCATTCACTTGTTGGTTCAACAATTCTTGGAATAATATCAAATTCGATGAATCTGTGTTAGTTCGTCGTCTTCGTGAAACTGCTTACTTAAATGGCGGACTGAAGATTTGTTACAAAAACGAATGCACAGGAACAAAAGAAGAATTCTTCTTTGAAGGCGGTATTGCTGATTACGTCAGCTACCTTTCATCTTCAAGAACAGGTGTTTATCCATCTAAACCATTTTTCTTTGATAATAAAAGTGGAAAAGTAAATGTTCAAGTAGCATTCCAATATAGCGAAGATGATGATGAAACTATCTACACTTACGCAAACAACATCTACACTTCTGATGGTGGAACTCATCTTTCTGGATTCAAGACATCAATCACGAGAATAGTCAACCAGTTTGCACGTTCAGCAAGTGTCCTTAAGGAAAAAGAACCTAACTTATCTGGAGAAGATATTCGTGAAGGTATTGTTGCTATTGTTTCTGTTCGCTTACCTCAGCCTCAATTTGAAGGTCAGACAAAGGGCAAACTTGGCTCTCAGGAAGTTGAAGGTGTTGTCAATAGATTATTTTCAGAAGCTATTACAGAATATTTTGAAAAAAATCCATCTATTGTCAAGTCTATTGCAGAACGAGCTTTACGTGCTGCTAAAGCAAGAGCAGCAGCAAAAAAAGCATCAGAAAACATAAAGCGACAAGGATTTTTAGGTCGTTCAGGTTCACTTCCTGGCAAATTGTCAGACTGTAACTCTGAAGATGCTATGTCAACAGAACTTTACATTGTAGAAGGTGATTCTGCTGCTGGAAGTTGCAAGGGTGGTCGTGATCCTGAATATCAAGCTGTTATGCCTATTCGTGGAAAAATCATTAATCCTGAAAAAAATGACTATGCAAAACTAATGCAAAATGAAGAGGTTGCTGCAATTATTTCTGCAGTTGGTACTGGAATTAAAGATGATTTCAATATCAAAGATCTTCGTTACGGCAAGATTGTTATTATGACAGATGCCGATGACGATGGAGCACATATTGCAACACTTCTCATGACATTCTTTTATAGATTCATGCGAACTCTTATCACAGACGGCCACCTATATATAGCAAAGCCGCCTCTTTATAGAGTGAACTACAAAAATGAAAAAAATTACATTCATACTGAAGCAGAACTTGAAGGCTACAGGAAGAAGTATGGTGATAAAATAGAAGTCACAAGATTTAAAGGTTTGGGTGAAATGGATGCTGATGAGCTTGGCACAACTACGATGGAAATCGGTAAACGCCAAATCATCAAGGTCAATGTCGAGGATGTTGAAGAAGCATCAAGAATTTTGAATGTTCTAATGGGTAGTAATGTTGGCCCACGTAAAGAACATATCATCGAAAAGTCTACAGCAAGGATGTTAGAAAACAATGGCTAGAAAACCAAGAAATGAAGATACAACACCAATTATTGATAAAGAAGATTACATTATCAATAAAGAGTTCATTGAACTTTTGGATGACAGGTTTACAAACTATGCTTTTGCAGTTATGGAAGACCGTGCTCTGCCTGACGCAAGGGATGGCCTAAAGCCATCCCAACGCAGAACTCTTGTTGCTATGAATGACTTGAATCTTCGTTCATCAGGCAAAACCAAGAAATGTGCAAAAATCTGCGGAGACGTATCAGGTAACTACCATCCTCACGGTGAAGCAGTTGTATACCCAACACTTGTGCGTATGGCCCAAGATTGGTCACTGAGATACCCATTGATTTCTCCACAGGGTAACTTTGGCTCACCAGCTCCAGAAGATAAACCTGCTGCTATGCGATATACAGAAGCAAAGTTCTCTAATTTTGGAGATCAAATGGTTTCTGAATTATCAAATCAAGTAGTAGATTATGTTTCTAACTACAATGATGAGCTAATGGAACCAACGGTACTTCCATCTTTGATACCTAATCTTCTTATCAATGGTTGTTCAGGCATTGCAGTTGGTTGGGCAACTAATATGGCTCCGCACAACTTAAGAGAGATTGCCAATCTGATTGATGCCTACATCAAGAATCCAGATTTGACTGTTGAAGAGATAATGGAGATTGTTCCAGGCCCAGACTTCCCATTGCCTTGTAAAATTCTTGGGAGTACAGGTGTAAAGAATTACTTTACAACTGGACGAGGTTCAATTCAACTTGAGGGATATCACACCATTGAGTCAGAAAAGAACGGGCAACTCTACATCAAAGTTACTGCCCTCCCTTATGGTGGATCTGCTGAAGGTTTCTGCCGTGAGATAAAAGAACTTGTCGAATCAAAGAAGATTGAAGGAATCACTAACCTCAAGAACCTGACTAACAAGAAGGGTATGGACGTTAGAATTTGGATTCACAAGTCAGCAAATTCAAATGTTGTACTTAATCTGATTTTGAAACATACGTGCTTGCGAACAAATTTCTCTGTAAACTCAACAGTGTTAATGGCTGGCAAGAAGGTTGTTGAAAATGTTCCTATTATCAAACTTGTAGAAACATTCGTAGACCATCGCAAAGACGTATTGACAAAGAAATTTAATGCAGAACTTGATAAAAATAATCGAAGACTTCATATCCTTGATGGTCTCATTGGCATTACCACTAAAATTGATTCGGTTATCAAGCTCATTCGTGAAGCTGATGATAGGAATGTGGCACAACAAGAACTCATCGCACAAGGATTCGTAAAGTCTGCTGAACAAGCTGATGCAGTCTTAAAGATTACTCTTGGAAATCTTACAAAACTTGATGTCAACTCAATGACAGATGAATTTGAAAAGCTTACAAAGAGAAATGAGTGGCTTACAGAGCAACTTTCTTCCGATAAAAGAATGCTTAAGCTGATTTCTAAAGAGCAACTTGATCTTGCTGCAAAGATTGGTGATGACCGTCGTTCTGAAATCGTTCCATCTATTGAAGATTTCAACTATGAAGATCTGATTAAAGAAGAACAAATCGTTGTTTCTCTTACAAAAGATGGATACATAAAGCGAGTTCCATTAGACACATTCAAAACACAAAATCGTGGTGGAAAAGGTGTCATTGGAGTCAAGTCTCGTGAAGAAGATGAAGCATCAGATATTTTTACAGGTACAACTCACGACCTTTTCTTGTTCTTTACAAATCAAGGCAATTTGCTAAAGAAAAAGGGGTACGAAATTCCTATGTCTTCAAGAACTTCTAAAGGTGTTCATCTGAATAATCTTCTGAATTTGACTGAAGGTGAATCAGTTTCATCTACAATTACACTAAAGTCATTAGACACAGATGGGTGCTTTGTAATGGTAACTAAAAATGGCCTCATAAAAAGATCTGAAATCAGAGACTACAATACCAGCTTGAGAAAACGTGGATTAAAAGCAATCAGCCTTGTAGAAAATGACGAATTAGCTTTTGTTATGACTACTGATGGTACTCAGGATGTTATGCTTGTGACTGCAATGGGTATGGCTGTTAGATATTCTGAGAGCTTAGTGCGATGTATTGGCAAAAATGGGCAAGGTAGTCGCTCCATGCTTCTCAAGGCTGGCGATACTATTTCAGCTGTTCTTGCTATTGATTCTGATGCTGACCCATCCATTCTTGTGATTACAGAATACGGTAAGGGGAAGAAAACATCAGCTTCTGAATACCGCTCAACTGCTGGTAGATGTGTCAAGGGTCAAAGGACAATCAACACATTGAAGAGAGAGGTTTCTGGCAAGATTGTAACTGCAGTCGCTCTCTCTGATAATGATGAAATTCTTGTCCTTACCAACAAGGGAAAAATGATGCGGTGTAATCTTGATACACTGAAGAATAAATCAAAAGTCACTCAGGCAAACAATATTGTTACTCTTGATGATGGAGATACTGTTCAGACTGTAAGTGTAGTGCCTGTATCAAATAAGGATTTTGAAGAGGACTTTACAGAATAAAATAACTATGGCAAATGCGTTGTATGACAGTGGTAGAGATGGATTCCTCAAGGGTGAATTCAACTGGAGTTCTGATACTTTCAAAGTAATTTTACTTTCTTCAGAATATACAGTAAATCTATCAAGTCATACAACGACAGCTAATATAGGTGGTACAGTAGCAATATCAAATGCAATCTCTACTTTAGTTCCAGGTTCTGGAATTGCTGATGCAACTGACCTTACTATTTCTGGTGTTGCTGGAACCACTGTTACTCAATTTGTTATATTTCACGTCTCTTCAAAAAAACTTATTGCTTACATAAATGACTCATGCTATTTACCTTTCACCCCAAGCGGAGGAAACGTAACTTTGCAGTGGGACAATGGAGCAAATAAAATATTCAAACTGTAGATTTAGCAATCTGCAGTTTTTTTTATAGGTATAGAAGGTCCTTTAATCAAAAATATAAATAGGACACATAATGGAAAACTATACTATAGAATCTTGGATACATAAAAAATATTATTTTGATTCATCTAAAAACGGTGTAATTATTCCACCACCATATGATGACGGAAGTGGCGGTGCTGGTGGTGGAGGTACTGGTGGTGGAGGCGAAAGTGGCTCAGGCTCTACTGTATTTTTAAGCTCTAATGATTTAATATTGAATCTTAGAGCATCTGACACTGACTCTTATCCCGGAACTGGATTATATTGGTACGACCTGACTTCATACGGTAATCATGGTATTTTTTACAACGGAGCTGCTATTACTGGCACAGGAAATTCCAAATCATTTATATTTGATGGCACTGATACATATTTTAATATAGGCAGAGTCGTAACGCAAAACTCAGCCTCAGTCAGTATGTCAGCTTGGGTGAAAACTTCTAATAATTTAGTCGCCAGTCAAATGATTTTCTATGTTGGTAGTGAAGCTAGACTGAATGGTTATGGATTTGCAATTAATAAAGAAGGCATTAACTCTGGAAATATTTATGTGAGATACGGTGACAGTCAATGGTACAACACTGGAATTGCAATCTCTAGTAACCATTGGCACTATTTGACTGTAAATATTTTATCTGACAGAAGCAATCAAGTTTATGTTAATGGAGCTATTGGCTACACTGGTTCTGCAGCGAGAATAAACACTCCAACAAATTACACTGAGGTTGGAAGAAGTGATTTCCCAATATCAAGATACTTTTATGGACAAATTGCTCAAGTCCACGTATACAAAAAAGTATTGTCAACATCAGAAGTTCAAGGAAACTTCAACAGCACTAAAAATCCATATGGTTATAGTTAAGGAGCAAGAGTATGCTTAATAATGAATTTTTGACTGGGACTACATTAAACATATATGCTGAACTAAAAAATGAAAGTGGCTATGGAGTTACAACTACCGGACTTACTTTTTATATGACTGAGCCAGGAGGAATAGGATATACATACTATTTTGGTTCAGGCTCAGGAAGCGGAAACTCTGAACCAGTGCAAGCTGGTGTATCAACTGGTATCTACTATAAACAATGGACTCCTTCAAGAACTGGTTTGCATAAATACTCTTGGAAAGCTACTGGAACTGTACAGGCAACTTTTAAAAGTTTTTTTGATGTAAAGAGTGGTGAGTGGTAATGGCTTTTCCTGGTATCTTAACAAGAGCAGAATTTGCAACAGGATTAAATGTCAAAAGCATTTGTGTCAATGGTGAATATCTTATCGTAGAAGAATGCAATATAAATCAAGACCAAGAACACGAAGTCAGAAATTACATTCAAGGTGGACCGGCTTACGCTGTCTATAACTTGGGAGCAAAAAAACATATAGGTAATATTTCTTTTCCATTAAGAGTTGACCAAAATGGGAACTTAGAAGAGGCAGCAAAAATATTACTTCGCCATGCTGCAAAACCAATGAGTGCTTTAAGAATAGACACACACAATGTTTTATCAAATTTTGATACTACTGTGCTTAATCCTGGAACTGATGACAATAAAAACTTATCCTTAGATGCTTGTGTAATAAGTAGTCTAAAATTGAGCGTTAGCGATGGTGGGGCAATAAATGCAAATGTTGATTTTGTTGGAATGCTTGACACAGAAACTGAATCAACTTTTAACTTCCCAACTGATTATTTGCTTGGCAGAAAACTTTCATTTGCTGATTGTAATGCTTTTAGAAATGAATCTTCTATGAGGTCAGCTTCTTCTATATCTGTCAACATAGAAAATGAGCTTGTCACCCCTGTGTTTTTGATGCCTTACTATACAGGTGTGAGTATTGGAGCAGGAGTAACAGAACAGAAGGATCAAATAGAGTTAATTGCGGTTCAGTCTACAAAGTGGTCAGGAGAGTTTACTGAAGTTATAAGAAACGGACTTGAGTTAAATACTTTCATTCATGGTGGTTTGATGCATGATGAAATCTTAACTTTGGATTTTGGTTCTGTGAGAACAACATTTTACAATCCAGTTTTTAAAATAGCTCAATCACCACTGACTCCTCAAGTAATAAGGAGAACTACTCAGTGGACTGGAATTAATAAACCAGATGATTCAATGCTGGATAATCGCTTGTTTAGTTTTTTATAAAGGTAAACAAAAAATATAGTAAGAATAATTTGAATAGCCTAAAAAACAAAAGAAGTTAATAATCTTTTGAAAGTGAGTTGAAAAAAATGCCTATTAATAACGACATTCTTGGTATTTACAAACAAGTATATGTTCTAACTGGTGGTACTGCAGTTTCTTATATCGTTGAAACTGCGAATAGAAACATATCTATTGATGCAAATCCAAAAATCCTCATTGCTGGTAGCCCTAAAACAAGAATTATGGACATCGGTGGAATCACAGAAACTATTTCCATCTCCGCTCCAATTCTTATTGGTGGTGGTGCAGCATATGATGGAAGAGCTCTTGTTGGTAATAAGATTACTGAAATCTTAAACCCAGCTTCTGCTACATTACCTATCTTGAAATCCGCTTCATATTCAATCAGTGAAGGTGGCGGTTCTGTTTCAATTACTCTTGAATCTGATGGTTACTCTGGTTCAGGTAACTCTGGTTTCTATATTGTAAACTCTACAACTCCACACCCATCCTTAAATCCAGTTGGTACTGGTGGTTCTGGTACAACTGCATTTGGTCCAACCAGAGTTGCTAGATTCTACGACTTCCGTGCAAAGATTGGTGGAAGACAATACTTTATTCAAGAAGCAAGTGTTGATGTAAACGTTGAGACACAAAAGACTTATTTTATCAACCCTTACAACTTTACCGATCCAACAAACGGCTATGGAACTCCTTCCGTAACTGGTGGTGGTGGTGGTGGTACTGCATTACCTTCACAGCTTTCTGGTAACGGTATTTCCTGGGTTTATGGAAGCCAATTCCCACACATCGGTGTCAATGGTATTACCATTTCCGGTAAGGGTAAAGGCGCTGTTGTTGTAGGTTCAAACTACGCTTCAGAGACCACTGCTGGTATTACAACTCAAGCTGCAGGTGTCACAGTTTTAGCATCTTCTGAAGATATTACATTCGCTCTTGAAATTGCAGGAACAAATGGTAATAATATGGCTGGAACTCCAACATGGCAAAATCTTATTGCCGGAATTGGACTTTCAAAATCCATTATCAACGCAACTGCATTCTCAGTTAGCACAGGTATTTTGACTGTTGAATTTGACTTTATGTGTTATGTTGTCTAATTAGTCAACATCGTCAGATATAAAACTTTCGAAGTCCCAATCTTCATCCAACTCATCCATATTATCCCAGACATATCGCAAAATAAAAAGATCTGTCTGGGATAATAATGAGAATATCAAACTATCAACTAAAGAACATACAGAATAATAATCTTTCTTATTATAATCTGAAAACTTTATCGAAGAATATATAACATCCCCAACTTTGTTTTCTATGCAAATGCTCTCAATCTTTGAGTTGTAGTGATTGAGCAGTCTCATAAACATTTGATGCACAATCAATACGTGAGAATTTGTATGATATTCTTTAATGACAAAATTCAAAATGCTTGCTTCATAAGCAGCAATTTCACAAGCAACTTTTTTCTCACCATCACTTAGGACAATGTAAACTCTGCCTTCTGGGTTAACAACTACTTTATCCAATAAGATAGGAATATTTTCATACCGATCATCGTTGTGAATATTGTTCCTATCTATTTTTTTACTCATTTTTAGTTTCCACATTGCAAGATTTACAAAGTCTGCAAATCTTGTTATTAATAATATTAGATATTATAAGCATAAAAGAGCCTAAAATCATTAGTACATTTATTTGATTATGATCTGAATGCTTATGATCATTTAAGAAATATCCGAGCAGCATTAGTACTAAGCCTGCTGAAAAAAACCAAATTATATTATATTTTCTGTGTGTCTTGATTCCAAAGCAAATATTGTAAATATTCAACACACAAGATAAAGTTAGTAAAACAAATTCAAACCTAGAGTCTAGCATTAAATATATTGCAGAAGTAGGCAAAAATATTAACACTATTGGCAATACAGTGCAATGAACCAAACATAAAACACTAGCCCAGTTTGCGAAATTTTTCATAATTGAACTTTTTTCTTAGCGATATCGTGAAGAGTGTGAGACTTCTCTTTAATTGTATCACGACAATTCTCAATCAAGCTAGACAACAACTCCAAATTATGGCTTTTACCATCTTGCTCAATTGATTTTTTTAAGTCAACTAAATCATTCTGATCCTCATATGATAAAATGTTCGTTCTAATTAACTCTTCAATTTGAATCATGTAATCATATAACAAATCATGTTTATTAGTAAGAGCTCTCAATGATTCATCTTCTTCTTTGTGTGTCTTTGCGTCATCTAGAATTTTCTTTATTTCATCAGATGATAAAGAAGCTTGCCCTGTTATTTGAATCTCTTGAACTACATCTGTTTGTTCATCTTTGGCCTTAACAGATAATATTCCATTTGCATCAACAGAGAATGTGACTTCAATTTTTGGAACTCCTCTCGGGCTAGGAATAATTTTGTTTAGTTGAAATTGTCCTAAACTCAAATTGTCACAAGTTTTAGGTCTTTCTCCTTGAAAAACCTTGACATCTACTTCAGTTTGATTATCAAATGCAGTTGTAAACTTTTCTTTAATAACTGAAGGTACTTGTGTATTTCTAGGAATCAATACACTCATAATGCCGCCTTGAGTTTCAATTCCCAAAGAAAGAGGTGTAACGTCTAAGAGATACACTTCTTTACTTGATTTTCCTGATAAAACTGATGCTTGAACAGATGCTCCAATAGATACAGCTTCATCAGGATTAATTGTCTTATTGGGCTTTTTTCCAAACTTTTCTTCTATAACTCTTTCTACTAAAGGAATTCTTGTGCTACCGCCTACAAAAACAACTTCATCAACATTATTCGTTTTGATGTTAGCATCTCGTAAAGCATCATTGACGCACACCATTGTTTTATCAATATAATGTTTGATAGAGTCTTCGAATTCTTCACGAGTGATTTTTATAGAATTTTTCTCAACCATCACATTAGCCACTGACATATGAGATAGCATTTTTTTTGCTTTTTCAGAAATATTTCTTAGGTTAATAGCATCTATGTCAGTTGATATTTTAAGCTTTATTAAATCAGCTATGGCATTATCAAAATCGACACCACCTAAAGAAGTATTACCAGATGTGGACTGAACGTGGAAATCAACTCCATCCATAAGCTTGAGCAAAGTAACATCAAATGTCCCTCCTCCCAAATCATAAACAAGGATAGTTGCATCGTTTTTCTTATCTAAACCATAGGCTAAAGATGCTGCAGTTGGTTCATTGATAATGCGTAATACTTTAAGTCCGGCTAGTTCTCCAGCTGTTTTTGTGCTTTGCCTTTGATCATTATTAAAGTAAGCTGGAACAGTAATAACAGCTTCAGTTACTTCGCATCCTAAATAACGCTCTGCACAATTTTTCAGATATCTTAAAATATATGCTGATACTTCTTCAGGGCTATAAGATTTGTTTTCTATTTCAAATCTTTTACTTGGTCCCATACGCCTTTTTACGACACGTATAGTATGAGAAAAGGGCAAATGCTGTTCCATATCGACAGCATATTGCCCCACG
>JACCDP011018727.1_pt1 | contig 16725 bp, 10 predicted proteins | sample 7445841 | NCBI WGS metagenome assembly JACCDP01 (sample SAMN15323441, study PRJNA562643) | freshwater metagenome | isolation source: river surface water | place: USA:Blue River Watershed | collected 2017-08-17 | reverse complement strand
TATCTAAATAGAAAAACTCCATTTCTATTTCATTGTCTTTTAAAAAACTTGAGCTTGAGTAACTATCCTTTGATAGTTGAATAAAATATCTTGATTTAGGTTGGACATACATCCAGCTGAAGTGTTTTTTGTCCCGTAATATGATTTTTTTTATATTATTTATAGGTAGGTTAAATGCGAAAATACCATTTGAATCCACTGAAACAGTTAGTAGTTTTCGTTCAATATTGGTTACATAATCTGATACTTCGTAAACATCTAATAAATCTGTTTTAAATTCCGTTCGTCCTTTGATAATTGCCTGCCCTTGAATTTGTGTAAAAGAGAAAATCAATAAAAACAATAAAAACAGATTTTTTAGAAGCATATTGAACTTTATCACAAATGATACCAAATTAAACGAGTAATTCTGGTGAAGTTACAAATGGCGAAATATCAGCCTGATTCAAATGCATTTCGCGAATAATTGAAGAATTAATTGCGCCATGCTCCTGACTTGTCAAAAAGAAAACAGTTTCAATACCAGAAATTGCTTGATTCATGTGTGCAATTGATTTCTCATATTCAAAATCTTTCGAATCACGAAGTCCTCGAATTATGTGCGACGCGTCTATATCTTTACAAAAATCCACAGTCAACTTTTGATAGGTTTTTACACTTATTTGCGGATATTCTTTGAATAAAGATGAAATATGTTCTATCCGTTTTTGCAAATTGAATAAATAGGTTTTACGACTATTAATACCAATACCAATGATGACTTCATCAAATAGTGAAAGTGACTTTATAACAACACCTTCATGACCTTTCGTGAAAGGATCAAATGAGCCCGGAAACAATCCCTTTTTATTCATTTGTTTCTATAATTGGTTCAAAAAAACTGAAAAAGACATTTCCAAAATTACGACAATACTTGAACCCTTTCAAATGTTCCAACTTTGTTTGTTTTCCGTGTTCAATGATTAGAATTCCATTTTCATTGAGCAATTGTCTTTCAAAAATTTGTTGTACTAATTGCTCGTGAAATTTCAAATGAAATGGAGGGTCTGAAAAGATAATGTCAAATTTTTCTGGTGCATTCTTGCAATAAACAATACAATCCGACTTGTAACAATTCATTTGAGCATCAATCCCTAACTGTTTGATATTACTTCTTAAAAATTGGATGCACCTTGGATTACTATCCACTGCCAATAGACTTGCCACACCTCTTGAGATAAATTCAAATGAAATATTTCCTGTTCCAGCGCACAAATCCAACACTTTTTTTTCCTCGAAATCAATTTGATTTTCCAAAACATTGAAAAGTCCTTCCTTTGCAAAATCCGTTGTTGGTCGGGAAGGGAAATTGGGCGGAGTAGAAAATCGTTTCCCTTTAAGAAATCCCCTGATTATACGCACAAGATTGAGTTAAAAAAGTCATTATTGTTACTTATTTCAATGGAAAGATCACTCAATTCTTGAATGGAGTTTGCAATCGTTGTAAATGTTTCCAAATTAATCTTTGTTGTATTACAAAGTAACTGAACAGATGTTGAAGAAGGCAAATTAAATTTCTGAACAACCGTTAATAAGAAGAAAATTACATCCTCTTCATTTTGAATTTCGTATTGATTGGCCAACATTATCTTACCACTCGATCTAACAAGTACATCCATATTTCCATTTTCGATCGAGCACGTTATTAGATTAACTGATTTATTTTCATTTTGTAATGTGAGATTTCTGCCAAGGATTGTTTTAACTTCTCCAAAAGCATTTATATCGTTCTTCAAATCTATAATCCAACTTGGAATAGAATAAACGATAACTGCTCCAATAGATAATATAGATTCAGAAAGAATGGTATTATCAGCGTTTCCAGCTTCAAAATTAAGTTGAAAATAATCCTCAACTTTACTTGGTAAAAAAACTGAAGGTGGAATCAATGTATATTTTTCAGGACTAAAATAAATTCGAATCAATTCCGGATGTTGGTGATTCTTACGAATCAGTTCCTTTAAATTCTCTAAGAAAAAAGATGATGTTGACTCAATTTTTATTTCATCAAGTAGTGAGGCATTTCCTTCATAAGAACGAAAGAGACTAACTTTTGAAGAATAAAAAACTAAATTTAGAAGTTGCGACATGTTAACTTAAAATCCTAAAAAGTAAAGAATTTACACTGTTACAAAGCTAGTATAATTAATTTTATGACAATCAAATCAAACGGAAAGTTGAATTAAAGATGGAGTTGGGAAAACAAAAGGAAATTGAATTAGGTATTATTGCAAATTTAGGTTTTGTTCCAACAGATAATCAGGCATCAACAATTGAATTATTTAGTAAATTTTTGTTTTCAGAAAACCGATTTGATCTATTTCTCTTATCCGGTTATGCAGGAACAGGAAAATCTTCTTTGATTGCCGCAATCGTCAAGTCACTAAAAGTCAACAAAATAAAAACCAAACTTTTAGCCCCAACGGGACGTGCAGCAAAAGTACTGGCCAATTTTGCAAATGAACCCGCCTTTACAATTCACAAACAAATCTATTTCTCAGGTAATGAAGTCGTTGGACAAAAAGTTACGTTAGCTAAAAATTTATATAAAAACACCTTTTTCTTTGTTGATGAGGCTTCAATGATCGGTGGAACGGATGCTAATGAAGGTATTAATTTGCTTGATGATTTATTGAATTATGTTTATTCTGGTGAAAATTGTAAATTAATCGTTCTCGGAGATCGAGGTCAGCTACCTCCAGTTGGACAAGAAGATTCGCCTGCTTTATCAGTTGAATACTTAAATCACAATTATTCAAAACTGAATGTAATTCAATCAACGCTTTCAGAAGTAGTTCGAATTGATAATCAGTCTTCTGTATTGGCTAATGCGTCCTATTTGCGGACACTTCAAGATTATCAAACCCCATTAATTATTAAAACGGATTCGAAACAAACCATTCGAATTAATGGATTGGAATTGAAAGACCAATTAGAAAGCTCCTATTCCGAAGTTGGAATGGATGAAACGATTTTACTCACACTTTCAAATAAACGCGCAAATCGTTGGAATCACGAGATTAGAAATCGAATACTTTATCGTGAGGAATTGTTAGAGCGTGGAGATATATTGATGGTTGTGAAGAATAATTATCATTGGTTGGATCCAAAATCGAATATAGGTTTTATTGCGAACGGTGAACTTGTGAAAGTGAAACGCGTATTGAAATCAGAGCAACTTTATGGATTTAATTTCACGCATTTAGAAATTTCATTTATTGATTATCCAGATGAATCAGATTTGAAGCTTATCGCGCTCACGGATTCCATTGATGCTGAGTCACCGAATTTATCTCGAGACAAAATGAAAGAATTATTTTTTGCCGTTGAGAAAGATTATCTGCACGAACGAAACAAGCAAAAGCGTTACCAATTAATCCTAAAAAATCCATATTTCAATGCAGTTCAAGTTAAATATGCATACGCGGTTACCGTTCACAAGGCACAAGGTGGACAATGGTCACATGTTTACATTGATTATGGCTTTATCCCCGATGAAATGAAAACCGTGAATTATTTGAAATGGCTTTATACATCTTTGACTCGTTCGACTGAAAAAGTATACTTATTGAGTTTTCCTGATGATCTAATAAAAGACCCGAATTAAAAACGAAAATCTTTCATTCGAAGTGATTCATTGCCAACTTGAATCATTGATTTTTCCAAGGAGCTATTGAATACATCGATAATCGTTTTTGCTCGATCTTGCGGAAGATACTGGCTACAAAGAATATGGAATTCAAGTTTCAATTCATTTAGAACAGCAATACTTCGATAAGCGCTCAAAATATCATTCCTCGATAATTTTTTCTTTTCTACTAAATCTTGAAACTTTGAGTTTTTAAGAACAAGATTTGAAACAACAGGATCAGTAAACGATTCAATTTTTATGGCAATATTTCGGTCAGCTTTCAAAAAAAGTTCTGTTTTTCGAAGGCGTTTGTATTCATTTGTTGATCTAGAATTTAATCGTTCTTCTGTTGTATTTCCGGGATAGGATCCTTCTTCAATTGCATCTAAGTCTTTAACCACCTTTTTTACGTCCCATTTCCCGATTCCGTTTCCTTTTATTTCGAAAGAAATCTGAGGATTCTGTTTTTCAAATTGTTTAAAGAATCGTTTCAACTTTGCAGAGTCGGTATTTTGAAAGATTTTCCCGTTAAATGCAAAATCATCAGGAGCAAAAACGTCGTTTAAGGTAATTTTAAAATCCGCGTCATAAAAAGGTTCTACGTCAATTTTACTGATATGAAGCATTACTTCGTCCGAAGTTTCCCCAACTAAATCATCGGGAATTGAAATCAAACGAACTTCAAAACTACTTGTATCATTTGACGCTGGAAAAAGAAATTCTTGAGTTCTGATGTCGAATGTACTAGAATCTTCAAAAATGTAAAAGCCATCAACCTCGCGGTACTTCATCCATTTCAATCCCATCTGTAGCTTGTAATTGTCAAGCACTTTTTTCTTCATTTCGTACTCTTCTAAATACGGTAAGCGTTCTTCAACTAAATTTTTTTTATCAACCTCAAGAGCCTCGAAAATTTGATATAATTCAACTAAATCAGCTTGTTTCTTTGTTCGTGCTTTTCGTTTTGATTTCGTTGTTGGAGTTATATTAGTAGGGCCAATATCCTCGTTTTGTTTCTTTATTTTCCGAGCTGCACGAGAAGGACGTTTTTTTGTTTTAAAATTAGATTTCGTCAATTCACCATATGAAGCCTCTTTTTCTTGAATTAAGAGCATTGTTTCGTTTAGTTGACGATCAATCTCAGCTATCTGATCGTTATAACCATTCTTTCCTTTTATTGTTTTTTCAAGTTCGTTGAATGTGTTTCCACTTAAATCATTTATAATTTTTTGAAAAGTAACACCTTTTGAGAAACTCGAATCAGGAGATAAAAAACGTGTTTTTTCTGAACCGAATAAATGATAGGTATAACCATTTTTTTCAATTACAACAGTCGTTTGTCGATTTGTATTATAGCCCCAAACGTCAAAATGTAAATTTGTTTGTTTTCCATTACCTACTAAATTCATCACACGATTACAAATGCGTTCTGGGACCAACTCGTTTTCTTTGATTTTCAAATCATACGGAAACAAGCCCACAGCCTTGGGTAAACCTTTATTCCAATTTCCTTCATCGTCGCGTTCTCTTTCCTGAAGAAGGCCAGATGTATAACTTCCATCTCCAGCGGCAATTAAGTAATTCTCAAATTCTTCTGATGCTCCACCCAAATAATTGAAAATCTCCAAGGCTTTTTTTTCAATGGTTTTATTAATGGCTTTGTGCTGAGCTTCAAAAATGGATTTTCTATCTTCAATTGAGTTAATGCCCATTGACTTAAGAAGTAAATCCCGATCGTACTGGGATAAGTTGCTATTGAAAATAGGGCTTAACCCAGGATTAAATAGACTGTTAAAATATTTAGCACGCGTTATTGACTTAGGTAACGATTCATTAAAAAAATCAATATAGTCTTTGAAAACGTCATTATCCGTTTCGTTGATTCGTAATTGAATACTTTGTAACGTTTTATTTAAAATCCAAATGGCTGTTTTATTTGACGCCTCGGCAATAAGTCCTTTGGGTGCTTTTGCAATTTCCTCTTTTCGAATAACTAATAACTCAGGAGAATTTATTAAAATCGTTTCCGTTGAATCATAATTGATCGATTTATCGGGTAAAAGAATAGTTGGACCCATAAATTCAAAGGCATAACCTATATTGTTTTCCAGAATCGGGCTTTTACGAACAATATGAAATAAATAAGCTCGAATTTCAGGAGACAAGCGATCTGCAACTTGAGAAAAACCAAATTGATTTAAAAATAAAAATAAGAAAACAAGTGAACGAACCCCCATTTAAAAAAGCATAACATTTTAGATTTGAAGATATAAAAAAAAACCGCTCTTTTGGGAGCGGTTACAATTAAAATTGAAATTTATTCAGTCGAATTCGATTTCTTGCTAGATTTTGCTTTTTTGATATTCACGATTAGTTCGTCTTTTCCATCTTCATAATCTAATTGAATGGTATCTCCTTCAACTAAATTAGCCTTGATGATTTCTTCTGCAAGTGGATCCTCGATGTATTTTTGAATTGCTCTTTTCAATGGTCGGGCTCCGAATTTCTCATCATGACCTTTATCAACTATGAAATCTTTCGCTTTTTCTGTTAATTCCACTTGATAACCTAAACTGTTAATGCGATCGTAAAGTTTGCTTAATTCAATATCGATAATCAACAAAATTTCCTTTTTACCAAGTGATTTAAACATAATCATGTCGTCAACGCGATTCAAAAACTCAGGAGAAAATGCTTTTCGAAGTGCGTTCTGAATAACCGATTTGGCATTATCATCACGTGAATCTGATTGAGCTTTCGTTCCAAAACCAACACCTGTTCCAAAATCCGCTAATTGTCGAGCACCAATGTTGGATGTCATGATCAAAATCGTGTTTTTGAAATCGATTTTTCTTCCCAAGCCATCTGTCATATGACCATCATCGAGAACTTGAAGAAGAAGATTGAAAACATCTGGGTGAGCCTTTTCAATTTCGTCTAACAGAATAATGGAGTAGGGTTTTCTACGGACTTTTTCGGTTAATTGTCCACCTTCTTCATATCCAACGTATCCCGGAGGTGCTCCAACCAAACGGGAGATTGAAAATTTCTCCATGTATTCAGACATATCAATACGTACTAACGCGTCTTCTGAATCGAATAAAAACTTTGCAAGAACTTTCGCTAACTGAGTTTTTCCAACACCTGTTGGACCTAAGAAAAAGAAGGAACCAATCGGTTTATTTGGATCTTTCAAACCAGCTCTGTTACGTTGAATTGCTTTCACTACTTTCTCAACAGCTTCGTCCTGACCGATCACTTTTCCACGAATGGATTCAGCCATTTTTACCAATTTTCCTGTTTCAGATTCAGAAACTTTTGTAACTGGTATTCCACACATCATCGAAACAACTTCTGCAACATGTTCTTCAGTTACAACAACTTTATTATTTTTTGAATCTTCTTCCCAACGCTTTTTGGCATCCTCTAATTGCTCTTGTAATTTACGCTCTGTATCACGCAGTTCAGCAGCCTTTTCGTATTGTTGCGAACGAATTACTTCAGCTTTTTGTTCTTTTAAGGCTTCAACCTGAGCTTCAATATCAACAATTTCTTTAGGGACATTGATATTCGTAATGTGAACGCGTGAACCTACTTCATCCAAGGCATCAATTGCTTTATCCGGTAAGTGACGATCAGTTATATAGCGCTCAGTTAATTTCACACAAGCAGCAACAGCTTCCTCTGTATAAACTACAGAATGATGGTCTTCATAACGCTCCTTGATATTATTCAAAATTTGAATCGTTTCATCAATCGTGGTTGGTTCAATGATTACTTTTTGGAAACGTCGTTCCAAGGCACCATCTTTCTCAATGTATTGGCGGTATTCATCTAGAGTTGTCGCGCCAATTGCTTGAAGCTCGCCTCTTGCTAAAGCGGGTTTAAACATATTTGAAGCATCCAATGAACCACTTGCACCACCAGCGCCAATAATCGTATGAATTTCATCTATAAAAAGAATGATATCCGGATTTTTTTCAATTTCCTGCATTACGGCTTTCATCCGTTCTTCAAACTGTCCTCGGTATTTTGTTCCTGCTACCAGCGATGCTAAATCCAAAGATATGATTCGTTTATTAAATAGAACACGTGAAACTTTTCTTTGAATGATACGAAGAGCTAATCCTTCTGCAATAGCACTTTTACCAACGCCAGGCTCACCAATTAAAATCGGATTATTTTTCTTTCTTCGTGATAAAATTTGACTTACACGTTCAATTTCTTTTTCACGACCAACAATTGGATCAAGTCGACCGACTTCAGCCATTTTCGTTAAATCTCTACCAAAATTATCTAAAACTGGTGTTTTTGATTTCGGATCGGAAGGCTTTTTCTGTGCTGCAAATGATTCATCATCATCGTTATTGTTTCCTGGAAACTCTGATCTTGGTAATTGTCTTTCTTCCATAATTGCTTCGTATTCGTCTTTGGCATTTTCGTACATAATTCCATATTTGTTTAACACTTGGCAAGCTGCGGCATTTTCGTGCTTTAATATGGTTAACAACATGTGTTCTGTTCCAATAATAGTAGCCTTAAATTGTTTCGCTTCCAAGTATGATTGCTTAATAATATTTTCCGTTTGCTTTAGTAAAGGTAAATTTGTATTTATTAAATTACTTACAGCTGATTTCTTCAAAACTTTCTCCACATCTGTCTTAATTTGATTTAAATCAATTTGGAATTCGTTGAGAATATTTATTGCTGTCCCTTCGTTCAATTTTATCAATCCGAGCAACAAATGCTCAGGAGTCACGAATTCATTGGATAGGCGAACAGCTTCATCACGGCTGTGACTAATCATATCCTTTACCCTTGGGGAAAATTTCGCTTCCATTGAAGTTTATTTTTATTCTCACAAATATAAAGTTTATTATTTCTTTTGAACGCGGATTTATTCACAATTTATTGTAGGATTTTGTTAGTAAAAAGGAGCATAAGGTCGCTTCTTACATCGAGAATTCCTTAATTTTGAAAGCTTTTATAAAACGTAAAACTAAAATAACACAATATTATGGCCGACGGCGAAAAAATCATTCAGATTAATATTGAAGATGAAATGAAATCAGCCTACATCGATTATTCGATGTCGGTAATTGTTTCCAGAGCTCTTCCAGATGTGCGAGACGGGTTTAAACCGGTTCACAGACGTGTTTTATATGGGATGCAAGATTTGGGAGTATACTCAAATCGACCTTACAAGAAGTCTGCGAGAATCGTTGGAGAAGTTTTGGGTAAGTATCACCCGCATGGTGACAGCTCTGTTTATGATACAATGGTGCGTATGGCTCAACCTTGGTCTTTACGATATCCATTAGTTGACGGACAAGGAAACTTTGGTTCAGTCGATGGTGATAGTCCTGCAGCAATGCGATACACCGAGGCACGTTTGCGTAAAATTGCCGAAGAAATGTTGGATGATTTGGAGAAGGAAACAGTTGATTTCACTCCAAACTTCGATGATAGTTTAACTGAACCGAGCGTTCTTCCTACAAAAATTCCAAATCTACTCGTTAATGGAGCTGCTGGAATTGCAGTTGGTATGGCTACGAATATGGCTCCTCATAATTTAAGTGAGGTAATTGATGGGATTGTAGCATATGTTGATAATCCTGAATTGGAGATAGAGGAACTCCTTAAATACGTAAAAGCTCCAGACTTTCCAACAGGAGGGATTATTTATGGTTATGAAGGTGTGCGTGATGCATTTTTGACTGGTAGAGGTAGGATTGTCATTCGCGGAAAAGCAGAAATTGAAGAGCATCAAGGGAGAGAACAGATCATTGTGACTGAAATTCCTTATCAGGTTAACAAAGCGGAAATGATTAAGAAAATTGCTGAACTTGTTAATGATAAAAAGATTGAAGGAATTTCAGATTTGCGAGACGAATCGGATCGTAACGGAATGCGAGTTGTATTTGAAATCAAACGTGATGCTATAGCTAATGTTGTTTTAAATAAATTATATAAATACACCGCTTTACAAACCTCATTTTCAGTTAATAACATTTGTTTAGTCGATGGTCGGCCAAGAATGTTGAACCTGAAAGATATGATTCATGAATTCGTTAAGTTTAGACATGAAGTTGTAATTAAAAGAACGAGGTTTGATTTAAGAAAAGCAGAAGAACGCGCGCACATACTTGAAGGATTAATAATAGCATCAGATAACATCGATGAAGTTATAGAGATAATAAAAACTTCAGCTAGTCCAGATGATGCGCGTGAAAGATTATCTACTCGATTTGGATTATCTGAAATTCAAACGCGTGCTATTGTAGACATGCGTTTACGTCAGTTGACTGGTCTTGAGCAAGATAAATTGCGTGCTGAATACGATGATTTGATGAAATTGATTGCTGATTTGAAGGATATTCTTGAAAATGAAGCACGTAGAATGCAAATTATCAAAGACGAGCTTCTTGAAGTGAAAGAGAAATATGGTGATGCACGTCGTTCACGAATTGAATATTCTGCTAGCGAAATGCGAATGGAAGATTTGATTGCAGATGAGGAGGTGGTTGTTACTATCTCACATGCAGGTTATATCAAACGAACAAACTTAGCAGAATACAAAGTTCAGAATAGGGGAGGAATGGGATCAAAAGGTTCAGCAACAAGAGATAAAGATTTCTTGGAGCATCTTTTTGTTGCCACTAATCACAACTATTTATTAATCTTCACGGAGAAAGGTCGTTGTTTCTGGATGCGTGTTTATGAAATCCCTGAAGGAAATAAATTATCTAAAGGAAGAGCGATTCAAAACTTGATTAATATTCCGCAAGATGATAAAGTAAAAGCGTATGTAAAAGTTCAAGATTTAACAGATCAAGAATACATTAACAACAACTTCATCATCATGTGTTCGAAACATGGTGTGATTAAGAAAACATCGTTGGAGGCTTATTCTCGTCCAAGATCGAATGGAATCAATGCTATTACAATTCGTGAAAATGATGAGCTTTTAGAAGCTAAATTGACAAACGGAACAAATGAAATTGTACTAGCTACTAGTTCTGGAAGAGCAATCCGATTCAATGAAGCCACAGTTCGACCAATGGGAAGAAATGCATCTGGAGTTCGCGGTGTAACACTCAATGAAAATAGCGATGAAGTAATTGGAATGATTTGCGTTGAGGATGTTTATTCAACGATATTAGTTGTTTCCGAAAAAGGATATGGAAAACGAACGTATCTAAATGATCCGGAAGATAAAGAACCTGTTTACCGAATTACAAACCGTGGAGGTAAAGGTGTGAAAACGCTTAATATAACTGAGAAGACTGGTAAACTTCTTTCGATTCAGAATGTGTTTGACGAAGATGATTTAATGATTATAACGAAATCTGGTGTCACAATTCGCATGCACGTGGATACAATCCGAACAATGGGAAGAGCAGCTCAAGGTGTGCGTTTAATCAACTTAAAAGGAAATGCTGAGATTGCAGCAATCGCGCGTGTTCCGCGAAGTGAGGATGAGGATGAGGACATCGAAGTTGTAGAAGGATTGAACGAGGTTGCCGAAGGATTAGCTCCAGATGAAAATGAAGTTGGCACGGATATTGAAAGTCCCGACGAAGATTAATAACTTTGTTTAAAATTTAACGCATGAAAAGAATATTTTTGACTTTGACTTTTGGTTCCGCAATCGCTTTTTCTTCTTTAGCTCAGAAAAAGAATGTTACCGATGCAGCCATGATTATGAATAAGTATAATCCGATGATGGGGCTTGAGCCGGCAAAGAAATCAGTAAATGAGGCAAAAGGTTATATTGATCTTGCTGCTGCAAATCCAGAGACCGCTGAGGATATGAAAATGCATCTTTATCGAGGAATGGTTTATTATGCTTTGATAGAGGTTGCAGGGATGGAAGCAATGAGTGGAAAAACTCCTGATACTGCGGCAATGAGGACTTATGAAGAAATATCGAAAGCTAGTTTTAAAAAGGTTTTAAATGATCCGAAAAAATCGAAAACGAGTGACGCTAAAGATTTTATAAATATGCGTGTTGAGATGTTTTTTAATATGGGTGTTCAATCATATAATTCGAAAAATTTCGAACAAGCAACACAAGTATTTTTAGGAGCATATACCGTTAATAAATTTATTGATGAAGATTGTGCTACAGAAAAATGTAAGGATGCCTATTCAAATACAACATTAAGTTTAAATTATGCTTGTGATTCATTAATCGGCGTTAAGCAATTCGATAAAGCTACAGAATTGGCTAAGGCTGTGTTGGAAGAAATGCCAAACAACATTGATGTTTATATTACCTTAATCAACATTAATCTTCAAAAAGGAGATGCAGTTTCAGCCGAGAAATATTTAAACAAAGCTTTGGCTATTGATCCGTTGAATAAGCAGTTGTATTACGTTCTAGGCACATCATATATCGATTTAAAGCAAAATGAAAAAGCCGAAGAATCGTTGAAGAAAGCACTTGAAATTGATCCAAATTATACTGAGGCACAATATCAGTTAGGAGCACATTTAGTAAACTGGGCACAAGACTTGCAAACTGAAGCGAGTAACTTGGATTACAAAAATCCAAAAGTTGCTGAATTGGATAAAAAAGCGAATGAAATATTACTTCGAGGTTCACAAGTATTAGAGAAATACGTTGAAAAAAACCCAAATGATAAGACTGTATTAGAAATTCTTTACAAAACATATTATCGTTTGGGAGAAACTGAAAAAGCGGCTCAATTTAAAAAACGAGCAGACGCGATTAAATAACGAATTCACTGCCGGTTCATCCGGCAGTTTTTGTTTATGGTAAAGCGAATTGGAATAATTGGAGGAGGTTTCTCAGGAACCATGTTGCTTCGACATTTAGTCGATCAAAAAAAGGAATTACTTTCCGTTTTTATTTACAATTCGAATGCTGATTTTGCTCGTGGAACGGCGTATAATCCTAGATCTTCAAAATTATTACTCAACGTTGTTGCTGGAAAAATGAGTGCTTTTCCGGATAAACCAAATCACTTTGTTGAATGGTGTCTTAAAAACGGGACTGGAACAGAAAACGCACAAGATTTGTTAGCGGGATCATTTTTGCCGCGCTCTCTTTACGGAAATTATTTGAATGATATTTGGAAAGAAACACAAGAAATCGCCGGAAATAATGGCCATAAATTGAATTTGATTCCTGAAAAAGCTAGGAAAATTGAAAAATTTGATACCAACTATCGAATTCATTCAGAATCAAGGAAGGAAACTGTTGATTACCTAATACTTGCGACAGGAAATGAACTTCCTGGAAATCCTTTATTAGCGTATAATGACTTTTTCAAATCAAATCTTTATCAGCGAAATCCCTGGCGAATCGATTTCTCAAAAATAAAACGAGATCAACCCATTCTGATTCTAGGAAACGGATTGACGATGGTGGATACCGTTATGGAATTACGTGAAAATGGATTTCAACAAAAAATTGTATCCGTTTCACCAAATGGATTTAACATTCTGCCTCATCGCAATTTCAATTTTCAATACAATGGCCCCATTAAAGATTTGAAAGAGGATAAATCCTTACTTGAGCTCTTGAGTTTATTCAAATCTGAACTGAAGAAATTAAATGAATTTGGTATTTCGGCTGAACCATTGATCGATGCGCTTCGCCCAAATACGCAAAAAATTTGGCAAGCTTTAACTGTAGAAGAGAAACGTATTTTTATGAGTCGACTTCGCCATCATTGGGGAGTTGCACGACATCGGATCCCCTTTTTATCCTATGATTATATTCAAAAAGAACGAATAGCAAATCGATTAGAAATTTTAGCGGGGAAGGTTCTGGATTTGAAGTTAAATGAAAATGGTGTTTTAGCCAAAATTTATGATAAAAAACAAAAAATAGAATTGACCTGTCAATTTACACAAGTTATCAACTGCACAGGACCCGAAACGAAAATTGAAAAAAGTGGAAATGAACTGCTCTTACAATTAAAACAAGGTGGTTTTATTGTTCAAGATGATTTGCAACTGGGAATTGAAGTAAATGATTCCTATCAAATTATAAATTTTCAAAATCAAGTCGACGAAAAAATGTTTGCGATTGGTGGATTACTGAAAGGTAAGTTATGGGAAAGCACAGCAATCAACGAACTTAGAGTTCAAGCAAAAAAGGTTTCTATTTTAATTAATAGTTAAGGAAAAATATCCTTATTCCAATTTAATCGTTAATAATCTGAACTTATTTGTAAAAATAGTACTAGTCTGTAAGTGTACTTTTATTCTCTAAATAGATTTATCAATCACTTTTAAATTGATTTTTCATATTAGAAATGGTTAAGTATATCTTTTAATTTATATTTTGTTTAATATTTTTCAAATAATGTTAAACAAAAATAATTACTATCTGTTAATGAATATGTTAGATAGAGGAGAAACCCGAAAATCCTAAAACAGAGTAGGGAAAATTAAAATTATTTATCATGGTTTTATCTATTACTGCATCTAATCTATTTGATGCTAGCCAAGGTTTGGGCATTAACCAAGCGACGGCGTTTACTTTTTTTGTGGGGACGATGGCGATGATGGCGGCTTCTGCTTTTTTTTTCTTTGAGATTAGAAATGTAGGGGAGAAGTGGAGAACCTCTGTCCTAGTTTCCGGATTAATCACGTTTATAGCTGCAGTGCACTATTATTACATGCGTGATTATTTTATTCAAACAGGAAGTTCACCAACGTTCTTCCGTTATGTAGATTGGTTATTAACGGTTCCGTTAATGTGTGTAGAGTTTTATTTAATAACGAAAAAGGCTGGTGCAAAAACTTCATTGCTTTGGAAGTTAATTCTTGCATCTGTTGTAATGCTTGTAACAGGTTTCTTTGGAGAAGCCACAGATCGTGGAAACAGTGTTATGTGGGGTGTAATTTCGGGAGCTGCATATTTCTACATTGCTTATTTAGTATGGTTTGGAGAGGTTGCGAAACTTTCAAATACAGCTGGTCCATCGGTTGCTAAAGCAACTCGTATTTTAGCTTGGTTTGTATTGGTTGGATGGGCAATCTATCCTTTAGGCTACATCATAGGAACCCCAGGTGGATTTTTCGGTGCTTTTGGTAGCGAGTTAAATAACCCTTGGATGGATGTTGTATACAACATTGGTGATGCCGTAAATAAAATTGGATTTGGTTTAGTTATCTATACTTTGGCAAAGTCTGACTCTAGCTCTAATTAAAACAAACTTAAAATAATTACATTCAGAAAGGGAGAGTAATCTCCCTTTTTTTTATTTAAAAAAGTTAGTATTTTAACAATTCTAATTCTTAGTTCATTCAAAATTGAGTAAAAGAAATAATGACATAATTTCGTATCTTTGAATTATGGAATTTGTGCATCCGGAATTTTTGTGGTTATTGTTCTTTCTACTTATTCCAATCATCATCCACTTATTCCATTTTCGTAGACACAAAACGTTATTTTTCCCGTCTTTAAAATTCCTTAAATACGTTCAACAAGAGCAAAAGTCCACTCAAAAACTAAAGCATTTATTGGTTTTGTTTTCTCGATTATTTGCACTGACTTTTCTTATTATTTGCTTTACTCAGCCTTATATTGGAACATCAAAAAGTAATTCTGCTGGGAAAAGTGTTTTGGCTATTTACATTGACAATTCGTTTTCAATGACTGCCAAAGGAACGGAGGGGGAATTGCTTTCAGAAGCGAAGGAATTGACGCGAAGAATTTTAAAAGACGCGGAGCCGGAAACACATATACTATTAGCTACGAACAAATTGGATGGAATCGAACAACGCCTTATCACCAAGGTTGAAGCGTTAGATTACCTTGAGAAAATCGAATCAACACCTATTCGCAGGAATTTACAGGAGGTTTTAAATTGGCAAAAAGAATTTATTGATCGGGAAAATCAGGAAAATGTTAATCTTGCAGTTCGTCAGTATGTTTTCCTTTCGGATTTTCAGAAAAATCAATTTGAAACTGATAAATTGATAGTTGACGAAAAAGCCTTTTATTATCCCATTCAAATTAAACCACAGGAAATTAGTAACTTATTAATTGATTCAGTTTGGTTTGCTTCACCCATTCATAAAAAAGAAGAGCCCAATGAATTTTTTGTTCAAGTCAAGAATCTCTCTGAAAATGATATAGTCAATGCTGAATTATCAATGCAAGCAGGTTCTCAAAAACGAACTTTGTTTATGGATATTCCAGCAAAAAAATCTGCTGTCGCTAATTTTCAAATTACAAATAATCAAGCTGGATTAGTTGAAGGTAAAGTCAGTGTGAACGATAAGCAACTTTTTTGGGATGATGACTTTTTCTTCTCATATTATGTTGCCGCAAGTGCAGGAGTATTGATTCTGAATGGTGAGGATGCAAGCCCTTCAGTAAATCGGGTTTATGGGATTGAATCTTTTTACAAGGTCAAATCCATTTCTGATATGAGTTTTACACGGGAAGAATTAAAAGGAACAGACTTAATTGTTTTAAACGGAATAAATGAAATTTCATCCGGACTTGCTTCGGAAATAGTTGATTTCAAAAATCAAGGTGGAAGTATTTTTATTTTTCCGGGATCAAAAGTGAATTCAAATGACTTTGGGAATTTCTTAAACGAATTAGGAATTCCATCACTTTCAGGTGTTGCTCGTGAAGGAACAAAAATAGATAAGGTTGAATACAAAGACCCATTCTTCAAAAACGTATTTGAAAAAGAGAATGCCAGTTTAAATTTACCAAGTGTGACAAAATGTTATGGTTTGCCAAATTTTCGTCAATCAACTATTTTTCCATTAATCACCTTAAGAAATGGCTCACCCTTGCTATTAAGAACAAATGAATCTGTTTATCTATATACAAGTTCGTTGAATTCTGAATTCGGTAACTTTACTGAAAATGCCTTATTTCCAACAATTCTGTTAAGAGCTGGGGAGTTTTCAAAACGCAATTTGCCTTTGTATGCGACCATCGGAAAGGAAAATAAATTGAGGTTATTCGAAGATTTTACGGATGAAACACCTCTGAAATTGGTAAATAAAGAATTTGAATATATTCCAATCATTTCAAAAAATGGCTTGGCTGT
>JACCDP010005658.1_pt1 | contig 16730 bp, 15 predicted proteins | sample 7445841 | NCBI WGS metagenome assembly JACCDP01 (sample SAMN15323441, study PRJNA562643) | freshwater metagenome | isolation source: river surface water | place: USA:Blue River Watershed | collected 2017-08-17 | reverse complement strand
CAGATCAATCGGGTATTGTGGGAAATCCCATTGGCGCTGAAGCTATTGAGACTTCTTTGCACAATGCATTTATTCCATACAACGCACAAGAGTTGATTAAAATAGCGGAGAAAGAATTTGCATGGTGCGATAAAGAGATGTTAAAAGCTTCTAGAGAATTAGGATTTGGAGATAATTGGAAAGCTGCTTTAGAGAAAGTGAAGAACACCTATGTGCCAGTAGGCAAACAACCAGAAATGATTATGGATTTATATAATCAATCTATTGATTTTATCAAGAAGAATAATATGATCACCATACCGCCATTGGCAGAAGAAACTTGGAGAATGATCATGATGACTCCTAAGCAACAATTAGTGAGTCCATTCTTTTTGGGCGGTGAAACATTAATGATATCCTATCCAACAGATGAAATGGATGATGATGCTAAATTAATGAGCATGAGAGGAAATAATCCTCATTTCTCTAGATCCACTGTGCACCATGAGTTAATTGCCGGACATCATTTAGAAGGTTTTATGAATGATCGATACAAAAGCTATAGAAATTTTGAAACACCATTTTGGACAGAAGGTTGGTCTTTGTATTGGGAGTTTGAATTATGGGATAAAGGATTTCCAAGAAATGCAGAAGATAGAATTGGTATGTTATTCTGGAGAATGCATAGATGTGCTAGAATTATTTTTTCTTTAAACTATCATTTAGAAAAATGGTCTCCACAAGAGTGTATCGATTTCTTAGTGGATAGAGTGGGGCACGAGAGAGCAAATGCAGAGGGAGAAGTGAGAAGATCTTTTACAGGTGGATATGGTCCTTTGTATCAATTAGCTTATATGATCGGTGCACTTCAGATAAGAGCACTTAAAGAGGAAGTAGTAGGTTCAGGAAAGATGAATTTAAAGCAATTCAATGATGCTGTGATGAAAGAAAATAATATGCCTATTGAAATGCTAAGAGCTTTAATGATAAAATCTCCACTGACCGAGGATTACAAGAGTCAATGGAGATTCTATAAATATTAGTGTCTTCCTACTAAATGAAGATTAGTTTGTCTACCATCAATATAGTAGAAGTTTTTACCATCGAAATGTCCGTTTTGTTCTAACATAAAACGGACATTTTTATTCCATTCCTTGATAAATACGGAGGCATTTAATTCAATTGAATAGCAAGTATTTTTATACATTGGATAATCGCCACTCCCAGGTACCCCATTTTGCATATCCCACATACCAATCGTCGGTCCAGAAGCGTGTCCATAATACCCAATAGGATGGGTATAAATGCTTGCAACAATATTTTCTGCTTTTGCTTGATCTAAAGACGCTTTTAAGATTTCATTACCACTGCGATTTTCTTTAAAATTACTGGTTAAGATATCTTGTAATCTATTAGCCGTTTTTAATCCTTCTTTTAAATAGGCAGGTGCATCCGTTTCAGTTGGTTTTAATACATAGGCATGCTCTTGTATATCTGAGTTTAAGCGTAAATATTTAATACCAAAATCAACATGCAATAAATCACCAGCTAAAATAGTAGGGTTATTATCTAATTCCCTAGAAAAAGTTTTTAAATGATCAAAGTTTACAGAGTCATTTCTTTGAACATCCACAGATGGATGAAACCAAGTGTCTAATCCCATATTATTCAGCTTTTGTCTAAACCACCAAACTAAATCATCTGTGGTAGTAACTCCTGGTGTAATTACTTTACTGCTAAATCCTTCTTCAATAATTTTATGTGTGATACTATTTACTTGCGTATAGAACTCCATTTCTCTTTGGGTTCTTGTTTCTAGCCAAGACACGCCTAAATTAGATGCGGAAACAAATGCAGCACCTTTTGGAAGTTTTACAGCTTTGGTTAACTCTTGATAGTCTGTTAAGTCTAAGCCATCCGCATGAGCAAAATCTGTAGAATAATTTATTCCAATTCTTGTTGGTTGAAGTGTATTGACTATTTGATTCAATTGATCCCATTGATTAGGGAATTTAGCTTGATCCCAAGCAGCTTCAATGGTATTGCCCACTTTGTATCTTGCGACAGCTAATTTTTTATACAGTTTTGTTTGTGGGTTATAATAGAATGCAATGATGGTTCTTCTTCTTGCACTTAACCAAGTAGCTGGTAGCAAGGTTTTAATAATAGGATCTTCATTATATTCTCTTGATACGATGATCCACATATCTATTTTATGCTTCTCCATTAAGCTTGGTAATAAATGATTGATACGATCATCTAAGACTTCGTCAATGATTTCTGCTTGGTTCTTCAAGTTTAGCACTTGGCTAAAGCTTGTATTGGCAAAAGCAATTAAGCAAATTAAAAGGAATGTTATTTTATTTTTCATAAGGTGGTTTATTTAACTCTTGTCCATACATCGGTTCTGCCAATCATACTAAATCCAATATAGCCTCTCACATTTAATATGTTTTTATCTTTGAAACTAATATGGCATTTGTATTCCTTCCCATTTTTAGGATCATAAATATGTCCTTGATGCCAATTGTTATCGTTTTCATTGTAAACAAAGCCCCATAGATTCACTAAACCAAGTAAAGGTCTTGAATGTAAACTTGCGTCTGGATGCTTACTGTCTGTTTTAGGCTTTTTAGTTTCAGGATCAATGGGTTCGCTTAGCCAAACTATTTTACCTTGATAGGTGTTGCCATTTTTATAAATTTCAACATGAGCATTTCCTGATCCAGTTTGCCACTTTCCTAAAATCAGGTCTGCATTTTTTTGTGCATGAATGCTTTGAAAGCAAATAAGTGTAATAATTAAAAAGTATAGTTTTTTCATATCCTTTGAATTTTGGATATGAATTTAATACTTCTTCTCTAGAAAACACTAAAATTTGATTGCAATACTCAATCCGCTAGTGGCAGGATCTCCTAAATGAACTGCTCCAAAATCATATGCATAGGAGATATACTTTTGATTGGTCAGGTTTCTTGTCCAAAATTTAATTTGTACATCTCCCATTTGTATACCTAGGCTTGCATTGATAATACTATATGGATTTTGTTGAATACTATTGGCCAAATCAAAATAGGTTCTGCCTATATATCTCCACTCTGTTCTTACAAAACCAGAAAGATTTTTGTTGAATTTTTGGTCGTATTGTAATGCTAGGTTTGAAACAAAATCGGGAGTGAAAATTTGTGTATTCCCATTTAAAATATTGGCATTGCCATTTTGAGCAATTTCTAGTGTTTCAAATTTTGCATTGGTGATACCAGCATTGTAATCAATACTTAAATGTGCATTGGCTTGAGCTGTAAATTCTAATTCTATTCCCTTGCTAATTAACTTGCCTCTATTTTGAATGATAGTTATTGCATCTGGTAGTATTAATGTTGGTACCTGAGCGTCCACTAATCTTGTATAGAAAACGGTTAAGTTCAATCTAGCATGGTTGTTAAATAAAGTATTTTTTAAACCCAATTCAATATTATTACTGTATTCTGGTTTGTATCTAATTAATGGGGGTTGTGAGGGATCTGAACTTAGTGGAGATAGTCCTCCCGCTCTGAAACCTTTGCTATAATTTATAAATGCCATTTGAGTTGCACTAATATTATAGTCCAATCCTAATTTCGGAGATAGGGCACCAAAATCAGTCGTTCTGCTAATGAGTGCTTGGGTTTCATACATCGCTTCATTATTATCCATCAATAATGAACCATTCACAGATTGCTCTATTTGCTCAAAATCATTTCTAATACCTGCTGTAAGATTTAATTTTTCAGATAAGGCGTAAGTAACTTGTTCGTATAATGCAATTCCTTTTCTTTTGCTCTTGGTAGTATTGATTAATGTGAAGTTGCTATTTTCAATTCCCATCAAATAGGCATCAGCGCCAAAATGCGTTCCTTGTTGAGTGGGAGCGTTTTGAGAAAATAGGTAAGCCCCAATGGTCCATTTGAATGGCTGATTGCCTATTGAATTTAATTTTAGATCCTGTGTCCACGCAGAAATCTGATTCCAATCTTTACCATAATTATTCACTACGGTGATAGCGTCTATTGGAGAAAAATCTCCATCTATAGGGTTGGTATAGTATCTATAATTTTTTTGATAAGCAGTTTGAGCGCTGAATTGGTATTTAGTTCCAATGTATAAAATAGACATTGAACTATTCGAAGTTTTATCCTTCATTATAGTGGTCGCATTCTGATTTAATACAAATGGATTGTTGAATGCTTCTTCTACGCCAAATACCAAAGGGAATGCTCCTTTATTTTCTTGGTTTCTATATTTGGAATTAAAAGTTATTGACCATTGCTTATTGATAATATATTTCAAAAAGTAATTTCCTGAAATGCCTCTCTGGCGATCGTATGGCAATTGATTGTATTCGTTTAGGTAAAATCCTTCTCTTGCATCAATCAATCCGCTCGCACCTACAAATAATTTATCTTTAATAATAGATGTTTTAATATTTAGGTTCATTCTTTTTTGACCGTAATTCCCCCAGTTTAATTCTGCTGAGCCACTTGTATTATTAGTAGGCTGTTTGGTAATAATATTAATAACACCACCCATGGCATTTCTTCCATATAAACTTCCTTGCGGGCCTCTTAAGATTTCAATTCTTTCAACATCAAATAGATTTGGAATATAGGTATCTAAATTAAATTGATTTACGCCATCAATATAAACAGCTGTAGAAGGGTCGTAAGAAGTAGTAGCAATACCTCTTATAGCAGTGACATCTCTTCCATCTCCAGGATCTGCGCTATAAACATTTGGGATAACGCCACTTATATCTTTGATGTTCCAGATTCTATAAGCATTAATTTGTTTGCTATTGAATGAACTTACTGCTAATGGGACTTTTTGTAACAGTTCTGTTTTTTTCTGTGCTGTTACTAAAACAGTATCTAATTGTGCAATTAATGGTAGATTAAGAATAGTTGTACAAATAGATAACAATGCTTTTGAAAATACTTTATTACTCATTGATGGGGTATATCAAGCGAAGATAACTTGATTTAACCAATAGTATTTATATAGACTTTTGCATTTTCATCGTTTATATAATAATTAAAGTAGCGGCGATCTTCTATAGATCTAACTCTTTCAATAAATACTGTATCCATTTGGCAATTCACATTGAATTTGTGGTTGATTCTAATAATGGCTTCTGTTCTTATCTTTTTCTGAATTTCAATGGATTTATTCTTTACCCCTAAGTGTAGGTTTAGTTCGTTTACGGTGAAATACTGTTCGGTTCGTGATTTTTCAATAATTAACCCAATAATGGTTTTTTCTAAGGCATTAAATTGGATTGGATCTTCAAGATCTTCACGGATGCTATTGGATAAATTTCTACCCTTGTTACCTTTAAAAAAGATCATTCCAAGTGTGATGGACAGGATTATAAGAGTTATGTAAAACAACCACTGATAGTAATTTATGGCAACTTCTAACATCATAATGTTAGTAAATTATTAGAAATTAATCTAATAATTATCAAGTAGCTATAATAAAAGGATATTTTATTAGATATTATTAAATAACCTAATTTATATATTATTGTATATTAATAAAACAAATGTTTGTTTTTTAATTTTTCTGTTTCAAAGTGAATAGGATGATCTTTATTAATTGATCAATTATATGTCAAAATAACCTCATATTAAAATGTTATACTTTTAAAATAAAATTGTCATTTTTTTCTACATTTGAATAAACACAATCCCTTTGAAAATATTTACCATCAAAAAGCTCTTTTTAACCCTAGGCTTTACGATAATTTTTGTCTCTGCATATAGCTTTCAAAATGAAGCATTGGACAAATTTATAAGTGGTACGGTCTATCATTTTCAAAAAGACTCAATAGGAAGAATTTGGATGGCTACTGATAAAGGTCTTTATGTATCAGATGGACTTAATTATATTCAAATTAAAACAGGAAACAAAGACATTACCAATAGTAGCGTAAAAGATATTGTACTATATAAAAATGATTTGTTTGTCATTTTTAAAGAAAAGGGTTTAGTACGTTTGAATATCAAAACACTTAAGTATAGCGAAATAACTAATAATGCTGTTTCTAGTATTATTGTTGATAATGATCAATATTTTTTTATTTTAAATAATAATGGTGAATTCTATAAAGTTAAATATAATAGTGATGACCAATTCAAATTTAGTTTATTAAATCAATTTGGAAATAACCAAGATAATCCGCCTCTTATTGCTTCTAACTCCTCATCTTATTTTATTATTGCAATCATCAATAAAGGTTTATATAAAGTAGATAGAGTATCTGGAAAGATTTTAAAGGATTATAGAATGATTCCTAATGGCAACAACAACAAATTTGCTCATTTAGGTAACCGATTGTTTTTCATTCATCAAAATATGTTATATGAGTTAAATCAACAAGATGAATTTCAAAAAAGTAAATATATTAAAGACAATTTCAATATTTCAACAATTTACCCCATTTCAGCAACGGATAAAATTATTATCAAATCCAGAAAAAATATCTTTTTAGAAAAGAAAAAGGATGTTATTCGGTTTAATTTAACTAAGCAAAAAAATTACGAGGTATCAGATGTTATATATATATCAGAAGATAATATTTTACTTGGTACAAATCAAGGTATAGTTAAAATCCTCAATATTGAACAAAAAGTAGAAACAATCTTTGACTCTGCAATTCAATTAGATGATTATGTAAATGTTAGACGAAAAATTATTCCCTATAAAAATAATAAATTAATTTTTTTAGGATATCCTATGACTCACTTGTATGATATTAATACTAGGAAATTTACCCCAATAATAAATAAAGTCACTTCGACATATGATGGAATTCTAATTGGTAATTCAGTTTATGCAACTTCAGATGGAGGTGGATTTAAAAAAATTGATATTGAAAAAAAGACGATAAAAAACATTATAACTAAAGATATTGATACTCTTCGTTTTTATCCATCCATTTGTGATATAAGACCTATCATGAAGGATAATATATTGATTGGAAGAAGAGGTGCAGTCATTATGTATAATATTATCAGTGAAGCTAGTACTACTGTTTCTCTTGAAAATACACATGTCAAAGTCAATGCCATAAAGTACGACAGTTTAACTGGCTTGGTATATGCTGGTACAGATGATGGATTATATAAAATTAATTTATTGACAAAGGAAGTAGTTAAAAAAATTAATATACCTGGAAAAGTTATTTCAGATATTATAATTGATAACAATAAGAATAAAAATCTTCTATGGTATATTTCCAATAAGGGGTTAACCTCAATTAATTTAAAGAGTAATAAAATAGAGACACATGTCGATCAAATTAATTTTGATAATAATCGATTAACAGCAATATTATTAGATCAACAAGATCGTATTTGGATAAGTTCTTATGGTGGGATATACGTTTATGAATATCTTATTAATAATGTAATTAGGATAGATTCAAGAAATGGTTTAATCAATCAAGAATTCAATTTTAAATCTGCTGCTTTTTTGAATGATGGAAGAATGTTATTTGGAGGTCTGAATGGTTATGATATTATTAATACCAGCCAATTTAAATATTCAGGCAAACCAATTCAAGGTTCGATTCTTGGGTATAATATTTATGGGTTAGGTAGTATAGAATATCATCATTTTGTTCCAAATGAAATTATTCAATATAATACCGCTAGTTATTATATTGAATTATATTTTTCAATGAAAGAAACAGAAAAGTTTAGGTATACAGAATTTGAATATAATATTGATGATGGAAAATGGATAAGCTTAAATGGCCTGTCGTATTTATATATGTATAATTTAAAAGATGGGATACATACAATTAATATAAGAGGTTGGGATGATAGTGGAAATCCAGTTGTATTTGATACAATTAAAGTAAATCATGTAACTGATTTTTTTAAGTCAACTAATTTTAGATATTTTTTACTTTTTATGGTAATTAGTTTACTTGGAGTGACAGTTTTTATTAATTATTATAATTTTAGAGAATTGAATAAAGTGAAGACCAATATTGCAATGGATTTACATGATGAGATAGGCACTATTATCAATAGATCTTTACATACCATTAAAGATGATCCAATTTTGAATAAAAATAGTCAACTTATCAATAGTCTTTCTGAGGCCTTATTTAGTATTAGAACTTTTATAAATGCTTTTAATGTTGGTAATATCAATATATTTCAATTTATAGATGAAGTAAAAGAACACACTATCAATTATTTTAAGAATTCAGGTACAAAGTATAATTTAACCTTTCAAATAGAAAAAGATTCCAATATCAATTCTTTCATTTACAGAGATTTAAAATTGGTTATATATGAAATCAATCAAAATATTTTAAAACATTCTAAGGCAACTATAGTCAATGCTCATATTAGCATTGATAATGATCAATTAAATGTATACATTCAAGATAATGGCGTTTTGATAAATGTACATGATTTAGAAATGAAGGGAAATGGGATCAATAATATTAGAAAGAGGATAAATAGGCTCAAGGGGGAGGTGAATTTTTCAATTAATTCTGATGGGAAGGGCTTAAAAATCGAATTTAGACTTAAATTAGCATCTTAATTAATAAGTTCCCCATGTCTAAGATAGTTGCAATAATTGAAGATGATTTTACCCTTTCTAAAATCTTACAAAGAAAGATTAATCATTTAGATGCTTTTAAGTGTAATAATACTTTCATTACAGTTAATGAATTTTTATTAACCAATCAATCTACTGATATATTATTATTGGATATCAATTTGCCTGGCACCAATGGGTTAGATGCAATACCTATTATTTTAAATAAGTATCCTCATTTGATTATAGTAATGAATACTATTAAAGATGATGTTGAAACCATCTATAAATCACTAGAGTCAGGGGCTATAGGGTATATTGATAAACAAAGTTTTGATGATAATATTTTAGAAGTACTTGAAACTGTCGAAAATGGTGGTGCATTTATGACTCCTAAAATTGCAAGAAAAATTATTGAAAGTTTTAAGAAACCTAAAATGCCCAATTTAACAGAAAGAGAACATGAGGTGGTGCAAGGTATTTTAGATGGCTACACTTATTTACAAATTGCTGAGAAGTATTTTATAACCATAGATACGGTTAGATCTCATATAAAGAATATTTATAAGAAATTAAGTATCAACTCTAAAGCACAGTTATTTAAACTGTATAGAAGTTAGAGTTTCTTCTATTTGTTAAATTTCCCTTCATTTCAAAATATCACATTCAAATGTCAACATCATAAGTTGGACTATATGTATTTTTGTATCGAAGTTTAAATGTAGATTATATGAATAACTTTGATATTATTTTAGATGCAGATAAAAAATATGAACTAGAATTAGCTCATTTGGGGGATCTCTCTAAATTCAGTTTTGATGAGTTAAGTAAGCAATTGCCTCAATTTAACAGTAGTATTGAAAATTTTGGGACATATTTAGTAGCTAGTTATGAATCAGCTTATACAGTATTGAGCATACGTTATACTATAGATGGTAAATTTGTAAAAATTGTCGACCAGTATTGGAAATAGTATATTTTATTATAATATGATAAATCCCTTCTTTTTAAAAAATGAAGGGATTTTTTTTGCAAAATTGTGAAATATTAATTTACTTTGTAATTCAAAGTACTTTTATGAACGAAGAAAAGAAAAATGAACAATTGGCAGCCATCTTAGAAATGAGAGATATGATGCAACGATCGTCTAGGTTTTTGTCATTAAGTGGACTAGCGGGCGTACTAGTGGGTTGTGTCGCAATATTAGGCGTTGGGGTTGTGTATTATTTGCTTGAAATACCTTTCGGTTCAACAGGATATCTAATGTATTTGGAAAAAGCCTTAGTAGCCAATGATACCGCTCTTAAGAATATCATATTTATATGTGTTATGGTTTTAATATTCTCTTTAATGATTGGTACTTTGATGGCCATTAGAAATGCAAAAAGAAAAGGATTATCAATTGTAGACAATACAACAAAACGATTGGTCATTAACATGTTTATCCCATTGATGGTTGGAGGGATATTTATAGTAGCATTATTAATGCAGCATAGTTTTTCATTTATCTTGCCATCAATGTTAATTTTTTATGGGATGGCACTTTTAAATGCTAGTAAGTATTCAATAGAAGATATAAGGTATTTAGGCTTGATTGAAATGTTTTTAGGTTTATTAACAATGTTTTTCCTAGATCAAGCTTTGATTATTTGGGGTTTTGGATTTGGAATTTTGCACATGATTTATGGTGTTATACTATATAATAAATACGAAAAGTGAAAGATTTTATAAAATCTTTAGATAAGGGTTTTGAAAGTCGTATAAGGCTGGGTATTATGTCCATTCTTGTAGTGAATGATTCCGTTGATTTTAATTCACTTAAAGAACAAATGAATATTTCAGATGGTAATATTGCCAGCCATATTTCTGCTTTAGAAAAATTAAATTATTTGGAAGTAAAAAAACAGTTTATTGGGAAAAAGCCCAATACTTCCTACAAGGCAACTCAACAAGGCATCAAAGCTTTTAAAAATCATTTGGATATCTTGGAGAAATTAATAAAAATTAAATTTTAAATAATGTTACAGGAAAATTTGGGAAATAATGAGTTGGATTTGGGTAAAAAAAATGAATTTGTATTTATTGCACTTGCAATTTTAATAGCAGGTTTTATTGCTAAAATTCCACAATTACAAGGTGTAAGAGAAGATTTGTTTTATGAGAAAAATGTAAGTTTTATTTTTCTTCCGTTATTAATGATATACTTTAATTGGAAGAATCAATTATCTTGGAATTATTTAATCTTTCCATTTGTTGTGATAAGTTTATCACTAGTGTATGTAAATATCTTGCCTAATAGTGAAAAAAGTGATTCCAATAGTTTAATATATTTTCATTTACCCATTCTAACATGGATATTATTGGGATTTAGTTTTGTAGGATCTGGTATTGCTAATTTCAAAAATGGAATTTTATTTTTAAGATTTACAGCCAATTTGGTAGTGATGAGTGTAATTATTCTTTTGTCTGGATTCTTATTTATGGCTATGACAATGGGGCTCTTCAAATTAATTGGAATTGATACAGCATATTTAGTACAGCATTATGTTCTTATATGGGGTTTACCTTCCATACCATTAATGGCAAGTTTTATTGTAACCAATAATCCTCAAATTGTCAATAAAATTTCTCCAATTATTGCGAAGATATTTACGCCTATGGTGACTTTGATGTTGTTTTTATTTCTTTTTGGAATAATAGTAACTGGGAAAAATCCAACACAGGATAGAGAGTTCTTGCTGATACTTAATGCATTATTAGTGGGCGTAATGGCTTTAATTATTTTCTCATTACAAGAGATGACAAAAAGTGGGAAGCAGGCTATTCAATTATATACTTTATTAGCATTATCTGCTATTACCATTTTAATAAATTGTCTTGCTTTATATTCTATTCTTTTTAGATTGGTAGAATTTGGTTTCTCTGCAAATAGAGTAGCAGTAATTGGTGCAGATATTTTCATTTTCACTCATTTACTATTATTAACAAGAAAGTTGATTTTATTCAATCAATCTAAAGTTTCTGTGACTGAAGTAGAAAATACTGCAGGTAATTATCTGCCTGTTTATTTTGTCTGGGTATCTTTTGTGGTATTTGTATTGCCTTTTATTTTTGATTTTAAATAAATATCCATCATACATCAAAAAAGCTTCTAAGACAATATCTTAGAAGCTTTTTTGATAGATTTTGGCTAATTAGCTAGCTCCTAATAAGATCAATCCAAGTGTTGTTAAGTATATAAAACAAACAAAAAGCACTTGTCCAACTTCTTTTTTCATAGTGTAATATTTCAGTAAAAATAAAAAAAATCGGACATATTGTCAATAATTTCCTTCAATGCGTTATTTTCACACAATGAAAAAATCTTTGTCCTTCATTTTAGTTTTGAATTTATTGATCAATGTAAATTCTTACGCTCAAGATTCCACCAGTAAGCCATATGTTGTAGCAGGTAATTTTGGTATCACGAATAATGGTATTTCTATTGTTCCCACTTTTTCTTTAAGAGATCCTGCTTTTAATTTTACGGGCTCTTTGTCTAGAGGTGGTAAATTTAGTTTAGATCCCGATGTGCGATTCACTTTTGATGGAAGAAAGGGTAGCTCAATGATTTGGTTAAGATATAAATTGGTTCAAGGTAAAAAATTCAATTTCAGAGTGGGAGCGCATCCTGCTTTCAATTTTGCCTTAAAAACAGTGAATGAGAAAAATAAGTCTTGGAATATTACTCAGACAAGAAGATTTGTGGCTACAGAATTGGCACCTTCTTATACAGTAAGTAAGAATCTAAGTTTTGGTGCTTATTATTTACACGGCAATGGTTTACAAACTGATGGACCTATAAGTACCCATTTTGTAAATTTCATTACTTCTTTTTCCGGAATCAAATTAGGTGAAAATCATCTACTGGCTTTCAGTCCACAGGTGTATTACTTGCAAATTGATAGAGAAGATGGATTTTACTTAACTGGTAATGTGGTATTAGCAAGTAAGAAATCTCCTTTTTCATTGATGTATTTGTATAATAAAGAAATTCGCACCAATATTGTTGGAAGTAAAAGTTTTGATTGGAATGTTACTTTAATGTACAATTTCAATAAGTCATTTAGAAGGTTGAATTAAGTATCTTTGTTAGATGAATTCATCTAGCAAAAAATCACATTTCTATTTAATACTTATTTTAGGATTGATGTCGGCCATTGGCCCACTATCAATAGATATGTATTTGCCTGCCTTTCCAACTATTGCAAAAGGGTTAAATACGACTATTGAAACGGTAACCCTTTCTTTATCCTCTTTTTTTATAGGAATTTCTATTGGGCAACTAATCTATGGCCCATTATTAGAAAGGTATGGTCGTAAAATACCTTTGTATTTTGGATTAGGTTTATATGCTATTTCTGCATTTGCATGTGCTACAGCTGTTTCTGTGGAGATGCTTATATTGTTTAGATTCTTTCAAGCATTAGGAGGTTGTGTTGGTATGGTGGCTTCTAGAGCAATGGTCCGAGATTTGTTTGATGTAAAAGACAATGCCAAAGTGTTCTCTACTTTAATGTTGGTAATTGCTGTTTCACCAATTATTGCCCCTACTTTAGGCGGATTTATCACAGGTTATTTTGGTTGGAGGTATATTTTTGTGATGTTGATTATAGTGATTGCTATGATTTTAGCAGGTATTTATTTTTTACTTCCAGATAGTAAAGGTCCTGATGTACATTATTCTTTAAAACCTGCTGCTATTCTTTCTGGTTTTGGATCTATATTAAAGAATCCTCAGTTTATTTTATATACTTTTTCTGGAGCCGTTGCATCTGCCGGCTTGTATGCTTTTATTAGTGGATCTCCATTTGTATTTATTGACTTTTTTAAAGTAAGTCAGCAACATTATGGATGGATGTTTGGGGTAGTTGCTTCTGGTTTAATTGGATCTAGTCAATTGAATAGCTACTTTTTAAAGAAGTACAATTCAGATCAAATAATTAAAGTGGCTCTATATTTTCAAAGTTCTGTTTCAATTGTATTAGTTGGTTCTGGGTTATTGGGAATTGCAACAGTTTTATCTACCGTGACACTTGTATTTTTATTTTTATGTTGTCAAGGATACATATTTCCGAATGCTTCCGCATTGTCAATGGCTCCTTTTGGTCATAATGCAGGGAATGCTTCTGCTTTAATGGGTTTTATTCAAATGAGTGTGGGGGCTTTTATGTCAGCCATGGTAAGTGTATTCCATAATAATACCATTTTACCAATGACAGGAGTGATGGCGTTCTGTTCTATTTCTGCTTCTTTGATTTATACATTGAAGAAAACTAAAGTGGTTCAAAAGCCTAGTATTGAATTGGTGGAAGAAGAAGAGGTAGAGATGATTAATACTTTGTAAATAAGATATTATGAAAAGAGTATGTTTTGTATTTATTTTATTATGCCTTTCTTATTTTGGCTTTGCTCAAAAAGATACAAGTACTCAAAGCAATGAATTAAAAACGGTCAAGGTTTCTGGTAAAAGAAAAAAACCAATTGAATTGGTTAATGAAAGATATACTACTGGCTTGTTTTCGAATATGGTGACTGCTAGAACTTATGATTTTGTAAATCATCCACCCACCAATAATATTGGTACTATATTGGATTATTTACAGAATATACTAATTAATGTTTCCATAAGAAGAACGATTGAGGGTTACGAATTAACCACCACAAGAGGCACAGGCTCTTTGCAAAACTATAAAAAGGGTATTCAGAAGTCTGGTGGTTTTGAAACATCTTCTATTTTATTATACTTGGATGAGCAACCTGTAGAGAGTAATGTGTTTTTTGCAATCCATCCATATGATGTTGCCTTGGTAAAATATTTTCCTCCTGGTCAGTCTCAAATTTCATTTAATCAGGTGATGGGTGTATTGGCTATTTATACCAGGAAGGCAGGGGATTTGGATCCTCATAAATTAAGATTGAAAAGAGGAGACTTGGAAAATATGTATGAGTCGATTGTGGATACTGCGGGGCATTGATTGAATTAAAAAGTTATAATTTAGCTCTATGAAAAAAATAATTTTATTAATTACTGGATTTATTTTAATTCTTGAATTGACTTCTTGTGCAACTATAGTTGGAGGTCAGGTAACTGAAAGTCAAAGAAGAAAACCTTTACCTGGAGAACAATCAAGACAAATTAGAGTTGGCGCTTTAATTGCAGATGCAGTTTTCTTCGGAGGATTGGGTATACTGATTGATTTTGCTACAGGGGCTATTTATAAGCCTGTGGAGATTAAAAAAATCAAGAATAATAATAACAGTAACAACTATCTGAACCAATAAATTATAGATATTTACAATTATGAAATTATTCATCAAGATTTTATTAATTGTAATCTCTGTTTTTCAATTTGCTTGTAAAAAAGTAGAGCTATCTGTAGCCATTCCAATTAGTAGTTCTAAAATAATAGATACATTTCCAAAAAATGCTTTTTGGGCAACCGTGTCTAATTATTCTAATAAAGTGCCTAATGTGTACATTAGTACCAAAGGCAATACAATAGTAAATGAACCAAAAGTTCAATCTATTATTCAAATTCAATTGGGGGATACAATTATATTTAGGTCTAATATTGGTATAGAGTATAGAGGCTCTACTTCTTTTCGTTTATTTGATCAAAAATCTTATGGTTTTGAATTAAGAGATGTATCTGATAACGATACAGATAGTTCGATTATGGATTTTCCAAAACAATCTGATTTTATTTTATATGCACCTGCTAATGATAAAGCGCTCATTAGAAATACGCTTATTTATGATTTATCAAATCAAATTGGAATGTATGCCACAAGAACAAAATATGTTCACTTGTATATTGATGGGGAGTATCTGGGTTTATATGTTTTAATGGAAAAAATCAAAAGAGATAAAAATAGGGTTAATATAACTAAAATGGCTAGTACTGATAATAGCGGTAATAATATTACCGGAGGCTATATTTTAAAGATCGATAAATCAGCTGGAGATAACACCCTTGTTGGTTGGGATGCAGATGCAGTATACACTGAAGCTTTAGGGTTTAGGTCTAATTACGATCCAAATGGGATTAAAATTAATTTTTTACCATATGGCCCCAAGAAAAGTGCAGAGACTTACATCATGTATGAATATCCCAAATATGATGCAATTACAAATGATCAAAAAAAGTATGTACAAACCTATTTTTCTGATTTTGAAGATGTTTTATTGAGTAATAATTATAAAGATCCAATAAACGGGTATCAGAAATTCATTGATGTGAATAGTTTTATTGATTTTTTAATTTTAAACGAATTTGCATATAATCCTGACGCTTATAGATTAAGTACATTTATGAACAAAGAAAGGCTAGGAAAACTAAAGATGGGGCCAATTTGGGACTTTAATCTTGGTTTTGGAAATGATGATAGAGTAGCATTTGTCAATGCAAGTACATGGGTAATTAATTATAATAATTATTATCCATCTGATACTTGGTTGGTAAATTTTTGGTGGAAAAAATTACTTTCTGATCCTGCTTTTACAGATCGTCTTAAGTCAAGATGGATTAGTTTAAGAACTTCTTCTTTAAGTGAAACATCTATTTTAGAAACAATAGACAAGCACATTAATTTACTAAAGAGTACAAATAGTATTGACAAGCACTTTGATCGATGGAAAATATTAGGAGTTAAATTGCCTTTTAATAATTTCGTTGGCAAGACACATCAGGAAGAGGTTGACTTTCTTAAATCTTGGGTTAAAAAAAGATTGACTTGGATGGATAGTGAAATAGTGAAATTGTAACTAGCTCAATAAAATTATTTCAACATAAAATTTGTTTTATATTTTACCTCTGTCATCATAAAATTACTTTGTACTGTTCCAATATTTTCAATCTTTGCAAGTTTATTTACGATGAAATCTTGATACTGAGACATATCTTCCACGATCACTTTTAATAAATAATCATAATGCCCTGTCATATGATAACACTCCATTACTTCTTCTAGTTTTTGAATATTCTGTTCAAATTTTTTGATCATTTCTTCTGCATGTTCCTTTAATTGTACATTGGTAAAAGCAATTAAATGATTGCCTAATTTATTTTTATCTATGATGGCGGTGTATTGTTTGATAATACCAGATGCTT